>Ga0247809_1000002_pt1 | contig 325856 bp, 259 predicted proteins | sample UWRJL104311B1_FD_180951 | JGI IMG/M metagenome (GOLD analysis project Ga0247809, IMG submission 180951) | Plant litter microbial communities from Arlington Agricultural Research Station in Wisconsin, United States - UWRJ-L104-311B-1 | ecosystem: Environmental > Terrestrial > Plant litter >... | reverse complement strand
CCTGCTTTTTTATAGTCATCAAATAAAAACCATCCGATGGCCCAAAAGTGCGGAAACTGCCAAAAAAATTGGATTAAAAACAAAGTTCCTGCTTCAATTCCAAAATTATCTGTTGCCGCAACCCATCCAAGCATGAAAGGAATAGCTCCAGGAAATGCGCCAACGAAAACAGACAATGGCGTCTTAGTTTTTAAAGGAGTATAAACGCTTGTGTAAAGAAAAATGGAAACAGCGCCAAACATTGCTGTTTTTGGATTTATATTGTAAAGGATAGCCAAACCAGCAATTGTAAGTGCCGAAGCTACAGCAAAAGCTGTATTTACTGACATTCTTCCAGCGGGAACGGGACGATTTTTTGTTCGATCCATTAAAGCATCAAGGTCTTTTTCAATGATTTGGTTGAAAGCATTTGAAGCGCCAACCATACAATAACCGCCTATTGCCAAAAGGATTAAAACTGTCCAAGAAAATGGGTTTTCACTATCAAAACCAAGCAAATATCCAGCAATCGAAGAAAAAACAACGCTTACCGCTAGTCTTGCCTTTGTGATTTCTCTGAAATCTACGTAAATTGATTTTAAGGAAAAATTATCTGATGTCGTACTCAATGATGCTTTCATTTGGATTTTGAAATCTTGCGCAAAGATACTCCTTACTCATTTAAATCACAAAAAACATATCATAAAAATCCCTCAGTTATTAATAATCATAATACCAGTTAGAAATATCAGCTCTGATTCCAACAGAAAACCAAGTAGTGCTTTCTTTAAAATCTATTGCAGAATCTACATTCGGATCGAAATTTCGATATATAAAACTACCAAAAAGCTTCAGATTTGTTGCTGGATTTATCAAATAGCCTCCTTGCAAATCAGCAATCATTATAGTTGTTTTATTTCCTTGCCCAATTATTACGCCTTTATCGAAAGGTCTGTTATCATAATCTTTGTAAATATTTGACCCATAGTTATTAAGAATATCATTGTTGCCAAAATCAAGGCCTCTTTTTCCGTAAGTCAATTTTGCATCGCCAAACCATCTTCCTTTGTGATATCTTGCAATTGCAATAAATTCTTGGAAATTTCCTCCCCATTGATGCCCCATACTTTGGTTATTGTGGGCATAGTTGGTCAACGGATCGCTATGAGCATAAACGTATGGACGAACATGATTATATTCCAACTGAAGCAAGAGATTGTCAAAATTAAAGGCATCATAATATTTGGCTCCAAGCTGGTATCCAAATTTATTTTTCCAACTTTTTTCTCCTGATTTCATATCTCCCAATGAAAATTCATCTAATAAAAACTGCCCATAAAACTGAACTTGGTTGGTAAATTTATATTTTGCAGTCATTCCTAAAAGTGCATTTCCGCTTTTTGAAGAAGATCCAAACTCCACAGATCTGTAGAAAATTATTGGATTAACAAAACTTGCATCAAAACCTCTATCATTAGAATCTGACCAAACTACCGATTCAAAGAAACCGATATTCAATCTATTTGTAGCATTCCAGCTTAAGTAATGATTGGCCATAAATTTCTTGGCATACGTTCTATCAGCAGTAACTTCTTCTCTTACATCTTTAAGCCACATGTAAGTATTGGTATATTTTATCTTCCAAAACGTAGTATTTATTTTGAAATAAGGATAAGGACTTGCGCCGTCGCTTTGAAGCAAAGAACGATAACCTTCTCCTAAAAAATTCTTTCCATAACCTAATTGCAAATTAATAAATCGGCTTGGCGTATAAGTCAGATTAGCTTCTGCCATAGGAAAATCATACGAATCACTATTAAATCTTTTAGCGATTCCGATACCCGGAACAATTGCAGGATTTCCACCTGAAGGTTTTATTGATTCCGCATAACGATTGTAATAATCTGCGAAACGGCCTTGGCTTTCATAAATTGTTGTGGTAAAACTAAGCTGTTCTCCAACTGCGCCTTGAATTTGCAGTCCTCTGGTATTTTGATAAGTATAGCTTGATTCGCTTGGGTCGCTCTTTCCTACTCTTAAATCAAATATCGGATTCATGGTAAACCAATACCCTTCACCTTGAATCTGGACTAAACTTTCGTTCCACAATTTTCTTCCCCACCAGCCGCTCTTATTTTTCATAATTCGGCGGTTGGCTTCGTTTAAGTCATAATATTTATTGACTTCTGCATAAGTAAAAGGCTTTGAAGCCGTATGATTATTAGCTCCAACTTGATTCATAGCACGATCAAATTGCGCATAATAGCTATGCGAAAGCGGAATATTCAACATGCTTGTCAATTGCGGATTATCGAATTTTTTATAGACAATGCTATCAAGTTCTGTCAATTCTTTACTTTTATCTCTATCTAAAGAATTGATTTTTTCTTCTTTTTTCTTTTCTAAATTGATTGTTCCTGGTTTTTCAAGAGGAATTGCAATTTGAATAGTATATTTTGCATACGAAGGATTTCCATTATAAGTTGCCGGCTTTACCTTTGGAAGTTCACTAAAAACTCTTTTTGCTTCTTCAGAAAGCGCATTGTCAGCAGCGTCAACATATTGAATTTTAAAAACTCCTGCAGTATCTACTTCAAAAAGAACAATGACTTTTCCTTTATAATTTTTGTCAGTCGCATCTTGAGGCACTTTAAAATTATTAAAAACAAAATCTTGGAGCTTATTATAAAAACAAGACTCCAGCATTTTTGACTGCTGTCCTTCACATTCTGGGAAAACCGGAAATTGCTCTCTGTCATTCTGTGCTTGAAGGCAAATGCTGCAAAACAGCATCAATATCATTATTCCTTTTTTCATTTTAATGAACTAATATTTTTAATAATTGCTATCTGATTTTTCACCAGAAGCTATTGCTTTTGCTGAAGAAGTTCCTATTCTTTTTACGCCAAGGCGAATCATTTCTTCTGCTTCTTTTAAAGTTTTCACGCCACCAGCAGCTTTTATTGGCAACGGAGATGCATTTTCTAACATCATTGTAATGTTCTCAACAGTTGCACCATTTGGAAGGTTATTTTCTGTTTTGTAAAATCCGGTAGAAGATTTTACAAATACTGAGTTAAAAGTATCTTCAGAAAAATTTGAAATAATTGTATTTTTAATAAGGCAAGACAAATGCATAATTTGCTGATTATCTAAAGCCGCGGCTTCAATAATCCATTTGACTGTTTTGTGATTGGAAATTCCGAGTTGTGTTCCTTTTAAAATTTCTTCTTTTACCAAGTCAAGTTCGCCATTTTTAAACGCCTCATAGTTGCACACAAAATCTAAGTCATCGGCGCCGTCAATAATTGCTTTTTTAGCTTCTTCTAATTTGCTTTCCAAAGAATAAGTACCTTCCGGAAACCCGATAACGGTTCCGACAAGCACTTTTGATTTTGCTTCTGAAATCATTTCCTTGGCAATAGAAACCATGTCTGGCCGAATCATAATAAGCTTGAAATTTTCTTCAATGGCTTCTTTGATAAAACTTTTTACGATAGTTTCATTTTCAGAATCACTGATTCCGGCCTGTTCAGGCGTTTTAAGATAAGTCGAATCTAAGTATTGTTTGATATCCATGGGATAAAAATAAAAAAATCCCGCCGATGCGGGATGATTTTCCGATTATTTTTTAAATACGTATTTATAAAACTTGATAAGCGTTAATCCAAACAAAGCTCCAAGTGTATTTGCAATAACATCTATGACATCTCCTTGCCTGCTAACAGTAAACAATGATTGGCAGATTTCTATAGCAATTCCAAAAGAAACTGAAAAAGCAAATACTGTCAAAAAAAGCTTTGTATTTGAAACGATCGTTTGAAGATATAAAAACCAAAAGATTGCAAAAAAAGCATAAAAAGTAAAATGGACAACTTTATCTACATTTTCAACTTGAATATCAACTTTGGGAACATCGTTCATGCTTGCCAGACATCCCACTGTAACAACAGCTGTCCAGAATAGCGCTAAAGCTAAATACTTATTTGTTGTCTTATGCTCCAATCAGTTTTTTATATGCTTCACTGTCTAGTAATCCGTCAACTTCTGAAGCATCAGAAATTTTTACTTTCACCATCCAGCCATCTCCATAAGGATCTGAATTTACTTTTTCTGGAGAAGTTTCTAATGATTCATTAAATTCAATAATTTCTCCTGAAAGAGGAAGAAACAAGTCAGAAACTGTTTTTACTGCTTCAACTGTTCCAAAAACTTCATCTTTTTCAAGTGTTTGGTCAAGTGTTTCTACTTCAACATAAACGATATCACCCAATTCTTTTTGAGCGAAATCAGTAATTCCAACTGTTGCGATTTCCCCATCAAGGCTAATCCATTCGTGGTCTTTTGTGTACTTTAAATTTGCTGGTATGTTCATTTGTTTGTTGTTTTGGGCAAATGTATTATTAACTTATATATTTAAAAAATGTTTTGCCGAATTAATTTCCAAAGTTGTAGCGCAACGTAAATCCAGAACGAATGTTTGTCAATGGATAAGATGTTGAAATTACAGCTTTTGAAAACGAATGGTCATAATAGAAAATTGCTGTCAAATTTTTACTAAAAGCATAATCCGCAGTCAGTTTCACAGACCAAATATTCTGTCCGCCAGCAAGCTCATTGTTATCATAATCTAAATACCTCACAATAGTATTTGTATTTCTAAGTGAGAAATCAGCTTTAAGATTGATATCGCTTCGAATAGTATTCGTCGGATTATCAGCCAATCTCGAAGTAATAACAATGTCTTTGAAACGGTATCCTAAACCTACGATATATTCCATTCCTTTCACTTCAGTCAGCAAATTATTATCGAAACTCATTGATAAAGTTCTATCTTTTTTCATTTCTGCCAAAACTTTGAAAGAATTTTTCATCACAAAATCAAGACGAATCAAAGGATTGAACTGCTCCACAAGATTCACATTTGAGATAAGAGTCTTGCTCAAGAAATTGCCGCTGGCATCTTTTTGATCTGGATTTCTGTCATATTCAAAATTAGAACGGAAAGAATTTACCGTATAAGAAGCTCTGTATGCATGGTGCAATGAGAAGCTCTTAAACCTGTCTTTGAAAAATTTATAACGCATCAATCCGCTATATTTCACAGTCCAATTTGGAATCGGGATATCTCTGAAAGCTCCCAACGAAACGCCGCCAGCATCTCCGCCTGTGTAAGCTGCCAAAAATGATGGAAGCAATACAGATTGGCTAGTTTTTCCAAATCCAACCGGATATCCGTCTGGCGTTTTTGGATAATCAGTCGTTCCATAATAACTGCTTGCCAAACGGCTTGCAACTGTCAGCCTATTTTCTCTGAAATCATCAAATGCTGCAGAAGAAATTTCATCACTTTTTCCAAACGAAGTTTTAATCATCACTGTCGAAATTGAGAAATTTCCATAGCTGTAAGGCGATCTTGAGTTATACTGTCCATCCATTACATCATATTGTTCAGAGAAATTTTCAGTCAAAGAACGATCTGCCGTAAGGTCAATTTTAAAATCAGGAAACAAATCTACATTCGCTGTCATGTTCAGCGTTTTAGTTGAAACCTGAGTATAATTTTGGTTAAAATCTGGATAGTTTGTAAGCCATCCATTTTTTGCAGCTTCATATCTTACATCAGACTGGCTTCCTAAAATGAATCCTAATGAAGGCTTGGTAGTTCCTAAGAATCCTACACCTGGAACAAATCCTGGTAAAACCGTTCCTTCATTTTGAGTATAATTTATCTGAATATTTTTAATGCTTGTCGCAACTCCGATAAGGCCGTCTAAAAATACATTGCCTTCTTTTGCCTGTGGTCGGTTTGCCTTTGTGATTTTTTCTCCTGGTTTTGGAGGAGCTTGGTTTAAAGGTTTAGCCGGTGCTTTTCTCGTTTTTGTCAATCCAATATATTTATAGAAAAGATCCATATTTAAAGCTGTATTCAAACGATGCGAACCTGCATTTTGTATCGTGTTACCTAAATTAAATACGCCATCATCAGTTGAAATCACAGACAATGCATCAGAAGAACGTTGCCAGTTGTAATCACTCGTATAAGAATAAGTAGATTTCACAAATGCCAGTGCCGGAATTTTATTTAATGGCAGATCATAATTTAGCACAAGCTGTTGCGTATGCTGATTTGCCTCACCAATATTCCAATAGTCATCCCAAATACTGAAATCTTCCATCGGAATTCCGTTTTCATCTAAATAATTCCTAACGATATTATTAGTGGAAGCCGTGTAATTTAATTTTAAGGCTCTGGTCAGATTATAGTTGAAACCATATTGATAATTGAACATGTAATTTCTTCTGTAAAGAGGCGTAAGTCCAATTCCTTGAATATCTACATCTCTATAAGACTGTCTGTTATAATTTCTAACAATATTAGAACTGAAAGTAATTGCAGATGGCAGATAATTAAAATTAAAATCACTCAGCAATTTCCAATACTGGCTTTTCTTCATGAATTTTGTATTCTTGAAAGGCTCAACTGCTTTTGGCTGGAAGGCATAATTATAATCTACAGAAGTGCGCTGTTGCTGGTCAAGCAGACTTTCAATTTCAAAATCATGATGCTCCATTTCATTGAAAGAGTAAGAGAGCGTCAAATTTTCAGGATCATAAATATGAGGCTTTTGTTCTGCTCCTCTTTCTTTTTTAACTCCAATAAAATTAATACTTTTTCGCTTCGTATAATCAATCGCCCTGTTTTCAATATTATCTCTTTCAGCCGCATCTTGAGTCACATCTAAAAGCTGGTCTAATTTAATATCTTGGTTGAAAGGGTCATATTCAGGAGTAATAGTTTCTTCGCTGATACCATAATTGAAAGGAAGATTTATTCCCCATTTCTTTGGAAGCAATTTTCCTAAATTCATATTTGTTACAATATCATATTGCTGGATGTCTTCACGGCTTCTTTCATTCGGACCTTGTTCTAAAGAACCAAAACCTTGAGTACTTATTCTTCCCGTTGCAGAAATTGTTGCAAAATCAGCAAGTTGCGCATCAAGACTGGCAACTGCCGCCATGCCTCCTTTATTGTCCATTTCAGCAAGACGAAGCTCATTGAACCAAACTTCACCACGAATATCTCCAGTATGTCTGTTTTTCACACCAACCATCAAAGTTCTCACTAATCCAAAATTTGGATTTCCTTTGATACCTAAACGCAAAGGATTTACTCTTCCCGCAAGCGAACCGTCAAGTTCAAAGTCATTTACATATTTAATTCCAAGTACGTCTTCGTCCAAACCGCTTGTTGGGCTCATTGCTAAAATTTTAAGCTGTGTCAAAAGCGCTAGAGAAAGGTCAATTTCATTGGCTTCAGGCCAAACTTGTTCAGCAGATAATCTTGAACTCATTTGAGGCGTCACTTTCAAAGGAATCTCAACTTGATAGAAATTTTGAGTAAAGTCATTTCCAAAACGGATAAAAGCAACCATTTGATCATCTTGAATTCCATTGTTTTCTGGCATATTTGGTTGCGTCGGAGAAGGCAATGCTTCTGCATGAAGAAACATTTTCAGCCTTTTAAACTGACGCATATCTACGCTTACATTTTTGAAAACAGCTCTTGAATCTCCAGGTTCCAAACCTCCGTCGCCACCTTTTGAAGGATCTTTTTTAGTAACTTTTAAAGAAAGCGACTGCTCATTTTGGTTTATGATAGTATTGCTATTGTACAATTGCTCTCTAGTCACTCCCGGAGGCGCAACATAGTGAATCGGCAACCTGTCGCCATTTTCTTGAATATTTACAGCTAAAACATCTAAAGCCGTATCGTCTTGATCGTTTATATCGTCAGTTGGCTCTAATGGATCAAGCGTTTTTACATATCTTCTCCATTCTCCTCTAACCAAATCAAGAGCACCAAAACGAAGCGTAATTTCCTCAGAGAACCCTGTCATGAACATTCTCATAAAACGGATAGACCTGAAATCTGAAATGCTTCCCAAAGTATTATCCGGATTAGAAACAGGAATTTTAAACTGAATCCATCTTGCTCCAGTTGATCCGCCTCCAGTAAGTTCGGCATTATCTGAAACTCTGACATCAGTAATATAAGGATGAGAACCAACAGTCATATTTGGCTTCATATCAATGCTGTATTCATAATAAGCATTGATTTCGTTCATCGTATTGTCTCTATTGATATCTTCAGTATCAGGAAGCGTTGTTGAACCTCTATTTGTATTTGTTACTTCAATAGGCGAATTTCCTTGAAGTCCATTATAATTTTTATAGCGCTCGATTACATTTCCTGTTGCACTTAAAAAATATTGATAGTTATCGCCTGATGGATCGGGTTGTGCAGCAAAATCTGAAAATTGCGCGGCTTCTTCAGCATCCGACAATCCGTCGAAACCAACATCTTGGAAAGATCTATTTCCTGCTTCTACATCAAAAGCATAAATAAGCGATTGCGAGATTGGAATTTTACCCCAAATTGTAGGCAAAGTAGGCTGTGTTGATCCTGCGCCAGGAAGTCCGTTTTCATATTGCTTTCTTCCGTCTTTCAACACATCCTCAGAAATTTCTCCTAAGTTGAAATATACTTTTCCTGTATTTGCAGGATTTACTGCGCCATTTTGTTCTGTATAATAAGGATCTAATACCCAAAACTGGATATATTCCACATTAGATTGTTCAAAATTGGTAGAATTGATAGATCTCATAATTCCTCCAAAATTGTCAACAGCCTGTGCTGGCGTAAAAGTATTTGTCGCAGCCGCAACCGGATTAAAGTTATAAGGTCCTCTTTCTTGAGGGAAATAACTCAAATCTAAAGTATTGATAATAGTCTGCTGACCAACTGCAATATCTGTCGCTGGATATAATTCTTCGCTATAAATTCTTCTTGTGCTGTAAAGATTCAAGTCATCTTCTGAAATACCGCTTGGCCTGTCAGCAAAGAAAGTCTGGTCAATAGAATACCAAGCTAATTTTGATCTTTTAAAACCATAATTTAAAGTATTCAAACTGGCTCCAAAATCATTATAATCACTTTCAGCATTTCTTGCCGGAACGCTCGAAAGACTCCAAGCATAAGGAGAACGCATATCGATTGTAGACTGAGATCCTTCAAAATCATCTACATAAATGGTAGATTCTCCTTCAAACTGATCTGCTTTTGGCGTATCTGGTTTCAAGTAGGCAATTTCTCCTCTAAATGAAATATTAGAAGGAACATCGGTATCAATATTTGGAAGTTTATTCACTAATCTTGTCAGGAAAGGAACTTCGGTTGAGAAATTAGTATTCATTCCAAAGATGGAATTGTTTACTGATTCTTGTCCGTAATTTGATTTTTGCGTAAAAGGTCTTTCCGTCATTTTAAGGAAAGTTGCTCCAACTAAAAATTTGTCGCTGAATTTATGTTCCACATTTACCCCGAAGAATCTTCTTGTCTGCTGTCCGAATACCGCATTATTTTCCAAAGAAATTTCAATTGGCGTTCCAGAAGCTTGAAGTGAAGCATCTAAAATCTGGACTCTTCCTTGCTGATAATCTACGGTATAGTCGCTTCCTTCTTGAAGAACTCTTCCTCCGGCCGTTACTGTAACAGAACCTTGTGGCACGTTGAAAGCTCCGATGGCAATACCATTTCCACTGGTAGATTTGAATTTTCCTTTTAATTGGAATTTATTTTTTTCACTATCCTGAAGCGCCGCTGCCTGAGTGCTTCGGTACATAGTTCTATAAACATATTTCGCTTGATTCGCATCATAACTCAACGGAACGTCGTAATCTGCTGCAGAACCAGTTTTTTGCAATCTATCAAATAAATGTTCTCCAAAAGGCTCTACAGTTGTAAAGATAATTCTTCCGTTTTGCTGGTCAACAGTAAGTCCGGGAACAAAATCAAAAAATCCATCACCGTTTACCTGAGGGTCATTTGTATAGTTCAATCGATCAACATTGAATACTCTCAAAAGTGGCGTTTCAGCAACACCTGCAGGAAGCTGGTCTCCTGGCAAAGTAGTCGCTGGCGTGATGTAATTCAACGGTGAAGGGTCAGTATACATAATGTTCAGCTTGAAATCTTCTTGCTCAAGCTGGCTGGCACCCGGAAGTGAATAAATATTTTTCATCATCAGATTCCAAACTGGCTTATTCACGTTTGTCAAATTGCTTTTCAGCATTTTCAAAACCAAACTTTGAGTTGTCGGAATTCCTGAATTTACTTCTGTCGCGTCAACACCATCTGTTCCAAATTCACCGACTTGAAAAACTTCTCCTCCTATTGTATACTGATAAGCAACAGCTAAAACCTCATCATTTGAAAGTTTTTGTTGCAAGGAAATATAACCTAACTGTGGATGAAAAGTAAATTCGCTTGATGATAATTTTCTAGCATTTTCCAATTTAGAATAATCAGTTCCTTCATTTATCGGAGCTGTTCCTACATTTGAAAACCCAGCATTTGCTGTAGCTATTTCTCTTATTGCAGGATTTAAGATATATCCGGCAGATCCAATTCTTGCTGGATCAAATTTGTTATTTGAGTTTTTTGGAGGCGTATTTGGCTGTGCCACAAAGAAACCAGCCGGAACTGGATCAATAGAAACCAATTGCTGGTCGGTCAAATCTGCCAATCTCGCTTCCCCTAAATCTTGAAGCGCGATAATATTTCTCATATTATTATCGGTCGTGCTCACTCGGTTTTGGCGGTTGGTCACCCACACTTCTATTCTAGTAATCTGAACACGGCTGTCAATCAGCGGATAATCTCTGAGGGAATTATCATATTTATCTCTAAAATATTGCGAAAGAAAGAAGTGCCTGTCTGCGTCATAATCTAAAGCAAACAATTCAAATTGCTGTACAGTTCCTCCGCCTTCAGCAGTTACCGTTTTGGTCTGAGATTTTTGCTCAGAGAAAACTCCTGTGATTGTTGTTTTTCCAAATTGAAATTGAGCTTTCACACCAAACAAGCTTTGGGCACCGCGAATCAGTGAACTGTTCAAAGGCATGCTCACATTTCCAACTTCAATTTTTTGGATAATATCGTCTTCTGTTGGAGTATATTCTAGCTTAATCATGTTTTGGAAATCAAAAGTAGATTCCGTGTCATAATTAGCATTTACATTCAATCTTGTTCCCACTTTCCCCATCAATCCCATGCTGATTCGCTGGTCAAAATCAAAGGTTGTAGTAGTTCGGTTTTGAGGTGAAAGCGATGGATTATCTTGCTTCGTGTATCTCAAGCCCAGATCCATTTCCACAGAACCGGTTGGTTTTACATCGATTGTATTTCCTCCAAAAATAGTTTCAAAAAAGCTAGAGTTCACATAATATCGTGGCAGCAAATCTTTTTTAGCGGCTTCGCTTCCTTCTTTTTTACCTTCAATTGCATCTGATTTTTTCTTAAAATATTCCCGCATCGACTCTCTTAAAATCAATTCATCATATTCTTCTCTGGTAAGTATAATCGGATAATTAATATTGAAGCCGCCGACAGTATTTGTATAAATATATCTATCGGTGACAGGATCATAAGTGTATGCTTCGAGAATGCTTGGAGGATTGTTCATTTCCATTTTTCCAACAGAGTAACCTGTTTTGATGGAATCTTGAACTTCTTCATCTTCTTGGGCTTGTAGAGTTACACTAAAAAATAACAAAAACAGCGATAAGCCAATTTTAATGTTATCCGTAATTTCTTTAGTATAGTTTGTTTTCAAGTATTATAAGTTTTTAAGGCTTGTTTGATAATGGTTTCAATAGAAGCATCTGGATTTTCTTTAACAATTTTTTCTACGGATTTTTCCGCCAACTTTCTGTTAAACCCAAGAACTTCCAAAGCAGATAACGCTTCGTCTTTATTTGTATTGTCTTGCAGAATAGAAACTTCGTCTAAATCATACACTTTTAACACTTTATCCTTTAAATCTAGGATTGCGCGCTGTGCTGTTTTGCTTCCAATTCCTTTGATCGATTGAATCGTACCAACGTCTCCCGAAGCAAGAGCTTGTATAATTTGTTTTGGTTCAAGCGAAGAAAGCATTGTTCTGGCAATGCTGGCTCCGATTCCTGATACAGAAAGAAGCATTTTAAAAATTTCTCTTTCCGATTTTTCCGCAAAACCAAACAAAGTATGAGAATCTTCCTTAATTTGAAGATAAGTAAACAGTCTGATATTCTCAGAATCAGGAATTAAAGAATAAGTATGAAGAGAAATATTGACCTGATAACCCACGCCATTGCAGTCGATGACTACTTCGGTTGGATTTTTTTCCACCAATTTTCCTTGTAAATGTGCTATCATGAATTCTTAAATAATTCCCAAATGTAACGAAAAAGTTTTATTGCAACGGGTCTAATCGATGAACTACTTAAAAAGACGTTAAAAATTAACTTTTATAGCTTTTTGCTTTTTTTCTTTCTCTTGAGCATCAACAACTGCCACCGCTGCCATATTTACCATTTCTTCCACACTTGCGCCTAATTGGAAGATGTGAACCGGCTTGTCCATTCCCATCATAATTGGACCGATAGAAACCGATTTATCCAATTCTTTCAGCATTTTATAATTGATATTGGCTGATTCCAGATTTGGAAAAATAAGCGTATTTACTTTTTTTCCAGCTAATTTTGAAAATGGAAATTTCTTTAAAAGCATATCTGGATTCAATGCAAAATCAGCTTGAATTTCACCATCAACAATCAAATCTGGGTAATATTTATGAAGATAAGCAACCGCTTCTGCCACTTTTTGGGCACTTTTATCTTGTGAAGATCCGAAATTTGAAAAAGAAACCATTGCAATCACAGGTTCCATCCCAAACATGCGAACCGTTTTTGCCGTCATCAAAGCGATTTTTGCCAAATCATCCGCTGAAGGATTTGGGTTTATTGCCGTATCTGACAAGAAAATCGGACCTCTTTTGGTCATCATCATATTTGTAGTTGCAATTCGAGTAACGCCTGGCGCCATGTCGATCAATTGCATCATCGGTTTTACAACTGATGGATAGCTTCTTGAATATCCTGTTACCAAAGCATCTGCTTCGCCTTCATTTACCATCATTGCTGCGAAATAATTTCTTTCTCGCATCCATTTTTGGGCATCTAGCAAACTTGTTCCTTTGCGTCGTCTTCCTTCCCAAAAAGAGTTGGCATAGCGCAATCTTCTTTCGTCTTCCTCAGAAGTTTTTGGATCAATGACTAAAACATCAGCATCAAAACCTAGCTCGTCTTTCAGTTCTTGGATGATTTCTTTATTTCCTAGTAAAATAGGAATTCCGATTTTTTCTTCCAATACAATTTGAGCCGCTTTTAATACGTCCAAATGATCTGCTTCAGCAAAAACAACACGTTTCGGCTCTCCTTTGGCTCTGTTTGCCAAAAGCCTAACCATTTTATTATCAGAACCTAAACGCTCTAAAAGTTCTTCTTCATATTTTGCCCAATCATGAATCGGATGTAAAGCAACTCCTGATTCCATTGCCGCTTTTGCAACTGCCGGAGCTACGACCGCAATCAATCTTGGATCAAAAGGCTTCGGAATTATATAATCTCTTCCGAAGATTAATTTTGTTTCGCCATAAGCAATATTTACCTGCTCAGGAACGGAAGCTTTTGCCAATGCCGCCAAAGCTCTCACAGCCGCCATTTTCATAGCTTCGTTGATTTTTGTAGCGCGAACATCTAAAGCTCCTCTAAAAATGTATGGAAAACCAAGCACATTATTCACTTGGTTAGGATGGTCAGAACGGCCAGTTGCCATAATGATATCTTTTCTAGTCGCAATTGCAACATTGTAATCAATTTCAGGAATCGGGTTTGCCATGGCAAAAACAATCGGGTCGTTTGCCATTCCCAAAAGCATTTCAGAAGAAAGAATATTTCCGGCAGAAAGGCCCAAAAAAACATCGGCGCCTACTAAAGCTTCTCCTAAAGTTATATTTTTAAATCCTTTTGAATATCTTCTTTGCACTTCTGACAAATCAGCTCTGTCGTCAGAAAGCACGCCGTCTTTGTCAAACATGATGATATTATCAGGATTTACGCCTAACAATACATATAAATTAGCACAAGCTAAAGCAGCAGAACCAGCTCCAGAAACCACGATTTTTACATCTTCAATTTTCTTGTCAGCCAATTCCAAAGCATTTAATAATGCGGCAGAAGAAATAATTGCTGTTCCGTGCTGATCATCATGCATCACCGGAATATTCAATTCTTCCACCAATCTTCTTTCAATTTCGAAAGATTCTGGGGCTTTTATATCTTCTAAATTAATCCCTCCAAAAGTCGGAGCTATATTTTTTACAGTTTCAATAAACTTTTCAATGTCTTTTGTATCCACTTCAATATCAAAAACGTCAATATCAGCAAAAATCTTGAACAGCAAAGCCTTTCCTTCCATAACTGGTTTTGAAGCTTCTGGACCAATATCTCCAAGTCCTAAAACCGCAGTTCCATTGGAAATTACAGCAACAAGATTTCCTTTTGCCGTATATTTATAAACGTTATTTACATCTTTTACAATTTCAAGGCAAGGCTCTGCTACTCCTGGAGAATAAGCCAAAGACAAATCTCTTTGCGTTGCGTAAGCTTTTGTAGGCACGACTTCAATCTTTCCTGGCGATGGCTTTGCGTGATATAAAAGCGCTTCTCTCCTTTTGCTGTATTTATTCATTTTTGTAGATTTTATTCCGACTTGCAAAGGTAAAGGTATGAATCAAATTGAGAAATTTTTAACACGAATCTTTTCTCTTTTATAAATCACTCAAAAAATTACGCTTTAAATACTGAAAATAGAATCTGGATCAGTCAATTTTGCCAATTGTTGTTTCAAATCCTCTTTTAATATCGTCAATCCAAATTGATAAGAGGCGTTCATCCAGCCAAAACCTTCTTCAGTGATGAAATCGAATTTTGTTCCTACGTTTCCATATTCTGCAAAAATCTTATGGGAGCTTGTTTCAAGATTGTATTTTTCAGGAATGGTTCCGTTAAAATCGACAGCATTTTTCGTAATCAGCCAAAGCCATCTGTAAATCATTTCTTGGGCTTCGTCATTAAAATTATAATTTAATAATCCTTGCCAAAGAAAAATTTGATGAGGAGCCCAACCAAACGGATAATCCCACTGGCGTTGCGGTTCATCATCGCCAACATTTGAAATCGCTTCTTTTGTGCTTCCAGAAATACCGCCTTTCATTTTAAATTTCGGCAATGTTTTTTTTACCAAATCTCGGGCTTGCTCTTCACTGCATAATTTTGCCCACAAAGGATAAAATGTAGTTGCGGCCTCAAATTCGTGTGATTTTTCTTTTATGAAATTATAATCAAAATAAATGCAGCTGCTTTCATTCCAGCAAAATTTATCGATTTTTTCTTTTCTAGATTTTGCTTCTTTGTCCCAATATTCGCTTGTATAAATCGTATTTTCATTAAGCCTGAATTCGTTGCAGAATTCCTTTTTAATTATATAAGAAATATCCGTTTCATATTTGTAAAGCAAACTATTTAAAGCAATTACATTCAAGTCAGCACAAACATTTACCAGACGGTTTGTAGTGTCGTGCCCGCTTTCTCTCATGCTTCTGTCGTGAACAAAATAAGCATCTAATTCTGAATCTGTAATTTCCCTGTCAATATATTTTTGCTCAAATTCTCTTAGAGGCAAATCATATTTTTCAGCATATTTTATCAAAATATCATCAAAATGTCCGACTTCAACTTCAAACGGAAGTCCGATTCCTTCTGCTTTATAGCGATTCAAACCATTTGAAGTAAGACGTTTGCCTTGTTTCATCCAAACTGTCTGATATTCCTTAATGATAGTTTTGAGATGTCTTGCCGTCCACGATTTATCTTGTTTTTCTTTGCTTAGAATATCAACAATCAACGACGAATACAAAGGAGGCTGTGTTCTCGTAAGATAATAGCTTCTATTTGCATTTAAGATTTTTCCATAATTGTCAATCTGATATTTGAAGTTTTCTGCTGTTGCTTTCGCAAGATCAATTTTTCCGTCAGCCAACAATCCCATTGCGATAAAATAACTATCCCAACCATACATTTCATTAAATCTTCCGCCTGGAACTACAAATGGAACACCTTTCAATTCTCCGTCTTTTTCCTCCAAAGCCAAAGCCAAAATACCTGGTTTTTTATTTAATAGTAAAGTATATTCTGGCGTTATTTCTTCCGGAAGGCGAATAACTTCCAACTTCGGATTTTCTTTTTCTAACTTTTTAAAATAATCAAAAGCGACCTCATCTTTTGCCGAAACATATAAATTCGAGATTGAATTTGTAGTTTTTTCATCTTCTAAAATCTTTAAAATTCCCACAGCATCAATTGTTCTTGTCAGGCCATTCCAATATAAATCTCTGATCTTTCTGGAAATTCTTTTCACTGGATCTTCGATGATATTTGAAAGCTCGATTTCAGCAAATTCAGAATTATTTTTTTTTGACAATGCCAGTTCTTGCAATAAATTTGAAAGATGGTAGGTTCCTTCAATTAGCGTTTCTTTGCCATTATCATCTTGCAATAAAAATTTCTTCGGCCCTTGATCATCGACAGTGATTTTTTTATCGCCATCGGTATCTTCCTGAGCCAATAATTTTTCTAACGTAGTATTTATATGTAGTTTAAATTTCATTTTTCGCAGTTAATTTTTTTAATATAAAAAAGGAAATAAGCAAAAGGAACATCGGAATCAAAGTAAAATAAAAAGCATTTTCTGGCCCTTGATTTTTAAAAAGATAACCAATTGTTCGAGAACCTAAAGTTCCTCCCAAAGCAGAAAAAACAACAATCAATCCAGTCATCGGACTGTGTAATTTTTTAGGCAAAGCGCTTAAAACAACCGAATTCAACAACGGATAAATTGGTGCAATAAACAATCCAACAAGTGGAAATGCGAATCCAATTAAAGGAATATCTCCAAGCGAATTGATGTCTTTTACTTCCAAACCAACTGTTTTTGGCAGCACGAAAATTACGATCAGCATCGCACTCAAAATACATCCTGTTAAAACCCAAATCCAGTTTATTTTTTTTGTAAGTATTCCTGCAGTTATTCTTCCGACAGCTAATGAAATTGCCAATATGCTTGACATCATGATGCCAATATTTTCTGGAAGATGAAGCACTTTTGTATTAAAAGTCGGCAACCAGCTCATAATCCCTTGTTCAATCATTACGAATAAAAAAGCGCTGATTACAAAAACAATAATGAGCAATCTTGCCATCAATTTAAACATCTGAGAAAAATCATCAGCAATATTTCCACCTGGAATCTCCTCTTGCTTTTCAAATTTTGTAAACAATAAAAATGCAAAAGAAAGCATCGAAAGCAAGGCCAAAAGCCAATATACATTCAACCAAGAATCTGGATTATTTTCATTGTTAAAAGCAGGAAAAAGAAAATAAGCCAAAGCAATTCCGATCATGAAAACGCCTTCGATACTGCTCATTAAGGCATTGTGTTCTTTTTGATTTTCAGTAACCGTTCCGATCAACGAATAAACCGAAACTTTTATCAGGGCAAAAGAAACTCCTACAGTTGCAAAAAGCAGTTTTGCGGTGTCAAAAGAATTTCCAAAATACATGGCAATGCAAGCAAAAGAAACTAAAGCCAAACCCGTCAGCATTGCTTTTTTATAACCTATTCTTGGCAGAAATGAAGCTATAAAAAAGGAAACTATGGCAATTGGCATGTCTTTAAAAGCCTCTAGAATACTAGCCTGAACTTCATCTACTCCGTAGTTTTTTTGCGATTTTAAAATCACGATTCCCACGCTGTTTAGCAAAATAGCGAAGACAAAGTAATTTATATAAATAGAAATCTTGATTCCGAGGTTTTTCATCAAAGCAATTTTTTAATAAATATAATAAAAACCAAATGCTGTTTTTCAACAGCATTTGGCAACCAACCCACCTAACTTATTATTTTAGAAAGTAATCGCAACTGAAAATCTGAAAGCGCGACCTAAAATTGGTCTTGCCATGAAGATATTACTATCAGAAGATATTGTCTGTCTTGGATTTCCTTCAGTCAAACCAATTGCATTGAACAAGTTTGAACCATCAACTGCAAAACGAAACATATTTACTCTATAATTAATTCCCGCTCCAATTTCTTTGAAAGCTGGCAATGTTTGCAAATTGTCTTGGTTTGTATATTTTTTATCAAAATAAGTCATCTGTGCATAAAATGAAACTTGTTTTGTGATATCAATTTCTGGTCTTAATGTACAGAAGAATTTAGGTATTCTTCTCGCTTCATTGCCATTAAAATTGAAAGTCGTTCCATCTGCATTTGTTCCTGTAAAATTGTCGTATTCCGGTTTTTGCAATGTAAAATTAAAGCCTAATTTAAATATGCTGTAATTTGCATTTGCTTCGACTTCCAATCCAAAATTATTAATATCAGCAAATTTATTTTCAGAAGAACCATCTGCTAAAATATCTGTAAAAGCTACATTTTCAAGTCCCATGTGGAATAAGTTTGCATTTACATTTACAAAAGAATTTGAATATTTATAACCAAGTTCTATTTGGTTTACAAATGTATTTTTCAATTTGCTCAAGTCAGCCGCATTGTCATAAAATGATTCTTCAATTGGTGATCTGAAACCGTGGCTATATCTTGCATAAGCTGCCATGTTACCATTGATTACATAGTTTATAGCTTCCGTATAAGATACTTCTTCAACATCATATTCCCAATGAAGGAAATCAGCTCCTTTAACCGTTGCAACATTGTCATCTGCAGTATTATTTGCCAAAACACCTAAGTTCTGTGTTGGATTTGGCATGTCTCTATATCCTGAATATTTATTAGAATCATATCTTATACCCGTATTAAGTGTCAACTTTTCTGTAATCTTATATTCAGCATCCGCATAAAAATCATTCAATTTTCCTTTAGTCATCGCATCTCTTTCCAACCAAGTAATTCTTTCAATACCATTGTAAGTATGAGCAATTCCTGTAGCTGTATTTTCAACATTCACCAATCTTGGATTGTCAGTAACATCTACTAAATAATTACTCCAGTTCCAGTATTGTTTTGATTCCCAATTTGAATGATAATATCCAAGAGTCAGTTTTACTGGGTCTAAGTCAATATTTACAGAAAAATTATTTGCTAAATTTTTCATGTCTTTATGGATATACCAATGGTCAGCTCTCATTATTAATGAATTTTCATTTAAGGCTGCGCCATTATCGACATAAGTATAATTTAAATTAGTTGCATCAGTTAATCCTTGGACATCTATGGCATAAGCATCCTGTGACCATGGTCCGCCACTGCTATAAATGGCATTATAATTCAAGTCAATATCCGTATATTTTGTAGCATTTTTAACGGTAATTCTATTAGTGATTTTCTTGCTGAATTCTCCTCCATAAGCGTTAACTACAGGATGAACTCCATCTTCAAGATTCGCATCAAAAGTGCCGCCTCCAACTTGTGGCACTGAAAGATGGGAGAAATTTGAAGAAGTCAATGTTCCATAATTAGCATCAAAACCTGGAATACCTTCTATTTTTCCATTCTTATTTTGCAATGGAATTGGAAGATAAAAAGTATTTCTGTCATCTAATCTCTTATAATTTATCCTTACATAATCGTCTTCATTATTTTTATTGAATTTGTAAGTAATATTTGCTTTTCCTTGACCTCCTCTATTGGCTTTAAAACCAGGATCTCTAACTCCGTCATCGACACGGTAAAAACCTCCTACGTTGAAAAACAATCTGTCTTTTACAATCGCGCCGCTCAAGTTTACATCTTGTCTGAACAAGCCATAATCACTTGTAGAAATTTTTGCTCTTCCTTGAAATTCATTTTGTCCTGTTTTAGAAATAAAATTGATGATTCCTCCAGGTGCATTTGAGGCAAAAATTGATGCTGAACCACCGCGAACAGCTTCCATCTTTTTGACTGTTTCGTCTAATCTGTAAAAAACATCGGCATTGGCAAACTGCAAAGCTCCGTCTTCAAAAACTGGCAAACCGTCTTCCTGAATTTGAACATATTCATAAGCTCCTGCTGATGGAATTCCTCTTGCAAACAAGTTGTTTCCAACTTCTCCGCCTGAAGATTCAACTACAAAACCAGGAACCGTTTGAAGAATTGCCGCAGTGCTTGTTGGCGCTCTGTCTTCAATTGCTTTCGCTCCCATAGAAGTAATCGCAACACTTGACTCTAATTTTGATCTTGGAGCAGAAGAACCTGTAATCACAATTTCACTCAAGTTTTCAGAAGAACTTTCAAGTGCGACATCTTGTTTTGCATTTTGTCCATCTTGCACTTTTACTTTCTTTTCTACTTTTTGAATTCCTACTCCAGAAATTACAAGCGTATAATCGCCGGCTTTGATGTTTGAAAAAACATAATCTCCATTGGCATCAGAACTTGTATTTGTATTTGTGCCTTTCAATAAGATATTTACATCTTCTGCTGGCTGGCCTGCTTCATTGGTTATTTTACCTGAAATCGAACCTTTTCCTTGGGCGAAAGAAGCGATCGGAAGACAAACAACAAATAACAGCACAATCAATTTACTTTTAAAAGCGTAAAATTGTTTCATAATTATTTTATTTGGTTAGTAATTATTTGTAATAATAATTGTAAACTTAACAACAAATTAACCCTTGGATAAGAATTTCGCATCGAAAACGTTTTCGAAAAGACCGAAAACGTTTTCGAAAAAAGAATTTTGTGATTCAAAGATGATATTTTATTACATTTAGACCATTATGAACGATACAAAACTTATAGACATTGCTTCGGCTTTGGGAATTTCAGTAACTACGGTTTCAAAAGCGTTAAAAGGATATTCAGATATCAGCAAAACGACTCGGGCCAGAGTACTTGAAATGGCTGAAACAATGAATTACAGGCCAAATTCAAATGCGGTAAATCTTCGAACCAACGAAACTAAAACCATCGGCGTAATTATTCCGGCGACAGTGCATCACTTTTTTTCTAGCGTTTTAAATGGCATTTTAGAAGAAGCTGAAAACAGAGGTTATTTAGTCATCATTTTGCAATCGAGCGAAAAATATGAATTAGAAAAAAAACAGATTGCCTTGCTTTTGCAAAAAAGAGTTGACGGAATCTTGATTTCTCTTTCTAATGAAACTGATGATTTTACACATATTACTGATGCGATTAAAAAAAACACGCCTGTAGTCCTTTTTGATAAGATTGCCAAAATGGTGGATTGTTCAAAAGTAGTTATCAATGATAAAAAAGCGGCTTATGATGCAGTAACTTACTTGATTAAAAAAGGCTATGAAAAAATTGCTCATTTTAGAGGTTCGCTTGTTCCTCAAAATTCTATTGATCGTTTTTTAGGATATAAAAAAGCTTTAGAAGATAACGGAATTCCTTATGATTCTTCCTTAATATATATGTGCGACCACAACACTGATTTTGAAGACGGTTATGCAAATGCCAAATTAATGGTCGAACAGCATAAAGATATTGATGCCATTTTTGCAATTACCGATTTGGTAGCCATCGGAATTATTAAATATTTGAACGAAGCACAGATTAAAATTCCAGAACAAATTGCTGTTTTTGGTTTTAGCAATTGGTTTATGTCAACCGTAATTTCTCCAAAATTAACCACAATTGACCAGCCAGGCTATGAAATTGGACAAAAAGCAGCTTCGATTTTAATAGATGAAATTACGCAGACGAAAGAACATCTTCCCGTGAAACACCAAATTATTGAGCTCCCAACTTTAATTATAGAAAGAGAATCTACCTTAAGAAATTAATATACTATGAAAAAACTGATTTTATTTATTTGCTTTATTTCCCTCAGCTTGCAATCTTGCAAACAAGAAAGTACTAAAAAAGAAAATTCTGAATTGAAGACACTTTTAGAAAATTACTATCAAGAAAGATTAAAACTTTTTCCGTTGGAAGCGACTTTGGCTGGCGATGACCGATATAACAATCTGCTTCCAAACAATTTAGATGACAAGTATATTGCGAAAGCCAAAGCCTTTTTTACAAAGTATAAAAATGAATTGGCAAAATTTGACGACAATGATTTATCTGAAAACGATAAGTTAAGCAAGGCTATTTTGAGTTGGGAATGCGATATTAGTTTGGATGCATTTGCTTTCAATGAAGATTTGATTCCGATGAACCAGTTTTATGGAATGCACTTGACAATCGGGCAATTTGCTGGCGGTTCAAGCGTACAGCCTTTTAAAACTGTGAAAGATTATGAAAATTGGCTAGAAAGATTGACGGCTTTTAATGATTGGGTAATTGCCGCGGAAGCTAAAATGAAAGAAGGCGTTTCAAAAGGATATGTTTTGCCAAAAGCATTGACTTTGAAAATAATTCCGCAGTTGAAAGATTTGGCAAAAGAAGACAAATCACATCTTTTTTATTCGCCTTTGAATAATTTCCCGAAAGATTTTACATCCGAAGAAAAAAAGAAACTTACTGAAGATTATACCAAATTAATCAGTGAGAAATTAGTTCCGTCTTTAAAGAATTTATACAATTACACAAACACAGATTATCTTGCAAAAAGCAGAGAAACAAGTGGTATTTCAGCAATACCAGAAGGCAAAGCTTATTATAAACATTTAATTAAGCGATACACGACGACTGACATGACCGCTGATGAAATCCACGAATTAGGATTAAAGGAAGTGGCAAGAATTTCTGCTGAAATGGAAAAAGTAAAAACGCAGGTAGGTTTCAAAGGCGATTTGAAAGAATTTTTCAATTATGTTCGTGATAAAAAAGAATTGATGCCTTTCACCGAACCGCAACAAGTGATTGACAATTTCAATGCGATTCACGATAAGATGAAACCGAATTTGGATAAACTTTTCGACCTTAAACCAAAAACGCCTTTCGTTGTAAAAAGAACAGAAGCTTTCCGTGAAAATTCGGCAAGTGCAGAATACAATCAAGGTTCTGTTGATGGAACCCGCCCTGGTGTTTTCTATGTTCCGATTCCGGATGTGAAGAAATATAATTTTTATGCTGACGAAGATTTGTTTTTGCACGAAGCGATTCCGGGACATCATTATCAAATTTCCTTACAGCAAGAAAATACAGCTTTGCCTGAATTCAGAAAGACAATTTGGTTCAATGCTTATGGCGAAGGTTGGGCTTTGTACACCGAATCTCTTGGAAAAGAATTAGGCTTGTATCAAGATCCTTATCAATATTTCGGAATGTTGAGCGCCGAAATGCATCGTGCAATCCGCCTTGTTGTAGATACTGGAATGCACACAAAAGGTTGGACGCGCGAACAAGCCATAAAATATTCAATGGAAAATGAAGCTGAACCAGAAGCGAGTATTGTTGCAGAAATTGAAAGATATATGGCGATTCCAGGACAAGCGCTTTCTTATAAAATCGGCCAGTTGAGAATTAGAGAATTGCGAACTAAAGCTGAAAAAGAATTAGGAAGTAAATTTTCTATAAAAGAATTCCACAATCAAGTTTTAGATGCGGGTTGTTTGCCTATAAAGATATTGGAAGACAAGATTAATACTTGGATTGCGAGTAAAAAGTAATTAAAATTTTCAGCCACGAATTGCTCGAATTTCCACAAAATGTTTTGTGGAAATTTCTGCAATTTGTGGCTTTTTTTATTTCAGGAAATCAATATTACGTTTCAAACCTTCATATTTTGTTCGCTTGACAGCGGAATTTTTAAAAACGGCTCGAAAAGTATCTTCTGTAATTTCTTCCCAATCTTTTTTAGTCATAGAAAGCAATTCTGGATTCGGATTAAAAAGCGGTTCCCGATGCGGTTTTGAAAATCGGTTCCACGGACAAACATCTTGGCAGACATCGCAACCGAAAGCCCAATCGTCAAATTTTCCTTTCATTTCTGACGGAATATTTTCTTTTAATTCTATCGTAAAATACGAAATACATTTGCTTCCGTCCACAACATAAGGCGCGACAATTGCTTCCGTCGGGCAAGCGTCGATACATTTGGTACACGAACCGCAATGATCAGTGACTGCGTTGTCATAGTCCAAATCTAAATCAACAATCAATTCAGCAATAAAGAAAAAAGAACCGACTTGCTTGCTTAGCAAATTACTGTTTTTCCCGATCCAGCCCAAACCGCTTTTCGAAGCCCAAGCTTTGTCTAAAACCGGAGCAGAATCCACAAAAGCACGACCAGAAACTTCACCTATATTCTCTTGAATAGAAAAAAGTAGTTCTTTTAATTTCTCTTTTATGACAAAATGATAATCTTGTCCGTAAGCGTATTTTGAGATTTTATAAGTGTCCTCGCCCGTGATTTGCGCTTGAGTTTCTTCTGGATAATAATTTAAAAGTAAAGAAATTACGCTTTTCGAATCATCAACCAATAATGTCGGATCAAGCCTTTTGTCAAAATGATTTTCCATATAAGACATTTGACCGTGTGCGTTATTTTTCAGCCAAGCTTCCAAACGTGGCGCTTCTTGTTCTAAAAATCCGGCTTGAGATATGCCACAAGACAAAAATCCGAGGCGAGTGGCTTCGGATTTGATGAATTGCGTGTATTTTGATTTATGATTTATGATATTCAATAATTTGGGAATTAATCTACAAATGTTTCCCGCAAAATTTCTTTTACTCTTGAAATTTCCTTTTCTGTCAGATTGCCTAAAATTTTGATTATCCTCTGCCTATCAACAGTTCTAATTTGATCCAAGACAATCCAGCCTTTTTTGTTGTCATGGTTTATTTCTAATCTTGTTGGATAATTTTTAGAACTGCTTGTCATAGGCGCAATGACAATTGTGTTCAGATATTTATTCATTTCGTTGGGAGAAATTATTACGCATGGACACATTTTTTTCATTTCACTTCCCATTGTCGGATCTAAATTGACAAGAACGACCTGGTATTGTTTTAAATCCATTCTTCAAAATTTTCATCTTCAAAAACATCATTTACCAGTAATTTATCATCACCGTTTCTATGCATTTCTTTAAATGCTTTTTCCCACCCGTTTCTTGGCTGCGATTTTGGTTTTAAAACAATATAACCTTTCTCTAATATGAGTTCAACTTTGTCAGTAATATTATACTTTTCAAGTAAGGTTTTCGACAAACGAATTCCTTTTGAATTTCCAATTGAAATAACAGAAACATCCATAATATATTTTATTTTGTAATTACAAAGTTATTACTTTTTATTAATGTATTTACAAATTCTAAAGGTTTATTTAAATAAAAAATTCTAAAAAAGTCCTCCTTGAATATTAGTCTTCACTTTTCCCAAATGTTTATAAGCCTTTTCAGTAACTTCTCTTCCTCTCGGAGTTCTCATGATAAAACCTTCCTGGATTAAAAATGGCTCATAAACTTCTTCAATTGTCTCGCTGCTTTCAGAAACTGCAGTTGCCAAAGTAGATAATCCAACCGGGCCGCCTTTAAATTTATCAATGATTGTTGTCAAGATTTTATTATCCATTTCATCTAATCCATGTGCATCGACGTGCAACGCTTTCAATGAAAATCTTGCAATTTCAATATCAATTTTCCCGTTGCCTTTTATCTGGGCAAAATCACGAACTCTTCTCAATAAAGCGTTGGCGATTCTAGGAGTTCCACGGCTTCTTCCTGCAATTTCAATTGCCGCTTCCATCGTGATTGGCATTTTTATGATCGCTGAACTTCTTTCTACAATGGAAGTCAAAAGTTCTGTCGTATAATATTGCAGACGGCTCTGGATTCCGAAACGCGCTCGCATCGGAGCGGTCAATAATCCTGAACGAGTCGTGGCTCCAACCAATGTAAACGGATTCAAATTCAACTGAACCGTTCTTGCATTTGGCCCTGATTCAATCATGATATCAATCTTAAAATCTTCCATGGCAGAATACAAATATTCTTCTACAATCGGACTCAAACGGTGAATTTCGTCAATAAACAAAACATCGCGTTCTTCAAGATTGGTTAATAATCCCGCCAAATCACCAGGCTTATCTAAAACCGGACCTGACGTGATTTTAATTCCAACACCCAATTCATTAGCTAAAATATTGGCAAGCGTTGTTTTACCCAAACCCGGAGGTCCGTGAAAAAGCGTGTGGTCCAAAGCTTCGTTTCTTTGATTTGCGGCTTGTACAAATACTTGCAGATTTTCCAAAACCTGATCCTGTCCTGTAAAATCATCAAAAGACAGCGGCCTTAATTTTTTTTCTAAATCAAGTTCCTCAGGATTATAGCCTTGGTTGGTTGGGTCTAAATTTTCATTCATGTGGCAAAGATAGAGAAAAGTAAGTCGAAAGTTAAAAAGTCGTAAAGCAAACTATAAACTGTCAACTATAAACTATCAATTATTTTAGTCGACATTATAACCTTTCGCCAAAAGCGTTTTCCATTCCGGATGTTTCCTCACATACGAAGCCACAAATGGACAAAGCGGCGCTAAAGTATGTCCGTTTTCTTTAATATAATTCAACGCTTTTGCTACAATGCTGCCTCCGATTCCTTTTCCTTCCAATGCAACTGGAACTTCAGTGTGCGTCAAAAACATCACATTGTCTTTTGTCAAAATATATTCAATGAAAGCCGTGTGGTCTTCCACTTCCATTTCAAATCTTTTTACGTCTTCATTTTTAACCAATTCTAGGTTAGCATATTTATCGCTCATAGCAAAATATTTAATTAGAAACGGAAAGATACTCAAAAATCAAGTTGCAACAAAATTCAGATTTTTTAATATCTTTAACAGAAATTAACAACAAATCAACCAAACTATCTTAATATGGAAAACCACGACGAAGACAATAATTTAAAAAGAGAACTCGGCTTATTAGACGGAACAATGCTTGTCGTCGGATCAATGATCGGCTCTGGAATTTTTATCGTAAGCGCTGATATCGCAAGGCAAGTTGGTTCTGCCGGATGGCTGACTTTAATTTGGATAATTTCTGGATTGATTACCGTTATCGCTGCCGTGAGTTATGGCGAATTAAGCGCAATGTTCCCAAAAGCTGGTGGGCAATATGTTTATTTAAAGGAAGCTTATAATAAATTGATCGCCTTTTTATACGGATGGAGTTTCTTCGCCGTAATCCAAACTGGAACAATTGCCGCAGTCGGTGTTGCTTTTTCAAAATTTGCAGCTTATTTATATGAACCTCTGAGCGATGAAAATATTCTTTTTGATTTGGGATATTTCAAATTAAATGCAGCTCAAATCGTTTCCATAATTACAATTATTCTCCTTACTTATATCAATAGCCGAGGCGTCAAAAATAGCAAAATGCTTCAAACCGTCATGACTATTATCAAAATAATGTCGCTTTTAGGATTGATTGTTTTCGGATTTATTCTAGGAGCAAAAGCAGAAATCTGGGATGCAAATTGGGCTGACGCTTGGAGCACGAAATCTTTTGACACAAATTCAGGTTCTTGGTTGCCGATTAGCGGTTCAGCTTTGATTACCGGAATTTCTGCAGCAATGGTTGGCTCTTTATTTTCAAGCGATGCTTGGAACGGCGTAACTTTCATTGCAGGAGAAATTAAAAATCCGAAGAGAAATGTGGGATTGAGTTTATTTCTTGGCACTTTTATCGTGACCGTAATTTATATTTTAGCGAATTTGATGTATTTGGCCGTAGTTCCTTTTGAAGAAATTGCTACCGCAAAATCAGATAGAGTTGCCGTTGTCGCAGCGAATTATATCTTCGGAAACATCGGAACTTTAATCATCGCCATCATGATTATGATTTCCACTTTTGCCTGCAATAACGGATTGATTATGGCTGGCGCCAGAGTTTATTATACGATGGCAAAAGACGGATTATTTTTCAAAAAGGCCGCTGTTTTAAATTCAGCTAGCGTTCCAGCTTGGGCTCTGTGGGCACAATGTATTTGGGCATCGGCTTTGTGCTTGACCGGAAAATATGGCGCTTTATTAGACTTTGTAATGATTATCGTAATCATTTTTTATATCCTAACCATTTACGGAATCTTTATCCTGCGAAGAAAAATGCCAGATGCTGAAAGACCTTACAAAGCTTTTGGATATCCATTTTTGCCTGCACTTTATATACTTTCTGCGTCTGCATTATGCTTGGCTTTATTGGTTACGAGATTTGAAACTTGCGGTTGGGGCGTCGTGATTATGCTAGCCGGAATTCCGGTTTATTATTTGACAAAACCAAAAGAATTAAAATAAAAGCCAATGTCTGAGAACAAAAAAATTATAGAAAAATACATGGAAGGCTTTAGGGAAAGCGACCATCAAAAAATTCTTTCGTGCCTGACCGATGATATTGTTTGGGAAATGCCCGGCGTTTACAAACATATCGGAAAAAAAGAATTTGATAAAGAGATAGAAAATGAAAATTTTTTGGGAAGTCCAAAAATCCAAATTAAAAGATTGGTAGAAGAAAATGATGTCGTTATCGCTGAAGGTTCGGTACAGGGCGAAATGATAAATGGAAACAAACTTGACGCTGTTTTCTGCGATGTATTTCTTATGGAAAATGGAAAAATAAAAAAGCTCACTTCTTACCTTATGTCGCTAAACACATCGATGACTTTTCAATAAAGCGCCAAAATTATGATCCGAAAGATTTTAGAACAAAGCGAACACCGTCCTTGGGAAATTCCGAAAGATCGTTGGAAATATTACCAGGAATGGAATGATGCGATTTTTCTCCATTGGGAAGTTGATTTAGAAGAACTAAAAAAGCATGTCCCAAAGGAATTAGAAATTGATTTGTTCGAAGGAAAGCCGTGGGTTTCGGTCGTCGCTTTTGCCATGGAAGAAATTCGCCCGAGATTTTTGCCCGCTTTTTCTCCAATATCAAATTTCTTTGAAATAAACGTTCGGACTTACGTGAAAACGAAAAGCAAAACTGGCGTTTATTTTTTAAGCATGGAAGGTGGCAAAGATTTGTCTTGCAAAGTGGCCAAATTAATTTCTGAATTGCCATACCGTTTTTCAAGCATTAAAAGAGAAATGGAATATTACCGTTCCTCGAATGTTGAATTTGGAGATACTTTAGATATCAAGTTTAAAATCGGGGAAGCGGTTCAAAAGACGGATATTGACAAATGGCTGACGGAACGTTATGCGTTGTTTCAAGACACCAAAAACTTCATCAACGAATATGAAATCCACCATCAAGAATGGCCGATTCGAGAAGCAATCATTGAAAATATAGAACTGCATTATCCAAGATTCGAAAAATTAATAGGAAGAAAACCTGATTTGGTCAATTATTCTGAAGGTGTGAAAGTCGTGGCTTGGGGAAAGAAGAAGGTTCTAAAAAGTGATTGGGATAATCGATAGCCTAATTCTTCCTTTAAAATGAAAGACGCTCAAACCTTATAAACCTCCATCACAATTATATAAAGCAATTGCTATTAATAATGACGAAATTTATAATTAGTAATAACCTATAAAAATTGCACAATGGAAAATTCAAAAAACATCGACGCTTTAAACAAATTGATTGTAATCAACAATGACCGTATCGAAGGATATGAAACAGCGTCAAAAGAAGCGAAAGACACAGATTTAAAAAGCCTATTCGGAGAGTTGGCAGCAACTAGCCAAAAAAATGTATCAGAATTACGTTCTGAAGTAAAACGACTTGGTGGAGAACCAGAAGAAGGAACAAGAGTTACCGGAAAATTCTTCAGAGCATGGATGGATGTCAAAGCAGCATTCACAGGAAATGACCGCCACACGATTTTAGATTCTTGCGAATTTGGAGAAGACAAAGCATTAGAAACGTATGAATCTGTACTTGACAAAGCAACTACAGACTTGACCGCAGAGCAAACACAGTTAGTTTCGCAACAACAGACAGCCTTGAGAGCTGATCACGACAGAGTGAAAGCGTTGAGAGATGCTACAGCATAAGACAAAAAAGAGCTTCTAATCGAAGCTCTTTTTTTTTGTAAATTACTATCAAAACTGATCATGAAAACTAGCGCCGGCATTTTAGTGTATAAAAAAGAAAACAATGAGATTTTATTTTTCATAGCACATCCGGGCGGTCCCTTTTGGAAAAATAAAGACATCGGAGCTTGGTCTATCCCTAAAGGAGAATTCGGTAAGGATGAAAATGCTTTTGACGCCGCAATCAGAGAATTTGAAGAAGAAACAGGCATTAAGCCAAAAGGAAATTTCATCGAATTGACTCCAGTTAAATTAAAATCAGGAAAGATAATTTATGCTTGGGCTGTTGAAGATGATATCGATGCTGATAATAGCATTAGCAATGAATTTCCATTTGAATGGCCTCCAAAATCAGGAAAGACAATAATGATTCCCGAAATTGACCGTTGCGGATGGTTTGGACAAAAAGAAGCTTTAGAAAAGCTGAATCCCGCACAAAGCGGATTTATTACTGAACTGCTAAATATCTTTCCTGAGAATGGAAAAATTGGATGATCTAAATTCAGTAAATTTCAAAAACTTAAACAATTTAATAATAGCCAGAATAAAATTCAAAAAGAGATAAAGCAACAAAGCTTTGGCAACTTTCAACAAAGAAGTGGCCAATTTCAACAAAGGCTTGGCACACTTCAACAAGACACTGGCTGGCTCCAACAAAGGTGTGGCTGACTTCAACAAAGCATTGGCCCGATCCAACAAAGGTCTGGCTCACTTCAAAAAGGTATGGCTGATTCCAACAAAGCATTGGCTAGCTTCAACAAAGCACCGGCTCAAGTCAGCAAAGTCCCCCTAAGACCTAAAAAGAAATACAATTACACAAAAAAACGTCTCGAATCCCGAAACGGTTTTTTTATATCCAAAAACAAATTAGTATCCCTTGTAAAACCTTGCTATCATTTTGCAAATCACAATTCCATAATCCACTGTGGCAATACATTCCGTGAAACACTTTAAACTAATAAAAAAACCGCTTCTCTCGAAACGGTTTTTTATATAAATCTTAATGATGAAGTTCTTCTTCGCCTTCTCTAAAAGGAACAGTCTGTGGAATAAAATCTTCTTCAAAGCCTGGCTTGCTATAATCATAAGGCCATCTGTGTACTTCTGGAAGTTCTCCTGGCCAGTTTCCGTGAATGTGTTCCACTGGAGCCGTCCATTCTAATGTTGTAGATCTCCATGGATTTTGTACTGATCTTTTTCCGAAGAAAATACTGTGGAAGAAGTTCCATAAAAATACGATCTGGAAAGCACCACCTACTAAAGCGAAAACTGTAATCAAAACGTTTACGTTTTGCAAGTCATCAAATAAAGGGAAAGCAGTGTTTGTATAATAACGTCTTGGAAGACCGGCCATACCTATAAAGTGCATCGGGAAGAAAACACCATAAGCACAGATTGAAGTTACCCAAAAGTGAATATATCCAAGGTTTTTGTTAAGCATTCTTCCGAACATTCTAGGATACCAGTGATAGATACCAGCAAACATTCCATAAAGAGCAGAAATACCCATTACCAAGTGAAAGTGTGCTACAACAAAATAAGTATCGTGAACGTTGATGTCAAGCGTACTGTCTCCAAGAATGATACCTGTCAAACCTCCAGTGATGAAAGTAGAAACAAATCCGATAGAGAATAACATACCCGTATTTAATTGCAAGTTACCTTTCCATAAAGTAGTAATCCAGTTGAAGGCTTTTACCGCAGAAGGAATTGCAATCAATAATGTTGTGAAAGTAAACACAGATCCTAAGAATGGATTCATTCCTGAAATAAACATGTGGTGACCCCAAACGATTGTTGATAAAAATGCAATTGCAAGAATCGAAGCAATCATCGCTCTGTAACCAAAGATTGGCTTACGAGAGTTAGTTGCCATAATCTCAGATACAAGACCCATTGCCGGCAAGATTACGATGTAAACCTCAGGGTGACCTAAGAACCAGAATAAGTGCTCGAACAATACCGGAGAACCACCTTGATAGTGCAATACTTCTCCAGCAATATAAATATCTGAAAGGAAGAATGAAGTTCCAAAGCTTCTGTCCATGATCAACAACAATGCTGCTGATAAAAGAACAGGGAAAGATACGATACCAATTACTGCCGTTATGAAGAAAGCCCAAATTGTAAGAGGCAATCTTGTCATAGACATTCCTTTAGTTCTTAAGTTGATAACTGTTACCACATAATTCAAAGATCCCATTAAAGAAGATGCGATGAAAATTGCCATTGAAACTAACCATAAAGTCATACCTGTCCCAGAACCTGGGATTGCTTGTGGCAATGCTGATAATGGAGGATAAATCGTCCAACCTGCAGACGCTGGTCCTGACTCTACGAAAAGAGATGTAATCATGATTACACTAGAAAGGAAAAATAACCAGTAAGAAACCATGTTCATAAAACCAGAAGCCATATCTCGCGCTCCAATTTGCAATGGAATCAAAAGGTTACTAAAAGTTCCGCTTAATCCCGCAGTCAAAACGAAGAATACCATTATGGTTCCGTGAATAGTCACCAAGGCTAAATAAGCATCATTCTTCATTACTCCTTCTGGAGCAAATTTCTCTCCAAGGAAAAATTTAAATACTCCGAATGATTCTTCTGGCCAAGCCAATTGCATTCTGAAAAGCATAGACATTCCGACACCGATAATTCCCATAATAATACCTGTTATCAAGTATTGCTTGGCAATCATCTTATGATCAATACTAAAGATATACTTCGTGATGAAGGTATCTTTGTGGTGATGTTCGTGTTCGTGATCGTGTCCGTGATCGATATCGTGAGCTACTGCTGACATATATTATAATTTAAATTTTATTTAAAAGATATACTTTACTAATTATTTCGCTGCAACAACTTTTGTAGTATCAGCAGTTGATTTTGCAGTAGTATCCTGTGGAGCTGTTGGTCCAACAGTTGCTGCTTTAGGTTCTTTTTCTGCTTTTACAGCTGAAATTAATGTAGGTTTATCGCTTAACCATTTTTTGTAATCTGCTTCGCTTTCCACAACAATTTTCATTTGCATGTTATAGTGTGAAGGTCCGCAAATTTTATTACAAAGCAAAAGGAAATCAAAAGTATAAGGATCAAGTGCTGTTTCTCCTTTTTTAGCCAATTCTACATTTTTCTTAGCTCTGATTTCATTGATGCGAGAAACTTTCTCAACCATCTGTGGCGTCTGACGCATTTCTTCTGTAGTCTTATTTGGAGTAAAAGCAAATTGCGTTACCATTCCAGGAACACAGTTCATCTGCGCTCTGAAGTGTGGCATGTAAGCAGAGTGCAAAACGTCTTGCGAACGCATTTTGAACAATACTTTTTTACCTTTTGGCAAGTGCAATTCATTTACCACTTTGTCATCTTGTGCATTTGGGTCAGAAACGTCAACACCTAAAGTATTTACACCTTCAATATATCTTACGTTGGCTTTTCCAAGAACATTGTCTTCACCAGAATATCTAGCTTCCCAAGAGAATTGCTTAGCATATAATTCAACAACAATTACATCTTCGTCTTCGTCAACAAACATAATGTTTGTCCAAGCATATAATCCATAAAGGATCAAACCAGCCAAAACGATTACCGGAATAATTGTCCAGATAAACTCCAATTTGTCATTATCAGCAAAGTATAAAGCCTTTTGACCTTCTTTACCTCTGTATTTGTATGCAAAATAGTGCAAAAGGAATTGGGTGATAAATTGAACTATAAAGATCAAAATCATCGAAATCCACATTAAGTTATCCACATCTTGTCCATGTTCAGAAGCAGAATTGCTCATTAAAGGCAAATCACCAAGAGAGAAAACACACCACACGATCGTGATATAAATAAATACCAAGAATCCCATGGTTAAATAACCATTCACATTATTATCTCTGTCATTAGCGATCTGTGAATTATCACTGTGAGCGCCAACTTGAGTCAAATCGAAAATTTTAGTCAACTGCCAAATTGCGACAGCCAATAAAACTAAAACTATAATTACCAACAAACTTGTCATCTGTTTTTTCTTTAAATATTAATAATGAAAATGTTTACTTTCCTCAATAAATGGATTTCTTTTTGGCAATAAAGGAGACTTAGTAAGAGCAGTGAAAACTACTAATATAAATAATCCAAGGAAGAAAAGTACTGAACCAATTTCAGCAAATCCAATGAACCAACGGTCACCAACTGTTGCTGGCATGATCATGTTATAGAAATCAATATAATGTCCGGCTAAAATTACAACACCAGCCATTACAATAATCCAAGTAAGGCGTTTGAAATCAGTGTTGATCAAAATCAATACAGGGAAAAGGAAGTTCATAGCAACCATTCCGAAGAAAGGAAGGTTGTACTGCTCGATTCTCGTAATGAAATAAGTAATCTCTTCAGGAATATTAGCGTACCAGATTAACATGAATTGTGAGAACCATAAGTAAGTCCAGAAAACGCTGATACCAAACATGAATTTAGCTAAATCGTGGATGTGGCTTGTGTTCACATATTCTAGATATCCTCTTGATTTCAAATATAATGTTACCATTGCGATAACAGTGATTCCGCTTACGAAGAAACTTGCAAAAACATACCATCCAAACAAAGTACTGAACCAGTGAGGGTCAACAGACATAATCCAGTCCCAAGACATGATTGATTCTGTAACGATGAAGAATACTAAGAATCCAGCAGAAATTTTAAAGTTCTTTTTATAGAAAGCATTGTCGCTAGCTTCGTCAAGAGCCAAACAGTTTTTTCTTGAGAAATATCTGTATAAGTTCCATCCGATAATAAAAATAGCGGCTCTGATCAACCAGAAATATTCATTTAAATAACCTGATTTATTAGAAATCAATTTATCAAATTTAGGACTTGCAGGATCAATCAAATCTTTATCCATCCAAACAAACAAGTGGTGAAAATGGAAAGCTCCTAATGCTAAAAGTATAAATACGATTACAGAACCTACTGGCAAATAAGCCGTAATTCCTTGCATAACTCTAAACAAAACTGGAGACCAGCCCGCTTGTGCTACTTGTTGGATTGCATAGAAAGCTAAAGCTCCCAATGAAATCAACATAAAGAATAATGCCGCAACATAAACAGCAGCCCAAGGCTTGTTTTGTAATTGGTGCAAAACGTGCTCCACATGTTTTGTATGTTCAGCGTGAGCGTCATGTCCGCCTTCAGCTTTATCATGACCGTGAGCCGCAACAGCTGCGTGATCATCATGATGTTCTTCAGCAGAAGCAACCGCATGAGCTGTATCTTTTACAGTAGAAAGCGAATCAACGTGAATAGAATCTTCTGATTTTGCTTCAGCAACTGCTTCATGATTATCATGAGTTTCAGTAGCGTGAGCTTCAACCGCAGGATGCGCTTCGTGAGTATCATGTTCAGCCGAAGCTTCGTGATGACCACCGTGAGCACTTTCCTCTTCCTTTAAAATTTTCTCTACGTCCTCAGTATTTTTTGGTGCAGTTAAAAAACCATATCCTATCCCTAAGATTCCTAAAATCATAAAGACGATAGCGACAGTTTTTAATTTGCTTGAAAATGTGTACATATCTATTAAGATCAGTTTGTTCTACAATTATAATTCACTTTTTAGCTTCATCACGTGAGCCGCAACCATCCAACGCTCTTCTTTTGTCAATTGATTTGCATGAGAACCCATTGCATTCAATCCATAAGTTTCTACGTGGAAAACGCTTCCTTCTGTGATAACTCTATCTGCATAACTTGGAACACCAAGGAATTTTTCTCTTTTAACCAAGTTTCCTTTTCCATCGCCTTTCTCACCGTGGCAAATTGCACAGTAGATTCCGAAAAGCTGCGCGCCTTTATCAGAATTTTTAGCGATTGAATCTAAAGGAGACTTTAAATTAGCTTTAGCCAATTCATATCCAGCAGTTGAATTTTCATATTCATAAGGTTCAAAACCTCTAGGAATACTTCCTTTAGCTGGAATAAGACCTTCTTTACCTCCTGGAAAAGCACCAGATTCAGAATAGGTTTCATATCCTACTGACTCATACATATTTGGGAAATACTGATAATTTGGTTGTTTCTTGTTATGACAAGAAACCGCCGTTACCGCAATTCCTACCAAAAGTGTTATTTTATATAAACTTTTCATATCTCGTCTTAATGCTTTTCTATTACTTTAACTTCTACTGCTCCAGTATTTTGAAAAAATGATACTAATTCATTTTCATCTCCGTGAACGGCAACTTCCATTAAGAAATGGTCATCTGTAGTTCTTACATCAGGATTTTCAGCTTGTTTGAATGGCCATAATCTACTTCTCATATAAAAAGTAAGAACCATTAAGTGAGCTGCAAAAAATACTGTCAACTCAAACATTACCGGAACGAAAGCCGGCATGTTTTCAATATAACTAAAACTTGGCTTACCACCGATATCTTGTGGCCAGTCAGAAATCATAATGTAATTCATCATCCATGTTGCGAAAGACAGACCGCATAAACCATATAAGAAAGCACAAATTGCTAATCTTGTTGGTGCGATTCCCATCGCTTTGTCCAATCCGTGAACTGGAAAAGGTGTGAAAACTTCTTCAATATGGTGATGAGCAGCACGTGTTTTCTTAACGGCATCCATAAGCACATCATCATCATTATAAATAGCGTATATAACTTTATTACTCATGGTGTGAATGTTTATTTTCTTCTCTATGTTTTTTATAATTATCTCCAGAAGATTTCAAGATTGTTTTAACCTCTGCTTGAGCGATCACTGGGAAAGATCTAGCATATAATAAGAATAATACAAAGAAGAAACCGATTGTTCCAATATAAATTCCGATATCAACGAATGTTGGTGAGAACATTGTCCAAGAAGATGGAAGGTAATCTCTGTGCAATGAAGTTACGATAATTACGAAACGCTCAAACCACATACCAATATTTACCACGATTGAGATAACGAATGAGAACATAATACTTGTTCTTAATTTTTTGAACCACATAAATTGCGGAGAGAAAACGTTGCAAGTCATCATCGCCCAATAAGCCCAAGCGTATGGTCCTGTTGCTCTGTTCAAGAAAGCGTATTGTTCATACTCAACTCCTGAATACCAAGCTACGAATAATTCTGTGATATATGCCACACCCACGATAGAACCTGTAATCATGATTACGATGTTCATCAATTCGATGTGCTGTACTGTGATATAAGCTTCAAGGTTTGAAACTTTTCTCATAATAATAAGCAATGTGTTTACCATCGCAAATCCTGAGAATACCGCTCCAGCAACGAAGTATGGAGGGAAGATTGTTGTATGCCATCCTGGAATTACGGATGTTGCGAAGTCAAAAGATACGATCGTGTGTACAGAAAGTACAAGTGGCGTTGCCAAACCTGCAAGAACCAAAGATACTTCTTCAAAACGTTGCCAGTCTTTTGCTCTACCGCTCCAACCGAAGCTCAAGATTGAATAAACTCTTTTTGTGAAAGGCGTTACAGCTCTATCTCTAAGCATTGCAAAATCTGGAAGCAAACCTGTCCACCAGAAAACCAATGATACAGAAAGATAGGTAGAAATCGCGAATACGTCCCAAAGCAATGGCGAGTTAAAGTTAACCCATAATGAACCAAATTGATTCGGAATTGGCAATACCCAGTATCCTAACCATGGACGACCCATGTGGATGATTGGGAACAAACCTGCTTGAACTACAGAGAAAATGGTCATTGCTTCTGCAGAACGGTTGATCGCCATTCTCCATTTTTGACGGAACAATAAAAGTACCGCTGAAATCAATGTTCCCGCGTGACCGATACCAACCCACCAAACGAAGTTCGTGATATCCCATGCCCAGCCAACTGTTTTATTTAATCCCCATGTACCGATACCAGTAGACACAGTGTATATGATACAGCCGAGTCCCCAAAGGAAAGCGACTAGTGCGATTGAAAATACAATCCACCAATGTTTATTAGCTCTACCTTCAACAGGTGCGGCAACATCTACTGTTACGTCGTGATAAGATTTATCACCTATAACTAAAGGTTTTCTAATGGGTGCTTCGTAGTGAGACGACATAATCCTTTATCTTATTTCTTGATTAATTATTTATTGACTTATGTATTTCTAACTTTTACGTGATAGAATACGTTAGGTTTTGTACCAACATGCTCTAGTAAATGATACATTCTTGGGTCTTGCTCTAATTTAGCGATCGGACTTTCTTTCTCATTTACATCTCCAAATACCATCGATCCTGAAGTACAAGCCGCAGAACAAGCACAAGTATCATTGAATTCACCTTCTTTTACTGGTCTTCCTTCTCTCTTCGCTTTCAAAATGACAGCTTGAGTAGACTGAATACAGAAAGAACATTTTTCCATAACCCCTCTTGAACGAACAACTACATCTGGATTCAACACCATACGACCTAAATCGTCATTCATGTGGTAATCAAATTCTGAGTTTTTGTTGTACAAGAACCAGTTGAAACGACGCACTTTATAAGGACAGTTATTTGCACAGTAACGAGTTCCAACACATCTGTTATACGCCATGTGGTTTTGGCCTTGGCGACCGTGTGATGTTGCAGCAACTGGACAAACAGTCTCACATGGAGCGTGGTTACAGTGCTGGCACATTACTGGTTGGAATGCCACTTGTGGGTTATCTGCAGGATGCTCTAATTCTCCAAAACCTCCCAAAGAGCCTTTGTCTCCGAACAATCCTTCAAAATTTTCTTTTTTCTCATCGTCTTTTGCGAAAGTTTCTTCAGAAGAATAATATCTGTCAATACGCAACCAGTGCATATCACGGCTTCTTCTAACCTCTGCTTTTCCAACAACAGGAACGTTATTTTCAGCATGACAAGCGATAACGCAAGCGCCACAACCTGTACATGAATTTAAATCAATTGATAATTTGAAATGGTGTCCAACTGTACGATCAAATGAATCCCATAAGTCAACTGTATTTGCTTTTACAGGGTTGTGATCGATAGAAACCATTGGGGCAGGATTCCAAACTGAAGCGTCCTCTTTTTCAAAAACATCTAAAGTAGTTTCCTTAATAATATCTCCTCTTCCCATCAAAGTTCTCTGCAACTGAACGCAAGCAAATTCATGTTCTCCGCTAGCTTTAGTTACTTTTGCAACTTGATTTGAATTAGAATTTGCATATAAAGTATAAGCATTTACACCTACTTGCATTTCTTCTTTCAAAGATTCTTTACGGCCATAACCTAAAGCAATCCCGATTGTTCCAACAGCTTGACCTGGCTGGATGATTACTGGAACATTTTCCAATTTCACACCGCCAACTTCTATGTTAGCATAGCTTCCGTTTAATCCGCCGTTAGCTACATTATAGTTTTCAAGTTCTAATTTCGCCGCATCTGCTTTAGAAACAGTTACGTAGTTATCCCAAGAAACACGAGTAATTGGATCTGGAAACTCTTGCAACCAAGGGTTATTTGCTTGCTGACCGTCACCCATTCCTGTTTTAGTATACAATACTAATTCGAAATCGCCTTGTTTTTTAGCTTGCGCCAAAGTTGAAGCCGCGCTTGCATAATCAGCAGCACCAGAAATAGTAGAAGTTACAGGCGTAGCATAAACTCCGTCGTGAACTAATTTGTTCCAAGTTGTACCTGTTGCAATTGAAGAACCAACAGCTTTCAAGTAATCGTAGTATGAAGTAGAATTATCAGACCAAAGCAATAAAGCTTCCTGAAATTGTCTTGTATCAAATAAAGGACGAATCGTTGGTTGCGTGATGCTGTAATTTCCTTTAGAAATTGTTACGTCACCCCAAGACTCTAGGTAGTGTGGCGCTGGTGCTGCGATTGAAGAAAGAATCGCAGTTTCATCTTCTTTCAAAGAAAATGCAACAGACAATTTTACTTTTTTCAATCCTTCAGCGAAATCTTTTGAAGCCGCCAAAGTATAAACCGGATTAACACCGCTCATAATCAAAGTATGAACTGAACCCGCTTTCATGTCAGCTACTAATTTAGCAACTGCTTTTGCATCACCTTTTCTTGTAAGTCTAGCCGAAGAAGGATTGAAAGCTTGCGATTGTAATGCATTGTTAATTGCGAAAACCAATAATTGCGCATTTACATCATCCAAACCAGAAACCAAAACTCCTTTTGAACCAGCTGCTTTTAATTGCTGCGCTGCTTTTACTACGTCATTCTCTTGAGAGATTTTTTGAGTAGAAACAGATGCCCCAGTAATTAAGTTATAAATTTTAACCAAAGCTTGTTTTTGATCAGTAACTGTCAATGGAATACGCTTGTCAGCATTTGCGCCAGACAAAGACATATTTGATTCCAATTGAATATGTTTAGACATTACTCCATTTTTCGGAACACGTCCTTTTGCATATCCGCCATCGAAACCGCCACCTTGCCAGTCTCCTAAGAAATCAGCACCAACAGAAACAATTGTGTTAGCTTTTGAAAAATCATAATCTGCTAAAGCTCTTTCACCATATGCTACTTGGAAAGCATCCAAAGCATTTGATTCAGAAACCGCATCATATACTATATGTTTTGCAGAAGGATTTTTAGCAATAAATTCTGCAATTAATTTATCTGTAGAAGGGCTTGCCATTGTATTGGTAAGCAAAACAACTTGTTGACCAGAAGCTTTTGCTTGAGCAAGACTTGCTTTCACTTTTGCATCTACATCAGACCAAGAAGCTCCTTTTTTATCAACTTTTGGAGATTTTAAACGTGTACTGTCATATAAAGAAAGAACAGAAGCATGAACTCTTGCATTAGCGCTAAGTTTTACTCCGTCAAGTGTATTGTTCTCAACTTTGATTGGACGACCTTCACGAGTTTTGATCAATATATTGGCAAAATCAAAACCATCAGCAATTGTAGTTGCATAATAATCTGCCACACCAGGAATAATTTCTTCCGGCTGAACTACATAAGGAATCGATTTAATTACCGGACCTTCGCAAGCAGCCAAAGAAGCAGCAGCAGTACTAAATCCTACATATTTTAAGAAATCACGACGTGAAGTTGATGATGCTGATAATGATTCTTTATCTCCTAAAAACTCTTCCACAGGGATCGGTTCTGCGAATTCGTTATTTCTGAGCGTCTCAACAATAGAACTATTATCGTTTAGTTCTTCAACACTTTTCCAGTATTTTTTGTTTGATGACATCGTATATTATATATAAATTATCTTAATAAATTTGATTAATAGTGGCATTTTCCACACTCAAGACCGCCCATTTCAGCAATCGTAAGCTTGTCCTTACCATATTTCTTAGCTAATTCAGCATGGATTTTATCATAGTAAGCATTGCCTTCCATTTTAACATCCGTTTTGCGGTGACAGTCAACACACCATCCCATTGTCAATGGAGAAAATTGCTCCATGATTTCCAATGTTTCAACTGGTCCGTGACAAGTTTGACATTCAACACCAGCAACAATTACGTGCTGAGAGTGATTGAAGTAAACAAAATCAGGCAAGTTGTGAATTCTAACCCATTTCACCGGCTTCGTAACACCTGTATATTTTTGACCCGCTTTATCCCAACCAACAGCATCATATAATTTTTGGATTTCTCCGTCATAGAATGCTTTGCTGTGTTCTGGAGTTCCGGTTTCTTCAGCAACTTCTGAAATATTTTTGTGGCAGTTCATACAAACATTCAACGAAGGAATACCTGCATTTTTACTAACTCTAGCTGAAGAGTGACAGTATTTACAATCAATACCGTTGTCACCTGCGTGAATTTTATGAGAATAGTGGATTGGCTGGATTGGCTGATAACCTTGATCAACACCCACTTGCATTAAGAATCCGTAAACGAAATAACCGCTTGCAAGCAATAGCAAAATTGAAGTCACCAATACTAAAAATTGATTTCTAGCGAAAGCAACCCAAATCGGCACCGTTGGCTCTTTATGAGCAGCTTCAATTCCGTTAGCTTTTGCAATTTTCCCTAAAACGTTGTTTACAAGGAAAAGCATTACAACCAACATCGCCATTACTAATGCCAACGCACCAAGAATGATATTGTTTGAAACTCCGCTTCCTTCAGCAGCAACTTCACCACCCGGCTCAGGACCAGGAGTTTTTGTCACAATCGGCGCAGCTGTATACGCTAAAATATTATCAATATCTGCATCTGACAACTGAGGAAAAGCAGTCATGATTGACTTGTTATTTTCTTCAAAAACTTTTACTGCCGCAGCATCGCCAGATTTTATTAATTTCTGACTATCCTTGATCCAAGCATGCAACCATTTAGTATCGTGTCTTTCTGTAACACCTCTTAAAGCAGGACCTGTCATCTTTGCGTCTAATTTGTGACACGCAGCACAGTTTGCATTAAATAAGGCTTTACCCGCAGCAGCATCACCCGCTCCTGCAGCAGGAGCAGAAGCCTCGGCAGCCGGAGCAACCGCGTCTTGAGCATAAGATGTAGCGGAAAATGATAGCAGAAGCGCTAAACTAAACAGTAATATTCTTGAAATCGAATTATGGTTACCCACCTTTTTCATATTTAAAATGATTATCGACTAATTTGTGGTATGGTTTTTTCTATCTTAGTTGAGAGAAAATTCAATACGTTGTTTTAAACTTTGCACAAAAATACGACTTAAGAACTATTCTCAAAACCCTAAAGAACTCTTAATAATCAATTTATATTAATTCTAAATAATTTTTTTAATTTTGATTCAAAAGTTAAATATTACATTTGCATAAAACTAACTTCATTATGAGAATTTTACGTCCAAAATCAATCGTACTAAATGCCACATGTCTAGCATTTTTAACAGTTTCAGGCTATTCGCAAGACAAAGGAATTAACGTTTCACAAGACCCAAAATTTGAGCAATTGCTTAATGAGAAGCGAAAAATCAATACTTCTTTGACAGTAAATGAACATTATAAAATTCAGATTTACTACGGAGATAGTGAAACTGCAAAGAAAATGCTTTCAGAATTCAGAAAAGAGTTCAAAAATTTAGATGGAACAATCGTATTCAATACGCCAACTTATAAAGTCTGGATTGGCAATTTTAAGACCAAAATTGAAGCCGAAAGAAACTTATCTGACCTCCGTAAAAAATATCCAAATGCGCTTTTAATTAAGCCTAACAAATAATAAAAGCGCCTCGATATTCGAGGCGCTTTTATTTTAGATTAAGGCCAAAAAAAAATCCCGATTGCTCGGGATTTTTCTTTTATATAAATTGATTCTTATTTCAATTTTTTCTTCACTGCAACTTCTTGGAATGATTCGATGATATCATATTGCTCAATATCATTGTATCCTTTAATCTGGATACCGCAATCATAACCTTTAGCTACTTCTTTAACATCGTCTTTAAAACGTTTCAAGGCAACCAACTCTCCTGTGTGGATTACAACACCCTCACGGATTAGTCGTATTCTTGATGAACGGATGATTTTTCCGTCCATTACCATACAACCTGCGATAGAACCTACTTTAGATATTTTGAAAATCTCACGGATTTCAGCAGTTCCAGAAATTTCTTCCTTCATTTCTGGAGAAAGCATTCCTTCCATCGCATCTTTCAAGTCGTCAATCGCATCATAGATGATTGAGTAGTTACGGATATCGATTTCTTCTTTATCAGCCAATGCTCTTGCATTTCCTGCAGGTCTCACGTTAAATCCGATAATGATCGCATCAGAAGCAGACGCCAAATTGACATCAGTTTCTGTAATTGCTCCAACACCTTTGTGGATAATCTTGATTTCGATTTCCTCAGTAGATAATTTAGAGAATGAATCCGCCAATGCTTCAACCGAACCATCCACGTCACCTTTAATGATGATGTTCAATTCTTTAAACTGTCCAAGAGCAATTCTACGTCCAAGTTCAGCAAGAGTCGTATGTTTCTTAGTTCTTGCAGACTGCTCACGAATCAACTGCGTACGTTTTGCAGCAATTTGTTTTGCTTCTCTTTCGTCTTCAAAAACGTTAAATTTATCACCAGCAGTTGGCGCTCCGTCCAATCCAAGGATTGAAATTGGAGTTGAAGGTCCTGCTTCTTTAACTGCATTTCCTCTTTCGTCATACATGGCTTTAATTTTACCATGATTTTTTCCTGCTAATACATAATCACCTAATTTTAAAGTACCGGCTTGAACCAAAATCGTAGTTACATAACCTCTACCTTTATCTAATTGCGCTTCCACTACAGTTCCAACAGCTGGTTTTGTAGGGTTTGCTTTTAAGTCAAGTAATTCAGCTTCTAATAAAACTTTTTCTAAAAGATCTTTCACACCAGTTCCTACCTTTGCAGAAATATCATGTGATTGGTATTTTCCACCCCAATCTTCTACAAGTAAGTTCATACCTGCCAATTGTTCTTTAATTTTCTCTGGATTCGCCGCTGGCTTATCCACTTTGTTGATTGCGAAAATCATTGGAACATTCGCCGCTTGTGCGTGAGAAATTGCTTCTTTTGTTTGAGGCATGATATCATCATCCGCAGCAGCAACAATAATTGCGATATCGGTTACTTGAGCTCCACGAGCACGCATCGCTGTAAACGCTTCGTGACCTGGTGTATCTAAGAATGTAATTTTTTGACCGTTATCCAAAGTTACTGCGTAAGCTCCAATGTGCTGTGTGATTCCTCCAGATTCGCCAGCGATAACATTTTCTTTACGGATGTAATCCAAAAGCGATGTCTTACCGTGATCGACGTGACCCATTACAGTTACAATCGGTGCTCTTGACACTAGATCTTCTTCTCTGTCTTCGATGATTTCTTGATTTTCTTCAATATCTGTAGTAATAAATTCTACTTCATATCCAAATTCATCAGCAACGATAGACAATGTTTCTGCATCAAGACGTTGGTTCATGGTAACCATGATTCCAAGTGACATACACGTTCCGATAACTTTAGTAATCGGCACATCCATCATGGTTGCAACTTCACCAACAGTAACGAATTCTGTTACTTTGATTGTTTTGCTTCCTTCTTCGATAGCTCTTTGCTCATCATCAGATTTTTGACGGTGCGTGTCTCTTTTGTCTCTTCTATATTTAGCCGCTTTAGATTTGCTTCCTTTTCCTTGAAGTTTTTCTAAAGTCTCTCTAATTTGATTTTTAACTTCTTCTTCCGTAGGCTCCACTTTTGCAACAATTGCAGGTCTGTTTCCTTTTACGAAACCAGGTCTAGCACTTCTGTTTGCATTGTTTCCACCAGCTCCTGGAGCGTTTGGACGAATGATATTTCCTGGAGTTGCAGTACCGCCACCTTGACCCGGAGCGCCTGGTTTTCCTGGAATTCTTTTTCTCTTGTTTTTATTATTGTTATTATTCGCACCTGCAGCACCTGGAGCACCCGGTTTGTTTGGAACAATTTTCGGCTCTTCTTTTTTCTTTTTAGGCTTATTGAATTGTGACAAGTCAATAGTCTGCCCAGTAAAAGTAGTACCTGATAATTTTTGGTATTGAGTGGTAATTGCTTCGTCAGCAGGTTCACCTTCAGCCACTGGTTTTGAAACTGCTGGAGTTTCAACAACAACTGGCTTTTCAACTTTTGGTTTTTCAGAAACTGGTTCAGCAACAGGTTTTTCCTCTTTTGCAACAGGAACTTCTTTTACTGGTTCAGCTACAACTTTTTCAGGTTGTTTGTTCTCTACTTTTTCAGCAGGAACTTCTGGTTGTTTTTCTGAAGATGGAGCAGGTTCAACAATTTTAGGTGTTGGGACAACAGCAGGCTTTGGTTCCAGATCAATTTTTCCAACTTGTTTTGGACCTGTCACAACAGCTTTTGCTTTTATGACTTCTTGTTTTTGACGCTCTTCGTCTTGTTTGCGTTTCTCTTCTATTTCTTTCTCTCTTTCAATACGAAGCGCTTCTTTTTCTTTTCTTTTCTCCTCACCTACTTCTTTAGAAGCTTCTTTATTCCCCTTGTCGCCAGCAAATTGACTTTGCAGAATATCAAATTCCTTTTCAGATATCTTCGCGTTTGGGTTTGACTCAATGGCAATCCCCTTATCTTTTAGATAATCAACGGCTCTATCTAACGAAATATTCAATTCCCTTAAAACCTTGTTTATTCTTATTACTCTCTCTTCAGACATATAACCTTTTTATTATTACCTTTTTTGTTGTGTTGTTGTGAGTTTAGTCCTCGAACTCGTTTTTAAGAATTTTTATCACATCAAGGATAGTTTCTTCTTCAAGATCTGTTCTTCTTACTAAATCGTTCACATCCTGTTTTAAGATGCTTCTTGCGGTATCCAAACCTATTTTTGCAAATTCTTCGATTACCCAAGCTTCTATTTCATCAGAAAATTCAGTCAACTCAACATCATCCTCTTCTTCTGCAATATTACCTTCACGGATAACATCTAATTCATATCCTGTCAAAAGTCCTGCCAATTTGATATTGTGGCCACCTCTACCAATCGCTTTTGAAACTTCTTCTAGCTTCAAGAAAACATCAGCTCTTTTTGTTTCTTCATTGATTTTAATTGAAGAAACTTTTGCAGGGCTCAATGCTCTTGTAATAAACAACTGCGTGTTTGTCGTATAATTAATTACGTCGATATTTTCGTTACCCAATTCACGAACAATTCCGTGGATTCTTGAACCTTTCATACCAACACAAGCTCCAACTGGGTCAATTCTATCATCATAAGAATCAACAGCCACTTTTGCTTTTTCACCCGGAATTCTAACCACTCCTTTAATAGTAATCAATCCGTCGAAAACCTCAGGAATTTCTTGCTCGAATAATTTCTCTAAAAACTTCTCAGAAGTTCTAGACATAATAATTTGAGGCTTATTTCCTTTTAACTCCACATTTTCAATGATTCCGCGAACGTTATCTCCTTTTCTGAAAAAGTCAGAAGGAATTTGTTTTTCTTTTGGAAGTACGATTTCATTTCCTTCGTCATCTACCAAAATTACTGCTCTTGGACGCACGTGGTGCACTTCCGCAGTATAAATATCGCCAATTAAATCTTTAAATTGCTTGTAAAGATTTGTATTATCATGTTCATGAATTTTAGAAATCAAGTTCTGACGCAATGCTAAGATAGCTCTTCTTCCTAAATCAATCAACTTTACTTCCTCAGAAACTTCTTCTCCAATCTCAAAATCTGGTTCAATTCTTCTTGCTTCTGTCAATGTAATTTCTTCGTTTTCGAAATCTAAATCTTCGTCAGCAACAATAACTCTTCTTCTCCAAATTTCCATATCACCTTTATCTGGATTGATAATGATATCGAAATTATCATCAGAACCATATTTCTTTTTCAATGCATTTCTAAACACATCTTCCAAAATCGCCATAAGCGTTACACGATCAATTAACTTGTCGTCTTTGAACTCTGAAAATGACTCGATTAATGCAATATTCTCCATGCCTATTCTTTAAATTAAAATGTTATTGTAACAATTGCTTCTTTTATATCGGCATACGGAAGTTCCAATCTTTTTTCCACTGTCACTTTTCCTTTGCCAACTTCTTTTGGTTCTCTTGCAGTCCAAGTCAATGTGATAAAATCATCATTTGCATCAACCAATTCTGCTGTTATAACTTCTGTAGCAGTCTTAACTTGCAAGGTTCTGCCAATATTTTTTTTGTATTGTCTTACTAATTTCAACGGAGCCGAAACTCCTCCTGATGCTACTTCCAAAGAAAAATCTTGTTCTTCTCTGTCAAGATTGTTTTCGATCGCACGGCTGATGTCAATGCAGTCTTGCAAAGTTACGCCATTATCTCCATCTAAGGTAACAATAATCTTAAAAGCATCAGTAATCGTTAGATCAATCAAGAAAATATCGGACTTTTCTTCAAGGCCTGCATTTAATAACTCGCTAACTTTTTCTTTAAATGTCATATTTTTATAAAAAGAGGGGACTAATTGTCCCCTCATTATTTAGTTTTTTAATAAATAACGGTGCAAATATAGTGATTTTTTTATATATCTAAAATCATTGCAGTATATTGTGTGATGTTAAATTAAATTCTTACCTTTATTGTAAGAAAAACTAGCTTAATTTTACACAACATTCTTATACTTTTTATATTATGAAAAAAATTTTAGTCCCTACCGATTTTTCTGACCATGCTGAATACGCATTAAAAGTTGCCGCAAAAATAGCGCGTGAAAACGACGGAGAAATCATCCTTCTTCACATGCTTGAATTGCCTGGACAAGGCAGCGACGCAGTTGGCTCAGGAAGTGATATTCCTGAAATTATGTTTTTTAAAAATAAAGCTATTGAAAAATTGGAAAGCCTGATGGACGTCGAGTATCTAGACGGAATTCAAGTTTCTGAAGTTATTCAATTTGAAAAAGCTTTTGAAGGAATAATCAACATTGGCCACAAAAACAATGTCGATTTAATCGTAATGGGCTCTCACGGAGCCAGCGGTTTTCAAGAAATGTTCATTGGCTCAAATACAGAGAAAGTCGTTCGCTCTTCTGACGTTCCGGTTTTAGTCATCAAAAAGGAAGATGCTGATTTCAGCGTTCAAAAATTTGTCTTCGCTTCTGACTTTACAGATGAAATCAAATCTTCTTTTAGCAAAGTGGTTGATTTTGCAAATAAATTCAAAGCGCACTTAAATTTAGTGATGATTAACACTCCAAATAATTTCAAATCTACCGATGTTGCTAAAAAAATAATGGCAGATTTCATCGGTTCTTTCAATGTAAGCGACTACACAACCCACATTTATAACGATACAAACGTTGAAAAAGGCGTATTAAACTTCGCAAAAAGCATAAATGCAGATTTGATCGGAATGAGCACTCACGGAAGAAAAGGGCTTTCTCATTTCTTCAACGGAAGCATCAGCGAAGATTTAGTAAATCATGCACAGCGTCCGGTTGTCACTTTTAAGATCTAAAAATCACTTAATTGCATAAAAAAACCTCTCAAGAAATTGAGAGGTTTTTTGTTGGCCCACAAGGATTCGAACCTTGAATGACTGCACCAAAAACAGTAGTGTTACCGTTACACCATAGGCCAATAGCGTTTGAATGCGGGTGCAAATTTAGTACAAAAAACATATTGTGCAAATTTTTTTCCAATTTTTCTTGAATATTTTTTTTTTGGCTTTCCGTTAAATAAAAAAGCATTTTCTTTGTAGCTATAAACATTACTAGTTATCTATGATATCTTTCAGCTTCAAAAAATGGAATACAATATTAGGATGGACAGCATTTGCAATTGCGCTTGTCACTTATTCACTAACTGTTGAGCCAACCCTAAGTTTCTGGGATTGCGGAGAATATATTTCAACCGCAGCCAAACTTGAAGTAGGACATCCGCCTGGCGCGCCACTTTATCAAATGATAGGAGCTTTCTTTGCAATGTTTGCAACAGACGCTTCGCAAGTGGCATTAATGGTAAATATGATGTCGGTTTTTTCAAGTGCATTTACCATACTTTTTATGTTTTGGTCGCTGACAATGCTCTTAAAAAAGCTTGTTTCAAGATTTTCAGAGATTGATAATAGCAATTCTATCGCCATTTTAGGAAGCGCATTCGTAGGTTCTTTGGCTTATACATTTTCTGACAGCTTTTGGTACAATGCCGTTGAAGCAGAAGTTTATGCGATGGCGAGTTTGTTCATCGCTGTTTTATTTTGGCTTGGACTTCGTTGGGAACAAGACATGGAAACGCCAAGAGGAAATCGCTGGCTATTAATCATTTCATTGGTTATCGGACTTTCTTTTGGAGTTCACTTTATGGCTTTGCTCGCCATTCCTTCTATCGGATTTTTATATTATTTTAAGCATTACAAAACTATTACGATCAAGAATTTCATCATTGCGAATATCGTAGTGGTTTCTGTTCTTCTATTTATATTCAAATTGCTTTTGCCTCTGACAATGGGATTCTTTGGTAAAACAGAAGTTTTTATGGTAAATTCACTCGGATTGCCATTTGACTCAGGAACAATTTTTGTCGCGCTTTTATTTGCCGCACTGTTTTATTTCGGATTAAAATTCACCAAGCAAAAAGGATATATCCAATTAAATACAATGGTTTTATGTATTCTTTTCATCTTAATTGGTTTCTCAACGTGGATGATGCTGCCAATTCGTGCCAATGCAAATGTGGTAATCAACGAAAATAAGCCCTCTGATGCAAGAGAGGTTTTGGCTTACTATAACAGAGAACAATATGGCACAAATCCGCTTTTTTATGGCCCGCAATTTTCTGATACTTATGCCGGACTTGACAAAGACAATCCTTATCTTGACAAAGCGCCAAACTATGAAAGAGATGTAAAAACAGGAAAATATGTAATTGTAAATAATTACAAAAACGCCGAACAAAACACTGACGACAACCACAAAGCTTTCTTGCCAAGAATGTGGAGCACTGAACATGCGTCAAATTACATGACTTTTACAGAACCGCTAACTTTCCGATTGAATCCTAATTATCCATATGAAGAAGAACTGCCACAATACGGAATTAATCCGAATGATCTTTCTGAAGAAGAATTAGCGCATTATACTGCACAAATTCGTGGAGAAATGGAGAAAAATGTAGCAGAATTCAGAGCCGCTTTTAATAAGAATGACATTGATATGGATGGTTATCATAAATTCTTGAAAACATACAGCGATTATTTAATCATTGACAAGCCGACTGCCGCAAATAATATGAAATTCATGTTCGAATATCAATTTGGATATATGTATTGGAGATATTTAATGTGGAATTTCACAGGAAGGCAAAACGATATTCAAGGAAAATATGACAACCTTGACGGAAACTGGATGAGCGGCGTTGACTTTTTAGACGAATTGCGTTTGGGTTCTCAAGAAAACCTTCCTTCAGATGTTTTGAACAACAAAGGAAGAAATCTTTATTATTTCCTTCCTTTCCTTTTGGGAATTATTGGCTTGGTTTATCACGCTAATAAAGATTTAAAAGGATTTTATGTCTTGCTCGTTCTGTTTTTATTTACAGGATTAGCGCTGAAAATTTATCTAAACGAAAGGCCGTTTGAACCTCGCGAAAGAGATTATGCACTAGTTGGCTCTTTCTATGTATTTGCAATTTGGATTGGCTTTGGAGTATATGCAATTTTCGATTTTATTAAAAAATGGATTAATCCAAAAATTGCCGGACCGATTGTTATTGGTATAACTTTATTGGCTTCTCCAATTTTAATGGCCTCTGAAAACTGGGATGATCACGATCGTTCTGATAAATATACTGCAATTGCTATGGCAAAAGCATATCTCGAATCGTGTGAGCCGAATGCCATTTTATTTACGATTGGCGACAATGACACTTTCCCTTTATGGTATGCTCAAGAAATTGAAAACGTCAGAACAGACATCAGAATTGTAAATACCAGCTTGTTTATGACCGATTGGTATATCGATCAGATGAAAGCGAAAACTTACAAATCTGAACCGCTTCCGATAAGCTTTACGCATGAGGAATATGTGGGAGATAAACTTGATTATACCATTTATAGACAAAAAACAGATCAAAGATGGAATATCAAAGATTTTGTAAGCTTTATAAAAGATCCAAGGACTTTATATGAAATTCCGAATGGGCAGAAAATTCATTTTTTCCCGACAAATAAGATTAGAATTCCGGTTGATAAAAATCAAATTATAGCGAATAAGGTCGTTCCTCAAAAATATCAAGATTCGATTGTTCCTTATATTGATGTAGATATTAAGGAAGGCGCGCTTTACAAAAATAGGCTGATGATGCTTGACATTGTTGCAAATAACAACTGGAAACGCCCAATTTATTTTACCGGAGGAAGTTTCGGCGATGACGATTATCTTTGGATGAAAGATTACCTGCAACTTGACGGAATGGTTTACAAACTTGTTCCGATTAAAACTTCGCTTGAAAAAGCGCCAAGCATGATTGACATGGGGCAAATCGATACTGATAAAATGTATGATATTGTAATGAAATGGGATTGGGGAAATAGCGGTAGCTTGAAAATTTACCATGATCCTGAAACTAGAAAAAACAGCATTACTTACAGAACAAATCTTGCGCGATTGATGGAACAGCTGATTAATGAAGGTAAGCTTGAAAAAGCTAAAAACATAATTAATCTTGCTATGAAAGAAATGCCAGTTGACCAATTCGGTTTTTATACTTTCTTAGAGCCTTTTGCCGGCGGTTATTATGAAGTTGGAGAAAAACAAAAAGCGAGAGATTTACTAAACAAGGTTATCAAAAAATATCATGAAAATCTGAGTTATTATAAACATTTAAGCACGGCAGATCAATATGATATTTACATTGATATTGTTACTGATATTGAGCGCTACAGAAGTCTTCTTCAAGTAATGAAAGACAGAGGCGACAAAGAATTTTATGAAACAAACAGAAAGATTTTCAATGACTATAATACCATGTTCAAGCAATTTAAACGCGACAACGAATAAGTTTTATTTGAATTTATAAAAAAATGTGCCGCTATTTATGTCGGCACATTTCATTTAAAAGAAATAGTATGGACTTAATGTGGGTTAAAACAAATGCTTTAATCAAATGGATCTTTCCAAGATATGTCTGGGATATTCCGAATAAGGAAAAAAAAATCTATCTTACTTTTGACGACGGACCGATTCCCGAAATTACAGATTGGGTTTTGGAAACTTTGAAATATTATGAAATTAAAGCTACGTTTTTTTGCATTGGAGATAATATTAGGAAAAATCCTGAAGTATTCAAAAAGATAATCTCAGAAGGCCATTCTATCGGAAATCATACTTTCAACCATTTAAAAGGCTGGAATTTTTCTACAGAAGAATATATTGAAAATACAATCCTTTGCGAAAAAATAATCACTGAGAAATCTGAAATCTTACATCTGAAATCTAAAATTTTCCGACCGCCTTATGGCAAAATAAAACTTTCACAGTCAAGAAGATTGCGAAAAATGGGCTACAAAATAATTATGTGGGATGTCTTGAGCGTTGACTTCAATGCAACAATTTCTGAAGAAAAGTGCCTTCAAAATGTTATTGAAAACACTACTGAAGGAAGCGTGATTGTATTCCATGACAGCGTCAAGGCTTTTAAAAACCTAAAATACGCATTGCCAAAAGCAATTGAATACTTAAAAGATAAAGGATTTATTTTCGAGAAGATCGACTAAAGCTGTTCTTGAACCAGGCTGATGATAGTGTTGGCATCTAACTCTCCAGATTGTCTCCAGATCATTTGCCCTTCCTTATAAATCATCAACGTTGGAAGCCCTTTTATACGAAGTGCATCTGCCAATTCTTGATTTTTGTCCACATCGATTTTTATCACTTTTGCTTTATCCCCTAAAGCAGCAGCAACATCTCTGATAACAGGATGCATTGATACTGATTGCTCATTCCAATCGGTATAAAAATCAATTAATACTGGCACAGTGGCATTGATAAGTTCTCCAAATTTTGACATAATTGAAAATTTACTTGGTCTTGAATCCTAATTTACGACAATTTTTCAATACAAATGTAGCATTTTTACGGAATTATGCTACTTTTTCCTTTTTTTTTAGTGTAAGAACTGTAATTTCTGGTAAAATTCCAACTCTTCCTGGATAAGCATGAAAACCAAAGCCTCTGTTCACATAAATATAACGGCCTGCATTTTCATATAATCCAGCCCATTGTTTATAAATGTATTGCACTGGACTCCATTTGAATACGCCTGGAATTTCAATTCCAAATTGCAAACCATGCGTATGTCCGCTTAAGGTCAAATGATATTTTGTCTTATGATTTTTCACTTCATATTCCCAATGCGATGGATCGTGGCTCATTAATATTTTAAAGTCTGAATCGGTCAAACCAAGAGATGCTTTTGACAAATCTCCGGCTTGTTTAAAATTGTGACCCCAATTCTCTAATCCGATTAAAGCGATTTCCTCTTTGCCGTTATTGATTTTAATGTTTTCGTTCAACAGCAATTTAAAGTTGATTTGGCGGTGCAGATCTTTAATGGCTTCGAAATTATCGTTTTTTGCTTTTGCAGAAGGCCAATTTACATATTCCCCATAATCGTGATTTCCTAAAACAGAATATTTTCCAAGTTTTGGATTGTGGATTTTACTAAAAGTTTCAATCCAAGGATGCATTTCTGTAGCATGCGTATTCACAATATCTCCTGTAAAAAGAACCAAATCAGAATTTTGCTCATTTATAAGATCAATCGCATATTGAATTTTCTCTGGATTATCAAAACTGCCACTATGAATATCTGAAATCTGCGTAATTGTCATTCCGTCAAAACTATCAGGAAGTTCCTCAAAAAACAAAGTTTGCTTTAGTACTTTAAAATTGTATTTGCCAATCGTCATTCCATAAATCAACGAACCAAACGGAATAGCAGCAATTCCAAGAGCAACTTGGCTGACGAATTTTCTTCTTTCTGGCAAAAAATCACTTGCTGAATTATCACCCATAAAATGAGTTATCGCTCCTGAAAAAACTCTGTAAACATCTTCCCCTAGCATAAAAAGAGTAACCAGAATTTTTGGAATAAATACTAAAAGCACTAATCCGATTGTAATCAACGACTGGCGATTTTGCCCGACTGATCGGTCAAATTGCGTAAAAGAATAAATGACAAAGACAATAACTGCAAGTGAAATTATCTGATAAGGAACCAAAACCCATCTTGCTTTTGTAATGGTTTTGAAAGCTTGAAAAGCATATAGTTCCACTAAAAGTACAAAAGCGATAAAAAATATCCAACGAAGCATAAGTAGTTTTTGAATTTAAGCAAAGTAAATAAATAAAGGACGCTGCTTTTTCTTAATTGGATAAATTTTAACTATAACTAGATTTCTCAGACTAAACCTACATTGCATTTTACAACTGTTTTGATTGATAACAAAATTTATATGTTAATAAACTTAAGAAAATGAAAAAACTAAATTGATAAATAGAAGATTTTACAAAACTGATTTTTTGTTATTTTTATTTAATCTAAATAAATAAATTTGCAATACTAAAATCATAAACAAATGTCAAAAAAATACTTTTTAATACTTGCCCTTGCAATTATTAATTTTTCACAAGCACAAAACTGCTCAGAGCCTGGAGATACAACAGGAGACACGGGCTGTATTGAATTTAATTACAAAGGAAATAGCGTGACTTACGCAACTGTAAGAGGAAATGACGGAAATATTTGGCTGCAGCAAAATTTAGGAAGCGACAATGTTGCTACTGCTGTAAACGATGAGGCCAGCTATGGCGATTTATTTCAATGGGGAAGATGGGCTGATGGACACCAAAACAGAAATTCTGCGATTACAGCCACAACAACTCCAAATAATCCAATTGGTCTTGAATCAGGAAATGCAAATTATCTAACAAGCTGGTGGTCTGCAACTGCCTTGACTGATCAATGGCAAGCAAATTCACCCGCAGATGCTACAGATGTGAACGGATGCGATCCTTGCAAAGCTTTAGGCGAAGGCTGGAGACTTCCGACCTCAACAGAATGGGTTGCAGTTGTAACTGGAAGAATTACAAGTCCAGCGACAGCTTTATCAAGCTTCTTAAAATTACCAGGCACAGGCTATAGAAGCTCCACAGACGGAGGTTTTACATTTGTAGGCGCACGAGGTTATTATTGGAGTAGCGACACAGCCAATTCAGGAGGAAAATATTTATATATAGGAACAGCGAGCGCAAATTCTACATCAGGCGCGCCAAGAGGACAAGGCGCTGCAATCAGATGTTTAAAAGTTTCTAATTTGAGTACAGGAGATTTTTCTAAAAATAAATTTAAAATTTATCCAAATCCTACTTCAGATATTATAACTGTTCAAACAGATTCAGATATTGAAAATATAACTATTTACAATCAATTAGGACAATTAATCAAAAGCCAAAAAGAATCAAAAATTGATTTAACAGATGTTGCATTGGGGATGTACATCGTTGAAATCAATTTTGAAAATGGACAATCTGCTGTTCAAAAAATCATCAAAAAATAATTACTCAACAGACTGTCTTATAAAAAAGGCAGTCTCAATTTACTTTTTTACACATTAATCAAATTATGAAAACAAATTACTTCCGTAAATTTTCTGAAAAGATAAAATCTAGAAATTTACTTCTTATTGTCCTGCTAGCTTTTGTTGGACATTCTTATTCTCAAATACAGAATTACACTTTCCAGCAAGCGCAAGGCACTTATGAACCGCTTTCTCAAGCTACCGTAATTGCAGTTCCAACGGCACAGACAAGCACAGGATCAATAGATGAACAAGTATACACTTTGACAGATGCCATTCCTTTTGAATTTTCATTTGGAGGAAGCAATTATACGTCAGTAAATGTCTATGCAAATGGATACTTATCATTTGGAGCAACAAACACGAGCGACTACTATCCTATTTCATCTTCAAAAAGTTATGCAGCAGCAATAGTGGCGTGTACAAATGACCTTCACGCATTATACAACTTAAACGGATTAACTGGATCAATCAGCTACCAAGTCCTGGGAACTGGATCAAATAGAGAATTTGTAGTGCAATGGAGCCATTTCAAACCTTATTCAGGCACGACAGTCACGACAAGCTATTTTGATTTTAATTTTCAAATCAAGTTAAAAGAAAATGGAACAATAGAATATGTATATGATTTAAAAGTAACTGGAACACCAACTTCTGCATCAATTCAATCAGGATTAAGAGGAAGTAGCAGTTCTGTTTTTGTAAATAGAACCGCTACCGGAATTTCAACAAGCAATTGGGCTTCAACTACAGCTGGAACAAACAGCGGCGCCAGCATTACTACAAATTCATCGGCACTTCCCCCATCAGGATTAATTTATAGATGGAATGTTCCTGCTCAATGTGCAACTCCGACGGCACAACCAACGAATCTAGTTTTAACAAACACTGGCATTATCATCAATGGTAGTTTTACAGCATCAAATCCTGTTGCAGATAATTATTTGGTTTTGAGAACTCTTTCGGGAGACACGCATAATCTTCCTCAAAACGGAACTACTTACACAGCAGGAAACAATACTGCCTTAAATGCTTATGTCGCTTATTATGGAAGCAACAGCACATTTGAAAACAATTACAATCACGGAATCAGAGGAAATAACAAATATAAATACACTGTTTATGCCGTAAATTCTGCTTGCTTAGGAGGCCCTTTATATTTTACCAATACACCTTTAGTGCAAGAAATCACTAACTGCCCAGCTACCGTTAATTCAATTACCGCCAACACTATAACGTCTGAATCTTTTAATTTAAATTGGCCAGCGACAGAAAACGGAAGCGCATTGCCTTTCAATACAATTATTGAAGTTGCTACAGATAATGCTTTTGCAAATCCAGTTGCAGGTTCTCCTTTCACATTAAATTCAACAGATTTAACTGTAGCTATTACCGGTTTAACATCAAATACAAGATATTTTTTCAGAGGTAAAAATGTTGCTGCCTGCGAAAGCGTTTATTCATCAATTGGAAATGTTTACACCAGCTGTCTTCCAATTGCTAATTTTAATGAGAATTTTGATGCAGCTACAGCATTGCCAAATTGCTGGTCAAAAATTTTAGTATCGGCAACTAGCAACACGCCTACAATTAATGTGTCATCAACAGACGCTTCATCGCAGCCAAACAACGTAAGCTTATATGGAAATGGAGCTGATACTGATTTGGCAACAACCAAAATAATCCTTGTTAGTCCAGAATTAAATAATTTAGGTGCAGGAACACACAGACTGCGCTTCAAGGCTCGCAAAACATCAGAAACAACTACGCCAAGCCCAACAAGCTTGCAGATTGTGGCTTTAAATGGAAATGACAGCAACGCGACTATCGAAGTTATCGCAACTTTCAATGAACTGACAACTTCCTATGCAGAATACAATGCTTATTTTGATACTTATTCTGGCAACGCTACACATATTGGAATCAGAAGAATTGGTGGCCCAACTTATTCTTATCTATATGTTGACGATGTTATTTGGGAACAAATTCCTACTTGTCCAGAATTAGTTTCCCTTGCAGCATCAAACATCACTCCGACTGGTGCAACTATTACTTTCGTAAATCCAGGAAATCAAGCTCCATCAGAGGGTTATGAATATTTTGTAGGCACTTCAAATACGCCTCCAACCGGAAGCCAAACTATTTTGGACACAGATGACAATCCAATTATGCTACAAAATTTACAAAGTGGCACAACTTATTATGTCTGGGCCAGAAGAGTTTGCGTTGACAATGATCAAAGCCCTTGGAAATCAACAAGTTTTACCACATTTTTGACAACTCCAACGCCTTGGAACGAACCTTTTACTACAACAGCATCACCACAAGGTTGGACAACAGCAACAGCATGGACGATTGGCACAAATTTAAAAATTACAGAATCTGCTGGAAATGTAATTTATAAAAATGTAGATGGAAACAATCAAACCGGCACATTTACAACAATAAGCGTAGGACAAATTCAAGAAAATCAACTTCTTACATTTAAATTCAAATTGGCTAATTATACAGCTGAAAACGGAATTTACAATCCGCCAGCTGCAGGCTCTGGAAACTTTGTAATCTCAATTTCAACAGATTTTGGAACTACCTATAATGTGATTCAAACCAAAGCAAATGATGGTGTTGCAGGATGGCAAGATTTCAGCTATGACCTTTCAAATTTCGTAGGAAGTTATGTAAAAATTAGAATTGTAGCCAACAGAACTTCTGGGGATTATTTTTTAGCCTTAGATAATTTTAAAATTGATGCTGAAAACTTAGGAACAGATGATTTTGCGAAAAATAATTTCAAAATCTATCCAAATCCAACAACTGGGATTTCAGATATTCAAAGTGATTTGCAAATTGAAAACATTGCAATCTTTAACCAAATTGGTCAATTGATTTCTAATCAAAAATCATCACGCATAGATTTATCAAACGTGACTTCAGGAATTTATATGATTCAAATCCATTTTGAAAATGGCCAAAAAGCCACTAAAAAAATTATTAAAAAGTAAACCATAAACCGTTCTACTTTCTTTTAGTTAGTTTTTTGTTTTTTTTTGAGAAACCGATGTTATTTATTTAGCATCGGTTTTTATTTTTTACTGCGTAAGTTTTGTATTTTTGAAAGCTATACAAATAAAAATTTATGTCACAGAAACGCCTTTTTCTTCTCGATGCTTATGCCTTAATTTTTCGTGGTTATTTTGCATTTATAAAAAACCCAAGAGTCAACTCAAAAGGAATGGACACGGGTGCTATCATGGGATTTATGAACTCCCTTTTAGACGTAATTAAAAGAGAAAAACCTGATCATTTGGCGGTTGCTTTTGACAAAGACGGAAGTCAGGCCAGAACCGAAATGTTTACAGAATACAAAGCAAATCGCGATGCAACACCTGATGCGATCAAAATTGCGATTCCTTATATCCAAGAATTATTGAAGGCGATGCACATTCCTATTATTGAAATTGCGGGTTGTGAAGCCGATGATTTGATTGGAACAATTGCAAAACAAGCGGAGAAACAAGGCTACCAAATTTTTATGGTGACTCCTGATAAGGATTTTGCCCAGTTGGTTTCTGAAAATATTTTCATGTATAAGCCTGCCAGAATGGGCAACGGAATTGAAATTTGGGGAATCCCAGAAGTTTTGGAAAGATTTGAAATTGATCGTCCAGAACAAGTGATTGATTTCCTTGGAATGATGGGCGATGCCGTGGATAATATTCCAGGATTGCCGGGCGTTGGCGAGAAAACTGCAAAGAAATTTTTGAAAGAATATGGATCGATGGAAAACCTTTTGGCGAACACGCACGAGCTGAAAGGAAAGATGAAAGAAAACATCGAAGCGAATAAAGAAAAAGGAATTCTTTCAAAGAAATTGGCGACAATTATTACTGATTGCAACGTGACTTTCCACGAAGAAGATTACGCTTTGACGCGACCTGATATTGAAAAAACCGAAGCGATTTTTCAGGAATTAGAATTCAGAAGAATGGCGGAACAGTTCGACAATTTATTCAGAGTCGATCACAATGCATCGGTTGCAAATAATCCGTCGGAAGCGAGACTGTATAAAAAACCACAGCCGAAAAGCGACGACCAATTTGATCTTTTCGCAATTCCTTCGGAAGGAGAAAATGGCGAAGAAGTGAGAACGAGTTTTTACAAAACATTAGCAGATACCGAACATTTCTACCAAACTGTGGAAGGCGATATGGCGATAAAATTCTTGTTGCAAAATCTCTTGAAACAACAAAGTGTCAGCTTTGATACTGAAACTACTGGAATCGATCCGTTGACGGCAGAATTAGTCGGACTCTCCTTTTCTTGGGAAAAAGGAAAAGGATTTTATGTTCCAGTTCCAGAAAATCAAGTAGAAGCACAAGCTGTTGTTGACAAATTCCTTCCGTTTTTTCATTCGGAAGACATCGAGAAAATCGGACAAAATTTAAAATATGATTTAAAAGTTTTAGCCAATTATAATGTAGAAGTTAAAGGAAAAATCTTTGATACGATGATTGCACATTATCTGATTAATCCAGATATGCGTCACAATATGGACATTTTATCGGAAACGTATCTACAATATTCTCCAAAACCAATTGAAGATTTGATTGGAAAAAAAGGGAAGAATCAAAAGACAATGCGTGATGTTTCTGTCGAAGAAGTCAAAGAATACGCGGTGGAAGATGCCGATGTAACTTTGCAATTAAAAGAATTTTTCGACAAAGAATTAGACGGAACGAATACAAAGAAATTATTCGAAGAGATTGAAGTGCCGTTAGTTCCCGTTTTAGCTGCGATGGAAATGGAAGGAATCAATCTTGATGTTCCTTTTCTACATTCGCTTTCCGCGGAATTGGACACTGATATTCAAAAATTAGAAAATCAGATTTATGAAAATGCGGGCGAAAAATTCAATTTGGCTTCGCCGAAACAATTAGGAGAAATTCTTTTTGACAAATTAAAAATCGGCGGTGCAAAACAGAAAAAAACTAAAACCGGACAATATGCGACCGGCGAAGAAGTCCTCTCCTATTTGGCTTTGACGAGTCCGTTTGTGCAGGATATTTTAGATTGGCGCCAATTGGTGAAGTTGAAAAATACGTATGTTGACGCGCTTCCGTTGCAAGTTTGCGGAAAAACACAAAGAGTTCACACCGATTATATGCAAACTGTTGCCGCAACTGGACGTTTGAGTTCGAACAATCCAAACTTGCAAAATATCCCGATTCGTACCGAAAGAGGTCGTCAAATCAGAAAAGCTTTTATCGCAAGAGATGAAAATTACACTTTAGTTTCTGCCGATTATTCTCAAATTGAGCTTCGAATTATTGCGGCTTTGAGCGGTGAAGAAAATATGATCAAATCGTTCCAAAACGGTGAAGATATTCACGCTTCAACGGCGGCGCAAGTTTTCAATGTTCCTTTAGAAGAAGTAACTCGCGAGCAAAGAAGCCATGCAAAAACGGTAAACTTTGGAATCGTCTATGGTGTTTCTGCATTCGGATTAAGCAACCAGACTTCGCTTTCAAGAGCAGAATCTAAAGATTTAATCGACGCTTATTATGTGACTTATCCAAGATTGAAAGCGTATATTCAAGAGCAAGTGGAATTTGCCAGAGAAAATGGTTATGTTCAAACGATATTAGGAAGAAGACGTTATTTAAAAGATATTAATTCTCAAAACGCAATGGTTCGCGGTGGCGCAGAACGAAATGCTGTCAACGCTCCGATTCAAGGAAGCGCTGCCGATATTATTAAAATCGCGATGATCAATATCCACAAAAGATTAATTGCCGAAAACTGGAAAAGCAAAATGTTGCTTCAGGTTCATGATGAGCTTGTTTTTGACGTTCACAATAGCGAATTAGAGAAAATAAAACCGATGATTAAGGAAGAAATGGAAGGCGCGTTTACTTTAAATGTGCCATTGATTGTGGATATGGGAGTTGGCGAAAATTGGTTGGAAGCGCATTAATTTTAGAGAAAGTGATTTGTTTTTTGTAACATTCTTTTAGATAAATCGTTTTAAATTAAATCAACTAAATATCACTATGAGAAAAATTTTATTGCTTGTAATTCTAGCGGTCTCAATAAATTCTTTTGGGCAAAATAAATTATCAAAAACAATCACGATTCCGTTTACTTTGATGGAAAGCGGTCATATTTTAATCAAAGCAAAAGTAAACAACGTCGAAGGAAATTTCGTTTTTGATACAGGAGCTGGACTTAATTTACTAACAAAGAAATTTGCTGGCAAAATTGAAAATTTACGTAAAACAGATAATTTTTACACTGGACATAGGGCAAGCGGAGAACAGCTGACATCTGATCTTTGGGACATTGAAACTCTTGAAATTGGAACACTTTCTTCTAACTCCCAAAAATTTACAGTTTTTGATGTGGAATTTCCTTTTGACGGATTGATTTCTTTGTTACCTTTTAGAGAAATTCCGATTACTATTGATTATAAAAATAAAATATTGGTTCTGGAAACATATAAATCTTTGAAAGAATTGACAAAAACAGGGACTGCAATTCCTATTCAAGTTGCTGATAATTTTGAAAAAACTTTAGAAATTGCAACGTATGTTAAATTAAATGACAAGCTTACTTTACAAATGAATTTGGATAGTGGCGCAGGTTTTAATGTCTATAGATTCAGTTCAAGATATATGGAAAAACTTGGCGTAGATTCTTCAAAAGTGGAATCAAGATACAGGCCAAGCGAATTTGATCCTAAAAAAGGAACTACAAATTATTTTACAAAACTCCCTAAACTTAGCGCTCAATCAAGCGATAAAATTAAAACTTCAGATTTCAGAGCAATCTTTTCTGACGATTTAATTTATGAAGCAATTGGAAGCATCAACTGGCTTGGTGAAAAAATCACAATTGATATTCAGAAGAAAAATTTGATCATCAATAATTAATTTTTTTTTATTTTTCTTGTAACAATTCAAAAAGTCATTCGTCTTTTCGGAAATCAATCAAAATCATCAAAATGAAAAAATCAATTATTTTATTTCTTTCGCTTGCTTTTTCAATCACCGCTGTTGCACAAAGCCAAGCCAAATTTCAAAAAATCGACAGTCTTTTAAACTATTTGTATGAAAATGACCGTTTCATGGGTTCTATACTAATTCGTGAAAATGAAAATGTTGTTTTTGAAAAAGCATATGGTTTTGTCGACTTTGATAACAAAGTAAAGGCAAATACAAAAACCAAATATAAAGTTGGATCAGTTACAAAAATGTTCACGTCTTCCATAATTTTCCAGTTAATCGAGGAAAAGAAATTGAAATTAGACACAAAACTTTCTAAATATTTTCCAGAAGTTAAAAATGCTGATAAGATTACCATTGCGCAAATGTTGAATCACAAAAGCGGTATTTTCAACTACACCAACGACGCTGAATTTAAAAATACTAAAACAGATGCTCAGACAAAAGAAGCCATGGTAAAAAGAATTGATGCTTTTGAACCTGCCTTCGAACCTGACACTAAAGCACAATATAGCAATTCAAACTATTTGCTTTTGGGTTATATTATTGAAAATATTACGAAGAAGACTTACGTTGAAAATGTAAACGAAAGAATCATCGACAAAATCGGATTAAAAGACACTAAATATTATTCAAAAATAGATCCTTCTAAAAATGAGGCCTATTCTTATTCTTTAAATGATGCCGGAAAATGGGAAAAAAGAGAAGAATGGGATGCATCTCAAGTTGGCGCCGCCGGAGCACTTCAATCTACTCCAGAAGATTTGACAAAATTTATCAAAGCTCTTTTTGACGGAAAAATCATCAGCAAAACGTCTCTTGCTGAAATGACAAAAATTGATCAAAATTATGGAAAAGGAATTTTTGTAGCTCCTTTTGGAGAAAGAAAGTTTTTTACTCATAATGGTGGTATTGAAGGATTTACATCAACCGTTGGATTTTATCCGGCTGAGAACTTAAGTTTTTCAATTATCATGAACGGTGACAATTTTGACATCAATGACATTGTAATTGGCGCTTTGAGCATCTATTATAAAATGCCCTATCAGTTTCCAAATTTAAAAACTGTGGAAGTTGACCAGGCAACTTTAAAAAGCTATGAAGGTGTTTATGCAGCTGAAAATTTCCCGATGAAAATCACTATCAAAACTGAAGATGGAAAATTAACTGCTCAAGCAACAGGCCAAAGTTCTTTTCCTCTAAATCCGGTTAGCCAGACTGAATTTACTTTTGAAGATGCTAGAGTAAATATAAATTTCAAGGAAAATATGTTCATTTTTAAACAAGGCGGAAAAACCTTAGAGTTTAAGAGAGAAAGTAAATAATCTATCAATAATCAGGTACAAAAAAGGCTTCCAAATCGGAAGCCTTTTTTATTATTATAATTTTCTAGTGGAATCTCTTTGGCGAAGTTCGGTTTTGATGACCGTTGTTCTGTAAGTATATTCCTCATCTTTGCTTTCTAATTTTTCAACTAGCATTTTTGCCGCTTCTTCTCCGATTTCAATTCCGTGCTGGCTGATTGTTGAAAGGCTTGGCGTCATTCTTCGCGACCAAACTCCATCGGCAAAACCAATTACTGAAAGTTCCTCCGGAATTTTTATACCTTTTTTTATGGCTAGTTTCATTGCCATTGTTGAAGTATGTTCATCCAAAGCAAAAATACCGTCGATTTGATGTTTTTCTAAGAGTTCTTGCATTCTGAAATCAAACTCATCAGTATTGTCTGTTCTAATAATCAAATCTTTATTGATAGCCATTCCGTTATCATTCAAGGCTTTGACATAACCTTGGGCTCTTAATTTTCCTACGCTTAAATTATCTATTGAAGACACTAGAGCAATATTTTTGCAATTCAATTTTATTAGATGATTTACTGCATTTACAGAAGAATCAAAATCATCAACAATTACTTTATCGCAATTTACTTCGTCAGAAATTCGGTCAAACATTACGATTGGAATTCCTTCTGAAATAATTTCCTTAAAATGTTTGAACTCTTGTTTTTTCTGAGTTTCTTCAGAAATTGAAAGAATAAATCCATCAATAGTTCCATTGCTTAACATGTCCATCGTATGAATTTCTTTGTCTAAAGATTCATTTGAAATACAAGTGATTACATTATATCCTTTTTCGTTGGCCATCTTCTCGATACCGCTAAAAACTTTCGCAAAAAACGGATTCAAAATATTAGGAATAATAACTCCAATGGTTTTGGTGCTTCTATTCTTCAAATTTATGGCGACATTGTTAGGCTTATAATTTTTAAGCTTTGCAAATTCTTGGATTTTAATTTTAGTAGGCTCGCTGATTTCAGGACTGTTGCTCAACGCTTTAGAAACTGTTGAAACAGAAACATTTAATTCTTTTGCTATTTGCTTTAAGGTTGCTTTTGGTTTCATCTTTCAATTTATAAGGAATTGTAAAGTAAGTAAAAAAATGCAAAATATTCTCAATTTTTATTTAAGATAAATTATTCCTTTCTAATTATTTAATTGTAAACGTTGTAATTCGTATGACAGCGACAATTCACAATTATAGTTTATTCATAAAAACACTACCCTTTTTATGATTTTTATAATAATTTTTCAAATTTACAAAGATTAAACAAAACAGAATGTTGCGTTAACATGGAAATCATATAAACTTTTCTTAAAACCACTAAGTTAATTTTAACGTAACTACTCTTATAACCATCTAAAAAATGGAAAGAATATTAATCAAACCAATTTAATTTTTAACCTTTAAATGTTTAATTATGAAAAACGTAGTAACTGTAAAAGAACAGCTTACCTCGGGAACCAACCGAAGAAGTTTTTTAAAAATCAGCGGGCTCACAATGGCAGCCACAGGATTAATTTTAACAGGCTGTAGCGATGATGACAATGCGGGAACTGTTGTAGACCAAAAATTGCCTGGCGTAAGAAATGGCCTGTTTGATTTGGGCGGCGGCGATTTTGGCGTATTGACTTATGCATATGCGCTTGAACAGCTAGAAGCAGATTTTTACACGAAAGTAGTGAATTTGAATAATTTCGGATCACTTTTCAATTCAACTGAACAGCAAGTCTTAACTGATTTGTATCGCCATGAAGTGATTCACAGAGAATTTTTCAAAGCGGCTTTGACGGAAGCTTTGCCAAATCCAGAAACACAATTGCTGCCAAACTTGGCATTTGATTATAGCACCGTAAATTTTGCAAGCAGAGATTCTATCTTAGGAACTGCTCAAGCACTAGAAGATACTGGAGTCGGTGCTTATAATGGTGCTGGAAGATTGATTACAAGTGCTGATTATTTACTGCTTGCCGGAAAAATTGTTTCTGTTGAAGCGAGACACGCTTCTGCAATCAGAAGCTTAATCGATCCTGATTCAAATGATTTTGCCGGAGACGACATCGTCAATGCCAGCAACGGATTAGATACTGCAAAAACTCCTGCTCAAGTTCTTCCTGTTGCCGGCGGTTTTATTACGACTGATTTTACAGCAATCTACTTAACTTAACAATTAACCAGCAAAATTTAGAAATTATGAATATCTTAAAATTTATAGAGTCTTTCACTGATGAAAATTTCATGAAAAGCCAAGGCTCAAGAAGAGATAGTTTTGGACAATTTGGGCAATTAGGAAAAAATCTTGCTTTGGCTTCCATTCCTTTCGGATTAGCTTCTTTAGCAAACAAAACTTATGCTGCAGATATTACGCCGACACCAAATACGCCAGTTGGCGCTTTGCAATTGGCTTTGACATTAGAATATCTAGAAGATGAATTTTACCGTTTAGGCTTAGAATCTGGCGTAATTCCGACTGGAGGAAGAGATGAAAAAGTATTTATGCAGATTGCTAAACACGAAAAAAGCCACGTAGAATTTTTAAAAGCCGGGCTTGGAGCAAATGTAGTCGCAAAACCAACATTTGATTTCACAGTAGGCGGTGCTTTTGATCCATTCAACAACACAGGAATTGGAAACACTGCAGCTTACCAGCAATTTTTAATTTTAGCCCAAGCTTTTGAAGACACCGGAGTCAGAGCTTATAAAGGACAAGCAGCTAATTTAATTTCAGCTCCAGACTTATTAACCGCAGCTTTACAAATTCATTCTGTTGAGGCAAGACATGCTTCAGAAGTAAGAAGATTGCGAGGCCTGAAAGGTTGGATAACCGGAAATCAAAGAGGCGCTGGAATGCCAGAAGCAACTCAGGCAGTTTATAATGGAGAAGAAGCAACTAACCAAGGTGGCTTTAACGCAGGAGGTACTTCTTTCGGCATTGATGCAGGAACAGAGGCTTATGACGAACCATTAACAACACAGGAGACTGTTGCAATCGCAAATTTATTTATAGTATAAATCAAGTATTTCCCAAACTAAAACCATCCCCTGCAGATGGTTTTTTTATTTTATAATAGTTCCAGCAGATCGAAAACTGAATATTGAAAAAAAATATGCTTAAATTTGCCTACTTCTTTTTCAGAAAATCTTTCTGATAATCAACACTTAAAATAATCTTTTATAGGTGTTTGCATTTAAAATAATTTATTGTACTTTTGCACTCCCTTTATTGGGAATGGAATGTTTAATTAAAAATTTATTATGGACGCATTAAGCTACAAGACACAATCAGCAAGCAAAGCCACTGTAACGAAAGAGTGGATCGTTGTTGACGCTGAAGGTCATAACTTAGGACGTCTTGCTTCAAAAGTCGCAATGATTTTAAGAGGTAAGTACAAACCAAGTTACACACCACACGTGGACTGCGGAGATAACGTAATTGTTATCAACTCAGAAAAAATCAACCTTACAGGTACTAAAATGGACGACAAAATTTACATGCGTCACACAGGTTACCCAGGAGGACAAAGAACTTTGACTGCTAAAGTATTACAGGCGAAAAACCCTGCTACATTGGTAGAAAAAGCTGTAAAAGGTATGTTGCCTAAAAACAAATTAGGAGCACAACTTTTCAGAAATTTAAATGTTGTTGTAGGTACTGAGCACAAACAAGAAGCTCAAAAACCTAAAACTGTTAACCTTAACGATCTTAAGTAATGGCTACAATTCACAAAATCGGTAGAAGAAAAACTGCTGTTGCTCGTGTTTATGTTACAGAAGGAACTGGAAACATCACAGTAAACAAAAAAGAATTTACAACTTACTTCCCGACTGCTACTTTACAGTACAAAGTTTTACAACCTCTTACAATGACAGAGAATGTATCAAACTTTGACGTAAAAGTAAACGTTTATGGTGGTGGTTCAACTGGTCAAGCAGAAGCTGTGAGAATGGCACTTGCAAGAGTAATGTGCGAAGTTGGCGAAGGAAACAGAGCTATCTTAAAACCAGAAGGTTTATTAACAAGAGATCCAAGAATGGTTGAACGTAAAAAATTCGGTCAGAAGAAAGCTCGTAAGAGATTCCAATTCTCTAAACGTTAATATTACCGTCTTGTTCATCGCGGACAAGACATCGTTCATTTATTATTTAAAAACAATGTTGTTGTTCCTGTCGAGGCAGGAAATTAGTTTAGCATCTAAATGAAGCCTAATGCCTAAAGCTTACTGCTTAAAGCCTAAAAGGAACATTGCTAATTCAACAGAACGTAAACTATTACATTAAAATGGCAAACAAAGTAGAAGTTAAAGAATTACTAGAAGCAGGTGTTCACTTCGGACACATGACTAGAAAATGGGATCCAAACATGGCTCCTTACATCTATATGGAGCGTAATGGAATTCACATTATCAATCTATATAAAACTGCAGCTAAGATCGAAGAAGCTAACGAAGCTATGAAAAAGATCGCTGCATCAGGTAGAAAAATTTTATTCGTTGCTACCAAAAAACAAGCAAAAGATATCGTAGCTGAAAAAGCAGCTGCAGCAAACATGCCTTACATCACTGAAAGATGGCCTGGCGGAATGTTGACTAACTTTGTAACTATCAGAAAAGCGGTTAAAAAAATGGCTTCTATTGATAGAATGAAGAAAGACGGTACTTTCATGACTTTATCTAAAAAAGAACGTTTACAAGTTGATCGTCTTCGTGCAAAATTAGAGAAGAACTTAGGTTCTATCGCTGATATGTCAAGACTTCCTGCTGCATTGTTCGTAGTAGATATTAAAGCAGAACACATCGCAATTAAAGAAGCTCAAAAATTAAACATTCCAGTTTTCGCAATGGTGGATACAAACTCTGACCCAAGAGAGGTTGATTATGTAATCCCTGCAAACGATGATGCTTCTAAATCAATCGATAAAATCTTGTCTTTAGTAACTGCTGCAGTTATCGAAGGTCTTTCTGATAGAAATTCTTCTGATAACAAAGATGCTGAACAACCAGCTGGTGAAGTTGCTGCTGCTCCAAGTGAGACAGTAGAAACTGCAACTGAAGAATAATAAATAAATTTAAAGATTGAGAGATTTAATGATTAGGTAATTATTGATTTTAGAATTAATACTACTTTTAATCCTTAAATTTTTCAATCTTTTCATCTTTAAATCAAAAAATATTATGGCAACAATTACTGCTGCGGACGTAAATAAATTAAGACAAACTACAGGTGCCGGAATGATGGACTGTAAAAAAGCTTTAGTTGAAGCTGATGGAGATTTCGACAAAGCTATACAAAACCTTAGAGAAAAAGGACAAAAAGTTGCTGCTAACCGTTCTGACCGTGAGTCTTCTGAAGGAGCTGCTGTTTCTTTTATTAATGCTGACAAAACTAAAGGAGCGATTATCACTTTGAACTGCGAAACTGATTTCGTAGGTAAAAATGAGGCTTTCGTAACTTTAGCTAAAGAATTGGTTGAAAAAGCAATCAACTTCTCTTCTAAAGAAGAATTTTTAGCTTCAGATTTCAACGGAATTACTGTTGCTGATAAATTAATCGAGCAAACTGGAGTTATCGGTGAAAAAATCGAAATCGGTGGTTTTGAAATTTTAGAAGGAGCTTTCGTTGGATCTTACGTTCACGTTAACAAAATTGCTGCTTTAACAGCTATTTCTGCTAAAGTTGACAACGCTGAAGCACTTACTAAAGATGTTTCTATGCAAGTTGCTTCTATGGGTGCTGACACTTTATCTTACAAAGATTTTGATCCTGCTTTCGTTGCTTCTGAACTTGCTGCTCGTATTGCTGTAATCGAAAAAGATAATGAAGAAGCGGTACGTTTAGGAAAAACATTGAAAAATGTTCCTAAATATATTTCTTACTCTCAATTAACCGAAGAGGTTTTAAAACAAGCGGAAGAAGATGCTAAAGCGGAATTGAAAGCAGAAGGTAAACCAGAACAAATTTGGGATAAAATTATTCCAGGTAAAATTTTACGTTTCATCTCCGACAATACAACTTTAGATCAAGAAAAAGCTTTGTTAGATCAAAACTTTATCAAAGACGACAGCAAAAAAGTTGGTGATTATGTAAAAGGATTCAACGTTGAAATCACAGGTTTCAAAAGAGTTGCTTTAGGATAATTTATTCTAGATATTTTATAAAATTAAAGCGTCATTCTGTGACGCTTTTTTTATGCAAAAAAAATAATCACTTATTAGATAATTTATCATAAAAACAAATAATAAAATTTTTTTTTAATATTAAATTTAATGTATGTTTGCAAAAACAATCTAAAACAAAATAAAAAATGAAAAAATTAAGCATTATGTTAGTTGCGTTTGTGACTTTAGGATTAAGCTCTTGCAGTAGTGATGACAACAGTAACGATAACAACACAACAGCTTCACTTGTTGGCAAATGGGAATTTTCTCAAAAAGGCTACATTGTGGATAATATTGAAACATTACAGCCTTACAGCCACACAACAGGATGCGGAAAAGATTACATAGAATTCAAATCAAACAATACTTTCGAGGATTTATGGTATGAAAATAGTAATACTGGATGTATTTCTGAGTCAGAAAATGGTACATGGTCTCAAAGCGGAACAACAATAACTACAACTTATTTGGGAGGCAGTCCAGAAACGATAGAAGTAGTAACTTTAGATGCTACAACCTTAAAAGTTAAAGATACTTACTTGGAAGATGGCCAAACACAAATAGAGATTACAGTTTTTAAAAGAATGTAATCAAATTTTAAAGCTTTACAAACCTTCAATTCAAAAGATTGAAGGTTTTTTTAATATATAGGCATAGCCAAAATTTTAAAAATACAGAAAACGGGCTCTGCAAATTTACCTCCGTAAAGAACCTAAAGAAAGTCTGTCAACTGTTATAAAATACAAATAATTTGTTTAGTTTTATCGCCTGAACTTAGCAATTAACACTCAAAGCCTTAGTCCTACTCCAATGATTCGAAAAATAGTATTGCCAATTATAATTTTGCTTTCTTTTACACTTTCTGCTTATGCCCAAATTTCAAAAGAAAAGTCATATATAATTAGCAAAGAAGATTTTTATACTATCGACATAAAAGACAGCAAACCTTATATCGTTTTGAATTCGAAAGAAAGCAAATGGGTCGGCGACAAAGACGATAGTTATGTAAAAGCAAATAGAATCAATTACATAGCTTCGTTCGAAGATATTAGTGAAATTGACGCTTACACCATTTCTCCTGAAAAAAAGAAAGAAAAAGTAAAAAATATTTTCACACAAGATGTTGAAATAGAAGACATTTTTTACCACGACATGAAATACAAATATTATCAATTTCATGATTTGAAAAAAGGATCTGAAACCTATTCTTCCTACAAAAAAACCTACAAGAAGCCGGAATTTTTAGACCGTTTCTATTTCAAAGATTTGCTAGACTGCAGAGATTCAAAAATTACAATAAAAACTTCAAAAGATATTGAAATTGGATATGTATTAAAAGGAAATGAAACAGAAAAAATTGAATTTACGACCAAAAATGAAGGAGATTTCAACATATATACTTGGCAATTAAAGGATATCGTAAAAGACGATTTTTATGAAGATGCTCCAAACGTATCTTACTTCAGTCCGCATTTGATTTTTTATATAAAGAACTTTAAAGCTAATAATAAGACGCAAGAAGTTCTTGGTTCTGTATCAAATCTTTATAATTTTTATTGGGAGACATTAAAAAACATAAACAAAACCGATCAGACTGCTTTAAAAGCACAAACTGAAATATTGACAAAAGATCTTACAAACGATCTTGACAAAACGAAAGCTATTTTTAATTTTGTTCAGACAAAGGTAAACTATGTAGCGTTTGAAGACGGAATGGGAGGATTTATTCCAAGAGAAGCAAGCGATGTTTTGCAGAAAAAATATGGCGATTGCAAAGATATGGCCAATCTTTTGAATGAAATGCTGACTTATGCTGGTATTGAATCCCATATTGCATGGATTGGTACTCGGCACAATAACTACACTTACGAAAATGTTCCGACGCCAATTGTGGACAACCACATGATTGCTGTTGCCAAAATAAATGGAGAATATTTGTTTCTAGATGCCACGGGCCAATATACTTTATTTCCTGGTTTCACTTCTTTTATCCAAGGAAAACAAGCAATGCTAAAAATAGATAAAGACAATCATAAAATAATCACTGTTCCGATTATAGAATCTGAAAAAAATAAGACAAAAGGCAAAATTACATTTCAAATCTCTGATAATACCATTGCTGGAAGCGCTAATTTTGAACTGAATGGTTTTGTAAAGTCGCAGTTGCTAGCACAATATAGAAATACGACAGAAAAAACAGAATTTCTAAAAACATACTTGTCTAGATTTATACAAAACACAGTTGCTTCAGGAATTGAAATCAAAAATGATGATTTATCTCAAAATCCAATTGCAATAAAATATGATTTTACACTAGAAAAATGGACGAAGCATTTGGACAATCAAATTTTATTCAAGCCCATTTTGTTTTTCCCTTTTTCAGATTCAAGGATTGATACCGAAAAAAGAAAGGTTCCGGTGGAATTTGATTTTAAAAGATCCTACGAATTTGAATATGAAGTTTTAATTCCTGAAGGTTATAAAGTAGAATTTGTACCTGAGAATTTTGCCTTGAAAAATGAAAATATCCAAGCAAATATAACTTACGCCGTTTCACAAAATAAGATCACTGTCAACCAACAGGTGATTCTTAACACGCTATTGCTTGAAAAAAATAATTTTGAAATTTGGAATTCTTCCATGAAAAGCATCACGAAACAATACAACCAAAACATAATTCTGTCAAAATAATGAAAAAACTGATATTGCTTTTCTCGCTATTTTTAATCCAAAATGCCTTTTGCCAGCGAGAAGAGGTTAAAAATTATACTTGGGATGCGACTCCAAAGTTTAAAGAAATTCCAGAAGAATTTAAAAATTATCCGGCAGTCGTTCTTAAAGATTATCGATTGTATGATAATCGCGTCGGTGGTTATGCGTTTAAAGCTTTTGTGGTAAAACATAGCGCAATTAAAATCTTGACAGAAGGTGGAATAAACAATTACAATAAAGTTTCTATCGACAAAAAATATGTGAGAGATTATAGAGATTTGAAAGCCAGAGTCATCAAATCAACTGGAAAAATCGAGGAGCTCCCAAAGGAAAGAATCATTGAAAAAGAGAATTCTGACGAAAGGCAATTTGTATTTGAAGGTGTTGAAAAAGGCGACATCATCGAATATTATTATGTAATAAAAGATTTTCCTGAATTTAGAGGTTCAGAATATTTTCAAAGAAGCATTCCTGTTCTTGACGCTAAATTTCAGATCAATAATATTGGTGCCGCAACGACTTATGTTTATGGCTATAATGGAATGAATTCAGCCCCTGAGAGAGGTTACAATATTTATGTAGGATCAAATATTCCAGCTTACAAAGAGGAAAGAAGCGCTACAACAATTGCAAATCTTGCCAAAATAATTTTCTTTGTTGATTCTAACAAAAATTATGACTTCAAGTCTTATTATTGGGAATTGGCGAGTTATGCTGATGGCGTAAGTGCAAAATCGATGGTAAAAAACTTTATCACTGAATTAGCATTGGACAACACTGCGATTCCGCTGGACGAAAGGCTTAAAAAAATGGATATTTATTTGAAGGAAAATGTTGAAATAGACAACCAATATTTCTATAAAAAAATATTTGAAACCAAGAAAATCAGTCCAAAAATGGTTCTTTATTTATACAAAGATGTTCTTGATTATTTAAAGGTTGACTATCAATTTACAGCTTCTACAGATAAATTTGAAAACAAATTTGACTCTAACAATGTGGTTCCTTCAACATTGTCTGAAATCATGATTTATATTCCGGAAACTAAAAAATATCTTTCTCCTTTTTATTATTGGATGCCTTATGGACCGCCAAATTCAACTTCTATAAATAATGATGCCGTGGTTTATACATCGGTAAAAAAGAATGTAACCTACAATTTTGACAAAATCAAAGGAGTTTCAATGAATGACAACCTGAACACTACTCAAAGCGATATCAATATCGAAGAAGACATGGAGACTGTGCTTGTCAAAAAGAAAAGTACTTATACCGGATATACCTCTTTCTATTACAGAAATGTGATGAAATATATTCCAGAAGACAAATTGAAAGAGTTTGTAAAAGATGTGAATTTTGACGAAGTAGATGTAGATGTGAAAAATTTCACCTTTGACAATAAAGAATATAAGTACAATTATGAAGACTCAAAACCTTTCACATTTAACACAGAATCGCAAGTAAAAGAAACTTGGCTTGAAAATGCAGGCAAAAATTATGTAATCACGCTTGGAAAAGTTTTAGGGAAACAAACAAATTTGTATCAAGAAACAGAAAGAACTTCTGACATAGAACTTTCATTTCCAAAGAAATATCAGCATCAAATTAATTTTACTGTCCCAAATGGATATGCAGCTTCGAAATTAGACAATATGATTTTCAATAAGGAAATTAAAGATTCTGAAAATAATGTGATAGGAAAATTCATTTCTTCAGCAAAAATGGATGGCAATACTCTTAAAATTTCTGTCGAAGAATTTTATGATTTCACACATTTAGATAAAGAAAAATATAACGAATATAGAGACGTGACAAACGCCGCTTATGATTTTTATAAATCCTCAATTGTACTGACTAAAATTTAATTAGCCAGTACAATTAATTATTTTTTAATATCTTGATACACAATTTCACCTTTGACAATATTCAATCCTTTGCTCAAATCTTTGTTTAATTCACAGGCTTTTTCCCAACCTAAATTCGCGATTTTCAAAACATAAGGCAAAGTAACATTCGTCAAAGCCAAAGTTGAAGTATAAGGAACCGCGCCAGGCATATTTGCCACGCAATAATGAACGACATCATCAATTATATAAGTCGGATCTTCATGAGTCGTTGCCCTTGTAGTTTCAAAACAACCGCCTTGATCAACGGCAACATCCACCAAAACAGTTCCGGGACGCATGTCTTTCAACATATCTCTAGTGATCAATTTCGGCGCTTTTGCACCCGGAATTAAAACACCTCCAACTATCAAATCATGATTTTTTATATGTCTTCTAATTGTATATTCTGTAGATAATTCAGTAACCACGTGGCTTGGCATTACGTCATTTACATAACGAAGGCGTTTCATATTGATATCTAAAATTGTAACGTGGGCTCCAAGTCCTGCTGCCATTTTTGCAGCTTGAATTCCGACAACTCCAGCACCTAGAATCAAGACTTTCCCTGGAGGAACTCCTGGAACACCGCCTAAAAGAATTCCTCTTCCTTTGATTGGTTTTTCTAGATATTTTGCACCTTGCTGGATTGCCATTCTTCCTGCAACTTCTGACATTGGCGTTAATAAAGGCAAAGATCCATCTTCGTCCTCAACGGTTTCATAAGCGATGCAAACTGCTTTTGAAGAAATCATTGCATCTGTCAATTCTTTGCTTGAAGCGAAATGAAAATAGGTAAAAACAATTTGGTTTTCTTTAATCAGCGGATATTCTTCGGCAATCGGCTCTTTGACTTTGACAATCATATCGCTTAAAGCGTAAACCTGATGCATAGTTTCCAAAACAATAGCGCCTGCATCTTTGTAATCTCGGTCAAAAAAACCGCTTCCTTCGCCGGCCATTGTTTGAACATAAACAGTGTGTTTGTTCTTTACAAGCTCAAAAACACCTGCAGGAGTTAAACCAACTCTGCTTTCATTATTCTTTATTTCCTTTGTAACGCCTATTTTCATAATGTATATTTCAAATTTTATTCAAATATACATTATTACCCCCATAAAAAATTAGGGTTAAAAATTAAATATTATGTTTTAATTCTAAAATACTTATAAAATCATCTCTCGTAATTTCCCTTGCCCCTAAATTTTCAAGGTGATCATTATGAACTTGACAATCCAAAAGTTTATAATTTTCAGATTTCAATTTATTTACCAAAGAAATAAAAGCCACTTTTGAAGCATTGGAAACTTCCGAGAACATGCTTTCACCGCAGAAAACAGTGCCGCCTCCCAAATCAATTCCGTATAAACCGCCGACGAGAATATCATCTTGCCAAACTTCAACAGATTTTGCAAAGCCTAGTTCATTTAATTTGCAATAGGCTTCAATCATTTCATTGGTAATCCAAGTTCCGTTTTGGCCTTCTCTTTTGATGGCGCTACAGTTTGAAATTACTTCTCTAAAATTTTGATTGAAAGTGACTTTGAAAATATTTCGATTCAAGATATTACGCATACTTTTTGAAACCGTAAATTCCTCTGGAAAAACCACCATGCGATATTCAGGCGACCACCACAAAATTGGCTCGTCATCTTCAAACCACGGAAAAATTCCGCTTCGATAAGCGAGCATCAATCTTTCTGGAGACAAATCGCCACCGACAGCTAAGATTCCATCGTCATTGGCTTCTTCCACAGGTGGAAAATATAATTCTTTTCTTATAAAATACATTTTAATAGCAATAACAATTTCAAAATTCAATTTCAACTATTTCGCAGAGATTCACAAAGAAATCACAGAGATACACAAAATTTTTCAATCCAGCTTTTCGAAACTTTTCTAAAATGTATGTGCTTCTTTGCATTAAAACCCACAAAACTTCCCATAAAAAAACCGCAAAAAATAATTCCTGCGGTTTATAATTTATTTCTTTAAAGACTAGAATGGCAAATCGTCATGCTCTTCTTCTTTGTAGTTTGCAGCTGGCTCAAAAGCTTCTTTTGCTGGCATTGGAGGAACTTGTCCTTGTGGCGCATCAGCTTGCAATTTCTCGATTCTCCAACCTTGAATACTATTGAAATATTTAGTTTCACCTTGTGGATTCGTCCATTCTCTACCTCTTAAATTGATAGAAACTTTCACTGCCTCACCTGGTCTGTAATTGTTCAATAAATCACATTTATCCTGAGTAAATTCAATCATGATATGTTGCGGATACTGCTCTTCAGTCGTAACCACTAATTCTCTTTTTTTGAACGCCGCGCTAACCTGCTGTTCTGCGTTAATTACTTTTACTTTTCCTGAAATTTCCATAATTCTCTAAATTTATTTGTTATTTATATGGCTTGTAAACCTACAGCCCTTTCATTAAATTCGCTTTGACAACAACATTTTCCATGCAGAAATTACGTCGTTATTGTCAAGATATTCCTTTGCTTTCAAATGCACTTTTTCTTGGTCGTCGGAACTTAAAACACCTTTGACCGCAAAATTTGCTTTTACAAATATATCAATTTCCTCGAAAGTGGGCAATGCTTCCACGTTTCCTAATTTACCCAAATCATTTCCGTCGAAAACAGCACTTTGCTTTACAAAATCAGGAATATTGTCCACACCAATGCCTAAAGTTGTCAATGGTTTTTCGACTTCAAAAAGTCCGGCGTTTGATCTTGAATACCAATTCCCTCCTAATCTTGAAACCAAATCAATCTTGTGCTGGTCGATTCCCCCATTTTCATCCAAAATTCTTTCGTCGATATGCATTTTTATGACTTCGCAGATGATTAAATTTCCAGCGCCGCCTTCTGTTCCAAGGCTGATAATTTCTTGGATTTTACATTCAAATTGAACTGGAGATTCTTTCACGCGAAATGGTTTTACCAAGTCAGAAGGAATTGCCGTAAATCCTGCTTTCAAAAATTCGTTTACGCCGTCGCCATATTCTGTACTGGAAAGTGAAGCTTGCTGGACCATGTCAAAACTTACGACATTAATCACCACTTCACGAGTCGCTTCTGCATTTATCAACGTATGCTTTATCGTATTGTCGCGAACACGTCTCGAAGGTGAAAAAACCAAAATCGGCGGATTAGCGCTAAAAAGATTAAAAAAACTGAATGGCGAAAGGTTTGGATTTCCGTCTTTGTCAACCGTGCTGGCAAAAGCAATCGGGCGCGGACCAACAGAACCTTGCAAATAACCCTGCAATTTCGCCGTAGGAATTTCTTTTGGATCAATACTAATCATAAAATTTTACGTTTAAACAAAAGTAGCAAATTGAATCAAGATGCAATAAAGAAGCCTCAAAGATTTATAAACAGTTATTGACTTCTTTCTTTTTCCTATATTTATACCTCAAAATAAAATGTATGCAGTTTTCTGAAAAAAGAAATGTCACGCGATGGATTATCATCGTTATTTCCTTCATAATTATTACGCTTATCCTTTGGAATACGTATACTTTTTTCCAAATTTTCAAGAATGAGGAAAGGCTGAAAATGAACGTTTGGGCAAAGGCACAAAAGACATTGAACAATGCCAATGAAAACACAGAACTCGAACTTCCTTTGGAAATTTTCAGCAATAATACTACGATTCCTATTATTCTAACTGAAAACGATACCATAAAAAGTACAGCTAATATTGATGAAGAAATTACGACAAATCCTGAAAAACTGAACAAATTTTTAGTGCGTCTGAAAAATGACAATGAGCCGATTGAAATCGAATATGTTCCTGGGAAATTTCAATATTTATACTATGGAAATTCATCGCTTTTGAACAATCTGAAATATTATCCAATTGCCTTATTTTTGATTTTATTACTCTTCGGATTATTGATTTTCAATTTTTATAGAGCCAGCAGAATGGCAACCCAAAACAAACTTTGGGCCGGAATGGCGAAGGAAACTGCACATCAAATCGGGACACCGCTTTCGTCATTATTAGGTTGGATTGAGATTATGAAAGCCGATGATGTAGATGAAACTACGGTTACAGAAATCGAAAAAGATATCGTTCGACTGCAGACCATTGCCGATCGTTTTTCAAAAATCGGGTCAGAACCGGTTTTGGAAGAAAAAGACTTAATCAGTGAAACCGAGCAATCTTATGAATACCTGAAATCTAGATTTTCGCAACAGATCGATTTCAGTTTCAAGGCGCCAGATTATCCGATTTTGGTTTCTATAAATCCAATTTTGCATAGCTGGACAATTGAAAATTTAATGAAAAATGCAATTGACGCGATGAAAGGCCGAGGAAAATTGGCGATTGAAATTACGGAAGACGCCAAATTTGTAAAAATAAAAGTAAAAGATTCTGGAAAAGGAATTCCGAAGAATCAGTTCAAGCGAATTTTCGAACCTGGATTTACTACTAAAAAACGCGGTTGGGGATTAGGACTTTCGCTTACAAAAAGAATTGTAGAAGAATATCACGATGGAAAAATCAAAGTTTTTTCTTCTGAAAACATGAAAGGAACCTGTATGTTGATTAGCTTGAGAAAAATTTAAACACAGATTATCACAGATTAGAACTATGGTCGAAAATCGGCTAACAATCCTGATTAAAATAAAAAATCACAGATTCTAAATAAATAAAATCTGTGATAATCTGTGTTGAATGATTTTATAAATTAGCTTTGATCTTCTCCGCTAATTCTTCAAATTCTTCTTTTGTCAATTTCACTTTATTCTGGAAACGCATTTCATCCATTTCATTTAATGGAATCAAGTGAACATGTGCATGAGGAACTTCCAAACCAATTACTGACATTCCGATTCTCTTGCAAGGAACAGTTTTTTCCAAAGCTTTTGAAACTTTTCTTGAGAATTTCATAAGCCCTAAATATTCCTCTTCTTCCATGTCAAAAATCTTGTCGATTTCTTTCTTCGGAACACAAAGCGTGTGTCCTTTTGCATTCGGATTTACGTCTAAAAATGCTAAATAATTTTCATCTTCAGTAATTTTATACGCAGGAATTTCTCCGTTGATTATTTTTGTGAATATCGAACTCATCTTTATCGTTTAATTGTGGATTTGTTTAATTGTTTTATCAGTTAACCGAATTAACGATTTACCAATTAAACATAATTAGTCTCTTGAAATTTCTAAAACTTCGAATTTCAAAACACCATTTGGAACTGTGATTTCAGCTACTTCGCCAACAGATTTTCCAAGCAAGCCTTTCCCGATAGGAGAAGTTACTGAAATTTTTCCTGTCTTTAAATCTGCTTCGCTTTCAGCAACCAAAGTATAAGTCATTTCCATGCCATTTGCTTGGTTTTTAATCTTCACTTTTGACAAAACCAAAGCCTTTGACAAATCCAATTGCGATTCGTCAATCAGTCTTGCATTGGCATAAACTTCCTCTAATTTAGAAATTCTCATTTCTAATAAACCTTGCGCCTCTTTTGCCGCATCATATTCTGCATTTTCAGACAAATCTCCCTTATCTCTTGCATCTGCAATATCTTGCGAAGCCTTTGGACGATCAATACTTTTTAAATGATCAAGCTCCTCTTTCAACTTTTTTAATCCTTCGGCTGTATAATAAGATACGTTACTCATAATTTTATCGTTTATATAAATAGAAAAAATCCCATGACCACGGGATTTCTTTCCACAAAGATAGTATTTTTTACTTCAGTTTAAATTTATACGCTGTTCGTATATTAAACCAAAGTTAATTAAATTAAATTTGCTAATCCAATTTAGAATATGAAAAATTTAAAGATGAAAAAATTTATTGCCTTATTTATTGCTTTAATCGCAGTTTCAGCCTGTTCAGACGATGATACTATTAATAACAAAAATCCTTTTGTGCCAACTTACAATTTCTCTTATGATATCAATCTTGATCTTCCACTTTATAGCGATTTAAATTCTACCGGAAATGCAGAATTTATTTTTGCTTCAGGCGTTGGAACAAATGGAGTTATTGTTTTCAACAAAGGATTGAATGATTTTGTGGCTTATGAAGCGAGTTGCCCAAACCAATATTTGAGCGAATGCTCGCGTCTTGAAATTGACGGAAATAATGCGATTTGCCCTTGCGATGGCACAACTTACAATTTATTTTTGGGAGTGCCGCCGACAGGTTCTGATTTAAAATATGGATTGATTCCTTATAGAGCTCAGCTGAACGGAAGAATTCTTAGAATTTCGAATTAATAAAAAAAGCCTGAAAGTTATTTTTTCAGGCTTTTTTAGTAGATTTAAAAATTAAAATTTCAATGTCAATCCGGCTAAGAAATTAATTCCTGCTTGTGGGAAATACACATAATAACCACCTCCATAATCGGCTCCGTTGGACTCATATTCATAGTCAAAAACATTGTTTACCAAACCAGTAAAAATTATTGATTTGAAAATGCTATTCGTTTTTATTTCATAACTTAAATTGATGTCGTTCACAAAATAGCTGTCTAAAATTGCCGCTTTATCATCTAAGTTGTTCATATACTGTTCTCCGATTAATTTTGTCAGCAATGACACTTGGAAATTTTCAAATGGCAAATATGTAAAAGCATTGCTGGCAACAAAATCAGGAGAAAAAGCAATATTTGTATCTCCTAAATTCTGCAATGCCCCATCAACTTCTGAATAAAAATCAATGTTTTTATTGGTGCTTATAGCCAAATTCGGACGGAAAATAATTTTATCGCTTACTGAAACTGCAGCATCAATTTCTAATCCTAATCTGTAACTGTCACCAGAATTTGTATAAACAGGCGCTCCAACATCGTTAAGCGCTCCGGTCAAAACCAATTGATCTTTGTAACGCATGTAAAATCCGTTGACGTTCAGTTTCATTTTTGGCGAAGAATATCTCCATCCAAGCTCAAAATCATTCAATTTTTCAGGCTTAAAACTTCCATTTTCATAGTCGTCTCTTCTTGGTTCTCTATTCGCAACAGCATACGAAAAGTAAATATTATTTTTGTCGTTAACCGTGAATGTCAAACCAGCTTTGGGATTGAAAAAATCAAAAGTATCATCCACAAGACCTGTGTCTTCGCCATTTGCTTTGTAGTTAACAGTTCTATATTGCAAATCTCCAAACAAGCTCAATTTATCTAAAATTTGATAATTTGCTTTCGCAAAAACATTGAAATCAGTTTTAGTAGAAGAATCATCATAATATTTATCGCCCAATTCAGAATCGCCTGTATTTCTTGCCCAAATTACTTTTCCAAAATGATCTCCTTCATATTTATTCCAGCCTCCGCCAACAATTACATTCCACTTATCCTTTTTGTAAGTTGATGAAAAAGTAGCTCCGTAAAAATCATTTACCAACCATTTTTGTCTGATTAAATCAGTCAGAGTCAAGTTTCCATCTTCATCAAGTTCTGTCGGATTTATTCCTGCATAATCGCTTGCCGTGTCATTTTCTTTATAATTTTCATAGAAGCCTTCTCCTTTTGTATAATGAAAAGCCAAGTTGGTATTCCAGTTTTCGCTCCATTTTTCACTCCAATGCAATTGATAATGATTTTGCTTATAATTGTCAGTTTCATTGTCATAAAAACGAGTATTTCCTGCTGCATCGGTATAAATTCCTGATGTATTAAATCGACGGTCGTTTTCCATCGTTTCTTTATCAATCCCGTTCCAAGCTTGATATGTCTTTTGGTCTCCACCAAAAACCAAGGCTTTTATCAGCGTATTTTTATTGACATAAGTTCCTTGCAAAAAGTAAGATTTCATATCAGAAAAAGCGCGGTCGATATATCCGTCAGATTTGATATTTGAAAGTCTTCCTGCCAATTCAAAATGATCATTCATCAATCCAGTGCTGAATTTTACCGTATGTTTTCTAGAATTAAAACTCCCAAAAGAATTTGAAATTTCAGCATTTGCCTTTTGCGCATAAGCATCTGTAAGCAAATTTAAGCTGGCGCCAAAAGCTGCAGCACCGTTTGTAGAAGTTCCGACACCGCGCTGTAATTGAATGTTTTCAAGAGAAGAAGCAAAATCAGGCATATTTACCCAGAAAGTTCCCTGCGACTCAGAATCGTTGTAAGGAATTCCGTTGACCGTCACGTTGACACGCGTCGCATCGGCTCCTCTGACTCTGATACTGCTGTAACCGATTCCGTTTCCTGCATCTGTCGTAGTCACAACGGAAGGCAGATAATTTAACAGCGAAGGAATATCTTGCCCTAAATTTCTAGATTGCAATTCTGTTTTGCTGACATTGCTGAAAGTCACCGGAGTTTGAGCCGTAACACGAACTGCTGCAACCAAAACCTCATCTAAATTAGTAGTTTTTGTAGTGTCAACAACCGTTTGTTCTTGAGCAAAAAGGGAAACTGATGAAAAAATTGCCAAAGCTAAAGTAGATTTTGCATGGCGAAATCCTGACTTTTCAGGAAGAATCTCTTTGACAGAGCATTGTTTTTTGAATAAAGTTTTCATTCGTAAAATGTTTACGAATAAAAGGGGTAATTATTCTGTTTGTTAAAATTAAAATGATGGTTTTATGGCAAAATTTAAAGCGTGCACACTTCAAAATTTGTCATTTTTTCCCTTGGCAGCATTACCCGCCCAGGTTCTTTGGGTATAATCTCAGCTCGTTATTTAGAGCACCCCTTTGAGACAGCGCAAAACTAATTATAAATTATGAATTATAAATTATAAATTCTTAAAAATCTGGTTTTCGTCTATTTTGCTTTTTCTCTGAAAGATTTCTTTTGTTCTGTATCCGTTTTCTAATCACTGATTTCGGAACTTTTGTCGCTTTTCTTTCCTTCGGAACAATTAGATTTTGTTTAATTATTTGTAGAAATCTTTTAATGACAATTTCCTTATTTTTCAACTGGCTTCGGTCTTCATCGCAGTTTAAAATTAAGATTTTATCATTGGTCAATCTAGATTGTAAGTTTTGTTCTAAAAGTAATTTTTCCTCGTCAGATAAGACGTTCGAATGCATCAAATCAAAAGACAAGACGACTTTTGACGAAACTTTATTTACGTTTTGACCTCCTGCGCCACTGCTTCTTACAGCTTTGAAACTTAATTCTGTTATTATTTTTTCTGCATCCAAAATTATTGTGGCTGATGTGCTGGTTTTAATAAATCATTGACTGTTTTCACAGGATTGAATGTAATTAATGGTACTTCTACAAAAAGAGTAATCCAAAAAGCCATTGCCCCATTCCACAATCCTGGTAATTCATAGGCTTTAATATTTTTACCATCTTTTGTTTTTTCGGCAATAAAACCGCTGTTTTGGTCAATGAATTTTGTCAAATCAAATTTATTGTTTTTATAATCTTTTACAGCGCAAACCAAATCTACCGGATTAAAATGTGTGGATTGCGCCATAATTTTTGCCTGATTTGGGTTTTGCAAATCCACTTGCGAAGATTCCACAATCTGAAGGGAAATATTTCCTTTTAAACCGCGAACCCAAAATGGGCCTCCGCCAGGCTCTCCTTCATTTTTAACCATTCCACAAACACGAATCGGACGGTTTAAAAGTTCCTGCAAATATTCAATTTTGCTTTCTTTAGTATATTTTGAAAAATCAGAAATTACCGGACAATGAATTTTGTTTTTTGCAAAATCTACAATCTCCTCAATCAGTTCTTTATTAGCTCTTTCTGACTCTAATTCTTTCAAATAGAAAAATATTTTCTCTTGAATTTCAATCAAAATTCCTCCCAAAGCTTTTTTATACAAAGAAATTTCAGAAATATGATTTTGGATTACATTGTCAATATTTTTGATAAAAATCAAATCAGCATTCAAATCATTTAAGTTCTGAATAAGCGCACCGTGTCCTCCAGGGCGAAAAAACAAATTGCCGTTTTCTAATCGAAAAGGCTCTCCATTTAAATCAGCTGCAATTGTATCGGTACTTTTGTGCTGATAGGAAAAATCAACATTAATTTTAGTATTGGAACTCTCTTCTACTTTAGTTTTGACATCAGAAATGATTTTTTCAAACGCTTCTTGATGCTCTTCAGAAATGGTAAAATGAAGATTTGAAACTCCTTTTGAAGCGGCATAAAATCCGCTTTCGTTTAAATGTTCTTCAATCGGCGTTGCCGTGTGGCTGCCATATTCATGGAAAGGCAGAATTCCTTTAGGCTTTGAGGCAAAATCAAAATGAGCAGACGACAAAAGTGTTTTTACAAATAAATAAACTCTTACATCTTTTGTTTGTTCATCATAATCAGAATATTGCGACTTTGCATAAGCTAAAACGGAATCGTAGAAAGGAAATTTCTCCATACCAATTAAGAAAACTGGTAATGAAGAGCATTTTTTTCTATTAATATAAGCATTAAGCGTTTCTTCATTTACTTTGAATTCATTCAAAAATTCAATCAGAAACTTAAACATTCTGCTTGCCGCACCTGAAGCTGGAACAAATTTTTGAAGTTTGAGGGATTCCTTTTTTTGATCAAAGAAATTGGCATAATAAATGGCTTCATTGTCAGAAATCGGCAAGATGCCATTTTTTATTATTGCCGGTTTCTCCAATATCGTTTTTGGAATTCCGTTTTTGAAAATATCGAGATGCGCTTCGACTTCATCAATTGAAATCTGCAAATTTTTCATCTGCACGAAATCGTAAGAAGTAAGTCCTAAATTTTTATTTTTTTCTAGTCCCTCAAGTATTGAAAGTGCTTTTTCAAAGCGCTCTTCTTCGTTTCCAGTAAGTTTAATATATGGTTTTTTGTTTTCTATCAGCGCTTCTTCAAATTTCTGAAGTAACATTTCTCTTTCATTTGGCTTGTCGCGCAAATCGTCTTTTTCAAAAGGAACATCAATATCTGTCAGAAGAAATAAATCATATTTGTGTTTTCGAGCCGCTTTGTCCAAACTGGCGTCGCAGAAACCGTAATAAATTTCTGAAAACACTTTAGTGCACATCAAATTTGTATCGCAGAAAAGATAATTAGTAGCAGATTGCAATGCCTCATTTTCAAGCTTAATTTGCCCAATTGCAATTGGAAGCAAATCTTCAGGAGCACAAATTGCTTGTGATTCGTTCCATTTATTTTGCAAATAATCGCGCGCAAATTCCTCAATCCAAGTGGTTTGAAAATGTTGCGCTAATTGTTTTGCCAAGGTTGTTTTTCCAGTAGATTCTGGGCCATACAACGCTATTTTAATTATATCGGTTGGTTGTTGTTTAAGATTTTCCTCCATTCCAAATAGGCTAGTATTGCTAAGATTGTAAAAAACACATATTGCAACGACAGCATTCCCAGCCCTCGATAAGCATACAATGGAACAGCGATGATATCACCGATGATCCAAAGTGTCCAATTTTCGATTTTTTTGAGTGCCATGTACCACATTCCTGTAAAGAAAATCCCGGCTGTAAAAATATCTATATAATTTTCTGGAAGAATTTCCTTGCCAAATAAATGATAAATACAATATGTTACCACAATAGTAAGAAAAAATAGCAACACTCCAATGATTTTTTGCTTAGTATTCGTTCTAGAAATCTTAAAAACATGCTGATTATCTTTTACACGTGACCAATTAATCCATCCATAAATGCTCATGATAGAAAAATAAATATTCAATGTCATGTCTGCAAAATATGCAGCTTTATAAAGAAGATAAACTGTGATTACAGTAGCAATTATTCCTGTTGGATACACTAAAATATTTTCTTTTTTGGCATAATAAACACTGATTATTCCGAAGAAAAAAACGATGGCTTCCATGACAATATCAAAGGTTGTAGCATTTTTATAAGCATCTAAAAAGAAATCAATCATTTTGGGGAAGATTTGGATTTGTAAAGAAATTTATGTCGTTTTCAAAAGCTGTTCCAATAACTACCAAATCAGCTCCGGCGACATAAGCATCTTGAATTTCTTGGATGGATTTTATGCCTCCGCCAACAATTAATGGAATTTCGATATTTTTTGAAACCAGGGAAATTGTTTCTAAAGGAACAGGGAGTTTTGCACCGCTTCCAGCTTCTAAATAAATTAATTTATTTCCTAAAAATTCTCCTGCGATTGCCGTATCAACAGCAATTTCAGCATTATGTCTCGGCAATGGATTAGTTTTACTTACAGAAGCAACGGCTGTCGGATTGCCGCTTTCTATTAAAATATAGCCTGTAGAAATTATTTCAAGATTGGATTTTTTTAAAATCGGTGCTGCTTTTACTTGATGCTCGATTAAAAAATCTGGATTTCTTCCTGAGATTAACGAAAGGAATAAAATTCCGTCGGCGTGAATTGAAATTTGCGACGGATTACCTGGAAAAAGTACAACTGGAAGTTTTATTTCTTTTTTGAGCTTGGTGATTATTTCATCAATTGTATTGTTTAAAACTAAACTTCCGCCTATGAAAATGTGCGTAGCAGGCGATTCGTTTATTTTAGAAATCAAGCTTTTTATATTTTGCAAATCTACTTTATCCGGATCGAGAAGAATTGCAAGCAATTTCTCTTTTTTTGATTTTGATCGGAGTACTTTATTGTAAATGTTTTGCGTTTTTTGTTCCATGTTCCACAAAGGTTCACTAAATTTTCACAAAGCTACGCAAAGAAAATTTTACAAATTCAATTTTGAAATTGAACTTTGAATTTGATTTTTGAAATTGTTATTGTTATTGATTTTTTTCAAAAGCATAAACAAGCGTATAATTTTCTATTTCTTCAAAGCTAATATTGAATTTAATATTTAGGTTTTCGAAAGTCAAAAGAGCTTCTGTTTTTAAATCTTCCATTTCAAATGGAGCCACAAAAATATGGTCTTTGAAACTGATTCCTTTTTCGTTCCTGATTTTAAAAACGGCTTCTTTTATGCCCCAGATTACGGTTAATTTTGAAATATAATCTTGGAGATTTTCTTCGTCCAAAAACGCAAATTCGCTGTTATCTACGAATTTATCAGCAATTCTGATGATTTTTTCTCTTCGCTGTTCGATATCAATTCCTACGTTTTGATCACTTAAAATTATAGCCGAAAAATCGAACGAATGGGTTATTGAAATGTGATTTTCATTGTCAAGATGCGGTTTCCCGAATTCGTCATAATGAAGCTGGACGTCGTTGTGTCCCGTTTCTTGAAGTAATTTTCTAACACTTAAAAAAGCTCTTTGATGCGTTTCTGATTTCATTCCTTCAAGCCTTGCTAATGTTTTTTCTTTTAGTATGACTTGGGAGAAAAGCTCGTCGAAGGTTTCTGTAATTTTCCAGATTAAGATTTTCGTTGTGGGATTATATTGAATGGTTTTGTGGAGCATTTTTTAGGGTTCAGGGTTTTGAGGTTTTGGGTTCAAGGTTTGAATTGTGGTTATTGTACTTGAACGCAAAGATTGGAAGTTTTTCGCAAAGTTTAATAAGCTTTGGGTTTATTATTTCACGAATAACTTGAACACGATGACACAGATTTTACAGATTTATGCGGATTTTACTTCTTTGTCGTTTTTTACTTTTGCCTTTTGCCTATTTTCTATTGCCTCTTTTAACTTACAGATTATTTTAATAAAAAGTAATTCCGTAAATTTGCAAAAAATTTGATAATACAAATATATACAAATACATGAGTACAACGACATTACCTTTTGTGGCTTATAAAGTGAAAGATATTTCTCTTGCAGCTTGGGGAAGAAAAGAAATTGAATTAGCGGAAGCTGAAATGCCAGGTTTGATGGCACTTCGCGCAGAATATAAAGACGAGCAACCATTGAAAGGCGCTAGAATTGCAGGTTGTCTTCACATGACGATTCAAACTGCGGTTTTGATCGAGACTTTAATCGCCCTTGGAGCTGAAGTCACCTGGTCTTCTTGTAATATTTTCTCAACGCAAGATCAAGCTGCTGCTGCAATTGCTGCTGCTGGAATCCAAGTTTATGCTTGGAAAGGTCTTGACGAAGAATCTTTTGACTGGTGTATCGAGCAGACTTTATTCTTTGGTGAAGATCGTCAGCCGTTAAACATGATTCTTGATGATGGTGGAGATTTGACAAACATGGTTATCGATCGTTACCCAGAATTAGTTGCCGGAATCAAAGGTCTTTCTGAAGAAACGACTACTGGTGTTCACAGACTTTATGAAAGAGTAAAAGCTGGAACTTTGCCAATGCCAGCAATTAACGTAAATGATTCGGTTACTAAATCGAAATTCGATAACAAATATGGTTGTAAAGAATCTGCAGTTGATGCGGTTCGTCGTGCAACTGACTTGATGTTGGCTGGAAAAAGAGTTATCGTTTGCGGATATGGCGACGTTGGAAAAGGAACTGCAGCTTCTTTCAGAGGTGCTGGTTCTATTGTAACTGTTACTGAAATCGATCCGATTTGCGCGCTTCAAGCTGCAATGGACGGATTTGAAGTTAAAAAACTAGACACAGTTATCGCTAACGCAGATATCATCATCACAACAACTGGAAACAAAGACATCGTTCTTGGTTCTCACTTCGAGAAAATGAAAGACAAAACTGTTGTTTGTAACATTGGTCACTTTGACAATGAAATCGATATGGCTTGGTTGAACAAAAACCACGGAGCTTCAAAAATCGAAATCAAACCTCAAGTTGATAAATATACAATTGCTGGAAATGACATTATCATTTTGGCAGAAGGCCGTTTGGTAAACCTTGGATGCGCAACTGGTCACCCAAGTTTTGTAATGAGTAACTCATTCACAAACCAGACTTTGGCTCAAATTGAATTATGGAAAAACAGCGCGGCTTACAATAATGACGTTTATATGTTACCAAAACATTTAGATGAAAAAGTGGCTGCTTTGCACTTGGCTAAATTGGGAGTTGAATTGGAAACATTGAGAGATGACCAAGCGGCTTACATCGGAGTTGAAGTTAAAGGTCCGTTTAAACCTGAATATTACAGATACTAGTATTGAGAAATCAGTATTGAGAATTGAGACAAACCCTTGCCGTGAAGCGAGGGTTTTTTTATGAAAAAAAATTGTTTCTAATTTCTAATTTCTTACATTTATATCAAACAAATCATATACAATGAAAAAAACATTTTTTACCGTAGCGATATGCGGGATGCTATTCGCCACATCATGCAAAAAAGAAGAAACCGTAACAACAACAGCGGAAGACGGATCTGTGACGACAACAGAAACCACAACAAAAAGCAATTTTGATATCAAAGTAAGTGAAAATGCCAAAGCAAGATTGGACAGCGCAGAAGTAAAACTGGCAGAAGCTAAAGCAAAAGGCGACAAAGAAGCAGAACGTTTGGCACAAATTGCAGTTGACAAAGCAGAAAGCGCTTGGGAAGCTACAAAAGATGGCGTAAAAAATACTTCTGAAAAAATTAAAGAAGAAGCTAAAGAAGCCAATGAAAAAATCAAAGAGTCTTCTCAAAAAGCAAAAGAAGATGCGAAAGAAGGCTATAACAGTGCTTTAGAAAAAGCAAAAATTAAATAATATACATTAAAATCCCACTCTCAAAAAGTGGGATTTTTTTTATTCTAAATTAAAACATACCAACACATTGCAACATAATTGAGGTTTTGGCGTTACCTTTGTAACATCATCAATCAACGTGTGCTGGACTCGTTTCAGCAACTAATCATCCCATTATGTTAAAACAATTCTTCCTTGTCTGCTCTGGCACTGACAAAAATATCATCGAAAGCTGTTCCAACGGCGAACAAAACAAATATGCCGGAATCGGCGCTACCGTATTTTTTACTGCAATCATGGCTTTCATCGCTGGCAGTTACGCACTCTACACGGTTTTTGACAACATCTACACAGCTATTTTCTTCGGATTTATTTGGGGTTTATTAATCTTTAATTTAGATAGATTTATAGTTTCCACCATCCGTAGAGACGGATTCGGAAGCGAGTTTATTCAGGCAACACCACGAATTGCTCTAGCGATAATTATTGCTATCGTAATTTCAAAACCGTTAGAAATTAAAATTTTTGAAAAGGAAATCAACACGGTTTTATTGAAAGAAAAAAATGAAATGGCCTTGAACAATAAAAAGGAAGTTGCCAATTATTTCAAAACTGATTTAGACAAAAACAAAGCGCAAATCGAAAGCTTAAAATCTGATATTACGAAGAAAGAAAAAGAAGTAAATACTTTATATCAAACGTATATCACAGAAGCCGAAGGAACTGCAGGAACGAAAAAACTCGGAAAAGGTCCAGTTTTTAAAGAGAAAATTGCGAAGCATGATTTGGCTAAAACCGAATTAGATACTTTGCGAAAAACAAATCTCGCCAAAATCGCTGAAGCTGAAAAATTATCCACAAAACTGCAAGCTGATTTAGACAAAAAAGTGACTGAAACCCAGCCAATCATCGATGGATTTGACGGTTTAATGGCAAGAATCAATGCTTTGGATAAATTGCCTTGGTTGCCTTCTTTTTTCATTATGCTGTTATTTCTAGCGATAGAAACTTCGCCAATCATAGCCAAATTACTATCCCAAAAAGGAGAATATGATTTCAAGATTGAAGACTTAGAAACCGCCATGAAAGCCACTCTAGCACAAGACAAATACCAGCGTGATTTATTGGTAAAAACGAGCGCCTTGATGCACGACAAAGTATATGAAGATATCGCTTCTGATAAAGATTTGTATAACTTACAAAGAAAAAAAGCTACAGAATTATTAGAATTACAAGCGCATAATTTTGTAGAAAAGCAGAAAAAAACCTTTTAATTAGGCAATAGTTCTTAGCCAATAGGCAAAAGCAAAAAAAGCGGAAGATGAATTATCATCTTCCGCTTTTTTATTACGTCTAGTTCTAGCTTTTGCCTATTGCCTATTTTCTTTTGCCTATCCTACATATGGCTCAAAATCTCCTTTTTCAAAGTGTCATATTCCCCTTGCATGATCAATCCATTATCCAATAACTTCTTGTAATTCTGAAGCTTGTCAAACAATTCATCCTGAGAAAGATCTTTTAAAGATTTCTCTTTCGATTCTGGTTTTTCATCTGGAAATTGCTTTTCATCACGATAGCCTGATTGTGAAACCGGAATAATTTCGGCGTAATCAGTCACTTCTTCTGTTTCCACTTCTTCCACTTCTGGTTCTTCTATTTCGGCAAAAGCTTCTGGAATAATTTCTTCTTCTTCTTGAATAATTTCAACTTTAGGTTCTTCAAAAACTGGTGTTGCTTCTGGAGACGAAACGCCGTTTTTCAAAATATCCAATTGCTCTTTTGCAAAAGTATAAATCTTTCTCGCCTGCGTTTTCGGAATATAATCAATCGAAATCGTCAAGTCGGTTTTAGTCGTAAAAGAGAATTCTGAACCCAGAATATTTTCCTTTACAAAAGTGCCCAAAATATCGTCCCAAGTATAATCTGTAAAATCCATCGACAGGCCGAGATTCTTTGGCTTGCAGATGATGATTCTCTTATTTGTCAAAACAATGCTATCTGGAAAAACCGTGATTGCTGGCTTTTTTTGAACGCCAATATACCCGATTTCTTCATTTTTCATTAGCAAATCCGTCAATTTTGAAGTGATTTTGTCCACCGCTTTCGGATCTTGCTCTTCGTTTAAAAAACTTTTGATGTGTTCGTTCATTTTTTATAAGTTTCTGAGTTGCTAAGCCACTAAGTTATTAGTTTTTTCTCTAAGCAAAAGTAATACCTAATTTTTTAATTCGCTAATTCGCTAATTTCTAATTGCAATTTCTTCGTAAGGCTTTTGAAAACCAAATCATAAGAATGGTCAATCAATTCCCGCAAAAATTTATCAGAAACATCGCCGTTTAATTCAACCGTATTCCAATGCACTTTGCTCATGTGAAAACCCGGCTTGATGTCGTTATAGTTGGCACGAAGTTCTTCAGCACGCTCTGGATCACATTTTAAATTGACTGCCGGCGTGCCTTTTTCCCAGTTATTTAAAGAAGAAAGCGCAAACATTTTACCTCCGACTTTAAAAACCAAAGTATCTTCATCAAACGGAAAATGTTCAGTAACACCTTTTTTAGAAAGGCAGAATTCGAAAAATTGCTGGATGTTCATTTTTTTAATTGAAAAATTTAAAGATTAAAAAATTCAAAGATTCCAACCTTTGAAATTGATTTTTGAAATTGAAATTGACTTGTTGAAATTACAAAATTTTATACAAAACTGGTTTGCTCGGCGAAGCATCATTTTCAAACGAAGCAATTTGCAGATTCAGCAGATAATTTCCATCTAAAATTTCGTCTTTTACAAAAATCAATTCAGTGATTGTGGCATCTAATCTTGCGTCTTCATTTAAAACATTGACATTTTTTACATTCCAAAAAGCTTTGTGCGCCAATAATTTTCCTTCATCTTTTTCTTTATCGACGCTTGGTAAATCAATCAGCAGATGTTTGACGCCGCTTTCGCGTAAGTAAATCGCAGCATTTTCATCTAAATAAGGCGGATTCGTATTTGAATATTTTTGGGAAAGTTTTTCGTTTAAATTGGGCAAAGTTCTGATTACAACAGCTTCCGGAGATTTTCCTTCCAAAGCTTTTTCAATCTGATTTTTGGTAATTACTAAATCTTCGCCTTGCAGTTCTGGCGTTACCGAAATCAATTCGGCAGTGAAGAAAAATGTTTTTAAAGTATCATTTATACTGTAAAATTCTCTGGTAATATGTCCCAAACATTCCGTGTGGGTTCCGTGTCCATGCGGATTGAAGAAGATATTATTGAAATTGGTAGAAGAACTTCCTTCCGAAACTTTTCCAATCCAATCGCCAAAACGAACGGGCTCAATTTCAGGTTTTTCAATATACCAAGCAATCGGATTTTCATCGGTATTGGTCAAGGTGATGGAAATGTCGATCGGTTTTGAAAAATCAACTTCAAAGGTCTGGTTTTTGGAAGTAAGGGTTGCTTTCACGTTAGAAATTTAATATTTCAAAGCTAACGAAAAAAAGCCTTGCGAGAAAAGCTTTGCGGAACTTTGCGAAATCTTTGTTTTTTTTCTGTGCGTTAAAATTTAAACGCAAAGTGAGGAAAAAGGTTTCGCAAAGTTCCGCAAAGCTCTGGGTTGAATCTTTGAACCTATTAAAGCGAGCGTTGATGCACTTTGTTGAGTTTATGAAGCTTTTAAATTAGGCGTTGAAGTCCTAAAAGTAGGTGTTGAAGCTGTTAGAATGCTCGTTGATTCTGTTAGATAAGTCGTTGATCTTCTTAGAATGCCCGTTGATCCTCTTAGACGGCTCGTTGATTTACAATTTATTGATTCTTATCAAGTTACAAGTAAATTGTAAGTAAATACATCATTACCGATGAAATTTAGAATAGTATAGGTTGTAAATTCCTTTAATCGTCGCCTAGCATAAATAAATCACTCGCAATTCCATCTGCTAAAAACTTTCCTTTTCTTGTAGTTTTTAGAACATTATTAGCAATAGAAAGCAAATCATCCGCAATAAATTTAGCAGCCTGTCTCAAAAGATAATCTAAGAATTTAATGCCAAATTCATTCTCAATTCTATTTAAAGAAACTCCCCAAATAGTTCGCAATCCCGTCATGATATATTCATTATACCGATCTTCCTGCGATAAAATTTCCACTTCACTCGGAAGCTTTTCTTCTTGAATCTCCTTTAAATAAATGGAATTGTTTGCAATATTCCAGCTTCGGGAAATTCCGTCATAACTGTGTGCTGAAGGTCCGATTCCCAAGTATTTCTTCCCAAGCCAATACGCAGAATTATTTTTTGAGAAGTAATTTTCCTTTCCAAAATTGGATAATTCATAATGTATGAATCCGTTTTCCTGCAAAGTATCGACCAAAATCTGAAAATGCGCAGAAGCCACCTCATCCTTTGGTTCCGAAATTTTTCCGGTTTGGATCAGCTTTTTTAAAGCCGTTTTGGGTTCTACAGTCAAAGCATAACTTGAAATATGTGGAATCCCAAAACTCAAAGCCGTTTCAATATTCTGTTTCCACATTTCATTGGTCAAACCTGGAATTCCATAGATCAAATCAATCGAAATATTATCAAAATATTTTGTGGCTTCTGCTAAAGATTTTTTCGCTTCTTCCGCATTATGTGCGCGGTTCATCAGCTGCAAATCTTCCTCAAAAAAAGATTGAATTCCGATGGAAAGACGATTTATTGGACTTTTCGATAGTTCGATTATTCGATCATTCGATAAATCATCTGGGTTGGCTTCTAATGTGATTTCTGGGTTTTCTACTACTTTGAAATTGGAATAAACTTCTTGTATCAAAAAATTTATTTCTTCGGAAGTCAATACCGAAGGCGTTCCTCCACCGAAATAAATGGTTTCTACGACATCATTAATTTCACTTTTCCGCAACTGCATTTCTTTGGCCAAAGCCAAAATCATTTCGTCTTTCTTTTTCATTGAGGTCGAAAAATGAAAGTCGCAATAATGGCACGCCTGCTTGCAAAACGGAATGTGGATGTAAATTCCTGACATGGTGCAAAGCTACAACCTTAAAAGGAATATTTTATACTCAGAAAACCTTACTTTTTTAGTTCTTCGATAGAAAAATCGGCAAACAAAAGTGCTTCATCACGAAGCTGTTCTTTGCTCAATAAGCTTCTATAAATCCCCCATTTCGGTCGGATTCCTTCGGCTTTGTCGCGCCACATTCTCAGGCTTTGGTTTTTATAATCGATCAAGACTTTACCGTCATCGATTCTTTTTAAGGTGATGCTATATTTGCCACTTTCGCCGTAAGTAATTGTTTCTGTAGCTTCAATCCAACGTCCTTTGAAAAGTGCCAAATCTGCTGATGCCATTTCTTGCGATTCTGTGCTGTCAGCGTGCATTACTTGCAGTTTTTCGTTTTTTCCGCCACGCGTAATTAAGGAAACTACCGGCATGCTTTCGTGCGGCCCTCCATACGCTTTGATTTGGTGGATATGCGTGAATTTATTTGACGGCTGAAAACCTGAATCTAGCTTGAATTTCCATTTGTAAACTACGGTTTCACCTGCTGTTCCGATTAAATTATCTGGTGATTGGTTGTAGGTTTTGATTTCGTTTCTTTGGCGGTCGAATTTCTTGCAACGGTCATTGTCTGGGGAAACGTGAATGTGGAATTTGAAGACATATTTCTTTAATTCTGCATCAAAAACCTCCTCGATGTGGCGACCGAATTTGTCGTGGATGCAATCTGGAGTTTCTACCGCTTCATAGCCTGGCGCAAATACGCTATTGATTAATTCGTAAGTGTTTCCTGGGCCGTCTGCTGTTAGCGTTGTTGCTTGTGCAAAGGATAATTGGGCTACAAACAGCAATGCCATTTTTAATACTAGTTTCATACCGTAAAATTGTTTTTCTCTCTTTGTGCAAAAACGCTGCCATGAGAGTTGTTTTTTATATTAATTATTTTGTTTTAATGATCTTCTCCGTGATTTCTTCTTCGCCTTTATAGTTGAATTTCAAGGTGTAGATTCCTTCTTGCAAAAAGGAGAGATTGATGTTTTTTGGTTCTATATTATTTTTTTGGAAGATTGTTTTTCCTTGGATATCTGTTATTTTTAATTGCTCGACAATGTCATTTCTTTGGAAATTTAAGTTGTCAATTACAGGGTTTGGATAAAAAAGAGACTTGTTTTCGCTAAATTTTTCTGTGGAAAGGTTGTTTACCTGCTCAATATAAAAGTCTGCAAAAAGTACTTGTTCGTCACGAATTTGTTCGGGACTTAAAATGCTTCTGTAGATTCCCCATTTTGGGCGTATGCCGTCGGCATTGTCGCGCCACATTCTGATGTTGTTGTTGGTATAGGTCAAAAGCGTCGCATTGGTGGCAACATTTTTTAAGGTGATTTGGTATTTTCCGTTTTCTTCGTAGGTAATTGTTTCGGTGGCTTCTACCCAGATTCCTTTGAAGAGAGAAAGATTGGCGGTGGCTTTTTGTATGGAAACCAAGCTGTCAGAATGCATGATTTCTAACCGTGGAGTACTTCCGCCTCTGGCGATAATTGAAACTACGGGAATGTCTTCATGAGGTCCGCCGTAGGCTTTTATTTGGTGGATGTGTGTAAATCTGTTGGAGCCTTGAAAATTTTGGTCTAACTTGAATTTCCATTTGAAGACGAACTTTTCTCCGTAGGTGCCGATGAGATGTGCTGGCGATTGGTTGTATGTTTTTATCTCGTTGCGCTGTCTATCAAAGTTGATGCAACGATCATTGTCTTGTGTGGCGTGGATGTGGAACTTGAAAACGTATTTATTTAATTGTGCGTCAAAAACTTCTTCGATGTGGCGACCGAAATTTGTGTGGACGCAGTCTGGGACTTCAATGACGTTGTAACCTGGAGCTAATACGGAATTTATTAATTCATAAGTATTGCCTGGGCCGTCGGCGATTAAGGTTGTTATTTGGGAAAAAGAAATTTGGCTTAGTAAAAGCAGTGATAATTTTAGTATTTTCATAATCAAGCTTATTCTTTGTGTTGAGTTCTAACGCAAAGTGAAAGAAGGTTTTCGCAAAGTTTCGCAAAGCTTTGCTTTTAATTCTTTGTGAAACTTTGCGAAAATCTTTGCGTGGCTTTGCGGTAAAATTCAACATAAAGTGAAAGAAAATATTCGCAACTTCTTGCCTATTGCCTATTGACCTTTGCCTACTTTTTATATTTCTTGAAAGATTCTACAGCTTCTTTTGTGGTATTTTTAATTGCTTCATAATCGAAATTGCCTTCTTTGTTTTTTACGAAGAGCTGTGATCCTAAGCCTACGCAATGTGCTCCTGAGGATAGCCATTCTTTTAGGTTTTCATCTGTGGGTTGTACGCCTCCTGTTGGCATTATGTTTGACCATGGGCAGGGTGCTTTTACGGCTTTAATGAATTCTGAACCGCCAACTTGCTGAGCTGGGAAGATTTTTACGATGTCTGCGCCAAGGCTTTCTGCGTAATTGATTTCAGTCAATGAACCGCATCCGGGCATCCATGGAATTTTTCTTCTATTGCAGGTGGTTGCCATTTCTGGATTGATAATTGGGGCTACTATAAAATTTGCTCCTAATTGAATGTATAGCGACGTGGTTCCTGCATCTACAACTGAACCGATTCCTAAGATTAATTCAGGAAGCGTTTCTTTGGCGTAGGCCACTAATTCATCAAACACTTTGTGGGCGCCTTCTCCCCTGTTGGTAAATTCAAAAATTCTTACACCGCCGTCATAAACTGCTTTCAGAATCTCTTTGCAGATCGTTACATCTTCATGGTAGAAAACCGGAACGATTCCGATTTCATTGATCGTATTTAAAACCTGCAATTTTGAAAATCTTGCCATTGTATTATCTTATTAATCTTCCGGAAGTGTTGCCTTCCGCAATTTGGTTTATTTCATTAAAGTCGGCCAAGTTTGCATCGCCTTCAATCGTGTGTTTAATAGCACAAGCGGCGTTTGCAAAAGCGAGGGTGTCTTTTTCTGCGTAATTGTTCAATTCTCCAAAAATGATTCCGGCGGCGAAAGCATCTCCAGTTCCGATTCTATCGACGATGTGCGTGATTTCGATCGGCTCGCAGGTAAACATATCTTTGCCGTTCCACATTCTGGCTTCGATTTGGTGCCAAGATGCATTTTTGCCTGTTCTTGTCTTGTCGTAAATGTTTTTAAGCTTTGGAAAGGCTACTTTTAAAGCAATGCTTCCTTTTTTGAAATCATCATCTGATAAGGAGAAATCTGTACCTAAAAGTTCATTAAATTGCTCGGCTCCTCCGATAAAAACATCTGATAAAGCTACTAAACCTTTTAAGACATCGGCGGCATTTCTGCCATATTTCCAAAGACCATTTCGATAGGCTGGATCGCAAGAAACGGTAACGCCCATTTCTTTGGCAACCATCAAACCTTCTTTTAAGGCTAAGAAATTATTTTCAGAATGGCCTGGCGTAATTCCGGTCCAGTGAAACCAATCAGCATCTTTGAAGATGGCGGCCCAAGGAATGGAATTTGGTTCCATAGCACGGAAGGCAGAATGATTTCTGTTGTAAGAAATAACTCCGGAGCGCACTACAGCACCTGGTTCTACAAAATATAATCCTAATGGTTCTTCTCCTTTTTGAACAAAAGAAGTATCGACACCACTGCTTTTTAGGTTGGAAATGGCGGCGTTTCCTAAGAAATCATTAGAGACGCGGCTTACATGAACGGACTGGCAACCCAAAAGGGAAAGAGAAACCGAAACATTTGTCTCGGTTCCTCCATAATAAATTTCAAGCTGGTTTGTCTGGGACATCTTTTTGAAACCCGGAGGTGTCAGCCTGGCTAGTATTTCACCATAAGTGACTACTTTCTTCATTGTTTTGTATTTCTTATTTTAACGGTTTGATTAACTGAAAGCTAAACCACCGTTGATATCAATATTGTTTCCTGTTAAGAAAGAAGACTCGTCAGAAGCTAAATAAGCTACTAGATCTGCCACTTCAGAAGCTTTTCCTTCTCTTCTTAGAGGCGTTCCGTTGGCTACATTTGTGCGCACTTCTGGCTTTGTAAAAGTATCGTGGAAAGCCGTTGCGATCATCCCTGGGCAAAGTGCGTTTACACGGATTCCTTGAGGACCGAATTCTTTAGCCAAACCTCTTGTGTAAGTCATCACAGCACCTTTTGCAGAAGCGTAAAGCGCAGCACCTGGGCCACCACCGTCACGACCTGCTTGAGAAGCGAAGTTCACGATTGAAGCACCTGATTTCATCAAAGGCTTGAATGCTTTTGTTACAAGGAAAACAGATTTGAAATTTACGTCGATCATGGTGTCGAAGAAATCTACGTCCATTTCTTCTATGGTTTTTCTTGCGATAAGTCCGCCGGCAACGTTTACTAAAACGTGTACTTCTTCACCGAAAGCTTTTTTAGATTCGCTTACCAAAGTATCGATATCTTCTTGTTTTGTCATATCGCCTTGCACGATGATTGCTTTTCCGCCTGCTTCTTCGATTAATTTCAAAGTCGTGTCACCGTCTTCTTGGCTTAGATAATAATTTACCACAACATTAGCTCCTTCTTTTGCCAATTTAATAGCAACTTCTCTTCCTATGTCTCTTGCTCCTCCTGTTACTACGGCTGTTTTTCCTTTTAATTTCATTTTAATTGTATTTAATATTTATTTAAATTCTACTTATTTAACTGGTTGTATTTTTTTGATCAATGCGAATACTGAAAACACGCCCAGCGGTACGAACGCGGCGATGATAATAAATGCTGGCGTATAAGATGTTTTGGTGATTATTGGGATTAAAAAGTTCATGACGATTACTGAAATCACTCCGATTGAACCTCCTAAACCTGCTAAAGTTCCTACTGATTTTTTATCCATCAAATCACTTGGCAAAGTCTGGATGTTTCCGATGGCGAATTGGAATCCGAATAATACGAAGGAAACGATTACTACGAATTTCAAAGGCGTGTCACCGAAGAAGATTGTTGCCATCAAACCTAAGAACATGATGACACCGCCGATGGCGATTGCCTGTTTTCTTCCTTTGTCAACCGATTGCGATTTGGCGATAACCATTCCGGAATACCAGCCACCTGCAAGACTTCCTAAAGCGGCACCTACGTAAGGAACCCATGCGAAAAGTCCGATTTGTTTTACATCAAAACCGTATGTTTTTTGAAGATACAAAGGCATCCAGCCCACAAAAAGCCACCAGATTGGTTCCATGAAAAAGCGACAAGCGATAACGCCCCAGCTTTCTTTGAAAGACAAAATCTCTGAAATTGATCTTCCTTTCAACGCTTCTTCTTCAACTGTTGGTGCTGCTTTTCCGTCTAAGATCAATCTTCTTTCTTCTTCTGTAATCCACGGATGGTTTTTTGGTAATTTTTTATAGACAATTAACCATGGAATAATCCATACTAATCCTAAAGCTCCGATGATTATGAATGTTGTCTGCCAGCCGAAACCTGCGAACATGTAAGCGATAAAAAGCGGTGCGATTACTGAACCAATTGAAGCTCCGGCGTTGAAGATTCCTTGAGCGATGGCTCTTTCTTTTAAAGGAAACCATTCAGAATTGCTTTTTACGGCACCTGGCCAGTTTCCAGCTTCAGAAATTCCGAGTGTGATTCTTACGAAAGCTAAAGACAAAACGCCTTTTACAGCAAAGTGAAATAAGGACGACAGCGACCAGACGCCGATGGCAATGACAAATCCAAGTCGCGTTCCGATTTTGTCAAAAAGCTTTCCTGAGATTGATTGTCCGACGGCATAAGCGATCATGAAAAGGTTTAAAATCAATGCATAATCTGCATCGTCCATTCCTAAATCTTTGCTCATTGCCGGCCACATGATTGATAATGCAGAACGGTCGATGTAATTGATGATTGTCGCAATACCGATCAAGGTAATGATCCACCATCTTAATCCTTTAATTTTCATAATTTATTGTAAAAGGCTTTTGCAAGCCAGATTATTATTTGACTACCTTGATAGTCTTCACATTATTGTTGGAAATCACATTCACGATGTAAGTTCCTGTTGCAAAAGACGACATGTCAATTGCCGTTTCATTTGCGTTAATCGTTTTGTTTAGTAAATTTTGTCCAGATAAGTTGAAAATGCTAACTGAGTCGATGTTTTCAACAGCAGAAAGATTTAAAACATCTTTTACTGGATTTGGGTAAAAAGCCACTTTGTTTGCGTTGAATTCTTCTGTTCCTAGAGGCATTTGGTACGTCAACGAAATATCGTCAACAGCTCCCCAGCCTACAGTTCCTTCAGCATTAAGATTGGTAGACCTGAAACTAAATGTCAAGTATTTTACAGCACCTGCAGTTGCTTCAGGAATTGTAATTGGAAACGTAAATTCAGTAAAATTTGCCAAACCTGCAGTGGATGGAATTTTTCCTGAGAAATTTGGCGAAGCCGTCGCTCCATTTACTGGTGCCGCATCTAAAAGCGAAACATATAAATAATCATTTGGCCCCGTTGTTGGATCAATAACTACTATTTCTTGCTTGTATTTAAATTTCACTTGTACATTTGTTGCAGTTGCAGGAATTGTTATAGCGCGATAAAAATGAACTGTTCTTCCGCCTGCTGCTGTTCCAACAACCGTTGGACTATTTCCAATAAATGCGCCTCTTGTTCCTGAGTATCCTGACTGTGCCGTTCCAACTTGCCATTTTCTTGAACCATATGTGTGGTTTAAAAGCGTCCAGCCATTTCCTTCAAAAGTGTCAGCTGTTTCAAAACCGCCATCGCCAGTTGGGCTGATAGCTGTTACAGTTGTTTGCGCATTGCTTTCCAATGCAAATGCAAGCACGAATGCCGCGAGTAAAGTAATTTTTTTCATAAGTTATAATTTTAAAAGGTTAATTGATTTCAATCTTTAGTAAATTAATTTTCAACCGATTACCGCTCGCAATACATTTGCATTGGCAAGGATAATTTTTAAATAAAATCTTCGCGAATCGGACTAAAAACGTCGATTAGCATACCCGCTTCAAGGCAAATTGCACCGTGAAGAATGTTTGGCTCGATGTAAAAAGCGTCACCTGTTTGAAGAATTTTCTTCTCGTCATTGATGGTTACTTCAAATTTTCCGGAAACTACATAAGACGTCTGTGAGTGGTAATGCTGGTGAATTGGGCCAATGCCGCCAGTTTCGAATGCTACTTTTACCATCATGATGCTTACGTCATAACCTGTGATTTGTCTTTTTACTCCTTCGGCTACGGTTTCCCAAGGATTTTCGCTTTCTACATAAAATGCGGGTGTGTTGATTTTCATTGTATTCTAATTTGTAATTAATTTATAGCTGCCTTTCCACTCATATGTTTTTCCGTTTGCTGACAGCTTGTGTTTTGCATCAGCTTTGGACTTTTTATTTGCGAAAAGCAACGTGTAGGTTTTTTTATTTTTCATGCTCACTGAAACTGCCGTGTAGTTTTCGTCTTGTTTCAATATTTGGATGCTTTCTACTTTTGAATGCGGATCTTGAACCGATTCTAACTTTGGATCAAAACTTCCGTGGGGTTCAATGACGCTTACGAAAGTGTAGTCTTTTTTGTTCGAATTTCTGATTAAATATCCTGATTCGTTTCTTAGATTGAAATTTGGGTCATTCGCTCCAAGCCTAGTAAAAAACAATTTGCTGTTTTCATCGGTAATTGTTGAAATCGTATAAAAACGGCTGTCGTTTAGCCATGTGAATTTTGAGATTCCGTTGTTTCCTTTTGATTCGGCTAGATTCCATAAGTGCTGATAACCGTTGTCTTTTCCTAATGGAGAAAGCGAAGTCAAAGAAGGCTCGTATTTAAAATCCGTTTCCATAATATGTCCGTTGAACATAAAATTCAAGTCATATTGATGGCTTTCTTTTGATTTCAACGTATAAACATCTAAGATGAAAGGCGTTTCATCAGCAATCAAAGCCACTGTTCTTTGCATTTCGACTCCAGCGTACGCATTTTTTTCAAGGGCGCTAGAAATTTGGATTACTTCTGGATTTGAAATATCTCCGAAAATTGGTTCTGGAGCTGTTTTTTCTGCTACTTTCCATTCGCCGTTGAAGTTTGATTTCTCGTCAACGATTACCGTATTATGTGCGATGGATTGCTGTGCCCAAGATTTATTTTCATCTAAATACCTGCCACCGCTTTTTGATTCTACATTTAAGAAACGTGCTGCGCCGTAATCTTGCAGGATTTCGTTTCCGTTGTTGTAAAGGAGAATTCCTAAACGGTCAAAATGTCCGTGGCCCATTCCTTGCGAAGCATATTTGAAAATTGCCGTCAACTGTTCTTCTTTTTTCTTCGTATACATTCTGAAGATTGACAATCCGCCAGAAGAAGCTTCAGGTCCGTCAGCAATCAGCATCGAATTTTTAACGAATTCTTGCTTTTTCATTCCTTGCAAAGCTTCTGCAGCTTTTAATCCAGCGCCTGTTACCGACACTTCATTCTGTTGCAACACCACTGGAAGAATTGCGGTTTCATTGTAATTTTCAAAGACAATGTTCGTGGCAAAAACCAATTCTTCTGTCATGAAATTCTTTTCTTTCAAGGCGTCATTTATCGGAAAGAAATAACCGTTTCCGTCTGTCAATTGCAAAACTGTGTTTGTTGCTTTTTTCAAGACTTGGTTTCTGTAGTCAAAAATCTTTAATTCCGGCTGGTTTCTGTTGATTGCTTCGGCGAAAACCATGAACGGTTGCAAGGCATATCTTTGGTAATATGGCCCTTCTGAATAATATCCGTCAGGAGAAAAAAGCATATCAATTTGTTTCAAGAAACCTGTTTTTTTGTCTTTGGCAGAGCCGTAAAGTGCGCGGTCTACCATGTCTTTATCACCTAAAACATAACCTGTCATTCCTACTGCGGCTACTGACCAAGTTCCGTGATTGTGGATTTTATTGAACGTGTCTTTTCCGCCTTCGCTTTCGCTTAAAAAGGAAGCCATGCTTCTGAAAACATCTTTTTCAATGATCTCGCGATTTTTCTCAGAAATACTTTCTTTTACTAAATCATAGGCTTGGATTCCGTGCACTAACCAAACGCAGTCGTTCAAACCTTGCCAGAATAATTTGCCCGAATTCTGTTCTGCTTTTCTCTTTGGATGCAAAGGCAAACCTGGATAAATTTTGGCATATCCTAAAAGCATGTCTTCCACGAACTGTGCATATTTTTTCTCTCCTGTAATTTGGAAAGTCAAACCTGCGTAATACATATCGCGGTAGTTTTTCTTGTGTTTTTCGTGCGTGTAACCGCCACCGTTATCCACAGGAACTGGCACTTCGATTGGTTTTTCCAAGGCTTTGTCAGCGCCTTTTTTTACTTTGGAATAAGACTTCTCTAAGATTTTATAATCCCCTAAATGCTGGCTGATACCTTTTGCTTCTGATTTTGACAAAAGCAATAATGGCTCATAATTTTGGGCAAAAGCAGTATCTGACAGCACTAAAAAAAGTGCCGCCAAACCTATTGCTTTTATTGTTTTAAATTTCATTCTGTTATTTTATTAATTAAATGAATTGGTCAAATCGATGGCGCCAACTCCTGTCAAAACCTCATCAGTGATGATGAACCAATCTGCGTTTACTTCCAATGGAACGTTCGCTTGGTTGTCTGTCAAATAATTCATTCTCAAATAAGCACCGCTCACAAATTCAGAAGCTGTAACCGTTGGAAACAAGTCTCTCAAACGAACGGCAACTAATTGCCACTGCCCATTTGTGTTGTAATGCACTAATTTTTTGCTTGCTGCAGAAGTTGCATATAATCTTAATGTCGGTGTCGTATTATTGGTGTTTAACCAAAAGTGCAATACCGGATTATTGTTAAAAGCACCAGCATCAAAAACAGTTTTCCAAGTCGTGTTTGTCGCGAAAGAGAATCTCATGTAAGCGATACTGCTTCCATTTGCCGTTGGCGACAACATTTTTAAGTGGTGGTAATTTGTGCTGCTTGGAAATGGCGGCTGGTCTACAGTTCCGTTTAATTGGTTAGCTGTAATTTGCGCTGCCTGGCCTACTGTCACTACTTCCATTCCTTGTGCTTCGAAATTGAAATAAGTTTGAACATCTCTGTTGATGTAAGCAATCGGGTCGCTTACCACTTGCATTCCGTCGCCATAAACCAATGTGATTGGGTAGAAACCTGTTGGTAAAGAAGCCGGAGCATCAAATGAAACGCTTGTTGGCGTCACTGTTGGCGCTGCGATTGGCGTTGTTCCGAAAAGCACACTTGTTACCAAGTTCATGTCAGTTCCGCCGATTACGACTGGACTTCCTTTGATTACTGCTTTTGGGAAACCGCTTACTTCTGGAGTTGGAATATCAATGATGAAGCTGCTTGATAAATTTCCTGCTACTTCGCCAGAAACTGTATTGTATCCAAAAGTTACAGAAAGTGGGCTTGGTCCTGTATTTGGCGTTTTTACAATTACGGTTCTGTCATCTTGATATTCGATAACTCCATTAACTGACCCAAAAGTTATTCTTGTAATTACCTGAAGATTAGTTCCTGAAATGGTAATATTGTCATTCACGACTGCCTGAGCTGGAAACTCTGAAGTAATTGACGGCACTGGATAAGTAATTGTCAATTCTTCAACAGAAGAAGCTTCTTTGGCAGAATCTGTAGTCAATCTGATCACGCCATTTGTTGCGTTTGCAGGAACTTTGATGATAAGGATTCTAGAATTTTCGCGAGAATAAATTTCAGCTTGAACATCTCCGATATATGCTTTTGTTACAAAATTTAAGTTGCTACCAGTAATAGTAACCAAACTTTGAATTGGCGCTGAAGCTGGAGAAAAAGATTCAACCGTTGGCTGTGCCGCAAGAATTTCTTCAAAAGTTTGATCTACTTCAGGATCTTCATCGCACCCTAAAACAGCCACTGCCATGATCAGGCAGATGAATCTGTATAAATGTTTATGTATGCTATTTTTCATATATTTTCTAATTAAGGTTATTTTATTGCTAAAAGTCCGATGTCTTTTTTATCAGTTCCTGCGTTTTTCAAAGGTGATTTTTCTTTTGGAAAAAATGTTTCAAGGCTTTGGAACGAAGGATTTTTATCACTTACATTTTCAGAAACTACTCCCGCATCTGTTTTTAATTCTCCAGAATTGTAAAGCACCGTATTTTTAATCGAGTTGTTTTTTCCTGTCAAACGAATTGGCGTTTTCACTTTTGAATTGTCATAAAAAACAGTATTTGTGATTTTTACGTTTACAATTCCTTTGTTTTGAAAAACATAATCTTTCTCTTGCGATCCAATTTTTGTGAAAACACAATGGTCGATTACTAGATTCCCGCCACGAGTTGATTCGTCATTGCCACCTCTGTAATAATGCAAAACCCATTGAGAAAAATCTGAAAACACCGTATTTTCAAAAATTACATTTTCAGCATTGTATTTTCCGGTATCGTCTTTTTCAGAAGAAAGGTTTAAACCGCGAAGGTTGTTTTTCAACACTGAATTGCTGATTTTGATAGTGTCAGCGAAAGTTCCTTTTGACGCTTTAAAAACACCGCCGCCTTCTGCATTTGTGAAATCTGAGATTACTGATTTATTTATAAAAATGCTGTAAGATCCCGGAGTGTCTTCCTTTGGAGAAACAATTGCATACTTTAATGCAGGCGTTGTTTTTGCAGAAAGGACTACGTTTTCAAGTGACAATCTTGCTCCGGATTCTATTCTGATCAAATAATTTGACATTTTTTCTGCTTGCGGATTGAAGCTGATTACTGGTTTTGAAGCTGTATTTTCTCCTTCAATTGTAATATTGTCAGCAATAACCAAAGAGCGGTCTAAAATGTAATCGCCAGAAGACAATACTAATTTTGTCTTGCCTTTTGATTTTTTAAGCGCTTTTTCTAGCGTTCCAGTTCCTGGCTCTACTTTTATAGTTTCTTGTTCGACAACTACTTTTGGCGCTTTTGCATTCCAAGAAATTCCGGTTTTGTTATTGATTACTTTTTCAAAAACTTTAAAGTCGATTCCGAAGTTTCCGTTTGGAATATTGATTTCTCCTTCTTTTTTCCAAGACAATTTTTTAGCTGTAAAGCCTTCCAATTTTTTAGAATTTTGAGAATCGATCGTGTTGTTTTTGAAAGTGATTCCTTTTAAATCATCGAAAGCAACAACCATTTCAGTATTATTTTCTGAATAAATAACGTTGTTTGAAATTTCAGAAGTTATCGGAGCTAAAGTTCTTTCTTCATCTTTTCCAGCTCCCAATTGAAATGCGCTGCAATTGTAAAAAACGTTGTTCAACACTTTCGCATTTTTCACTTGGTTGTAACGATTTAACGGGCTGTTAGGAACGCCATTCATAATTACCAAAGAACCGCGGAAATCTTGTCCGGTCAATCCTGAGAAGTAATTATTTTTAACCGTATGACCTTCGTTGATGATTCTCACACCGCCAGTATAAGGCTGGTTATTTCCAAGAAACACATTATTTTCTACTAAGCAGTCATTGCCGTGACGGAAAACCATCGAACCTTGAGATTCTAAGAATAGATTGTTTCTGAACGTATTTTTGCAAGACTTGTTTGAAATGATTTCAACTTCGCCGTTGCATTTTTCAAATTTGTTCCATTCGACGATTGTATTTGAATCAAACATAGAATTGTGGCTTGTTCCAATTCTTATCGTTTCGCCACCGTTTGATCCCAAAGGCGGACGTTCTCCGAAATAATTGTGGTCAATTCTGTGATTGTTCTTGTGATTTTCTTCACCTTTCAGCCAAACCACCAACGTGCAACCGTCATTGCTTTTTCCGGCTACATAATTATTGTCGAAACGATTGTTTTTTCCCCACAATTCAACCCAATGATTGGATTCTGTTTTTGTGGCTGGATTGTAATCTGTGATCGCACAATTTGTTACCCTTGAATTCGTAGCAACTTTGCTTTTATCTATGAAAGAAATTACGAATTTGCTATAACCATCTTTGAACCAAAGTCCTTTTGCCACCAAATATTCTCCTGATAATTTCAAAGAAGAATTTCCTGAAAGGATAACCTTTCCTGGCGTTTCAGCTTCTAAGAAAATAGAATCTTTTGAAGCACCGACTGCATTGAAATTGATTTCGGTGTCCTTCCAGATTCCGTTTGACATGATAATTCTGTCGCCCGGTTTTACTGAAGCTACGGCCGTTTTCAACTCTGATGCATTGGAAACTTTTATTTCAGCAGCGCTTGCATATCCTGAAAGAATGCTGATTGCTGTTACTAATGAATATTTTAAAATTTTCATACCTTATAAATTAATACCCTGTGTTTTGGGCAATTCTTGGGTTAAGGTCAATTTCATATTGCGGAATTGGAAGCAATATTTGGAAATGCTGCAATGGTCCAGTATTTAAAGATGGATGTGCCGGATCGTTGTATTGGAATTCAGTTGAAAAATGCTGTGTCATTACGATCTCAGCTCTTCCTGTTCTCACAAGGTCAAACCATCTGTGATTTTCAAAACCAAATTCTAATCTTCTTTCTCTTTCCAAGGCGGCCTTAAATTCAAAATAAGTAGCCACTTGGCTTAAATTCAAAGCAGCTGCAGCTCCTAAAGAACGAGTTCTTACTTCGTTTAAATATCCTAAAGCTTCTTCAGAAGGACCACTTTGCTGGTTGATCGCTTCAGCAAGCAACAACAAAGCATCGGCATAACGAATGATAACCCAGTCGCTTCCTCCATCATCAACGGTATTGAAAGTCGAGTTGTATTTTGTAACGTGTCTGTCGGCTCTAACTGCTCCGTTGAAGCCAATCCAAGTATCAGCCATTGAAGGCGCTTTTCTAGGATCTCCGGTCGTATAAGCGTTTGACATGCTTTCTGTTGGCACGTTTAAACCGTCACCATTACCAAAAACTACATAATTATCACTTTGAAGCGGCGCAAAAAAGTTTGGATGTGGCGAACCTAATCCAACGCTTCCTGATTGGTAACGAACAGCGAACATAATTTCATTGTTGTATTCATTTGCGATATCAAAAACGCTTGCATAGCTTGGCTGAAGACCAAATGTACCACCAACAACTTCACTTAAAACGATTCTTGCTTCGGTTAAATTTTCATCACCTCCAGCAGTAATCAAGGCTTTTCCAAGAAGGGTTTTTGCAGCATCTGCAGCAACTCTTCCTAAGCTTGCGCCAGTTTGAGTTGGAGGAAGCATTTCAGAAGCCAATCTTAGATCGTTGATAATAAAATCATATACTTCTTTTTGCGGACTTCTATCCATCGTTTTTGCTTGAGGTCCAGAAACCGGCTCAGTCACGATGAAGATTCCTCCCCAAAGACGCACTAAATTAAAATAAGCGTGGGCTCTTAAAAATCGTGCTTCACCTTCAAATTTATTTCTCAGCGTTTCGTCAGAAACTACGCCAAGATTTTTCAAAACTATATTAGAAAGGTTGATTGTTTGGTAACATGCTCTCCAATATTCTTGCAGGTAAACATTTTGCGAACTTTGAACAAAACGGTCAATTTCTCTTACTGCCAAATCTTTAGTTTCTGTTGAATTTGGATTCATGTAAGTATTGTCAGAACGAATTTCTGTCAACATCCATTCTCTGTTTTGCATGCCATAAAGACTGCTGTAAATACCAATTACGGCTAGATTTACTTCTTCAGGCGTTTTGTAAAACTCGTCTACGCCAATCTCAGAAATTGGGTTAAGGTCGAGGGTTTCATTACAGCTTGCAAAAAACACGGCTGTACTGAGGCATAAAATTTTTATTGTCTTTAAAGGAAATTTATATAGTTTCATAACCTATGTTTTTTTTAGAAATTAATATCAATTCCGAATGAAATTGTACGCTGTACTGGAAAAGCACCTCTTTGGTATCCTGACATCAAAGGAGAGGCATAAACACCGCTTGTTGTGATTCCTTCTGGATTCAATCCCCAGAAATCAGACGCTTTTATATACAATAGGTTTTCTCCTGAAAAATAAAATCTTGCTTTCTTAAGTCCGATTTTTTTAGTGTAATCTTCAGGAACCGTATATCCTAAAGTCACTGTTCTTAACGACATGTAAGAGGCATCTTGAATCAAATAATCTGTATTTTGCCAAGCTCTACCATTGTTTTCACGAGGTTTAGTTGCAGGAACTCCTTCGCTGAACCATCTTCCTTCTGTGAAATCATTGTATAAATATCTCATTTCATTGTAATATCCGTCTCCGAAGAAAACTTCACCACCAACTGAACCTTGGATTAAGAAATTCATGTCAATGTTTTTATATGTAAAACCATTATAGAATCCCCAAGTAAAATCTGGGAAAGGGCTTCCTAAAGTTGTTCTATCGTTTGCATTGATAATTCCGTCGCCGTTCATATCTGCCACTCTGATTCCTCCAACAGCATCGTCAGCTGAATGCGGATTGTTTGATAATTCTTCAGCATTTTGCCAAACACCGATCATTTTATATCCGTAGAATTGGATTGCTTCCTCACCCACTTTTGCAATATATTCTTCGTTTCTTTCACCTTGGCTGATGAACTGTGCTTCGCCGCCAAGTGAAACCAATTTATTTTGGTTGGCAGAAATATTGAAGCTAGGTTTCCAAGTGAAGTTCTTAGCTCTCAAGTTTCCTGAAAGTTCTACCTCAAATCCTCTATTTTGGATTTTCCCGATGTTATTGAAAAACTGATTGTGACCTGTTATGTAAGAAACGTTTTGTTGCAATAACAATTTATCAGTAATTGAATAATAATAATCTACGGTAAGATTCAATCTGTTGTTGAAGAAGCTAATATCAGTTCCTGAATCATATTCAATTGTTTGTTCCCAACCGATTTCTGGATTTCCTAAAACGTCTCCAACTTCACCTAAACCTGAAGTCACGCTTCCGCCACCTTGTCCGAGAGAATAATTTGAAGTGTAAAGCAAGTTTGTGAATGAATAGTTTGTGATGTCATTGTTTCCGGTCACACCAAAACTTGTTCTCAATTTGAATCTGTTGATAAATTCAATATTTTCTTTCCAGAAATTTTCTTCGCTCACATTCCATCCGATAGATGCTGAAGGGAAAATTCCGTATTTATTTTCAGGTCCGAAAAGTGTTGAACCGTCAGCACGTGCTGCAACTGAAAGAAGGTATTTGTCTTTGTAAGCATAATTTACTCTTGCCAAATAAGAAACCAAACCGATTTGCTCTTTTCTTGTAAAAGTTTCATCAGCATCAAGAACGTTAGCCGCATTGATGGTTTCTATGTAATCTGATGGAAACTGTGTTCCATAAATACCGCTTCTTTTGATGTTTGTTTTTTGGTAAGTAAAACCACCTAAGACATCAATGCTGTGGTTGTCATTTTTATATTTATAAGTAAGCGTGTTTTCTGTAAGCAAGTTGATATTTAAAGTAGAATCATCTTCACCAATCGCTTGGCCGGTTTGATCTGCTTTTGAATTACGGAAACGCTCATAATTTGAATAATCAACATTTGCTCCTCCAGAAGTTCTGAAAGTAAGGTTTTTAGTAATTTTCCAATCTAAGGCAAAGTTGGTCAACATTCTATAATCGTGAGTGAACCTTTTTTCGTTGTCCATTCTTGAAATCGGAGTATTGTTGTTTGTTCCCCAAAGTGAAGTCGTGTAATTTTGAGGCACACCATTTTCATCTGTATAATTGAAATTCACGTTATTGAAATGTCTTCCTTGTGCATAACTTCCTTCTGGATAACCTGTAAGCGCTGCTGTGTAAGCATTGTGGTAAACCGGCATGAAGCTCAATGAACGAGTCAAGTCAGAATATCCGATTGTTGATCTTCTTCTTTTACTGTAAGAAGGCCTAACGTTTACATCTAAAGAAAGATTTGGGCTTAGTTTTGCGCGAACGCGAGTTTGAAAATTCACACGCTTAAGCCAGTTATCGCTCATGATTCCTTCGTCTTCGATGTATTGTCCAGAAACATAATAGTTTGCTGTTTTTCCACCGCCAGAAACATTCAACTGATAATTTTTAATCGTTGCAAAATCACGAGTTCCTTCTTCTTGCCAATCTGTGTTTCCACCATTGTTAGCCACTTGGCGCATTCCTTTTTCACGTGCTGTGAAAGCGATTACTCCAGGATCTCTTCCTTCAAGGCCTGCTTTGTAATTTTCATCCTGCTGCTTTTCATTTCTAAGCATGTCAGTATATTCATAGGTATCTAAAAGGTCAATTTTTTCATAAACCGATTTTACGCCAAAATAAGTTTTGAATTCATATAATGTTTTAGTTTCTGAACCTGATTTAGTCGTAATAAGGATAACTCCGTTTGCCCCACGAGAACCATAAATTGCCGTTGAACTCGCATCTTTCAAAACCTCAACAGATTCGATTGTGCTCGGGTTGATAAATTCTAATGCGTTTTGAACCGGAAATCCATCAACAACAACAAGCGGATCACTGCTGGCGCTGATTGAACCAAGACCACGGATTCTGATTTGCGGTGCTTCACCAACTTCTGTTGTAATGTTTTGAATTTGAAGTCCGGCCATTCTTCCTTGAAGCGCTTTATCTACACGAGATCCTGCAGTTTCATCAAGATTTGTATTTTCTAATTTTGCCACAGATCCAGTCACAGAAGATTTTTTCTGAGTACCATAACCTACTACGACAACTTCGTCAAGTTCTGTTTTTTCATCAGAAAGCGCTATGGTAATTTCTCTTTGTCCTGCAAGAAGAACCACTCTGCTTTGCATTCCGATAAAAGCAACTTGAATTGAACTGTTGGCATTTACTTTTATTGAAAAGTTTCCGTCAACATCAGTCATGACAGAATTTTTTGTTCCTAGAACTGTAACCGAGGCTCCAGGAAGCGATGTGTTATCTCCGGCCGTCACTACTGTTCCGGTCAAAGTATATGAATCTTGTGCGAAGATAAAACTCGTCAGCAGCAACGCTGAGAGTAAAAAAATTGTTTTTAATTTCATAAGTTTATTTGCTTACATTCTTAAAGCTCAAAAGCTTTTTTCTCATTATTAATCTGAAAAAAATCAGATATACCTTGACTTAAATGCTTTATTAAGTAAAATCCACTTCCCCAAGCGATGCAACTTTTATACATAGGTCATAACCGTCATAATTCCCTTTTCAGGAAAGGCCAGATATTTTTTTATTGTTTTATTACTTTATAATTTGCCGTTTTTCCTTCAGAATTCACTTTGACAATATACATTCCGGCTGGCTGATTGTCTAGATTCAATTGGATTTTTCCTGAGATTGCAGGATAAGTTCCTTCTGAAATCTTTTGACCGCGAATGCTGAAAACTTGAATATCTAATTCTTTTTGAGTTTCTGGCAAAGTCAGTTCAAAATTTCCTTTTGTCGGATTTGGATAAAGAACGATTGTTGGAAAATCTGATTTGATTACAGATAAACTCTCTTCTGGTGAATTTGGCCCTACATCTGGAATTCCTACTGGCAAATAAGTAACCATTTCTGTGCTGAAATGATCTGCTCCTGCGTTGCTCAATTCTGGTCTTGTTTGACCGTCGATATCTTGGCCTACTGTCAAAGCTGGAATTCCGTTTGCAATTACTGGCGAAGTGCTTGTTGATTTCCAAATTGTGCCGCTCAAAGCAATATTCGGATTTTGAACTAAAACTTGGCTTGGCGTAAAAGCGCTTGGCGTATATGCTGCAACTCCAGTAAGAATTTGCGCCGTTCCTGTAGCATACATGATATTATTTGCCCATGTAACCGCTCCTTGCTGGTCTGCATAAAATTTCACAAGCTGGTTTTGAGAACCTACAATCAAATTATTTGCAATTTTTATGTTCGATAATTTTTTATTGTAAGAACCGTCAGCTTTTGTATATCCGATTTCGATTCCATAAGCATTGTTAACCAATGTATTATAAGCAATCGTAATTCTTTCTCCTCTATAATGAAGGCTGGTGTTGGTGCTTTGCCCAGTAATTACTTCGCCTTGCGTCAAAGTTATCGGCGCATCCCAAACTGTTCCTTGCAAACCTTCCATATAATTATTGATAATCACGTGATCCGTTCCATAAGCTCTGATTCCTCCTGTGTAAATCGGCTGCGTATCAAGCATTCCATTCGCTTTTCCTCCCCCAAAGAAATAATTTCCTTCTACTCTGCTGTTGTTTCCTTGGCGAAGCGTCAATGTTCCGTGGTTTCTATTGAAGGTATTGTGCTTTATAAAATTGTCATTCGATTTTACTGATACAATTTCTGGATCGCCGTCGCATTCTTCAAACAAGTTGAATTCTACAGTTGTGAAACCGCTAGAATTGCAAAGCTGGCTGTTTCCAATTCTGATCGATTCTTTTTCATTTACAGCTCTTGGCGAGTTGTTGTAAAAATAATTATGGTCGATTCTATCATACTGCGATTGTTTTCCTATTGACCTGTCTTGGTTGTAAGTTCCGTCAATCGTAATAAAATTTCCTCCAGTAAATTTGTTTTTAAATGTATTGTGGTCGATTCTATTGTGGTGGCTCAAAAATTGAAAGGTGTAATCATCAAAAGTTCCGACAACTACAATCCATTTTATCGCTACCGGAGTATCCAATTCAAAAACATTTCTTGTAATTCTGATATTATTGCACGCTTCCAACTTGATTAATGTGTTGCTGCCGGTGCAATCAAACACAAATCCTTCAAACTTTATATGCTCAGATTTTTTCATTGTAAATCTTGAATCTCCTGTCAATGTAACACCTCCGACAGTTTCTGCCTTAATGGTAATTGGATTTTCAGCAGTCCCGGCTTTTGTGGTAACACTGGCATAAAAATCATTATAAGTTCCGTTTCTAACAATAATTGTAGATCCAGGAACCGCGGCATTTATAGCCGTCTGTAGCGTCTGCCTCGTGTTGACATAAGTCTGCGCTTGCAAACTCATCCCAAAAAAAACTAATGCTATTATTCTAAAAAAGTATTTTACATTCATAAACTAACATTTAAAAGATTGCTCAAAATTTTAAAAATTTACACTTCCCCAAGCGATGCAACTTTACACAATGGTAATAACCGTCTATTTCCCTCCTAAAAGGACTACATAATACTCTCGTTTACGTTAGCCAGAGTATCTGTTTTATTGCAATATTCATATAACGTCTTAAAATGAAATTGAAGTTCTCTTTTTGCCTTTTCAGGATTTTTCTCTTTGATGGCATCCACAATAAGCTGATGTTCAATAAGATTATCTCCGGTCATAGACTTTTTACAAACGTGGTATTTTTCAAAATTGGCTATGATTTCTGGCGTGATAATCAGCATCAGCGTATTCAAAACCGGATTGCAGCTGGCTTCAGAAATTTTCAGGTGGAACATCAAATCTTCTTCCACTGCATCTTCATTATTTTCTACTTTCAATCGATAAGCCTCAAGCGCTTCTTCGATCTGTTCCATGTGTTTTTCAGTTCTTCTTTCAGCTGCCAAAGCCACCACTTGCATTTCAAGCATGATTCTGCTTTCTACCAATGATTTAAAATCTGGCTTTTTCAACTGCAGAATATCTGTGATCATACCGCTTAACGCCGGAACGCCCATGTTGGCGACAACAGTTCCACTTTGTGGCAATGTTTTTAGAAGTCCGTAGAATTCTAATTTTTGAATCACTTCTCTTACATTTCCCCTGCTTACTCCAAATTCTTCAGAAAGTTTTCTTTCAGAAGGAAGTCTGTCGCCAGGTTTCAACTTGTTTGAAGTGATTAAATCCCTTATTTTCTTGATGATTTCTTCTTCTTCGGAAGATTTAAATCCATTTAAACCAAACTCTTGCATTTTCTATTAAAATTGGTTGACCAAATATACGCTTTTTTTTATATCAACAAATAAATCGATATTTTTTCTATATAATTAAATTTTATGCCAAAATCATTAATTATTCTTTAAACAATTGGCTAATTATTGCAATTGATTTTTCAAAATCTAATGTTTTAACAATTTACCTCAAACGTTTTCGTATTGTTAATTCTAAATTTCGATACAACAATCTTCTTTTTTCGTCCTTATTATTAACTAGACGTTCACATTAAATCGCAATAAAATCCTTATTTTTGTTTCAGGGACAAATTATACTACATTCTATAACGTAAAAAAGCTCAACCACTTCCCAAAAGCGATGCAACTTTGCATAATGGATGTAAAAAAATAGGCCTCAAAGGAGTTTTTCACATTGTGAAGGCTCCTTTTTTCATTCCTACCTATATATTAGTTTTCTAAGATTTCAAATCAAAATCAACTTTCGAATTTCAATTATTAGATTTATTGCATAAACTCAATATAATTGCACATGTCGTAATTATTTTTAGTTAAAATTATAAATATGTCAATGCATTTTTTGGTCAACCAATTTTAATTACATAGTTTAGCCTTACTTTTCAAAAATCTACACTTCAATGAAAAAAATAATTTTATCCCTATTACTACTGTTTTCAGGCCTTTCATTTGCGAAAGTCTCCTTACCCAAATTTTTCTCTGACCATATGGTTTTACAGCGCGATGCTACAATTACCATTTATGGCTGGAGCGAATCTGGAAAAACAGTAAAAATTAATTTCAACAATTTAAATAAGGAAGCAAAAACTAATTCTAACGGAGAATGGACTGTCGATTTTCCTGCAATGAAAGCTGGAGGACCTTATGAAATGAAAATTTCTGAAGACAACACTATCACATTTAAAGATGTTTATGTTGGTGATGTCTGGTTTTGTTCAGGCCAATCAAATATGGGCTGGAAACTAGAAGATACCAGAAATGGCAAGGAAGAATTGGCAAAAGCGAGCTATGAAAAAATTAAATTGCTTCAAGTTTCAAGAACTATGGCTGGAACGCCACAAAAAGATATCGAAAAAGGAACTTGGCTGACGTGCTCTCCTGAAAGTGGCGAAGGCTTTTCTGCCGTTGCTTATTTCTTCGGAAGAGAATTGTTCCAAAAATACAATGTGCCGATTGGTTTGATCAATTCTTCTTGGGGAGGCACAAACATCGAAGCTTGGATGAGCGAAGATTTAATGGGAAACCACGCTTCTGCTAAAAAAGTAGTCGATGAGATGAAATCTATGGATTTTGGAAACCTCATGAATGTCTATAAAAAAGAGTTCAAAGCTTGGGAGAAAAAAGCCGACGATCTTGACATGGGAAATAAAGAAAAATGGTTTGAAAAAGACTATAATACTTCTTCTTGGAAAAGCATCAAGCTTCCTGTTTATTGGAGCAAAGCAAAAGTGACTCCGAATGACGGCGTGATTTGGGTAACTAGGTCTTTTGAACTTACTCAAAAAGATTTGGCAAAAGACGAACTTTCTCTAGCAATTGGACGTGTTGACAATGAAGATGTAACTTATATCAATGGAAATAAAGTTGGCGAAAGCGATCAAAAAGACTTGGACCGAGTTTATAAAGTTGACAAGAAAAACTTTGTAGTTGGCAAAAACGTCATTACAATTCGAGTAAAAAACACAGGCGATATTGGTGGATTTAGAGGCGATGAAAACTCATTATACTTAGAAACTGCTTCACAAAAGTTAAACCTTGCCGGAGAATGGAAATATGAAGCAGGAACAAAAGATATCGAAGAAGTGCCGGTTCGCCAGCATCCGACGAAATATCCGACTTCGCTTTATAATGGAATGGTGACGCCTTTCTTCGGAATAAAAATCAAGGGAATTATCTGGTATCAAGCTGAAGCAAATTCTAAAAATGCAAAAGAATATGCTGATTTATTCAAAGGAATGATTACGGATTGGAGAAAAAACTGGAAATCAGATCTTCCGTTTATTTTTGCGCAGCTTCCAAATTATGACAACCAAAACAACCGCTGGATTACGCTTCGTGAGTCACAAAACAAAGCTTTGGAATTGAAAAACACAGGAATGGCAGTTTTGATTGACGTTGGAGAAAATGACAACATCCACCCGATTCACAAGCAAGTTGTTGGAAAAAGAATGGCTACGATTGCACAAAGTGTGGCTTATGGAGAAAAAATTCCTGCTTCTGCACCGGTTTATGAAAACATGAAAGCCGATGGAAATGCAATTGCTGTAACTTTCAAAGGAGGAACTTTCGCAAAAGAAACACCAAAATCAAATATCTCAGGATTTATGGTTGCGGGAAGCGATAAAAAATTCTATCCAGCAAAAGGATTTTTGCAAAGCGATATGAAAACGATAAAAATTAGCAGTTCTGAAGTCGCAAACCCTACAGCGGTTCGTTATCTATGGGCTGATGCCCCAGGCGAAGTAATGCTTTACAACCAAGATGGTTTGGCAACACCGCCATTTAGAAGCGACAATTGGTAATATAATTGAGTTAGTTTAGTTGATATTTTTGTTATTTGTAAATAGGCCTGCGAAAGCGGGCTTATTTTTTTACCCGATCCTCATTTTGCTTCACAAAAGAATCCCATCCCGAATAACTTTTAGTTCCAACAACTTTTCCAGAATTAAAGAAATGGCAAACCGCGGCAGCCAAACCATCGGTACTGTCCAGATTTTTAGGAAGCGTTTTTAAACCTAATAACTGTTGTAGCATTTTTGCAACCTGCTCTTTCGTCGCATTTCCGTTTCCGGTAATCGCCATTTTTATCTTCTTTGGCTCATATTCAGTAATCGGAATCTGGCGTGAAAGTCCGGCTGCCATTGCAACGCCTTGAGCTCTTCCTAATTTCAGCATCGACTGTACATTTTTTCCAAAGAAAGGCGCTTCAATTGCAATTTCATCTGGGTGATGCGTTTCAATAAGTTCAATCGTTCGCTCAAAAATGACTTTCAATTTCATGTAATGATCGTCATATTTGTTCAAAATCAATTCGTTTAACTGCAGAAATTCCATCTTTTTATTGACGATTTTAATCAGTCCAAAACCCATAATCGTGGTTCCTGGATCAATCCCTAAAATGATGCGTTCGTTTGACATGTCAATATAGTTTCAGCAAATATATTACAATTAAAACGATTCCATCAGGCAGATCGTGAAATGCGTTTTATCAGATTCTGAAACATAATTCAGATAACCTCCATGCGCTTCAATTATGTTTTTGGAAAGCGTAAGTCCGATTCCCGCTCCGTCTTTTCGAGTCGTGAAAAAGGGCAGAAAAATTTTATCTTCGATGGCATTTTCTATTCCGTTTCCAGTATCAGAAATGGTAATGAAGATTCGTTTATTTTTTATTTCAGATGAAATTTCAATAGTTTTTTCAGCACTTCCTTCCAACGCATAGATACTATTCGTCAGCAGATTAATCAGCACTTGCTCCATTTGAGATTTGTCGACAGAAAGCCAGCGATTAAACGAAATTCTATTATTTACAGTAATATTTTGTTGCTTAAATAACGGACTCATAATATTTAAAGCATTCTGCAAAAGTTGATTTAGTTCGATTTTTTCTTTGTTTGGAGAAGGAAGCATTGCCAATTTTCGATAGCTTTCCACAAATTCTTTCAAGTGATCACTTCGATGGATAATCGCAGAAACGCTTTCGCGGATGTCGACAACGTCTTCTTTTGAAAGAGTTTCCTGCATCATCATTTCGTTTAGATTTTGTGTCAGTGAACGAATTGGAGTAATCGAGTTCATTAGCTCATGCGAAATCACTTTCATCAAATTTACCCAAGCTTCCTTCTCTTTTTTCTCAATCACTTTTTGAATAGAATCTAGTAAAACGATATAATATTCATTTTCATACGCCTTTGTTTTTGAAGCCTGCAAAACAAAAGTCTGCGTGTCCTGCTTTTCCACCCTGATCTGCAAAGACGTTTTTATTTCCTCAAAATTTCGCTCTTCGATAATTGTACAAAGTGACGGCATGTGGCTTTTTAAATAATGCCATTTCGAAACTTTCGGCACTTGAAAATGCTTTGAAAAATAATCGTTAAGTAAAAAAACAGTCCATTCTTCGCCATCTTTCTGCAAAATCAAAACACCGGTTTCTATGTTGTTCAAAATCGACCGATAAATCAAATCTTTTGAAACTTCTATATTCTGCTTGTTTTTTAAAGTATCATAAAGTTTAAATAGCGACGCATAATTTCCAAAAGAAGCATGTTTAGAAAAATCAGCCGTAAAATCATTATTCAAAATCGCAACAATCGTCTTGTCATAAAAAAGAAAAATATTCTTGATGTAAAAATAAATTTCCACCAATAAAAAAACCGTAATCATGCCACAGAAAAAGAAACTGTAAATCAAATTTTTCTGCAATAAAAAGACACTGAAAGAAATCCCAATCAAGATTAAAAGGATTTTTATAAAGATTGTATTGTAGTGTTTTTTAGTCATAGCTTTGTATTTAAACAAATTTATTTCAAACACAGATTTCACAGATTTTCACAGATTGAAAAATCACAATCAAACTTGCAAAATTGTTCGTTAAGAAATCTGCAAATCCTTTAAATTATCGACATTGGCCTAAAAGAAATCTGTGAAATCTGTGTTACATTTTATCCTTTCAAATCAAATTTCTCCATTCTTCGATACAAAGATGCCCGAGAAAGTCCCAATTCTTCCGCAGATTTGCTCACGTTAAAATTATTTTTCTGAAGCACTTTTTCAATAGTAGTTTTCTCAATTTCAGACAATTGCAAATCATCATTATTTTGCACGTTAGAAATAATTTCCAAGTCTAAATCAGAAACTGCAATCAAATTATTTTCACACAAAATCACAGCTCTTTCAATCCTGTTTTCCATTTCTCGAATATTTCCGTTCCACGAATGGCGTTCGATTTGCTCCAAAGCTTCTGATTCAAAAGTGATTTCACTTCGCTCATATTTTGACACAATTTTCTCCAATAAAAACTTCGCTAAAGGCACAATATCCTCCTTTCGATCTTTCAACGAAGGCAGAATAATTTCCATCGTATTAATTCTATAATATAAGTCTTCCCTGAAAGTTTTCTGATTTACTTCCTGTTTCAAGTCGATGTTTGTGGCCGTAACTATTCGAACATTCAACTGTCTCGGTTTCGCTTCACCCAATCTCGTTACTGATTTATTCTGAATTACCTGCAACAATTTTGATTGCAGATGTAAAGGAACATTGCCAATTTCATCCAAAAAAATAGTTCCGTTATTTGCTAATTCAAAACGTCCTGCCGTATCATTTTTGGCATCCGTGAAAGCACCTTTTGCATAACCGAACAATTCGCTTTCAAAAATATTATCGTTCAAAGAACCCAAATCAACATGCACAAACGGCTGTTTGTTTCGGTTAGAATTTTGGTGGATATAATTCGCTAAGACAAATTTCCCAGTGCCGTTTTCTCCTAAAATCAGCACGTTCGCATCTGTTTTTGCTACTTTTTCTGCCAAAGAATATGCCCGTTTTATACTTGAAGAATTTCCTATAAAAACCGCATCCGCTTGCGGTAATTTTGATGCTTTTTTCTTCTCCCGGCGACTTTCATCCACCGCTGCTTTTACCACAGAAAGCAATTTTTCATTGTCCCAAGGTTTTAAAATATAGTCAAAAGCTCCTGATTTTAAACCTTCCACAGCAGTTTCAACCTTGCCAAAAGCAGTCATCAAAATCACAATTGTTTCTGGTGAAAATGTTTTGATTTCCTTTAAAAGATAAATTCCTTCACGGCCGTCTTCAAAGCCAATTCGATAATTCATATCTAATAAAACCACATCAATTTGATTTTCTGAAAGCAGATTTAAGATGTTTTTAGGGTTATTTAAAGTATAAATCGTCTCAAAATGTTTCTTTAAGACCATCTTTGAAGCAAACAAAATGTCTTCCTGGTCATCAATTACTAAAATATTGGCTTGTGTTTTTTTCATCCAGATTTGTATTCTTTAGAGGTTTATTGAGCATTCATTGCATTTTCAACTTCGTCGATCAATTGCTTCTTGTCAGGAAGAATGGTAGTGTATTTTGAAGCAAAAACATTATTCTCAAATCCTCCTAAAATATATTCTGCCGTAATTTCATCTTTTTCTGCACAAAGAATTATTCCAATCGGTGAGTTATCATTCTCGTCATTTATTTCAGTCTTGTAATAGTTGAGGTATGTATTTAATTGTCCGCCATCTGCAATATTTAGTTTTGTAGTTTTGAGCTCAATCAAAATATAGCTTCTTAATATTTTATTATAAAAAACCATATCAACATAATAATGTGTATTATTGATAGTTATTCGCTGTTGTGAACCAACAAACATGAATCCCTTGCCTAATTCTAACAAAAATTCTTCAATGTGCCGAATCAATTTTTGCTCTAAATCTCTTTCATAAATCGGTTTGTTCTCTGGTATTCCCAAAAATTCAAAAACATACGGATTTCTTAATATATCTTCAGCTTTTGAAATTTCAAGGCCATTTTTAGCCAAATCTAAAATTTTCTGTTTGTTATTTTTACCAGAAGAAAGTAGTAATCTTTCATAAAGCGAGCTATCAATTTGACGCTTCAATTCTCTGATAGACCATAAAGAATTGATTGTTTCCATTTCATAGAATTTTCTCTTTTCCTTATTTTCTATAATTAAAAGCTCACAAATATGCGACCAGCTTAAGTGTCCAGACAGTGTTTGGACATCGGGATATTCTTGATACAATTTTCGCATATTGAAAAGATTTGATCTTGAAAAACCTTTTCCGATTTCTGCAGTCAGCTGTTGTGATAGCGAAAGAATTACTTGACGAGAAGTTTGCTTGTTGGCTTCATTTTTAGTTTCATTAGATATAATTTCCTTTCCAATTTCCCAATAAGCCAAAATAAGCTGATGGTTGATCTTCTGCAGTACGTTCTTTCTCGAATTATATATAATCTTCTTGATGTTTTCGACCAAGTCACCATCAATAAGCTTTGTGTTGTTCATATCCTTCATAGTCTTGCAAATGTAGCTAAAATTCTTAAATCGTTTTTTGTTCAAAAGTGTTCATTATCGGACAAAAAGTGTTCATTATCGGACACTTATAAATTTTTAGAAAAATACAAACGTACTAAAATCAAGGTTTTGCAATTTTTAAAATTGTGGCACAAAAATGCTATATAGTCTTGCAAATAATTTAATATGGACACGCTCGTTCCTCGTAAAAATAAAAAAAATAAGTACCTATTGATGGCTTTGCCAGTAATTTTATTGCTCGGCTATTTTGTATTTACTTCTGCCACTAAAAAGAGAAGCTTGGTGGTCAAAAAAAATGAAATTACGATTAAAACCGTCGAAAATAATTATTTCGAGGATTTTATTGTTTTCCAAGCCAAAGCTGAACCATTGAATTCGATGCTTTTGAATGTGGTGGAAGGTGGTTCGATTCAAGAAATTTTTGTAGAAAACGGAGATTTTGTACAAAAAGGACAGCCATTAGCAAGATTGTATAATCCAAATACAGAATTAGGTTATATGACGCAGGAAACCGCAATGATTGAGCAGATCAATAATTTGAACAAGGCGAAATTAGATTTGAGAACGCAAGAATTAAATTTGATGAAAGATTTGGTCGCCATCGAACATGATTTTTTAGACTCAAAAAGCTTGTATGAACTCAACCAAAAATTATATAAAGAAGAAATTCTGTCAAAAAATGAATGGGAAAAAACGCAGGAAAATTTCAGATTTCAGAAAGAAAGAAAAAACATAATCCAGCAAAGCATCCAAAAAGAAAAGCAGGCAAACCAGATTCAGATTTCACAGATCAACCAGTCACAGGTAATTATGCAGAAGAGTTTGGAAATTTTAAGAAGCAATAAAAAGAATTTTTTAGTGACCGCGCCTTTAGCCGGAAGACTTTCTTCCTTTGAACCAATCCTTGGAAAGAATTATATTGCAGGAGAAAGCATCGGAAAAATTGACGTCATGAAAGGCTATAAATTGATGGCTGATGTCGATGAATTTTATTTAGAAAAAATTTCAGAAGGACAAAAAGGAGAAGTCGAATATAAGAACCAAAATGTAAAAGTCGAAGTCACGAAAGTCATTCCTGAAGTAAAAAATGGCCGATTTCAAGTCGAGCTAAATTTTGTTGATGCCAAAGATTTAGATTTGAGACTCGGATTAAGCTTTGGCGTAAGATTAATGCTTTCAGAAAAGACAAAAACGACGGTACTTTCAAAAGGTTCGTTCAATCAAGACACGGCAGGACAATGGATTTTTGTATTGGAAGGCGACAAAGCCATTCGAAGAAATATAAAATTAGGCCGTGAAAATCCGCTTTATTATGAAGTTTTAGAAGGCTTAAAATCGGGTGAAAAAGTAATTACATCCACATATAAAGATTATAAAAACGTAGAAATTTTAAATTTAGAATAGAAAGTATAATTTCAATGGCAATTTCAAAAATCAATTTTGAATAGTGTTGTCAAAAATCCAATTAAATCATCAATCAAAAAACGAATAATTAATAACCAAAATCAATGAATTTCAGGATCATTTCTTTACAACTATTGAAATTTATTTTTGAAATTGCTATTGAAAATTAAAACAAAAATCATGATCAAAATCCAAAATTTATCCAAAGTTTTCAGAACAGAAGAAGTAGAAACCAAAGCCTTAAATGATATTTCTCTTGAAATAAACCAAGGCGAATTTGTAACCATAATGGGCGCTTCGGGTTGCGGAAAATCCACTTTATTGAACATAGTTGGTCTTTTAGACGATGTTTCTTCGGGAAGCTATAAACTTTTAGGCCAGGAAATAAAAGGCTTAAGTGAAAGCGAAAAATCAAAAATCAGAAAACAGAACATCGGTTTTGTATTTCAAAATTTCAATCTTATCGATGAACTTTCAGTGTATGACAATATTGAATTGCCGTTGATTTATAATAATGTAAATGCTTCTGAAAGAAAGAAAAAAGTGGAAGCTATTGCCGAAAGATTGCAGATTTCACATCGATTAAAACATTTTCCGCAACAGCTTTCTGGAGGCCAGCAACAAAGAGTTGCCGTCGCGAGAGCTTTGATCAACGATCCAAAAATCATCCTTGCCGATGAGCCAACAGGAAATTTGGATAGTAAAAACGGAAACGAAGTAATGGAACTTTTAACTGATTTGCATGCTAATGGAGCAACTATTTTAATGGTAACGCACTCCGATTATGACGCTTCATTCTCTCAAAAAACAATTTTTATGAAAGACGGAATGGTGCTTTCTGAAAAAACAAACAGCAGAAATGTAGATGTTTTTCTATAAATAATCAATTAAAAATCAACATCATGTCACGACTAATATCCCTTTTAGTTTTTTTATTGCTCTCAATACTTGCGAGCCTATAAATTGAATAAAAACAACAGCCTCATCAGCTTCATCATCAATCAAAAACGAACATGTTAAAAAATTGGATCAAAATATATTTACATCAAATAAAGAACAACAAATTCTTTACCGCTCTGAATATTTTAGGGTTGAGTATTGGAATTTCAGGTTTGATATTTTCAATTTTATATTGGAATGACGAACATTCTTACAACGATTGGAATCCGGAAAAAGAAAAAGTTTTTCAGGTTTTAAACCACTTGGAAAGCAATGATATGATTTGGACTTATAATGCAACTCCTATTGGAACTTATCTAAAAACCTTTCCTGAAGTGGAAGACCAATGCTTTTTTTCTCCAGCGTATATTAATGACATTATTGAATATAAAGGAAAAAAAGAGCAAATTGCTAAAATTATCAGCGCCCAAAATTCATTCTTTTCTTTTTTTCCATTTGAAATCAGTAAAGGAAACAGAGGAAATATAATTCCTGATGAAAACTCTATCGCTATTTCTGAAAAAACAGCAAAGCAATTATTCAGAGAAGAAGATCCTATTGGGAAACAAGTAAAATATGCTGACAAGATTCTAGCTGTCAAGGCCGTTTATAAAATCCAAGGAAAATCTTCTGCAGCACCTGATGCCGTAGTCAATTTTATCGATAACAAATTAAACGAAACCAAAGATCAGTGGGGAAATTTCACTTTTGGATTATTGATAAAACTGAAAAATCCAGCCCAGGCAGATGCCGTCAGAAAAAAAATTGATCAAGTCGCCAGAGAACAAAGAACCGCTAAAGACGCTAAGGCAGAAGGTCTTTCAATAGAAGAATATTTGAAGAAAAATGGCGACATCACAACTATTCTTGAACAATTGAAAACAGCCAAATTGCATTCTCAAACAAATGGTTATCCAGAATTTAGAGGCAATTATCAGTTTTTGATAATCATGGTTGGCGTTTCAATATTAATCCTGATTCTTTCAATTGTAAATTATGTAAACCTTGCCACGGCAAACGCAATAAAAAGAGCAAAAGAAGTCGGTGTCAGAAAAATTTTGGGCGCTTCAAAAACCAATATCGTCAAGCAATTCATAACAGAAACGTTCATAACAACTGCTTTTTCAATCTTTTTGGCGCTTATGATTGCTGAACTTGCATTGCCTTATTATAATGATTTTTTAGAAAAAGATTTGACCATTAGCGGCAGTCAATTTTACATTCAATTATTGTTCATTTTTGTTATCATAATTATTACTGCAGGAATTTTTCCGGCGATTTATGTATCCAATTTTGAAACTTTAAAAGTTATCCGAGGGAATTTTAGCAGAAGCAAAAGCGGCATCTGGCTCAGAAACGGAATGCTTATTTTTCAATTTTCAATCGCTTCCTTTTTTATAATCGGCTCTTACATAGTTCACCAGCAAGTAGATTATATGAATAAAAAAGACATTGGTTTTAACGGAAATCAAGTCTTAAATATTTTTTATAGAGGAGGCAGGAATGTAGAAGAAGTAAATCTTATTTTAAATAAATATGCCACAGTCAAAGAGGAATTAAAAAAAATAAAAGGCGTGGAAAATGTTTCCGCTGGCGCTTTTGTATTTGGCCGAAATGCCAATTCTTCTACAAATTTCACTTACAAAGACATTCACATCCAAGGACAGAATATGGCTGTCGATTTTGGAATGCTTGACATGATGAAAATCAAAATTGTTCAAGGAAGAAATCTGACTCCTGACTTATCTTCTGACACCATTTCATCAGTTTTGATTAATGAGACAACCATGAAAATGATGAAAGAAAAAGATGTGTTGGGAAAAGAAATCCAATGGAATGACAAGAAATTCAAAATTGTGGGAGTCACTAATGACTTTAATTTATTAGGGCCTCAAAACGAAATTCCGCCGATGATTTTCTTCCATTTTAAAAATATTGATTGGATGGCTTATAGCTTGAACAGAATTTATGTGAAAATTGATTCTGAAAATATGGACGAAACAATAGCCAACATTGAAGATTTTTGGAGCAAAAAAGTAGACCAGAAATATCCATTAGAGTATGATTTTGTAGATAAAGATTTTGCAAGGTCTTACCAAACTTATGTCAACCAAAGAAATTTATTTGGCTTGTTAAATGGAATTGTCATAATGATAGCTCTTTTTGGATTATTTGCGCTTGCCTCTTATTCTATTGAACGAAGAATGAAAGAAATCGCTATCAGAAAAACTTTAGGCGCCGAAACAAAAACATTGCTTGTAGCACTTTCAAAGCAATATATAATTTTCTGCGTCATAGGATTTTTAATTGCCCTGTTTCCCGTCTATTATTTATTAGAAATGTGGATGGAGAATTTTGTCTTCAGAATTGACATTTCGATTCTTCCGTTCTTAATCGGATTCTTAACACTGATGATCCTTACGCTGACTGTTGTAATCTCAAGGGCTTATTTTGCTACAAGAATGAATGTCTTGAACTATTTAAAATACGAATAATTAAAAAAAATAAGATGCTAAAGAGCTGGCTTAAATTATATTTATATCAAATCAAGAACAACAAATTCTTTACTTTCCTGAATATTTTGGGATTGAGTATTGGGATTTCGGGTTTACTATTTTCAATTTTATATTGGAATGAAGAACATTCTTACGACGCTTGGAATCCGGGAAAAGAACAAGTTCACCAAGTTTTGGTTGACATGGGAGAGATGGTTTTAAACAGCAATCCTTCTCCTTTGGAAGCGCATTTAAAAACTTTTAATGAACTTGAAAGTTACTGCTATTTGCAAAACCGATACCTCACCGATATTATTCAACATAAAGAAAAAAAAGAGATGATTTCTAAAATCATCAACGCCCAGACGACTTTTTTCTCTTTTTTCCCTTTTCAATTTATCAAAGGAACAAGTTCTAATGCCTTGCTTGACAACACTTCTATTGCGCTTTCTGAAAACACAGCATTGCGCTTGTTTGGAAATGAAGAACCTATTGGCAAACAGGTGCAATATGATGGAAAAACATTTGTAGTTCGCGGCGTTTATAAAATTCAAGGAAAATCGTCAATGGCTCCAGAAGCAGTTGTTAGTTTGGTGCAAGAAAATTTAGACAAAAGCAAGGAAGATTGGGGAAGTTTTCGATATTCATTGCTGCTTAAATTAAAAAATCCTGAAGACGCAAATTCTCTTGAGAAAAAAATAGAAAACTTATTTTATCAAAATCGAACCTTAAAGAGAGCGAAAGAAGAAGGGATTGCAGTTCAAGAATTTATAAAAAAATACGGCAAAGATGTTATTATTTTAGAGTCTTTAAAAACAGCTCGTTTATATTCTAAAGACAGCAAATATCTTGAAGGAAAAGGGAATTATCAGTTTTTGATGATCATGGTCGGGCTCTCGATTTTGATATTGATTCTTTCGATTTTCAACTATGTAAATTTGGCTACTGCAAATGCTATAAAAAGAGCAAAAGAAATTGGAATCCACAAAGTCATGGGCGCTTCAAAAGCTAATATCATAAAGCAATTTTTGTTTGAAACGGTTATTACCACTTGCTTTTCCATTTTTATAGCTTTGGTAATCGTAGAATTATCGATGCCTTTTTACAATGATTTTCTAGAGAAAGAATTAAGCGTCAAAGAAAGTCAATTTTATATCCAATTGGTTTTTATTTTCATTATTGTAGTCATTACAGCAGGAATTTTTCCGGCGATGTATGTGGCCAATTTCGAATCTTTAAAAGTCTTAAAAGGAAATTTCAGCAGAAGTAAAAAAGGAATCTGGCTCAGAAACGGAATGTTGGTTTTGCAATTTGCAATTGCATCATTTTTTATCATAGGATCTTATATTGTATATGAACAAATTGCCTATTTGAGCCAAAAAGATTTGGGTTTTCAAGGAAATCAAATCATTGACGTAACCTATAATGACGATGAAGAAAGTTCAGATGCCCTTTATGAAAATTTTCTTACAGTCAAAAATGAATTGATGAAAATTGATGGTGTAGAAGAAGTTTCAACGGGTACATTTTCATTGGGAAATGGCACGAATTCTTCTTCAAATATCAGTTACAAAGAGTTGAATATTCAAGTCCAAGATATGGCTGTTGATTTTGGGACCTTAGATATGATGAAAATCAAAATCGCACAAGGAAGAAATCTTTCGCAAAATTTGGCTTCTGACACCATCAGCTCGATTATGATAAATGAAACGGCGATGAAACTTTTGATGGAAAAAAATCCTATTGGAAAAGAACTGCAATGGGGTGATAAAAAGCTGAAGATTGTAGGCGTTGTTAAAGATTTCCATTTATTTGGGCCTGAAGCAGAAATTCCTCCAATGACTTTCTTTCATATTAAGACTACTGAAATGGCTTATGATTTAAGAGTTTTTATAAAAATTGATTCTCAAAAAATGGAGCAAACTTTGGCAGCAATTGAACGTTTTTGGAATAAAAAAGTAGACCAGAAATATCCGTTTGAATATGATTTTATAGATAAAAATTACGCAAGGACTTATCAAAATTATGTGAACCAAAGAAACTTATTTAGCCTCTTGAACGGAATCGTAATCTTAATTGCCCTTTTCGGATTATTTGCACTTGCCTCCTATTCTATCCAAAGAAGAATGAAGGAAATTGCTATCAGAAAAACTTTAGGCGCCGAAACAAAAACATTGCTTGCAGCACTTTCAAAGCAATATATAATTTTCTGCGTCATCGGTTTTTTAATGGCCTTGTTTCCTGTTTATTATTTATTAGAAATGTGGCTTGAGAATTTTGTATTTAGAATTGAAATTTCGATTCTTCCATTTTTAATTGGATTCTTTACATTAATGATTCTCACTCTGACAGTCGTGATTTCTAGAGCTTATGGAGCTACAAAAATGAACGTTTTAAAATATCTCAAATATGAATAATTAAAAAATAGAATTCCAAAAACAACCAACCTAAAACTACACACAATGCTAAAAAATTGGATCAAAATATATTTTTATCAAATCAAGAATAACAAATTCTTTACTGCTCTAAACATTTTAGGTCTGAGCATCGGAATCGCGGGTTTGGTTTTCTCAATCCTTTATTGGAACGATGAACATTCCTATAACGCTTGGAATCCTGAAAAAGAAAACGTATTTCTTTCTATAACTGACATTGGTGAAGGACAATTTTGGGCTGCCAATGTAGTCACCTTTGAACCTTATTTCAAAACTGATTTTCCTGAATTAGAAAGCAATTGTTACCTGGATAATTTTTATACGGAGGAAATAATCCAGTACAAAAACAAGAAGGAAATTCTTTCAAAAGTTACTGATTCGCAAAAAAATTTCTTTGAGTTTTTTCCTTTTGAATTTATAAAGGGAAGTCCGAAAAATGCTTTAGCTGATAACGGAAGCATTGCGCTTTCTGAAGAAACTTCAAAACGGCTGTTTGGCGAAGAAAATCCGATGGGAAAACAAGTAAATTATGGCAAATTAAAATTAATTGTCAGAGGCGTTTATAAGATTCCGGGTAAATCTTCATTAGCTCCAGAAGCAGTTATAAGTCGGCTTGAATCAAGAATGGAAAGTGATAGAAACCAATGGGGAAATTTCAATTATGGCTTGATGCTGAAGTTGAAAAACCCTCAAGATGCGGGAAGAGTAACAAAAAAATTAGAGCGATTGCTGTTTGAAAATCGAGATTTAAAATGGGCAAAAGAAGAAGGAATTACATTAGAACAATGGCGAAAAAAAGGCGGCCGTTCTACAAAAATTATTTTAGAATCTCTTGAACAATCCAGATTACATTCGATGGTTGACGGTTTTGCAGAAGGAAGGGGAAACTATCAATTTTTGTTGATCATGATGGGATTATCAGTTTTAATTTTGATTCTTTCCATTGTAAATTATGTAAATCTCGCCACGGCAAATGCCATAAAACGCGCTAAGGAAGTCGGCGTTCGCAAAGTTTTAGGAGCTTCAAAAAATAATATTGTCAAGCAGTTTATTTTTGAAACTATACTTACTTCAATCGTTGCAATTTTGATTTCATTAGTAATAGTGGAACTTTCTCTTCCTTCTTACAATGAATTTCTAGGTAAAGATTTAGTCATTCACAGCGGTCAATTTTATCTGCAAATTATTTTTATTTTTTTAATCGTAATTGTCTTCGGAGGTATTTTTCCAGCCATTTATGTGTCAAATTTCGAGACTTTAAAAGTACTCAGAGGAAATTTTTCCAGAAGCAAAAATGGGATTTGGGTTAGAAATGGAATGCTGGTCGTTCAATTTGCAATTGCCTCTTTTTTTATCATCGGTTCTCATATCGTTTATGAGCAAATTTTATTCATGAATTCCAAAGATTTGGGTTTCAATGGCGATCAAGTTATTCAGATAAATTATAGAAATCCTTATGATTATAAAGAAGAAGGTTACTTAAAGAGAGTCGTACAACAGTATGAAACCGTCAATCAAGAATTGTCAAAAATTAATGGCGTAAAAACTGTAGGAATCGGGTCGTTTTCTTTTGGAAACCAAATTGGTTCTTCTTCAGGATTTAATTATAAAGAAAAAAGCATACAAGGAAAAAACGTGCTGATTGACTTCGGAATGCTTGATATGCTGCAGTTAAAACTAGTTTCAGGACGCGATATTTCTCCCAAATTTTCTTCAGATACGGCAACTGCAATTTTGCTGAATGAAACTGCTGCGCGATTATTGGGAGAAAAAAATCTAGTTGGAAAAGAAGTCGATTGGAACAATAAAAAGCTTACAATTATTGGTATTGTCAAAGACTTTCATGTCAACGGTCCGCAAGAAGAAATTCCGCCAATGACCATTTTCCATTATAAAACTATCGATTGGATGATTCAAAATGCGCATAGTATTTATATAAAAGTAGATGCTTCGAATATGGATAAAACTATTATTGACATCGAAAAATTTTGGACTCAAAAAGTGGATACTGAATATCCTTTTAAATATGATTTTTTAGATAAAAGTTTCAAGCGATCTTATGAAAATTATGTCAACCAAAAAAACCTGTTTTCATTGCTGAATTTAATCGTAATTATGATTGCCCTTTTCGGATTATTTGCGCTCGCCTCCTATTCTATCCAACGAAGAATGAAAGAAATTGCCATCAGAAAAACCTTGGGAGCAGAAACAAAAACGCTTATAAAAGAGCTTTCAAAACAATATATCATTTTTTGCATCATCGGATTTTTCATCGCCTCTTTTCCAGTTTATTATTTGCTTGACAAATGGCTTGATAATTTCGCTTATAGAATAGACATTTCATTACTTCCTTTTATAATCGGATTTATAGTCCTCATGATTTTGACTTTGGCTGTCGTGCTGTCGAGAGCTTACCAAGGTACGAGGGTAAGCGTTTTAAAATATTTAAAATATGAATAAATTATTTTTAGGTTTTTTATTAATTATTTGGAGCATTTTTGCGCATGGCCAAGAAAATTCTTGGTCATTGCAAAAGTGTATTTCTGTTGCTTTAGAGAATAATATCGATATAAAAATTAAGCAATTGCAAATTTTGAAAGCGCAAAAAACATATACGCATCCGCTATTGGAATTGTTTCCCACAATTGGCTTGGCGGGAAATCATAGCTATAATTTTGGCTCCACAATTGACCCAAATACCAACAATCGTGTGAGCTCAGACATTCAATATGACAACGTAAATCTGAATGCCAACGTAAATCTTCTCGACTTTGGAAATTTGGCTACAGCCAAGAAAAATAAAATCGGAATTGAACTGGCAAAAGCAGATAAAGAAGTCATTGAATATGAATATAAATTACAATTATTAGAAAAATATTTTGATGCTTTATTTTCGCTAGAATTGGTTAAAATCCAGAAAGAACAATTGCAGAATTCTACTTTTAACCGAGATAGAATTTCGAAAGAAGTAGAAATCGGAAACAAACCTCAAAGTGATTTATATGACATTCAATTAAGTTTTTCCCAAGATGAAAAGCGTTTGATGGAAGCCGAGCAATTGTTTCAAACCCAGAAATTACAGTTGTTTCAATTAATGAATTTCAAGGTAGAAAATTTAAAAGAAATTGTATTAGAAGTTTATTTGGCTAGAGAAGAAATTCAAAAAGAATCGATATTTCAGAATCCTAAAATTGAATATGCAGATTTGGCTTATAAAAGTTCAAGGAAAGATATTGCTATTTTGAGATCGGCGAATCTTCCGTCATTGATTGGTTTTTATGGATTTTCTACATTTTATTCTACGCCAATAAACCAGCCGAATGAAAATATTCCTAGTTTTCAACGTCAATTTGGCGATAACAAAAACCATCAAACTGGATTGCAATTAAATATTCCTGTCTTCAACGGATTCAGAAGAAACCGCCAGATTATTGCGTCAAAAATCGAATCTGAAAAAGAAAAATTAGTTTCAGAACAGGAAAAAATTAAAATCGAACAGCAAGTTGAATTGGAAACAACTTTAAAAAATCAATACTTGCAACTCACTACAAACCTAGAGAACACGCTGAAATATGCCAAAGAATCTTTTAAAACTACGCAGTCAAAATTCATTAGTGGACTAGTTGATGCCGTGATTTATACTTCTGTAAAAAACCAATTATTATTTTCTGAATATGATTTCTTGAAGAATAATTTACAGCTGCAATATGCTTCTTTGAAAATTAATTTAATTAAGACAAATGAATTGTGATTTATAAGTTCAGATTCTCTATCAAACCATAAACTTTTTCAATCTATTAACTTTACATTACGAAGTTTTCATACTATCTTTGCAATTTAAAATCAGTCTAATTTAAAGACCTGAAAAAGAGAGATATATCAAAATGAAAATAGATAGAAAAGAAGTTCTTAAAGCATTGGAAACCATTACCATTGCTGGAGAAGGAAAAAATATGGTTGAAAGCGGAGCAATCCAAAACGTATTAACTTTTGGCGATGAAGTGGTTGTTGAGGTAACTCTTGCAACACCAGCGCTTCACATTAAAAAACGTGCTGAAGCTGACATTATCAAAACAATTCAGGAAAAAATTTCTGCAGATGCAAAAGTAAAAGTCAACATTAAAGTTGAAGCTCCTGAAAAACCAGAGATTAAAGGAAAACAAATCCCTGGAATCAAAAATATTATTGCAGTCGCTTCTGGAAAAGGAGGCGTTGGAAAATCTACAACTACTGCAAATCTTGCCGTTACCTTAGCAAAAATGGGTTTCAGCGTCGGAATTTTAGATGCTGATATTTACGGACCTTCAATGCCAATTATGTTTGATGTTGAATCTGAAAAACCTGTTTCTGTTGTAATTGACGGAAAATCTAAGATGAAACCGATTGAAAGTTACGAAGTAAAAATCCTTTCTATCGGATTTTTCACAGCACCAAGTCAAGCTGTAATTTGGAGAGGACCGATGGCTTCAAAAGCATTAAACCAAATGATTTTTGACGCAGATTGGGGCGAATTAGACTTTATGTTAATCGACTTGCCACCAGGAACCGGCGACATTCACTTGTCAATTGTTCAATCATTGCCAATCACTGGAGCCGTTATCGTGAGCACGCCACAAGCCGTTGCTCTTGCCGATGCGAAAAAAGGTGTGGCGATGTTTCAATCTGACAGCATCAACGTTCCAGTTCTTGGAATCATTGAAAACATGGCTTATTTCACGCCAGAAGAATTACCAGAAAACAAATATTATATCTTCGGAAAAGAAGGCGCAAAAAATCTTGCAGAAGATTTAGAAGTTCCGTTCTTGGGAGAAATTCCAATCGTGCAGTCTATCCGTGAAGCTGGAGATTACGGTCGTCCAGCGGCGTTGCAAACAGCATCTCCGTTAGAAAAAGTTTTCGAAGAAATCGCAAGAAACGTAGTTCAAGAAACCGTAAACAGAAACGAGAATCTTCCACCATCAGAAGCTGTGAAAATCACAACAATGGCGGGATGTTCGGCAGTTAAAAAATAAGACTTTCTTAGACTTCTTAGAACTTTAGACTTTACTCTAAAATCTAAGAAGTCTGAAAATCTAAAAATCTAAAAAAATGACAACAGAAGAAATTAAAACGAGCGTTGAAAGAGCATTGGATGAAATTCGTCCATTTCTTGAGTCTGACGGAGGCAACATTTCGCTTATCTCAATCGAAGATGACAGACACGTGAAAGTGCGTCTTGAGGGCGCTTGCGTTGGCTGTAGCGTGAACCAGATGACATTGAAAGCCGGCGTTGAAACTACCATAAAAAAATATGCCCCGCAAATCGAAACTGTGGTAAACGTAGCTTAAAATTACACGGAGTTTTTGGGCGTGACCCTGAAAAAAAGCCTGTCGGCATTTTTCCACGGTCGTGCTTTCCGCTCCCAATCTTTTATTTTTTTAAAGAAAAAAAATAAAAGGATTTCCGCTGCAATCACTCACGCAAACACTTCAGTTCCTACAAGATATTTTTGGTAAAGAACTGACAATTATCATAAAATAAACTTCACAGTTCACAGAACTTTGCAACTCAGAAACTTTGCATCTCTGCAACTTTGAAACTTTGAAACTTTTAAAAATGATTGAAACAGATATACTAATAATCGGCGCAGGTCCAACCGGACTTTTTACCGTTTTTGAAGCAGGACTTTTAAAATTAAAATGCCACATTATCGACGCTTTGCCACAGCCAGGCGGACAATTATCAGAATTATATCCAAAGAAACCAATCTTTGATATTCCAGGATATCCATCAGTTTTGGCAGGCGATTTAGTCGATAATTTGATGGAACAAATCAAGCAATTCCAACCCGGATTTACCTTAAACGAAAAAGCCGAAACCATTGAAAAATTGGAAGACGGAAGCTTTATTGTAACTACTGATCGAGGTACAAAACATGCATGTAAAGCTGTTGCAATTGCTGGTGGTTTGGGAAGTTTTGAACCAAGAAAACCTTTGCTAGAAGACATTGAATTTTACGAAGAAAAAGGCGTGGAATATTTTGTAAAAGATCCAGAATTGTTTCGTAACAAGAAAATCGTGATTGCTGGCGGAGGAGATTCTGCTTTAGATTGGAGTATTTTCCTTTCAAATGTAGCTTCTGAAGTGACTTTGATACATAGAAGAAATGAATTCCGCGGCGCGCTAGATTCTGTTGAAAAAGTACAAGAATTAAAAAATGCTGGAAAAATACACATGATTACTCCGGCAGAAGTTGTTGGTTTAAATGGTTCAGAACACCTAGAATCTATTGACATTGACGAAAATGGCGCGCATAGAAATATCAAAACTGATTATTTTATTCCGCTTTTCGGATTGTCTCCAAAATTAGGAGCAATCGCCAATTGGGGATTAGAAATTGAAAAAAATGCCATCAAAGTAAACAATGCTTTAGATTACCAAACCAACATCGAAGGAATCTACGCAATTGGTGACGTAAACACATATCCAGGAAAATTAAAATTGATTCTTTGTGGTTTTCACGAAGCGACTTTAATGTGCCAAAGCGTTTACAATAAATTAAATCCAGGCAAAAAATATGTCTTGAAATATACCACAGTTTCAGGCGTTGACGGGTTTGACGGAACTAGAAAAGAAGCTGAAAAAGCAGTTGTAAAATCAATTGACTAATGTATGTCTCAAGACGTTACTATAAAAATTATTGACCGTGAAGGAGTTTCTCACGAAGTCCAAGCGCCGACTGACATGAATATGAACATTATGGAATTGGTTCGTGCTTACGAATTAGCTCCAGAAGGAACAATCGGTGTTTGCGGAGGAATGGCAATGTGCGCTTCTTGTCAATGTTATGTTTTAAACGAAGTTGCCTTGCCTGAAATGGGAGATGATGAAGAAGCAATGCTTTCAGAAGCTTTCTTTGTAAAAGACAATAGTCGCTTGGGTTGCCAAATTCAGATTACTGAGGAATTGGAAGGTTTGGAGTTGGAATTAGCTCCAGAATATTAAAAATAAAAAAGCCTGTAATTAATTACAGGCTTTTCTTTTTATATAGAAGCTGCTTTTAGTTTTTAATAAATCTTAAAGTAACATCTTGACCTTCTTTATTGATTTTGATTATATAAATTCCTGAACTGAAACTTGAAGTATTTACACGTAAATCAGAAATAGTATTAATTTTTTTGTTTGCCAAAATCTGTCCAAGATTATTATAGATAGTATAATTTTCTGGCAATTGATTATCAGGAACTTCAATATTCAATACATCTTTCGCTGGATTAGGATATACTTTGATACCGCTTAAAAGGTTAAAATCTGCATTTGAAAGGCTCGTGTCAATAGAAAAATTCTTGGTTTCTTGGGTTCCAAATGCACCGCCAGTTATTATTATAGCACCAGTGCTAGTTTTCAAATTATAATATCCTTCTCCATAATCACAGCAGATACCATCTCCTGCGGAATCATTGATTGTAAATTTGTAGCAATTATTATTTACAACATTTACTGTTTGAGTAAATAATGCTGGAAGGCTTGTTTCAGTATCTGTACCAGCTACTCCTGATGCTAATGTTGCGCCAGTTGTTATATTGGTTAAAGTCCAAGCTGTTTCTGATCCATAAATGTCTCTTTGAATCTCTATTTTAACACTTGTTGTATTGAATTTACCAGCTAGTGCGAAAGGTTCTGCAACTGTATTATTTGCAGCAAATTGATCTGCATTTGCACCATTAATAGCAGTTATGCTACTATTAAAAGTATGACTACCCGGAGTAGTAACAATCGACGGAAGCGTAACAGTTGCTTCTGCATTAGTTGCCAATGAACCTGTCCAATTATAATTAGCAACAGTACCATTGTCAATTGAATAGCTGATAACTGCTGAAGTCATTGTTACCGTACCTTTATTAGCCAAATTCAATGTTGGAGCAAAAGAAGTATTACAATTTAAAATATTCAGATTTGTAGTTTTTAATCTTCCATTATATTGATATGTTTGGCCTGTATTGCAAGCTGTAGAACCTTTTAGGTTAGCTCTTCTAATTGAATTTTGAAGAACTGCTTGTATCCTAGCTTTTTGATCAAGTGTAAAAACGTTCATGCAAACATCATTTGTATAATCCATATAATTTTCTGTCATATCATTTCCAGGTGCCGGACATGAATTGTAAACAGTCGCACAGTCGTAATTTTCCCATCCGGCAACTGGGGTATCGTTACAATAGTCAGTTCCTGAACAATCAATTCCAGTCTCTTGACTCCCTGCATCTCCCCAGATATGTCTCAATCCTAAAGCATGTCCCACTTCGTGAGTTGCAGTTCTTCCTTTGTCATAACCACTCATATAGGTAGCATTAGTTGCTGATGGCGAAATTGTTGAAGTTCCAAAACATCTGTAATCAATTATTACTCCGTCAGTATTTGCACTTCCTCCATCTGCATTTAAACCAGACAAACCTGAATTAGTTGGAAATTGTGCATATCCTAGAACTCCGTTTAAATTTCCTCCAAACTGGCAAACCCAAATATTGAAATACCTACTTGGATCCCACTGTGTTTGTGGTTTTAAAATGTTTTCAACATTTGATTCATTCCAAGTTGTATTACCTAAATTTACTCTGTTAATTCCAGTGGTAAGTTCTCCATCTGGACCTGTTTTAACCAAGCAAAATTCAATTTCAATGTCAGCTCCAACTGCATTATTGTTGTAACCTGGCGTACTTAACAGTCTTCTATAATCCTGATTTAAAACAGTAATTTGCGATTGAACTCTTAAATCTGTAATATTTCTGGTTACTCCAATAGCTTGTCCGCTATGAATAACATGAACAACTACAGGAATTGTAATTACTGCGTTTGTATTTCTTCCAGCTAATTGATCGGCTTTAATCTTAGCTATTTTTGGCGCAATCCATGTTTCAAATGCTTTATTCTTTAGTCTCTCAGGATTTTTTTCTTGTAGAAGTTCTTCATATTCTGTACTGGCGCATCTTACAAATCCATTTTCAGGATTTACACTTTTGACTTCTCTGCCAAATACTTTTCTTCCTCCATTTGGTTTTGTCTGGGCATAAGATGAATAGGCAATAAAAAAAATCGCTAGCAATGTAAGCGATTTTAAAGTAATAGTTTTTTTCATTCTGGTAATTAAAATTAAATAAATAAAATTTGCTGATTAGCAATAGTTTTTGTGGCGCTAAAAATAGTGATAAAAAAGATATCAAACACTATTATTGTAATTAAAAAATACTTAACACACAATTCTTGTTAAATATATAACTACTTACAATAAAAAAGGAGCTAATAAATAGCTCCTTTTTGTAAAATTCTATAATTAGAAAATTATTCTATAACAATCTTCTTCACTTCTTTTTTGTCTCCATCTTGAACAGTAACAAGATAAATTCCTGATTGAATGTTATTCAAAGATAAATTTTCTGAGAAAAGTCCGTTGTTTGAATATGATTTATCAAAAACTTGTCTTCCTCTTATATCATGAACTGCCACTTTAATGTCGTTTCCAGAGTTTGAATCAAACTGAACTGTGAAATTTCCATTATTTGGATTTGGATAAATTTTGAAATTAGCTAAACCAAAATCTTGATTATTCAAAACTATCGTTGTTGTTGTGGTACAAAAATTTAATGTAAACGAATTTAGTGTGCCATTATTAGGAGTTGTAGTATCAGAGATAGCTACTCTCCATAAGCCTGCAGAATTCATGCCATTAAATGCTTCTAATGCATTTACTGGTTTATATGAATTAGACCCAGCAATACCTGCACAAGATAAAGCTACACCGCTATCATCAAAAGTTGTAATCATATTGCTTTGTATAAGTGCTGAACAACTTTTGTCATACAATATTAAATCAACAACAGTTGAATTTGGTTTTACTAATCCAATACGTAAATCGTTAATTCTAGGATGTGTTATGTTTACTGAGAAATCTGTATCGGTAATAACAACATTTTGATTGTCAGGAACAGTAACTTGACCTAAGACAAACCAACCTACATTCGTACCTGTAATAGGTCTTGCAGTATTTGAAGTATAAGGTGTACAAGTTTTTTCTACAGTCACAGTATAACCGATCGCAAAAGGTACAGGATTAATATCATAATAGATATGTCCAGTAGGCTTTACCATAATTCTACAAAATGGCGCAGCAACGTTTGGAATTACTATTGATTCAGTACCATCATTAGCAGTAGCGCTCTTAAGAGTAATCGGATATGTAAGTCCACCATCAGTAGACAACAATATATCTACAGTTGAAGATCCTGGCAAAGCTGTCGTTCCACCTACTGCCCAAGTAACAGTTTGAGTTGATCCTTGAGTATATGAAATTCCTGCTGTGTTTTGAGAAGTTACATCGAATGGTCCTATAGAGCTGCTAACAGTAACTACTGTAGCATCCGTATTTGTTTGTCCACCTCCAACTCCATAGTCTCTTGCTGTTAATGTGAAATTCAATGTTCTTGCTACTGTAGACACAGATTCATATCTTGTAGTTAAAGTATTTGCTATAACACTACTTAATGCAGGAAAATATCTTACAGGAGTAGAAGTCGGAGCAACAGATCTAAAATTTGGGCCTGTTACTTTAGTTGGTGATGCAATGCTATTTGCCAATGTAGCTGCTTCAGATCCAGCAGATACAGCACTATCATTTTGTTCCCAAGTATATTTCAAAGAGCTATTTGTTTGCACATCGCTACCAGTTCCAGTTAAGATAAAAGGAGTTCCTTTTGGAATAGTGTAATCTGGACCCGCAGAAACTGTCGGAGGAGTGTTAGATAAAGGCACACTTACCGGGCAAGCTTTTGTAGCTAAGTTTGTCTGTATTTGCAAGATGCTTCTATATGTAAAATAATCATCTGAATTATCTTGAACATTATACCCTGTTACAATACCTGCGTAAGCCATTATCGAAGATCCACTTCCTGGCTCAACATTAACACCACTACCTTCAACTGAAAAAGAAAAAGTATGATTTCCACCTAATTGGTGTCCCATTTCATGTGCTACATAATCGATATCAAATGCATCTCCTTGAGGAGCACCATTTCCAGGAGAAGTAAAACCACTTCCTTTACCTGAATTACAAACACAGCCAATACAGCCTGCATTTCCGCCACCACCTGAAGCACCAAAAAGATGACCAATATCATATGCACCATTACCAATTGTAGCTGTAAGATTATTTTGCAATTCACTAATCCAAGCACCATCAGCTCCTAAGCCATCACCACTCCCTGCTTCACCTGCATCAGAATAAGGGTCAGTAGCAGCATTCAAATAAATGATACTAGCTTGTTGAGCAATTAATTCTAATTTGATCGCAAGATCAATTTCATAAACTCCATTAACCCTCGTCATTGTTGCATTCATACCAGCTAAAGCTCCAGCAACAGTTCCACCATAGAAAGCAGCATATTCACCTGTACAAGATAAAGCAAGTCTAAATGTTTTAAAAGATTGATTGTTTGAAAGTGGAGATCTATTTGCATCTTTAATTTCATCTACTAAAGCTTGCTCTTCTTTTGTGCTACAAACAAAGGGCATATCATCACTACTTCTTGCTGAATTAAATAAAGCATAGCCCTTACCATCATTAGTGTAAGATTCAATAAATTCTGTTTTTCTATCAGCTCTTAAAACCATTGTCTGAATTCCGTTTGGATCCAAACTAATTCTAATAGATGCAGTTTTATCTTTAATCCCAACACCTGCATAGGCCCTGATATTAGGAAATTGTGCTTGTAATTCTGGAGCAAAATTTGAGTATTCCCAAATCTTATATTGCTCCATTTCTCCATTTATATTTGGCACAGAGATAATTACATTGCTTGATCTAGCTTCTTTTGGAGCAGAAAGCAATACCTGTCTAAAAGATTCCAAATTCAAGTCAAAATAGGCGCTTGACTCTGGAAAACTTCTTTTTTTCAACCCGATGGCTGAACTCATGTCTTGTTTATTAGTTCTCTTCCAATTCTTATCGCTTTGAGCAAAAGCGAAAACCGAAACAAGAAGCAATAAAAAAGAAAACTGTAATGTTTTTTTCATTTTTTTAAATTTGCATAGTAATTAATAGTTGATTTTCAATCAATATCACAGTCATAAATATAGAATTATAACAATAAACTGAAAATAGTTCGCTAAAATACCATAAAGAATTTATAAAAAATAATTATAAAAGTTAAAGTTGAGTTTTTCAAAACAAAAATGAAAGCTCCTCATTTTTGGAGCCACATTATTTAACTAGTCATAAAAAAAATGGCCGAATCTTAAAATTCAGCCATTTCTATATTTATCTTTTCTTCAATCGCGTCCCAAAGTCCGATTCGCTTTTCTAACGCTTGGATAGAAACATTTTCAGCTTCTTTCCACTTGGTCTGGTCGTCGCCGCAAAGTTCAAAAATCATCTGCATTGCCATTGGTCCATGTTCATCTGCATCTAACTCAATATGCCTTTCGAAATAATAAATCAGTTTTCTCAAGTCAGTTTCCGGAAAATTTGCTTCAAAATTTCTCAAGATTTCAGTAAACATTGACGGAATCAAATCTTCTCTTCCGAAAGTAAAAGCAGCCGCGATTTCATGCGGTTTTCCTTCGTCAATCACTCTAAAAGTAAAATCTAAAAATGCCTTGATATTTGGATGTAAGTCACTTTGCTTGATAGAAACAAAAATATTTTGGGTTTGAATTACATTCTGTAAAAAACTTTCAATTTCTGAAGTATCGGCGCCACAGTCTTTCATCGCATCGATATACATTTCATAATGGCTCAATCTTTTTCCTTCCAAAGTAAGGTCGGTTTCTTCAGCCAAGACAATTTCATTAATCAAATACCTGATTTCAGGATTTCCAATCGGCAACCAAGGCGTCGTCGTACAAGCCAATTTGGATTGCAACGCTTTCAACAGCGACATAAAATCCCAAACGGCATACACATGGCTTTCTAAAAATCGGTGCAAATCGTCAATATGATTGACTTTTTTGTATAAAGAATGGTTTAGTAAAATGGTTCTCTGAGGCTGGATACTGGCGTTAATAGTTTCGATGTTCATAATGAGGGATTTGTGCAAATGTAAAAAAGCTTCCCTTGATAGAGAAGCTTTTCTGGTATTTTAAGATATGTTTAGTTATTTAAACGCCGCAATTCCGGTAATATCGAGTCCTGTAATCAGCAAATGAATGTCGTGAGTTCCTTCATAAGTAATCACCGATTCTAAATTCATCATATGTCGCATGATTGAATATTCGCCCGTAATTCCCATTCCGCCAAGAATTTGCCTTGCTTCTCTGGCGATGTTGATTGCCATGTCGACATTGTTTCTTTTTGCCATAGAAATTTGAGCAGAAGTCGCTTTTCCTTCGTTTCTAAGAACGCCTAATCTCCAAGTCAGCAACTGTGCTTTTGTGATTTCAGTGATCATTTCGGCTAATTTCTTTTGCTGTAATTGCGTTCCGGCAATTGGCTTGTCAAACTGAATTCTTTCTTTTGCATAACGCAAAGCCGTGTCATAACAATCCATTGCAGCACCGATAGCGCCCCAAGCGATTCCATAACGCGCTGAATCCAAACAGCCAAGCGGCGCTCCCAATCCAGATTTATTTGGCAATAAATTTTCCTTTGGAACTTTTACATTGTCAAAAATCAATTCGCCTGTTGCCGAAGCACGAAGCGACCATTTATTGTGTGTTTCTGGAGTCGTGAAACCTTCCATTCCTCTTTCCACAACCAATCCGTGGATTCTTCCTGATTCGTCTTTTGCCCAAACTACAGCGATATCTGCGAAAGGCGCATTTGAAATCCACATTTTCGCTCCGTTTAATAGGTAGTGATCACCTTTATCTTTGAAATTGGTAGTCATTCCACTCGGATTTGAACCGTGGTCAGGTTCTGTCAAACCAAAACATCCGATGAATTCACCAGAAGCTAATTTTGGCAAATATTTCATTCTTTGTTCTTCGTTTCCATATTTCCAAATCGGATACATAACCAATGAAGACTGAACAGAAGCTGTCGAGCGAACGCCAGAATCGCCTCTTTCAATTTCTTGCATAATTAATCCGTAAGAAATTTGATCTAATCCAGCGCCACCATATTCTTCAGGAATATAAGGTCCAAAAGCACCGATTTCTGCCAAACCGTTAATGATTTGTTTTGGAAATTCTGCTTTTTGAGCATACTCTTCAATAATTGGAGATACCTCACGCTTTACCCACTCGCGGGCAGCGTCACGTACCATTTTATGTTCGTCTGACAATAATTCGTCTAAAAGGTAATAATCTGGAGCTTGAAAAAGGTCTGGTCTCATTGTTATGTTTTTAAATCTTCGCAAAAATAGATAAAGATTTCTAACAAATCAATAATTAAAAGGTCAATTTTTCTATGGAAAATGGAAATTATTTCTACAAATCTATTTTATTCAGAAAATTTAGTCAGACAGCGCATACTCCTTTATAAGAATTTCTGCAGGAATGTGTAATTTTTCGTGAAGAACCCGAATTTGTTTAATCGTCAGAGCCCGTTTCCTTTTGAAAATTTCAGAAACTCTGGATCTGCTATTGAGCAAAATCCCCAAATCGTTATCTGTCATGGTGTTTTGTTCCATCATAAAACGAATAGCTTCAATCGGATCTGGCTCAGGAATTGGATAATTTATGGCTTCATATTTTTCAATCAAAGTTACCAGAATATCAAGCTCATCTGCTTCTTTTGAATTAAGCTTTGCTTCAAAAATCTGATTTACTCTCGCTAAAGCTAAATCATAATCTTTTTCTGTTTTAATAGGATTAATTTCCATTTTATTATGATTTAAAGGTTTTTGATATTTTTCAAATTGTCATATTCCGAATGAGTTCCAACAAATAAAATATATACAATTTGAGTGATGTAATTAATTTTTACAATGAGCCGATAATGATTTCTACAGATGTTAAAAATTATTTTATTTTCCCCAACAAAATCTGCAGAACCAAAAATTGATTTGACATCATTCGGATTATTAAAAATATTTTTATCAAAAACTTGATACCAAGAAAGTAATTGTTGTTTTGAATTGGGATATTTTTCCCAAAAATTTTGCAATGTCCTTTTGGCAATTATTCTCATCATCTTGGTTTTGAAAGGACGAAGATACTAAAAAATTTCCCAAATAGGGAAAAAATCACATCTTCAAGTAAAAATCCTTAGTCAAGGCAATATATTCTTCCGTATAAATGTGTCTCGAAGTTTCAATTACCAATTCATCCATAGGAAAATTTTCCAAAACATTTCTGCTAAAAGCTAAAAGACTTCGCTTGATTTCTGTCGTAGGAGTTCCTTTGACGCGGGTAATTTTAATTGGAAACAAATCAAAATCTTTCGCCAAGGCAATAAATTTTTCTTCTTGTTTATAAGGAATGATTACAGAAAAGATTCCGTTTTCAGAAAGCAATAAATCGGCAGCTTCGACTAAATCTACAAAAGGCATTGCATCAGCAAAGCGAGCCAAATCTCTTTGCTCATTATCTGTTTTATAATCTTCAGTATAAAAAGGTGGATTTGAAACTATTAAGTCATATTCATCTTCCGGTTCTTCAATAAATTCATCCAAACCAGCGTGAAAACAGAATAATCTGTCGCCCCAAGGAGAATTCTCAAAATTTTCTACCGCCTGTTCATATGCTTCTTCGTCGATTTCCAGAGCATCAATCTGTTCGGCAGTTGTTCTTTGCGCCAATATCAATGCGATGATTCCGGTTCCAGCTCCAACATCCAAAACACTAAAAATATCCTCAGGAATCGGCGACCAAGCACCAAGCAAAACGCCATCAGTCCCAATTTTCATCGCGCAACGGTCTTGTTCTACTGAAAATTGCTTGAATTGAAACATTTTGGTATTGAGATTTTAGTATTGAGAAATAAAAGAAAGAGAAAATAAGTTACGAAAGTCTAAGAAGTCTAAAAATCCAACAATCCAAGTTGTCTTTAAAGATACATTTCGATCAAGCCTTCCGGCAAATCCATAACCACTTTTTTATTCTCGCGATCAATCTTTACAAGAAAGTGATCAATCATCGGAATCAAGATTTCCACTTCGCCGTTCAAAACCTCAAATAAAGGCTGTGCGGTCGAATCATTGACAGATTGAATTTTCCCGACAATGCCCAATCGCTTGTCTTCTACTTCAAAACCAATCACTTCGTGGAAATAAAATTTGTTGCCTTCCAATTTCGGCAGCATATTTAAAGGAAGGTAAACCGCATTGCCAATAACAGCATCAGCATCTTCCTCAGTATTCATATCTTCAAAACGCACTCTCAGAAAGTCGTTTTTGTGGATCGAACTGTTTTCAATAAAAAAAGGAACCAAGTGTTTGCCGCATTCGACAAACACTGATTCCAAGTTTTCGTATAACTCAGGCTCGTCAGTGTCAAGATAGACAAGGACTTCACCTTTAAAACTAAATTTTTTCGCGATTTTACCTAAATAGAAACATTCTTCTTTACGCATTATCGCAACAAATTAAGCTTGAGTTTCTTCGTTGTTTTCTTCTGCAGCAGGAGTTTCTTCAGTTGAAGCTTCAACTTCAGCAACTTCTTCTTCAACAGCAGGCTCAGCAGCTTTCGCCGCATCAGCTTCCGCTTGTTTAGCAGCAGCAATACGATCTTCGTTTACTTTTTTCTCAATAGCAAGAGCTTTTGCTTTTGCATCTGCTTTAGAAGTAGAAAGACCATCTTTTTTAGCATCAACTTTTCCAGCTTTCTCATCTAACCATTTTGTTAGTTTTTCGTCAGCTTGTTCTTGAGTCAAAGCACCTTTGCGAACTCCTCCATCAAGGTGGTGTTTCAACAAAGCTCCTTTGTAAGAAAGAATTGCTCTTGCAGTATCTGTTGGTTGTGCACCATTGTGAAGCCACTGTACAGCGCTTTCAAGGTTCAATTCAACAGTTGCAGGGTTTGTGTTTGGATTGTAAGTTCCGATTTTTTCAAGGAATTTACCATCTCTTTTTGAGCGTGCATCAGCAGCTACAACCCAGTAAAAAGGTTTTCCTTTTTTACCGTGTCTTTGTAATCTAATTTTTACAGACATAATCTAAGATTAAATTTTGAGGTTCACGACCTCGATTAATTAAGGGTGCAAATATACAAAACTTTGCAATACAAACACTTTCAGACTAAAAATTATTATGTTCAATATTTTTGACTTTATCTAATTTAAAAAAAGCAATGTTATTTTTTATATTTTTATTAGCATATATTCTATAAAAAACTATTTTTGTCGGTATAAAAATGAAATACCCATTTCTTTACTATCACTATGAAAAAAATTTTATTACTTATAGTACTCGCCATTGGCTTTTCATCTTGTGAAGACGAAGTCTCTTTCAGCAACCCGTCAGTTCAAGGTGAAAAAGATAATGTATTCTGGAGAGCAGCAGATTTCAAAGCCACAGTTATCGGCGGAAGATTGACTGTTTCTGCCTATACTACTTTTGAAGAATTGACGCTAACAACTTCATCAACAGCTCCAGGAACTTATATTTTAGGTGAAAATGACATCAATGCAGCTTCTTATTATGTAGAATTAGATGGCGAAGAAACAGCTTATTCTACAGGAACCGAACTTGGCGACGGAGAAATCATCATTGACCAAAAACAAGAATTAGGCACAATTTCTGGAAAATTTAAATTTAACGCGCCGCCAGAATCAGATCCTCTGGGCTTGGTTGTCAATTACCAATATGGCGTTTTCTACAAAATTCCAATAGTCTCAATACAATAAAACACAGAAATCCCGATGCCTCCAAAAGCAATCGGGATTTTTTTTATTTTAATTTTCAGAAGCCAAACACAACCCTTTTTTTAAATGAAATTCCTGCTGGATGCCACTATCTTTTGTTCTGAACCCCAGAACAAAAGGATAATCGCAACCATCAGGGCTATTTTTCAATCTTTTAGGCTCCTTTTTTACCATGAACCATTGCGAATTCTCACCGACAGCAAGGTTTAAACAAATTAAGAAAAATTTAGCTATAAATATCCTAACTGATAGTGCTTTAGAACTTAATTTAAGTTACATTTGTTGTAATTATAATAGTGTACATATGAATATTTTCGTTGGAAGCCTTCCATTCAGTATTGAGGAAGCAGATTTAAGAGAGTCTTTTGAGGCTTATGGTGCAGTAGATTCTGTAAAAATTATTACAGATAAATTTACTGGAAGAAGCAAAGGCTTCGGTTTTGTTGAAATGTCAAATGACGACGAAGCACAAAAAGCAATTGATGAATTAAACGGAGCAACTGTTCAAGGACGTGCTATCGTAGTTAATAAATCAGAGCCAAAACCAGAAGGAGAAAGAAGAAGCTTTAACGGCGGTGGAAACCGTGGTGGTGGAGATTCTCGTGGCGGAAGCAGCCGTGGTGGATACGGAAACGATCGCAATAGCGGTGGTGGATATGGCGGAAACAGTCGCGGTGGAGATAACCGTGGTGGTGGAAACAGAGGAGGATACTAAACCCAAAATATAGTAAGAAAAACCACGCTTTTAGCGTGGTTTTTTTATGCCAAAAAATCAGGTAGCAGTTTTCAGTACTCAGAAAGCAGGAATAAGCCAACATCATCCCTTCTATGTCCTTAAATACCTTATATGGCAAATGCTAAGCATCAGTATTCAGAATTCAGTTATTCAGAAACCAAATCTTAAATTTCTTAAATGCCTTATAAAAGTAAAAATCCCAGTTTCAAAGTCTAAATTTTGCAACACGCAAAACTCCAAAATTTTAACTTCAATACTTATTAACACGCTTCTAAAACCTCATTTTTTTTCAAAAAAATAACCTAATTTTGTAAATCACTCTTTTTGATTTTCCAAAAACATAAAACCCTAATTTCTAGCAATGTACTTAATATTCGATACAGAAACCACCGGATTGCCAAAACGCTGGGATGCTCCAATTACCGATACAGATAACTGGCCTCGTTGCATCCAGATTGCTTGGCAATTGCACGATGAAATGGGAAATCTGATCGAAAATCAAGATTATCTGGTCAAGCCAGAAGGTTTCAATATTCCTTATGATGCTGAAAGAATCCACGGAATTTCCACAGAATTGGCAATGCAAGACGGCGTTTCTTTGGCAGAAGTTCTAGAAAAATTCAACATCGCTTTAAGCAAGACCAAATTTATTGTCGGTCAAAATTTAGGTTTTGACGTCAATATCATGGGTTCTGAATTTCACAGAATGGGCGTTAATTCTCAAATGAGTTCAATGCCAGTTTTAGATACTTGTACAGAAGTGACAGCTTCCTTATTACAGCTTCCTGGCGGCCGTGGTGGAAAATTTAAATTGCCGACATTAACAGAATTACACAGTTTTCTTTTCAACAAACCTTTTGCGGAAGCGCACAACGCAACCGCCGACGTTGAGGCAACCACGCGTTGTTTCTTGGAATTAGTTAGAAGAGAAATTTTTACAAAAGAAGAACTTGATGTTCCGGCTGATTATTTTCAAGATTTCAAAAATAGAAATCCACAAGAATTTCAATTAATTGGATTAAAACATATCAATTTAAAAGCGGCTTCTGATAAAATCCGTGAGCAATTAAAAGCTTTAGAATCTACAAGTAAGCAAAATACAGTTTCCGAATCTGACAAAAAAGATTTTCAAGAAGCCAAATTTGCGCATTTGCACAATCACACGCAATTTTCGGTTTTGCAATCCACAATTGGAATTGGAAATATTGTTTCGGCCACAGCGAAAGACAATATGACAGCCGTTGCAATGACGGATACAGCGAATATGATGGGTGCTTTTCACTTCGTGAGCGCTGTGATGAATCACAATAAAGTGGCTTCCGCGAAAAATAAAACGTTGGTTGAAAGCGGTGAAGAACCAACAGAAATTGAAATCAAACCAATCGTTGGGTGTACGTTCAACATCTGCGACAATCACTTAGATAAAACCAAAAAAGACAACGGAAATCAAGTTGTGCTTTTAGCTAAAAATAAAAAAGGCTATCATAATTTGGCCAAAATGTCTTCCATCGCATTTACTGAAGGATTTTACTATGTTCCAAGGATAAACCGCGCGGTCGTAGAACAATATAAGGAAGATATTATGGTGCTTTCCGGAAATTTATACGGAGAAATTCCGAGTAAAATTCTGAATGTCGGAGAAAACCAAGCCGAAGAAGCCTTGATTTGGTGGAAAGAACAATTTCAAGATGATTTTTATCTCGAAATTATGCGCCACAATCAAGAAGACGAAAATCGCGTCAATAAAACGTTGATTGAATTTGCCCAAAAGCATAACGTCAAATTAATTGCAACCAACAATAATTTCTACCTTAATAAAGAAGATGCGAATGCGCACGATATTTTACTTTGTGTAAAGGACGGCGAAAAACAGGCAACGCCAATTGGTCGCGGTCGCGGTTATCGTTATGGATTGCCAAATCAGGAATATTATTTCAAGTCGCAAGACGAAATGAAAAAGCTGTTTGCTGATTTGCCAGATGCGATTGTCAATATTCAGGAAATCGTTGACAAAGTCGAAATTTATTCGCTTTACCGAGACGTTTTGCTTCCTAAATTTGACATTCCTGAAGAATTCGTTGTTGCTGAAGATGAAGCTGATGGCGGTGTTCGTGGAGAGAATAAATATTTGCGCCACCTTACCATGGTTGGCGCTAAAAAAAGATACGGAGAAATCACGCCAGATATTCAAGAACGTTTGGATTTTGAATTGTTGACAATTTCAAATTCTGGTTATCCGGGATACTTCTTGATTGTTCAAGATTTTATCGCCGAAGCCAGAAATATGGATGTTTCAGTTGGACCTGGTCGTGGATCTGCAGCAGGATCTGCGGTTGCCTATTGTTTGGGAATTACCAACATTGACCCAATTAAATACGATTTGCTTTTTGAGCGTTTCTTAAATCCAGATCGTGTGTCGATGCCCGATATTGATATCGATTTTGATGACGAAGGTCGCGGTCGCGTGATGGATTACGTAATCAACAAATACGGAAAAAATCAGGTGGCCCAAATTATCACTTATGGTAAAATGGCGACTAAATCTGCGATTCGTGATACGGCTCGTGTATTGGATTTGCCGTTGTTTGAAGCGGATAGAATTGCAAAATTGATTCCGGGAATGATGCCATCAAAATGGAATCTTGCCCGTTTTATTTCTGAAAAAGAAGAAGATGTCAAAAAGGCTTTACGTTCGGATGAATTTGATGGAATTAAAGAATTAATCGCAATTGCAAACGGAGGAGACTTAGCTGGAGAAACAATCCAACAGGCGAAAATACTGGAAGGTTCGATGCGAAATACCGGAATTCACGCGTGTGGTGTCATCATCACGCCTTCTGATATTACCAATTTTGTTCCGGTTACGACTGCGAAAGATTCTGATTTATACGTAACCCAATTTGACAACTCGGTGGCAGAAAGTGCCGGATTGCTGAAGATGGACTTCTTGGGTTTGAAAACCCTTACGCTGATAAAAGATACGGTTAAATTAGTAAAATATAGAACTGGAATTGAGTTAGATCCTGACACTTTTCCGATTGATGATTTAAAAACATACGAGCTTTTCCAAAGAGGCGAAACGGTTGGAATTTTTCAATATGAATCTCCCGGAATGCAAAAATATATGAAGGATTTAAAGCCGACGGTTTTTGGGGATTTGATTGCAATGAATGCATTATATCGTCCGGGACCTTTGGAATACATACCTTCTTTCGTTCGAAGAAAAAATGGCGAAGAAGAAATCAAATACGATTTAGATGCGTGTGAAGAATACTTGGGCGAAACCTATGGAATCACGGTTTACCAAGAACAAGTAATGCTTTTGTCGCAATCTTTGGCTGACTTTACAAAAGGTGAAGCCGACGTTTTGCGTAAAGCAATGGGTAAAAAACAGAAGGACGTTTTGGATAAAATGAAGCCGAAATTTGTCGAACAAGCCGCTAAGAAAGGTCACGATCCAATAATTCTTGAGAAAATCTGGAAAGACTGGGAAGCCTTTGCAAGTTACGCCTTCAACAAATCGCACTCCACTTGTTATGCTTGGATCGCCTACCAAACAGCCTACTTAAAAGCACATTATCCGGCGGAATATATGGCGGCGGTTTTATCAAATAATATGAACGATATCAAGCAAGTTTCGTTCTTTATGGAAGAATGCAAGCGAATGGGATTGCAGGTTTTAGGTCCGGATGTGAATGAGTCGTTTTATAAATTTACTGTAAACGAAAATTATGCAGTTCGTTTCGGAATGGGCGCTATAAAAGGCGTTGGTTCTGGCGCGGTTCAAACCATTGTGGAATGCAGAAAAGATGCCACTTACAAATCGATTTTTGATTTAGCCAAAAGAATTGACTTACGCGCAGCGAATAAAAAAGCATTTGAAAATTTGGCTTTGGCCGGAGGTTTTGACTGTTTTATGGCACATCGCGCACAATATTTTCACGATGAAGGCGACGGAATTACGTTTTTGGAAAAAGCCGTTCGTTATGGTTCAAAATTCCAGGAAAATGAAAACTCTTCGCAAGTAAGTTTATTTGGAGAATCTAGCGATGTTCAGATTCCAGAGCCTGTTGTGCCTCCTTGTGATGATTGGAGCACGATGGAAAAACTCGCAAAAGAGAAGGAAGTCGTGGGAATTTATATTTCCGGACATCCGCTTGATGATTTTAAATTTGAGATGAAATATTTCTGCAATGCAAAATTAGAGCATCTTAAAAATCTTGAACAACACGTTGGAAAAAATCTTACTGTTGCCGGAATTATCACGAACGTACAATATAGAACTGCTAAAAATGGTAAAGATTGGGCGATGTTTACTTTAGAAGGCTATGACGAAAGTTTCGAGTTCAGAATGTTCAATGAAGAATATCTGAAATTCCGTCATTTCTTGGTCAACAACCAATTTATATTTTTCAAAATCAATGTAAAAGAAGGCTGGGTAAATCGTGACACAGGGAAAAAATCAGAAGCCAGAATGCAGTTTTTAGAAGCGCGCCAATTGCAAGATGTCTTGGCAAGCTTTGCTAAAAAACTCATTATTACTTTAAACATCAGGGAATTCCAATCAGAAATGGTTACCAAATTGAGCCATATTTTTCAGACTTATTCAGGGGAAAACAATGTGACTTTTGAAGTAATGGAAGTTGAAAAAACAACCAAAGAAATTCCAGCAGTTGTTGCGACGCCAATTGTATCAGAAGAAAATTCTGAGGAAGAAATTATCGAAGAAGAAATGGAATTAGCTGTTCCGACAATTGTTGAAGAAACAAAAGTCATCACCTATCTTTCGATGCCAAGTCGAAAATTGAAAGTTAATATTTCTGGAGAATTGCTTCGCGAGTTAGAAAATTTAAATTTAAAGTTCAAGCTCAATTAAAAGACAAGCTCTTCCTCCAAAGAAAATTGAAACGAAATAGTCTTTGTTAATACATTTATAACTAAAAGTGATTTTCAATTAACAAAAAATTACATATTAAATGACTAATTTTGTATCATAAAAGTAAAACTAAAAGAATAAAAATATGGCACAAGCAATAACAGATGCTACCTTTGAAGAAGTAGTATTGAAATCAGATAAACCGGTATTAGTAGATTTTTGGGCAGCATGGTGCGGACCTTGTAGAATGGTTGGGCCAATCATCGACCAAATCAGCGAAGAATATGACGGAAAAGCCGTTGTAGGAAAAGTTGATGTTGATGCAAACCAAGAATTTGCTGCAAAATATGGCGTGAGAAACATCCCAACTGTTTTGGTTTTCCAAAATGGTGAAGTTGTGGGAAGACAAGTTGGTGTTGCTCCAAAGCAAAATTACACTGACGCGATCGACGCATTGTTACAATAATTTTCAATAATTATATTTAAAAGGTTCAGCGAAAGTTGAGCCTTTTTTTTTGCAGCAAATCAATCGTAAAATTCAGCAATCCATTTTCCTGCTGCAGCAACTCGCTTTAAACCTGTTCGACCACAGGTTTAAGAGCTCAAACAATTGCAGCATCAGGGCTAGTTGAGAAACCATTTGAATTTTTGGAAGCGCCGGTCCCAATCGTTGTCGATAGTAGAACGCACAAATAGCAGCCCTTTAATTTTTTAATCATTAATCTTTCAATATATTTGAAGTATGAAGATTGAAGCACAAATAGAAAAAATATCGAGTTTTCAGCATCTGGAACTTCTGGCCGGACAAATTGTCGAAGGCTTCATTTCTGGAATGCACAAAAGCCCATTTCATGGATTTTCAGCAGAATTTGCAGAACACAAAGTTTACAATCCCGGAGAAAGCACCAAACACATGGACTGGAAACTTTTTGCAAAGACAGATAGGCTTTACACAAAACGCTATGAAGAGGAGACAAATTTACGCTGTCATTTAATTATTGACAATTCATCATCGATGCATTATCCAAAATTAAAAGACAGTCAGCAATTCTATGAAAATAAAATTGGATTTTCAGTTTTAGCTTCAGCAATTTTAATGAACCTGCTTAAAAAACAAAGAGATGCTGTCGGATTAAGCATATATTCTGATTCTTATGAATATTATGCTCCCGAAAAAGGAAGCGAGCGTCACCACCGAATGCTTTTAAACAAGCTTGAGAATTTATTGACAGAGCCAAAACTATCAAAAAACACAGATACGGTAACATTTTTGCATCAAATTGCAGAAAAAATGCATCGCCGATCGATGATTATTCTGTTTACCGATATGTTTCAACCAGGAAATGAAGATGCATTATTGAATGCTTTACAACATTTAAAACACAACAAACATAAAGTCGTACTTTTTCATATCATAGATAACAAAACTGAGCTAAATTTTAATTTTGACAATACACCACGAAAATTTATCGACCTTGAAAGTGGTGAAGAAGTGAATTTATTCTCTGAAAACATTAAAGAAGAGTATGAAAAACGTGCAGAAACCTATTTTAAAAAACTGGCTCTGACTTGTGCTCAGAACAAAATCAAGTATGTTTCAGTTTCATCGGGAGAAAATTTCGAAAAAATTATAACCACATATTTGACTGAAAAACAATTATTTGGATAAAATTCGAAAAACAAAATGAAAGTTTTTAGCAAAAACACTTGCAGAAGTAAAAAAGTGTGGTATATTTGCACTCGCAATTAAGCGCTGGTTTGGTAGTTCAGTTGGTTAGAATACATGCCTGTCACGCATGGGGTCGCGGGTTCGAGTCCCGTCCAGACCGCTAAATTGGGAGAAGCCTTTCGTAAAGAAAGGCTTTTTTGCCCAAAAAGGTTTTTAAGATTAGTTGTGTTGTTTAGGTACGAAAGTACCAGGTTTAGTAGTTAGACCAATGAAAAGCTTTCCATTTACTTGGAGGGCTTTTTTGATTTATATCCAATTCGATTTTTTTTGCTATCGAAAGAATTAACGTTAAGTTGAAATTCTGTTAAACAATCGATAAAATTATTATTGATAAAAAAAATAGATATATTTGTGTCTCAAACAACTACTAATTATGAAAAAAATTACTTTATTGCTTGTTTTGTTCATCAGCTTCTGCGGATTTTCCCAAACGCCAACTGAAATTATTCAGCGCCATTTGGATCAAAATTATGCAAAGCTAGATATTACAAAACAAGACATCAATGACTGGATAATCGAAAGCGAAGCTAGCTCAGAGTCCACAAAGATTAACAACTACTATGTCAAGCAAAGACACCAGGGGATAGAAATTTTTGGCGCTGTTACCAATTTTTGGATAAAAAACAAAGAGGTTATTAATGTCGGAAACAGATTTGTAAAAAATGCTTCTCAAAAAGCAAATGCTACAACTCCAAACATTTCAGTTCTTGACGGATTAAATTTTGCTAAAAATCAATTAAACATTACTTCTGTAAGCTCTCACGAAATTCTTGAGCAAACAGGAAAGAAATATAAAATTTCAAATGGTAATTTGGAAGATCCAATTACTGCAGCTTTAGTTTATCACCAAACTGAAGATGAAAAATTAAGATTAGCTTGGGATTTTACAATTGATATTGTTGGTCACCAACACATGTGGAGTGTAAGAATTGATGCTTTAAATGGTCAAATATTAGACAAACATGATATGGTTATCAGCTGTAATTTTGGAGAAAACATCCACAACCATGCATCTGGAGAAAATAAACAATTAGTAAATTTTTACAAAGATTTTTACAAACCAACTAACTCATTGGCTTTTGATACTCAATCAGGGTCTTACATGGTTATTCCTTATTATGTTGAGAGTCCAAATCACGGACCAAGAGAATTAATTGCAACACCCCACAATGTTACTGCCTCTCCTTATGGATGGCATGATACTAATGGAGTTGCAGGAGTAGAATATACAGTAACTAGAGGAAATAATGTTTGGGCTAAAAATGATCGTCTTGGAAATGATTCTGCTTTTGGTGCAGCTCCAAGTGGAGGATTAACACTTACATTTAATTTTCCTTACGGCGGAACTTCGGCACAACCTTCAACTTACGCAAGCGCTTCAACAACTAATCTTTTCTACATGAACAACATCATGCATGATGTTTGGCACAGATATGGTTTTGACGAAGCTAACGGAAATTTCCAACAAAATAACTATGGAAAAGGTGGTAGTGGCGCAGATAATGTTTTAGCAGATTCACAAGATGGTTCAGAGGCAAATCCTCAAAATTTAAATAATGCTAATTTTGGGACTCCTCCTGACGGCCAAAGCCCAAGAATGCAGATGTATTTATGGGATGCAGCACCGGCAACATCTCCATTAAAAATTAATTCTCCAGCCGATATTGCTGGTCCAAGAGACGGAAGAGATAATGCCTTTTCACCAGGACATGTTGCTGTTCCAGTAGCACCAGCATTAATCCGATCTGATTTAGTTTTATACAATGATGGAACTCCAGATATTGGCGCTATTGACAATGCAGATGCTTGTAGCGCAGCAATAAATGCTGCGGCAATAAATGGCAAAATTACTGTTATTAGAAGATCTGTTGCTGAAACTTCTGGTGGAACACCATGTTCTTTTGCTGAAAAAGTAAAGAATGCGCAAAATGCTGGTGCAATTGGAGTAATTATAGTAAACAACGTTGATGGAATCATTTCAATGTCTGGAGCTGATGCTACTATAACAATTCCTGCAATTAGCGTAACGCAACAAGTGGGAGAAGCTTTAATCACGAGAATGAAATCAGAAACAGTAAATGCTACTCTTCAATTTGACACACCTCCATTCGTCAATTCTGATGGTGATTTTGACAATAGTATAATTGCTCATGAATATGGACACGGAATTTCAACAAGACTAATTGGTGGGCCTGCAAATTCAGCGTGTTTGCAGAATGCAGAACAAATGGGAGAAGGCTGGTCAGATTGGATTTCAATGATGATGACAATCAAAACTGGTGATAACGGAGCGACTCCAAAAGTTATTGCTTCATTTGCGGCTGGTCAACCAACAACTGGATCTGGAATTAGAACATTTCCTTATTCAACTAATATGAGCATTAACCCATTAACTTTTACAAACTCTAACCTAGGAGCTGGTTTGCAACATACAAGAGGTGAATTTATGGCTGCTGTTCTATGGGATTTAACTTGGGCATATATAAACAAATATGGATATAATTCTAACATATATTCTGGAACTGGCGGTAATAACAAAGTAATGAGACTTGCAATCGACGCCTTTAAACTAGTACCATGTGGTCCTTCAACGGTACATTACCGCGATGCTCTTATTGCTGCTGACCAAGCAACAACAGGCGGACAAGACTATTGTATGATTACAGAAGTTTTCAGAAGAAGAGGTATGGGATTAAATGCTAGCTCAGGAAATGCAAATAATGCAACTGACCAAGTAGAAGACTTTACTCCATTCCCGGCAGGTCCAAATTGTGTGCTTTCTGTTAACTCATTAGAAAAAGGAAATTCTATCAAAGTTTTCCCTAATCCATCAAGAGGTAATTTCAATATTCAGATAAGTGATTTCTCAGGAAATGTTTCAATCTCGATTTATGACATAAATGGAAGACAAGTATATAGCTTAAATGAAAATTTTGACAATCAAAAAACAATTCAAGCAGGAAATCTTCAATCAGGTTTATATATCTTGAAATTAACTGGAGAAAACTTAAATTATACGCAAAAAATTATGGTTGAGTAATTTCAATCCATATATAAAATTAAAAACGGAGCAAATGCTCCGTTTTTTTTTGCTTAAAACCAAATACTTCTGAACTCCCATACTTTATAGATAAACAATCCGAAGAAAGCCATACACACAACAAACTTCATGAATGTAGAAGCCAGAAATCCAATAAAGGAACCTGTTGCTGCTTTAAAAGCTCTTTTACTATCTTTTGAATCATAAATCATTTCACCAATAAAAGCTCCTAAAAACGGACCAATAATAAATCCAAAAGGAATTGGCGCGATAAGACCAATAACAAGTCCGATATTCGTTCCCCAAATCCCATAAGAACTTCCTCCAAAGCGTTTTGTGCCTTTTGCCGGAATGACATAATCTAGAATTCCAGCAACAATTGCAATCAAAAGCGTAATTCCGAGCAACCAATATTCTGTTTCAATTCCGTCGCAAAAGTACAGCAACAGCAAGCCAATCCACGAAAGTGGCGCATCTGGAAGTATCGGAAGAAAGCTTCCGAGAATACCGCAAATGACACAAATAAAACCTGCAATCAATAAAAAGTATTCCATAAATTAATTTTAGTATTTTTGAAAATCGTAATATTACAAAATGCCTGCCAAACATTACATGAGAAAACTTTCTATAATTCTTTTTACAGGACTGCTTTTCAGTTCGTGCCAGAATCTCAACAAGTCTGAGATTTCTGAAGAAGAACTGCTACAACAAGAATTAAAAAAAGTAAATTTCAGCCAGGTTGATGAATTTCCTTCCGTTGCCGCCTGCGATACTTTAAAAGATGTGGAAACTAGAAAACTGTGCTTCTTTGATTATTTGACCGTTGCCATCCAAGAAAAACTTTCCATTGATACGCTGGCAATTTTATATCCAGAAATTGATACTATTCAAGTTAAAGTTACGGTTTATCCCGATTCAAGGTTAGAATTTGAGCCCCACTTTCCTTCGGACAGCTTGGCTTACGATAAAAATAAAATCGACAGTATTTTAAGAAACAGGCTAAAAGATTTTCCAAAAATCAATCCAGCTTTAAAAAGAGGAATTCCTGTAAAAACGCAATTTGTTCTTCCTGTGATATTAAATGTAGAGTAATTTTTTTGAGATATAAATCAATATACATTTTATATAAATTCCTTTTAAAAATACCAGTCAAAACTACATAAAAATCATTTTTATACGGCTAAAAAAACAGATTTCTGATTATAATGTTAATTGTAAAAATATGGTTTGCCAGCTAGAAAAAACTTTATAAGTTTACATTAATAATATACAAAAAAGTGACCATAATTCAGTCTATAACGTGCCTGAAATTTAATTGCTCCTCCACATCTGAGGAGTTGTTCTTGTTCGTGTTTTTATAGCAATAAATAAAAGACATAAATAGAAACTCCTCAATCATTTGGGGAGTTTTTCTTTATTATTTTCCTTTTTAAAAAATAATTTAAAATGGATAATTCCATCCTAAAATCAGTTTCTGAAATAGAAAATCTGGAAGAAAGCTTACAATATCTTTCCAATAATTTTTCAGAAAAAATCGTGTTCTCCACCAGCTTTGGAATTGAAGACCAAGTCATTTCGCATGCCATTTTCAGCCAGCATCTAAAGAACATCGAAGTATTTACGCTTGATACTGGAAGACTTTTTCCTGAAACCTATGCTGTTTGGGACAAGACGCTTTTGCAATATGGAGCCAAAATAAAAAGCTATTACCCGAATGCCGATGCTATCGAAAGTTTTGTAAATAAAAACGGCATCAACCCTTTTTATGCTTCTGTGGAATTGCGAAAAGAATGCTGTTCGTTGCGAAAAGTCGTTCCCTTAAAAAGAGGTCTCGAAGGTGCAAAAGTCTGGATTACCGGACTTCGAGCAGAACAATCTGACAACAGAAATTCCCTAGAAATTTTACAGTGGGACGAACAATATCAGCTTTATAAATACAATCCACTTTTGCATTGGACGACAGACGATGTGATGAATTATATCAATAAAAATGCGGTTCCTTACAACGTTTTGCATGACAAAGGATTTATCAGCATCGGTTGCGCGCCTTGCACGAGAGCGATTAAGGCAGGCGAGAATTTCAGAGCCGGAAGATGGTGGTGGGAAGACAATTCAAAGAAAGAATGCGGCCTGCACCAATAAAAATTTAAAAACAAAGAAAAAGATGAATGATTCAAATGAATATTTGGACCAATTAGAGAATGAAGCGATTTATATTCTTCGTGAAACAGCTGCGCAATTTGAAAAACCGGCGTTGCTTTTTTCAGGCGGAAAAGACTCGATCGTTTTGGTACATTTGGCTTTGAAAGCCTTTCGCCCTGGGAAATTTCCGTTTCCTTTGGTACATATTGACACCGGCCATAATTTCCCCGAAGCGATTGCTTTTAGAGATTATCTGGCTAATAAAATTGGCGAAAAACTGATTGTCGGATCGGTGGAAGACAGCATTAAAAAATATAATCTAAAAGAAACTGCGGGCCGTTTTCCGTCTAGAAATTCGTTGCAGACCTATACTTTGCTAGACACGATTCAAGAAAATAACTTTGACGCCTGCATTGGCGGTGCACGACGCGATGAAGAAAAAGCCAGAGCCAAAGAAAGAATTTTCTCGGTAAGAGATGATTTTGGGCAATGGGATCCAAAACTGCAGCGCCCAGAATTGTGGGATATCTTAAACGGAAAAACGCAGCAAGGCCACAATGTGCGTGTGTTTCCAATCAGCAACTGGACCGAATTAGACGTTTGGAATTACATCCAAAAGTATGAAATCGAGCTTCCGAATTTATATTTTTCGCATGAGAGAGAATGTATCGTCCACAATGACAAATTAGTGGCGACTTCGCAGTTTATCCAGCCACTAGAAAATGATACGGTTGTGGTTGAAAAAGTGCGCTACAGAACCGTTGGCGATATGACTTGCACTGCTGCCGTTCCCTCTGAAGCTTCGACTGTTCAAGATATTATCGATGATATTATCCAGACGAGAGTCAGCGAAAGAGGCCAAACCAGACTCGACGACCAGCTTTCAGAAGCCGCAATGGAAGACCGCAAAAAGCAAGGCTATTTTTAAATTCACAAGTCAACGAACACACCTATGAAAACATTACGATTTATAACTGCAGGAAATGTCGATGACGGAAAAAGCACGCTGATTGGCCGTCTGCTCTACGATTCTGACAGCATCCATACCGATCAGTTGGGCGTTTTGCAACAGCAGACCAAACAAGAAGGCGTTGACATCGACCTTTCTCTGATCACCGACGGACTGCGTGCCGAGCGCGAACAGGGAATCACGATTGACGTGGCCTACAAATATTTTTCTACCAAAAAAAGAAAATTCATCATCGCCGACGCGCCAGGCCATGAGCAATACACGCGAAACATGATTACCGGCGCTTCGAATTCTGACCTGATTATTATTTTGGTCGATGCTCGAAAAGGAATTACCGTTCAGACCAAAAGGCACGCCAGCATTGGCTCTTTGATGGGAATCAAGAAAGCGGTTATTGCTATAAATAAGATTGACTTGGTAAATTATTCAGAAGAAATTTTTACTGCAATCAAAAATGATTTTGCCAAGATAAGTACTGAATTATTGTTCGACGAAATTGTTTACATCCCGGTGAGTGCTTTGGTTGGAGATAATATCGTGACCAAATCTGAGAAAACGTCTTGGTATTCTGGGAAAGCGCTCTTGGAAACTTTGGAAGAAATTGAGCCGAAAAGCAATATCAATTTAGCTTCCCGTTTTCAAGTGCAATGGGTAATTCGTCCAAAAGATGAAGAAAACCACGATTACAGAGGTTATGCCGGTGCCGTTTTTAGCGGCAAATATTCCGTTGGCGATGTTGTAAAAATTTTTCCTGCGGGAATTGAAACTACGATTATAAAAATTGAAAAGCATCTCGAATCGGTTTCAGAAGCAAAAGCTGGCGAAAATATCGTGCTGCATTTTCAAGATAATATTGACATCAGCCGTGGCGATACTGTCGTGAAAACGGATGAATTGCCAAAAGAATCGAACCAAATCAACACTTGGATTTCGTGGCTGGATAATGCGCCTTTGCAATTAGGAAAAACTTATATCTTACAGCACCGTTTCAGAAATGTTCGTGTAAAAGTGCAGGCCATCAATCAAAAATGGAATGTCAATGAGTGGGAATTTTCTCCTGCGGAAGACATTAAATTGAATGACATTGCCCAAGTTTTCATCCGAACAAACCAGCCTTTGTTTTTTGATTCATTCGTGGACAATGACAAGACCGGAAATGCTATTCTGATTGACGAAACGAGCTTTAACACCGTTGGCGCTTTGATGTTTTTAGAAAATTAATTTCCAGAAAAGGATGTCAGAACACAGCAAAAATGAGCGCCCAGAAGAGAAGAAAAACGAAACCTCAGAAAAGAACGGCAGACTGAAAATCAGCAACCTCAGGATCTGGATTTACAGTTGCAGCATTCCCGCATTATTGGTAACTGGCTACATTGCAGGCCGTTTTATTTCTCCTGAAGATATCGGGCAATTTGGCAATCATGTGATTGAAAATTTAGACGAAAACATTCTTTGGTTTATCCTCGCCGGATTTATCGCGCAGTTGATTGACGGCGCTTTGGGAATGGCTTATGGAGTAACTGCCACGAGTTTTCTTTTATCTTTCGGACTTTCGCCTGCGGTTTCAAGTGCCAGCGTCCATGCTTCGGAAGTTTTTACAAGTGGCGCTTCGGGGTTGATGCATTTGAAATTCGGAAATGTGAATTCTAAATTGTTCAAAAACTTGCTGATTCCAGGAGTTATTGGAGCTATTTTAGGCGCTTATATTCTAACAAGTTTAGAAAATTATAATCATTATATCACTCCGATTGTTTCGATTTATACTTTACTATTAGGAATTATAATCATCCGAAAAGCATTGCAAAAGAACAGAGGTCGCAAGAAAGTAAAACGACTTTTCCCTTTGGCAATTGCAGGCGGATTTCTCGATTCTATTGGCGGTGGCGGTTGGGGACCAATTGTTTCTTCTACTTTAATTGCCAATGGCAAAAATCCGCGATACACAATTGGTTCTGTGAATTTAGCTGAATTTTTCGTGGCTCTTGCAAGCTCTTTTACCTTCATTGCAACTATCGGATTTACGCATTGGTCGATTATCTTCGGATTGATTATTGGCGGTGTGATTGCGGCTCCGATTGGCGCATTTATGGCAAACAAAATTCCGACAAAGGCATTGATGATTATGGTCGGAATATTAATTATTATCACTTCTTTAAAACGAATTTTATTTTAGAACCTATCCTTTATTACCCCAAATTTGGCATCGCTGACGTCAAATTTGGGGTTTTTCATGTCAAGTTTGGCGTAAAGAACCTCAAATTTTAGGTTTACTGACGTAAAATTTGGCCTTGATGACGTCAAACTTGACATCGCTGATGCCAAACTTGGCGTTATAGACCCAAATTTTGAGGTTAATTGTATAGAAGATTAATTAACGAAAACTTCTCCCCTTCCATTCATATTTTCCAAACAAGGAATAAATGGCTACCGAAGTGCTGAAAAAAGGATAAAACAAATTAATTAAGAGAAAGAATTTTACAGATTTCGATTTGATAAATTTTCCTGTCTGATATAAAATAAAAAAGTCAATTACAATTTTTATAGCAACTAAAAGATACCAATTCCAGAAGGAAAATATTGAAAAAAGAGTCAAGAAGAAAGATAGAACGATTGTCGAATTTCCTGCAAAAACAACTAAAGCTGCTATTTTTCCAAAGACACTTTCATAAGAAGAAGCCTTTGAAGCCCATCGAATTCTTTGATTAAAAACAGATTTCCAAGTGTCTAACGATTTTGTCAAAACAATATTTTCTTCGGATTTTAAATAATGTACTTTTTCAATTCCTATATTTTGATCTGAAATTGCTTTTTGCAGTAAAAAAACATCGTCTCCACTCGCAATTTTATTATTCCCGTCAAAGCCATTTATTGTTTGGAAAAGTTTTTTTGTATAGGCAAAATTAGCTCCGTTGCACATAAATGGCTTGCCGATTCCAAAACTTCCTACCGTCGCTCCTTGCAAACTCATCATGTCCATTTGCTGAAATTGAGATAAAAATGATTCATCAGAAACAAAAGAAACTGCGCCAACAATCATTTCTGGATTATGAATTTGGATGTAATTATCAAGTGTTTTCAACCAATCCGGATTCACAAAACAATCAGCATCCGTTGTAATAATCCATTCGTTTTGCATCGAATTTATTGCCGTGGAAATCGCATCCTTTTTAGGGGAATTTGAAACACGAACATTGTCGATTATCTTGAAATTGAAAGTCAATACAGGAAAATTTTTAATAATTTCAACAGAATTATCTTCTGAAGAATCATCTATAAATAAAATCTCAAATTGATCTCTAGGATACTGCAGCTGTGAAAAAGAATACAGCAAATCAGGAAGATTTTCAGCTTCATTTCTAAAAGGAATTAGGATTGAAAAATTAGTTTTTGGAACTAAATCAGTCCTTTCAAAATAAGGTACTTTTTTAAATCCGTAAGCCAGAACTCCTATAAATAAAGCGTAAATTAGTAGAATTCCGAAAAATACAATTGTCATGATTTCCATTTTGGCTTGAATTTAAGTACATAAAAGCTTCCTATAAAAACAGGAAGAACCACATTTAAAAACCACATCAAAGTAGCGATAAAAACTACAATCCATTCGTTGACACCTAAATTTCCAAAGAAAAAAACGGCGACGCTTCCTTTTACGGCAAAATCTAAAAACTGAAAAGTCGGCAATGACGAAGCCAAAAAATAGACGCTTGTTATTGTCGCCATCAAAGTCCAATAAGGCAAATCGACATCAAAAGCCAAGAATAAAAAATAATATTGATGCGAAAATATCAGATATCTCAAAACTGCCAAAAGAATATTTTTTTGGTGGATCTTTTTTGGAATCTCATTTATTTTTTGAAACAGTCTATTGAGAGAATATCCTTTAATTGTAATTTTTTTGAAGAAAAAAGAGAAAAGAAAAAAGAAGAAAGCAATGAAAATAATTATCAAAACCCATTTCCCATATCCTAAAATCATCAATCCGATAGTTCCAAAAACTATAGTCAAGACCATCTGAATTCCGTTGCAGATTAGATTCAAAAAAACAACTTTTTTGGCTTCTTGCTTTTCAAAATATAATGCTTTTGCTCCATATTCTCCAATTCCATTTGGTGTAAATATTGAAGCCGTCAACGCTGCAAGAACTTGTTCAGTTGCTTCAGGCAGTGAAATTTTTCGAATTACCTGAGCTAAATTCTGCCATTTTAAAATTTCTAAAAAGCGGTTAAAAAAGCTAAAAGAAAGTAAAAATAGAATACCGAAAAATGATTTTTTTCTGTCTAATAAATCTAAGAATTTCTTCCAATCTAGTTTTTCATTATTTGCAAGCTGATCATATATAAAATAAAAAGCAGCTCCAACGACTAAAATCTTGACGATGAAAAAGAGTGTATTTTTGGCTTTTTTAGAAACTGAAAACATAACTGCAAAAGTAATAGAAACAAAATGTAAAAAAGCAGCATAATACTCTAATTTGTCACACGGAAAAACGTTAAAAAAATCGTTTTTTTCTTCAAAACATGCATTTCAAAGGATAATTTTACCGTTCATCGAGTAAATGCAGAAAAATTATTTTCACCCAGAATTTCCATTTAGTTTTGTTTTTATAAACACACTTAAAATGGAATTTATGAAAAAATTATTCGCCGAGTTTTTTGGAACTTTTTGGCTTGTTTTCGGAGGTTGCGGAAGCGCTTTATTTGCAGCAGGAATTCCGAGTTTGGGAATTGGATTTGCTGGGGTTGCATTAGCATTCGGACTTACGGTTTTAACAATGGCTTATGCAGTTGGTCACATTTCGGGAGGCCACTTTAATCCCGCCGTTTCTTTTGGATTATGGGCCGGAGGAAGATTTTCTGGAAAAGAATTAGCGCCTTACATCTTATCTCAATTAGCAGGCGCAATCGCTGCCGCAGGAACACTATATCTAATTGCTCATGGAAAGCCAGGTTTTGCAATCGATGCGACACAAGCAGGAGCCTTCGCCGCTAACGGTTTTGGAGAATTATCACCCGAAAAATATTCAATGGAAGCTGCTTTTGCAACAGAATTAATTTTGACTTTTTTCTTTCTGATTATTATTTTAGGCGCTACAGATAAATTTGCAAATACTCCATTTTGTGGTATTGTTATAGGCTTAGGATTGACTTTGATTCACTTAATCAGCATTCCGATTACAAATACATCTGTAAACCCTGCAAGATCTACATCACAGGCTATTTTCGTTGGCGGAGAATACATTCCGCAACTTTGGCTTTTTTGGGTTGCCCCGATCGCCGGAGCTATTTTAGCCGGATTCACCTATAAAATCCTATTGCAAAAAGACGACGAATAAACTTTTAAGTAAAAAGGCGAGAAAATTTTCTCGCCTTTTTTATTATTTCAATTCTGTCATTGGATCCCAAAAATGCTTTTCAAAATCTATAATCTGATTGTCTTCCACTTCAATTCCTTCATTTTCTAAAAGTTGCTGCATTAAGTTGGTTCCTTCAAAATGATGTTTCCCTGACAAAAGTCCTTTTCGATTTACAACCCTGTGCGCTGGAATATCCTCCATGCGTGAAGCATTCATCGCCCAGCCAACCATTCTTGCTGAACCAGTCGAACCTAAAAAGCGAGCAATTGCGCCATAAGAAGTTACTTTCCCAAACGGAATCTGCCTTGCGACTTCATAAACTCTTTGGAAAAAATTTTCTTCTTTCATAAATATAAACACCAATTTCACGAATTACCACGAATTCATTACGTTTAGATTTGTGCGAATTCGTGAAATTCGTGTCAAGCTAATTTCGAAGTATTTTAATCAAATTCACAACCGCAACCAAACCAGTAACAGAACCCAGAAAATAATTCATATTTTGCATGATCCAAGCAGTTTTGTTCTCAATTTTTTTAAAGAAAATAATGTATAGATAAAATATTGAAAACGAGCCAAGCACAACTCCCATTACAAATAGAAAATTTGACAATGGAGCAAACTCAATATGTCCATTATTCGCCAAAGTCACGCTCACAAATACAAAATAGGGAATCGGAAAAAAGTTTAATGTAGAAAGCAACATTCCGAGAAAGAAACGTCCCACTTTAGTTCGAACTTTCGTGTCTTCTTCCTTGACTTTTGGCTTTTTTGCTATGAATAGAAAATATATAGTCAACAAAGAAAATAGTACTAAACCAATTTCCTGCAACATATAAATTAAGTCAGGACGACTATTGATTAATTTCGCAAAAGCAACCGCAATATAGGTTTGAAAAAAAATAATTACCAGCGCTCCGGCAACAAAAATCAAAGCTCTCGACCTTCCATCTCGAACGCTGATTTTAGCAGCTGTCATGTTAATCAACCCTGGAAGTGCAATTCCAATGGCCGACAAACAAAATCCCCAAACGAGCGCCATTGCAACCGCCATATTATTTTATTTTAAATCTAATATAGGTAATTGCTTTGTTTATTTCCAAATATTGTTTCTCATAAAACGTCTGAATTGTCGTCACTTCCTCCGGACTTCCTTCGTTTTTATACACATTATGATTCGCATACAAAACCTCGTGACCTTCGCCGTGAAGCAATCCAAGCGTGTAACCGTGCATAAATTCGCTGTCTGTTTTCAAATTCATCACGCCGTCTGGCTTCAAGATTTTTTTATACAATTGCAAGAATTCAGAATTCGTCATTCTGTGTTTCGTGCGCTTGTATTTAATCTGCGGATCCGGAAAAGTAATCCAAATTTCATCCACTTCATTCTCGGCAAAAATATAGTTGATCAGCTCAATCTGAGTTCTCACAAACGCCACATTATGCAAGCCATCATCCACGGCAGTCTTGGCACCGCGCCAAAAACGAGCTCCTTTTATATCAATTCCCACAAAGTTTTTATTCGGATATTTTTCTGCCAAACCAACAGAATACTCTCCTTTTCCACAACCCAATTCTAAGATAATCGGATTGTCATTTTTGAAAAAATCAGCATTCCATTTTCCTCTCAACGGAAATTCCCCGCCCACAACTTCTTCTCTCGTTGGCTGAAAAACGTTCTCAAACGTCGCGTTTTCCTTAAATCGCTTTAATTTATTTTTACTTCCCACGGCTAAATTTAAAATTTTGGTAAAATTAAGGAAATATATATGAACTGAATTACTTTTATCTTCGATGATGTTCTTTTATTTGAAACGAATCGTTCGGGCATTTTCAGTTTTCGCAATTCCCGCTGGATGACACTATCTTTTTTTCAGAAAAAGAAAAAAAGGATAGTCGCCACCATCGGGGTTATTTGAGAAAGGCCGTCGCATTTTTGGAAAGTTGGGGGACAAATATTGTCGATTAACGTTGTCGATATCCTAACAGGTTTTGAAAACCTGTTAGGTATAAAATTCACAATCATAGAAATGTATAGTCCCTAACGGGACAAAACAAATGCAACAACGAATATTTCTACCGAGATTTAATCTCTACGAGATAATTCATGGAAATAAATAAAAAAAGAAAAATAAGCGATAATCCAAAACTCCGTAGGAGTTCAATATCTGTAGAAAAAAATCAGCAGAAAAAATCGTTGAAATTGCAAAAAGACAATCCAAAACTCCGTAGGAGTTCAATATCGGTAGAAAAAGATCAACAAAAAATGCTTGTCCATAACAATGTCCCGTTAGGGACTATACTCGATAAAATTTAATATAAAAACAAAACCTAACCCATTTTAAAACCTGTTAGGAAAAATAAATAAACTATTTTTAAACCTTTAAAAGCATCACAAAAACTTGGAAACTCAAAAGAAAAACATTCTTGTTGCACCATTAAATTGGGGATTAGGTCACGCTACTCGTTGCATTCCGATCATTGAAGCTTTAGAAAACAATGGTTATAATCCGATAATTGCTTCTGACGGAGTCGCTTTGCAGATGCTCAAAAAAGAATTTCCGCACTTAAAATCTTTAGAACTTCCCTCTTATCAGATTGAATATGCCAAAAACGGCGCTTTCTTTAAATGGAAAATGCTCTTAAACGCGCCAAAAATGCTGGATGCGATTTATGAAGAAAAAAAAATTATCAAAAAATGGATCAAAGAATTTGAATTGTCCGGAATCATTTCTGACAACCGGCTTGGCATCCATTCAAAGAAAATTCCATCTGTTTTTATCACGCACCAATTAAACGTCTTGACCGGCAATACCACTTGGATTTCTAGCAAAATGCACCAGCAGGTCATCAAAAAATTCAGCCAATGCTGGGTTCCAGACGTAGAAACAAAACCAAACCTTACCGGAAAACTCGGCCACATCGAAAATCCGGATGAGAATATAAAATATATCGGGCCATTGAGCCGATTGCATAAGCGAAATCTTGAAAAGAAATTTGACTTGATGGTCATTCTTTCTGGTCCAGAACCTCAACGCACAATGCTTGAAGAAAAATTGCAGAACGAAATGCATTTTTACAAAGGAAATGTGATTTTCATCAAAGGAAAAATTGAGCCAGAGCAAAAAATCGAGCAGATTGAAAACGTGAAATATTACAATTTCATGAACACCGAAGAATTGGAAAACAGCTTTAACGAAAGCGAGGTTGTGCTTTGCCGTTCAGGTTACACCACGATTATGGATTTGGCACAATTAGGCAAAAAAGCCTTTTTTATTCCAACTCCTGGGCAATATGAACAAGAATATTTGGCTAAAAAATTAAAGAAAGAAGGATTGGTTCCGTTTTCAAAACAAGATACTTTTAACATCGAGAAACTCAACCAAATTGACTTATTCAAAGGATTGAGAAACTTTGGAACCGATATAACTTGGAATAAATTATTTTGTCTTTTCGAGGGTGAATGAGAATTCTGAGCCTTTGCCAACTTGACTTTCCACATAAATCTTTTCATCGTGAGCTTCAATAATATGCTTCACGATGGAAAGTCCTAAGCCGGATCCGCCTTCAGTTCTGGCACCGCTTTTGTCAACGCGATAAAAACGCTCAAAAAGTCGCGGAATATGATGTTTTTCAATTCCATCGCCGTTATCCATGATTCTGACGATGACTTTATTGTTAACCAAATCTTCGACGCTGACTTCCGTCGTTCCGTCTTCTTTGCCATATTTTATGGAGTTTACAACAAGATTTGTCACAACCTGCTGAATTTTATCCTTATCGCCATAAACAAAAACCGGCTTGACATATTTGGCATCAAACATCAGCAAAATATTCTTTTGCGATGCTTTCATTTCTAGCAAATCAAATACACTTTGAATTACTTCAAGTATATCAAATCTTGTGTTGATTAAGTTCAATTCGCCCACTTCTAATTTGGTAATCATATCCAAATCTTGAACGATATAAATCAATCGCTCCACTCCTTTTTCGGCTCTCTGCAAATATTTCTTGCGGATGGTTTTGTCTTTCATGCCACCATCAAGCAGCGTTGAAAGATAACCTTGAACGGTAAAAAGCGGCGTTTTTAATTCGTGTGAAACATTCCCGATAAATTCTCTTCGGTATTCTTCACGAACTTTCAAGGTTTCGATTTCTAATTTTTTATCGGTCGCAAATTTCTTGACTTGCTTGGTCAAAGTCGCCATGTCTGTAGTAATTGGCTGTGACCTGAAATTGGTAGATTCTAAGAGCGAAACGTCGTCGTAGATTTTTTTTACTCTTTTATAAATAAACCTTTCTACGCGGTATTGCAATACGAAGAAAGAAAAAATGGCAATTGAAATGGCGAAAGTAAGTGTAAATTCCCAAGAAAACGTAAAGAAATAACCAGTCAAAAAAGCAACTAATCCAGTTGCAAAAAACGTGATATAAAGCGATGATTTTACCGCAAAACGATAGGTTTTCTTGAAACTTACTGACATTAAACTTCTAATTTATAGCCAACTCCTTTGATGGTTTTGAACAATTCTTCTCCGATTTTTTCTCTCAGTTTTCTGATATGAACGTCTATTGTTCTGCCTCCGACGATGACTTCATTACCCCAAACCTTGTCTAAAATCTCTTCTCTTTTGAATACTTTTCCTGGTTTTGAAGCTAATAAATAGAACAATTCAAATTCTTTTCTTGGCAAAACGATTTCTTTTCCGTCTTGAACAATTTTATATTCTTCTCTATTGATCTCAATTCCTCCGACGTTTAAAGTTTCTGAGTTTTGCTCTTCTTCTTTTAGCCTTCTCAACAATGCCTTAACTTTGCTTACTAGCAATTTTGGCTTGATTGGTTTTGTAATATAATCATCTGCGCCAGCGTCAAAACCGGCAACTTGAGAATAATCTTCGCTTCTTGCGGTTAAAAAAGTAATGATGACATTGCTTAATTCTGGCAATTTTCTGATGTTTTCACAAGCTTCCATTCCGTCCATTTCTGGCATCATGACATCCATGATAATCAAGTGCGGCAATTCTTTCTTTGCCTTCTGAATAGCCTCTTTGCCATTGCTTGCCGTAGAAATTTGATAGCCTTCTTGAGTCAAGTTATAACCTACGATTTCTAGGATATCCTGTTCATCATCAACCAATAAAATCTTAATGTCTTTCTTTTTCATCTTTGGGAAAAATTATGCGTTTAGCGGTTGTAAATGTAAATATAAAACAAAAGGATTATATCGATTAACGGTAATTTAATATGGTAACAATTTAGTAAACTTCCAGCAACTTAATAGTAACAAGTCAGTAACATCACCTTTACAGAGCGGCTGTTTCTTTGCACAAAATTAAAGAACACAACAACATGAAAATTAAATTTTTATTCATCACTTTATTGCTTAGCACTCTTGGGTTTGCACAAAGCAAAGGTACAATTTCTGGAGTTATTACAGATAAGGACTTGAATAACGAAACACTTCCTTTTGCAACAGTAACAGTTAAAGGAACAACAAATTCAAAACAAAGCGACATCGACGGAAAATATTCTATCGATTTAAATGCTGGGACTTATGTTTTGGTATACAGTTTTTTAGGATATGAATCCCAAGAAGAAACAGTGACTTTAAAAGCCGGAGAAACAAAAAAACTAAACAAATCATTGAGCTCAGGAAGCGTTACATTGGAAGATGTTGTGATTGAATCTGTGCAAAGCCGCGAGAAAGAAACGGCTTTATTATTAGAACAAAAAAATGCCGTTGAAATCAAGCAAAGTATCGGAGCGCAAGAGCTTTCTAGAAAAGGAGTAAGCGACGTTGAAGAAGGCTTGACAAAAATCACAGGAATCACCAAAGTAGACGGTAGAGGTATTTTTGTAAGAGGTTTAGAAGATCGTTACAACAACTTGTTGATAAACGGTTTGGCAGTTCCATCAAACAATCCTTTCAAGAAAATTATCCCGTTAGATTTATTTCCTACAGATATTGTAAGTGTTATCGAAACTTACAAAACATTCAACACTAATATTTACGGCGATTTTGCCGGTGGAACTTTTGACATTGCAACTGCCAGAGGAACTAAAAGCATGACGAAGATTAACATCGGAACAAGCTATACTACAAATAACAACCTTAAAAAGTTTTTGATTTCTAAGGATGCAAATTCTACTGGTGACTTTTTTGGATTTTCAGGTGATGAAAGAGATACTCCTTCTCTTCTATCTGAAGCGCCAAGAGCTGCAACTTTTACACAGCAAGAATCACAAGATCAATTTGGTTCTGGATTTGATGTAGAAGAAGAAGTGGCTCCTTTAAACACTAGCCTTGGGATTTTACACTCTCAAAAATTTAATTTAAAAAATGACAACACATTTAGCTATTTATTTTCAATCAACTATGATAATAAATACCAAGTAAGAGAAGGTGTCGATCGTTTTTTCGTTCCAGATGCAGGAAATTATGACAACAATTTATACAACACCTCTTACAAATTCACGACAAACTCTTCTTTGCTAGGTGTTTTGAATTATAAGACACAAAGATTTACTCTTACTTCAAATACATTTTATTTGAAAACTACAGAAAATATGATCCAAGATCAATTGGGTTATACCAATTCTCAGGTTGTAGCTGGACAAAATACTTTTATCCGTTTAAATCAATTGACTGAAACTTCTTTTTTAAACACCCAATTATTGGCGACTTATAATCTTACAGAAGATGAAAGACAAACAATTAAAGCAGGAGCTTCATACACCAAAACAACTTATGAATTACCAGATAGAAAATCATTTAGAGGTAATAAACAAGCTGATGGAACTACAGAAATAAATTATAGCGGTAACAGCTTAGTGAGACAATATTTTGATGTTGACGGAAAGTTTTATGCTTCAGGAATGCTAGAATATGGTTGGAAATTTGGTAACGAAGATATTACAAAAGCTAATAAATTGACTGCTGGTTATAATGGCTATCTAAATGAAACGGAATCAAACTATAGATTTGCAATGTCAGCTTTGTCATCGGGTGGTATTAATCAAGTTTCATTACCTACAAACACCCCAGATAATACACTTGCGACAGGAATCCAAAATGGAAATTTTTATTATAGAGATGGCTCAAACGCAACTTATAATGTAAAATTAAAAGAATTTGTAAATGCAGGTTATGTAGATTTAGCGTTGAAATTTGGAGAATCTTATGAACTTAATGTTGGAGCAAGAGTAGAACAAGGAAATAAGGAAACAAAATTTAGAGAACCAGGTTCTTTTGATGCCCCATTTGAAGTAAAAAAAGTAGACAAGGTTGATGTATTGCCTTCTATCAACATGAAATATAAAATTGGCGAATCTTCAAACTTAAGATTGAGTGCTTCAAAAACAATAACAAGACCTGTATTAATGGAAGCATATCCATTAGAATTTGTTAATCTTGACGGGACTATTGAAAATGGTAACGAAGACATTGTCAATAGTGACAATTATAATTTTGATCTTAAATTCGAAATCTTTCCTTCAAACAAAGAATTATTTGCAATAACTGCTTTTTCAAAATACTTGCAAAATCCAATCGAAAGGCTTTTTGAAAATACAGCAGGAAGCGGCGGACAGATTATTACTTATGACAACTCTAAAAAAGCAGTAATGTTCGGTGCTGAACTTGAATTTTTAGTACAGTTAGACAGATTGACAGAAAACCTTTCTGATTTCTCTTTAGGCTTCAACACTTCTTTAATGTATACAAAAGTAAATAGTGAAAATAGCCTTGAAACAAACCCAGAAAGAAAACTTCAAGGGGCATCACCATGGCTTATAAATGCTGATTTAAAATATGAATTTGATTTCAGCAATACTTGGAGCAACTCACTTTCATTAGTGTATAATGTATATGGAAAAAGAATTTATGCAGTTGGTACTAGAAATCTAGACCACTATTATGAAATGCCATTCAATAAATTAGATTTCATCTGGAGTAGCAAATTAAGCGACAACTGGGATTTAAAATTTGCTGCCGAAAACCTGCTAAACCCTAAATATGAAATCAAAATGGGAGAAGACAGCAAAAAAGAAATCGTTGAAGATGATTTAACCATCAGAGACTATAAAAGAGGAGTTGGATTCTCTGTAAACCTTGCTTACACATTCTAATCGAGTTAACATTAAAGAAACCTTTACTTATCGATAAGGTTACCATTTGATAACCTTTCGGTAGGATACAAAAAATATTTAAAATATAGATTTGCAGTATTAAATAACACAAAAACTAAAATTAAAAAAAATGAAAAAATTAGTATTAAGCGTAGCTGTTTTAGCTTCAATTTTCACAAGCTGTTCAAGTGATGATAGTGGTTCAACTGTTAGAACTCCAGTAACAGGAGAAATTACAGGAACTTTATCTACTCAGACTTTCGCTTACGGAAACTATACATTAAATGGTAACGTAAAAATTGCTGCTGGTGCAACAGTTACTTTTGAAGCTGGTTCAACAATTACAGCTGACAAAACAAATGGTGAAGATGCATTGATCATTCTAAACGGAGGAAAATTAATTGCTGTTGGTACTGCTGATTCTCCAATCGTTTTTACAGAAAAATCTAAAGTTGCAGGTTCATGGGGTGGTATCATTATGTATGGTGATGCGCCAATAGTAAACTCTTCAACAGCTCCTGCTCCACAAACAGCGGTATCTGAAGACGGACAAACTTTGACTTATGGTGGTTCAAATGAAAACCATAATGGTGGGACTTTAAAATTTGTAAGAGTAGAATATGCTGGACAAGTAATTACTCAAAACAACAAAGAACAAAACGGTTTCTCTTTCTATTCTGTAGGTGCTGGAACAACTCTTGAAAACTTAGTTTCTTACAAAGGAAATGATGACGGTTTTGAATTCTATGGTGGTACTGTAAGTGCTAAAAACCTTATCTCTTATGGAAACTCTGACGATTCTTTTGACTGGCAAGATGGATGGAGAGGTCAAAACAATACAAACTGGTTCGCTTACCAAACAGGTATTGCAAACTATGGTGTTGAAGTAGAAGCAAAAAGTGTAAACAATGCATTCTGGCCTAAAGTAACTAACATTACATTAAAAAGAGCTCCAGGAACTAGCACTGAAGCTTTATCAGAAATCCAACTTGATGCTTTCCAATTCAAAAAAGAAGGAAACGGAGATTTCAGTAACATCGTTATCGATGGTTACAAAAACTATACAACTCCTGCAACTTTAGGTGGTGCTATTCAAATTCTTGACTTGGCTACTTATAACAACCAAGTATTGACAGGAAAAATTAAATTAACTAACGTGAAAATTGCAAACACAGATAACAACTTTGTATCTGGAGCTACAACTTTCACAGTAACTGCAACAAGCTTCGGAGCTTCATTCTCAACAGGAGCTGCAACAGGTGCACAATTAACAGGTGGTGCTTGGGCAACAGTTGATGGAGTTAATTTACTTCAAAACTTATAATAGTAAATAATTATTTTTCAAAATAATTTAAAAACCCGCTAATTCAGCGGGTTTTTTTATATCCAAAACACAAATTAATAAAAATATATTAATTTGTGTTTTATAATGCATTTTTTCATAATATTGTTAATATAATTTAAAAACACTTATTATGAGCACAGAAAGAACATTTGGATCAAAATTATTAAACTCCGAAACATTACTAACTGCAATTTCAAGTTTCAGGGATTACGAAGCAAACATCCCAGATTTAGAGCCTGCAAATTTAGAAAGACACATTACTGCCATCAAGCCTGCGAATTCAGAAATCGCCATCTGCAAACAAAATTATTCCTTATCAGTAGACATCAGGCAAGGACTATTTATTACAAACCCAAAGTCAATCCAAAAACTATTATCACCAATCAATGCCACCGTAAAAGCCATCTACGGCAGAAACGCAAAACAATCCACAGACGTCGCCGCCATCATCTCAAAAATAAGAGGCGACAACAACAAAATAAAAAAGAATCCCGATGACCAAAGCGTGAGCCAGTCCCACCGCTCCTTCGGATCAAAAATTCAATACTTCGGAGACACAATTTCAAACTTAAAAAACTTTGGCTCCCGTTATGACCCGTCAAATCAAGACATCACCGTCGAAAGCTTAAACCATTTGCACTCACAAGCCACAGACTCAAATCAAGCAGTTGCAAACGATTATGCAATATTTAAACAAAAAAATGCAATCAGAATCGAAAAATATGCCGAACTCTCAGCCCTCTGCCAAAGAATAAAAGACAGCATAAAATCCCAATACGGAAACTCCTCGTCCCAATATTTATTAATAAAAGGATTAAAAATTTAAAACCCACAAAAGCTGTTGCCTCACGCAACAGCTTTTTTATTTCACCCACAATCACTTTTACCTCACCCACAAGCATCTTCATCTCACCCATTGACACTTTTATCTCACCCACTTTCAATTTAATCTTACCCACAGTCACTTTTACCTCCCCCACTTTCATTAATATATTACCCACAAACACTTGCACCTAACCCTTTATCTATTTTCAAACAAAACATGACAAAATGCCTTTATTTATAGAAGCCATTTTTTTGGTATAATCTTTGAAATTAATTGCTATATTTACAATAGAAACCTACCACTATGGCAAAAAAATACACTTATATAATTTTACTGTTCCTCTGCTTTATTTCCTTTCAGGCCACAGCCCAAGAAAATAAAGGAAACTCCATTGCAATCGAAGGATTGAATTTTTACCCAAACCCAGTAAGCAACGGCAAAGTCTACATCTCTTCAAAATCAATGCAAGACAAAGACATCGCCATTTATGACGTGCTGGGCAAAAAAGTATTGCAAGCCACCATCACCTCAAAAGAATTAAACGTTTCTTCACTCTCACCAGGAGTTTACATCATAAAAATTAAAGAAGGTGAAGCATCAGCAACCAGAAAGCTAATAGTCAAATAGTTGCAAAACTTCATGAATTCCCACATTTAACTTTAATTTTACACAAATATTTTTGACTGCCACAAATTGTGCTTATCTTTGCACCATAACAAAAAACAATTAAGACATGAAAAAACTTTACACTTTATTATCTGTTTTTGTATTGGCTATTACAGCTAATGCTCAAACTACAATTACACAATGGAATTTTGACAACAGTACCAATAATGCTACTGTTGGTTCTGGAACAATCTCTTTAATAGGAGGAATAGCAGCGGCAGACCCTGCTTATGTAACAGGATGGACCGGTACTGCTACTGGAGGTTTAGCTTTTAATACTACAACTTATCCGGAACAAGGAGTAGCATCCGGAACAGCTGGTTTTAATTTTGCTTTGAGTACTGTTGGATACAGCAATATTACAGCTGTACTAGATAGAAGAGGATCTAATACTGCTTCAAAATGGGAGCAATATGAATATACAACTAATGGAACAACTTGGAATATTGTAGGAAATAACGGTGGTGCCTTAACAGCACAATATGTTCCAATTACAATAACTTTCCCAGCAGGCGCTGCAAATAGCGCTACTTTTCAATTCAGAATAGTTTCTATTTTTGCGCCTACAACGTCTGCATACGCAACAATTGGAGCAACTTCAACTTATGGTACTGGTGGAACTTGGAGAATAGATAATGTTACAGTTTCGGGAACAAGTCTATCTGTTAAAGAAAACAATATCGCTAGCTTAAAAATTTATCCTAACCCAGTAACAAACGGAAAATTCTCTATCTCAACAGATTCAAACACTGAAAAAACAGTTGCTATCTTTGACGTATTAGGAAAGCAAGTAGTAAACACTAAAGTACTTGAAACAGTAAATGTTTCTAACTTGAAAAGCGGTGTTTACATCGTGAAAATTACCGAAGAAGGTAAAACTGCTACAAGAAAATTAGTTATCAAATAATTAGTTTCAAAATATTTTTAAAAAGCGCCAGCGAAAGTTGGCGCTTTTTTTATGCACTAAAAATCACAAACTTAATGATTTAACAAAATAAAAATAGTTTTTTACTTACATGCAATTTCATAGATTTGAGAGAACCTTAAATCTTAAATTATGAAATTAAAAAAAATCTTTAGTACGGCATTCCTGTTTTCAGGAATCTTCTTTGGTCATTCTCAAAATGTTGCTTCAACAGCTAATTTGACCAGTGGTGGATTGGAAGCAGGAACTGGCGGAACAGGGAATACCTTTTATGGGTATCGCGCTGGGAAAAATACCACTGGATTGCAAAATACATTTATTGGAAATGGCAGTGGCGAAGAAAACACTTCAGGAGTTAGAAATGTTTTTATTGGAATCGGTGCTGGCTTAAATAATATCACTGGAAATGATAATATTTTTTTAGGATATCAGGCAGGTAATGAGAATTATTCTGGAATAAGAAATACAATTATAGGTAATGGTGCTGGAAGTTATGGAAACGGCTCATATAATGTTTTTATTGGTAATGGTGCTGGAGAAACTGAAACTGGCAGCAATAAATTATATATTCATAATAATGAAGCCCAAACACCTCTAATCTGGGGAGACTTCGCTCTAAATCAATTAAAACTAAACGGCAAAGTCGGTATTGGCAATAGTTTCGCAAATTTTCCAAATACAGCAGGTGCTGTCAATGTTGCCAACTATAATCTTTTTGTAAAAGGTGGTATTCTAACCGAAGAAGTTCGTGTAAGTCTTCAATCGGCTTGGGCTGATTATGTATTCTCAAAAGAGTACAACTTAAAAACACTTGATGAAGTAGCCTCTTTTATCAATCAAAATGGACATTTGCCAAACATGCCTTCTGCTAGGCAAGTCAAAGAAGAAGGCATTGAATTAGGCGAAATAGCAAAACTGCAGCAAGAAAAAATTGAAGAACTGACTTTGTATGTAATTCAGCTCAGCAAAGAAAATCAAGAAGAAAAAGAGCAGAATAAAGCATTGCTTCAAAAACTTTCTGATTTAGAAGAAAAAGTAAATCTGCTTCTTAAAAAATAACCCCAAATTTATTTAAACAAACTTAACATCATGAAAACAAAACAACTATTTTTTTTAGGATTTTTAGGGTTGATTTCCTTAACCTCAAATGCACAGGTGACAGAAACTACCAATGCGGTATCAAGTGCTTCCAGTTATGTAGGAACATCTAACAATAATGATGTACTTTTTAAAAGACAGGCTGTAGATGCAGGATTATTATCTACTACTAAAACCAGTTTTGGAGTGAATTCTTTTGCTTCGTCTAATAGTGTTTCTATAGGCGCTGATGCTGGGCGTTATGCTTCTGGAATTGGATCTAATACTTACGTCGGACAATATGCGGGAAGAGGAAATAACAATGATCAGAATTCAGGATATGGAAACGTTTTCTTAGGTTATACTGCTGGCAGTAATAATTCAACTGGTAATTATAATGTAGCTGTTGGTAATCAAGCTGGACGCTCCTCAAAGACTGGTAATGGAAATATATTTATTGGTAATAATTCTGGATCAGAAGATGATACTGAAATCAACAACTGTATTTTAATTGGAAACCAAGCAGGATTTACAAATTTAGAAAGCAACAAATTAATAATTGATAATGGCGAAACAAATGCTCCTATCATTTGGGGAGATATGAATCTTGACCGATTAAAATTTCATGCTAAAGTAGGAATTGGTGGCGGTGGCAATAATGACACTAATTTTGGAAATTTCCCGACTACAGCAGGCGCTGTAAATCTTGCCAATTATAATCTTTTTGTAAAAGGCGGTATCTTGACTGAAGAAGTTCGTGTAAGTCTTCAATCAGGTTGGGCAGATTATGTCTTTGCAAAAGATTACAAATTAAAAACACTTAATGAAGTAGAAAATTACATCAAAGAAAATGGTCATTTAGAAAATATTCCTTCAGCAGAGAAAGTCAAAGAAGAAGGAATAGAACTGGGCGAAATGGTGAAATTACAGCAAGAAAAAATTGAAGAACTAACGCTTTATTTGATTCAGCAAGATAAGAGAATTAAACAACTTGAGAATAAATTAAATAATTAAACTGTATTGATTTATGAAAAATATTCTTCCCTTATTTATGTTTTTATTCTTGAGTACGGCGCTATATTCGCAAAACAGAAAAACAGAAAAAACATATAAAAATGCAACCAGCAATTATCACAAACAGCAAAAAATTGAAGCGAAAATAAGCGCCTTTATCTTAAGCAATAGCAACAACTATAAACTTACTGAAAGCAAAAAAACAGAAATTGAACATCAGTTTCAAAAAAATAAATCAAAATGCAAGCATTCAGATATTGCCATAAATATTGAAAATGCAAAGAAAAACGAACTAAGAAAATTATACTTATCTAAAAATTCTGAAGATTCAAAGTTTTTTGATTCTTTAGAGAATACTTCAATTTTAACACAAACTATATGTGAAATTGGAGGTTTTGAAGACTTAATATCAGATGATTTTCAATTTAGAAGAAGGGCTGTAAACGTAGATGCGATTGAATGCGATTTTGACACCAATGACCAGATGCAAAATTTTATTGTAAGCAACGATGTAAATTTAGACAGCATAAATATTCATGCAACTTTGACAGATATCAGCACAGGAACCATTCCAATTTATGATTCGGTTCTTGAAGAAAACAATGTTTATATACCTGTTGCCAATACTGGAAGATATGCCGTTAAGCTAAACAATGAGCATGGTTTTGCTTTTGATGGAAATCAGGCAACGGTGATGAGCACTTCCTTTATATTAACCCCGGCAGATGAATATGTCAGCTATTCCTTTAACTATATTTGCCTAGATCCAGGCCATGAGCCAAGCAAGCAGCCTAGATTTATAGTCCGGTTGTTAGATCGAAATAATAATATTATCAGTCAGAATTGCCTCGTTTCTGATGTCAACAATACTATGATGTTTAGCAATGCGGCAGATGTGCTTATGGAGCCAATATTATACACTGATTGGCAATGTGCAAGCTTAACTACTAAAGGACTAAATCTATCGCCTGATATTTTAGACCGCCAGGTAACATTAGAGTTTTTTGTCAGTGACTGTACGCCTGGGAAAGACTATGGAATGGTATACATAGATGATATTTGTACAACATCAAATTGTGAAAATCCACTATTTGGCAGTTTAGATTTGAATTTTGATGATAATTTCTATGAAAAATGTCCTGACTTTCCAATAAATGTCTGTGGAAGTTATGTTGCTCCAAGAAGCATTAGCAATAGTCCTATAACTTATGCGACTTTAACTTCGCTTCAGTTAAACATTATTGGAAATGGAAGTGTGATAAATATACCCTTACCAACAACTCAAACCAATAATTCTCCTCCTCAGATGAATACTTTCTGTTTTGAGCTACAAGAATCCGATTTTCCATCTCCAATAACTGGAGAATTTGAATTTGAAATCGATGCTGTATTTGATGCAAACGGAACTCCTTTTTATGCTTCTGCATTATCAGCAATACCTGGTCCTGACTTAAGTTTTGACGATTGTTGCCAAGATCATCTATTGATCAGTGAGACAATAAATGACAATCAAACCATCACTGAACAAGCTAACTTGACAATTACTGCTGAAAACCTGCTAAATGACGGAGCAGTTGCAATTTACCATGCTGGAAATTCTATTACGCTGATACCTCCTTTTACTGCTAAAACTGGTTCAGAAGCCCATTTTTACATTGAGGGTTGTACAGGAAATTTCGAAAGAAGCGATAAAATGGTAAAATCCAAAGTTGCAAAAGGAACAAAAATTGAAAAAATTGAATTAGAAAAAAACAGAAAAGAAACTGTACAAAAAGTAAAGATTATTCCTAATCCTAATAATGGAATATTTGATATTAACCTTGAAGAGACTACAGACGGGATTATAGAAATTGCAGATATGAAAGGTTCGATTATTCAAAAAATCGAATTTAAAAATAGCAAAGAAATAAATCTTGACATAAGAAACTTTGAAAAAGGAATCTATCTTATCAGGCTTGTTTCTAAGCAAGGAGTCTATATTGAAAAAATGATTAAAAATTAGTTATCAAATAATTAGTTTCAAAATATTTTAAAAAGCCTCGCAATTGCGAGGCTTTTTTTTTGTATCATTGTTACCTAACAACAATATCACAAAAACATGAAGAAACTTTACATTTTACTATTTGCATCCATATTTCAATTAGGCAATGCCCAAACAACAATTTTTTCTGAAAACATGGGTGCTCCAACTGCAACCGTTGCAATTAGTGCGAACACATTCCAAAACGCTAGTCCAATAACTTTTTCAGGAACTGCAGATGTAAGAATTACAACCCCTTCAACTGGATATACAGGAGCTAGTGGCAATGGATCTATATTTGTTGGAGCCACCGTCCCAAGCCAAACATTCTTAATCGAAGGAATCAATACAACCAATTATTCCAATATTGAAATGTCTTTCGGTCATTATAAATCAACAAATGCAGGAAGCAATGAATTAACAGTAGAAGTCAGCAGTGACGGAACAAACTGGACACCATTAACCTACAGCAGAGCAACCGGAACAGCAACTTCAAATTGGATTCTAATTACTCCCACTGGTACAATTCCTGCCACAAGCAATCTCCGCATTAAATTTACAAATCCAACCAATAGCGGAACAGCACTTTCTGTAGGCTTCAGAGTTGACGACGTAAAATTAACAGGAACATCACTTAGCGTAAAAGACAATGCAATTGCTAGCTTAAAACTTTATCCAAACCCAGTAACAAACGGAAAATTCTCTATCTCAACAGATTCAAATATTGAAAAAACAGTTGCCATCTTTGACGTATTAGGAAAACAAGTGGTAAACACTAAAGTTCTTGAAACAGTAAATGTTTCTAACTTGAAAAGCGGTGTTTACATCGTAAAAATTACCGAAGAAGGTAAAACGGCTACAAGAAAATTAGTCATCAAATAATTAATTCTTCAATATAACAAAAGCTCCAAATTCAATTGGAGCTTTTTTATTTTATACCTTTGCCAAAAATAGTTCCCATTGATTTCACCAGCCGACATCTTCAGCATTTCAAGCAGTAAGCAATTCGAGAAGATTGCCTTAAAAGTATTTAGATTCCAATATGACAATAATGTCGTCTATCGTGAATTCTGCCAATATTTGAATATAGAAAAACACGACGTGAAATCATTGCAACAGATTCCGTTTCTGCCTATACAATTCTTCAAAAGCCATGAAGTTTTATCTTCCGAAGAAAAAATTCAAGAAACATTTACCAGCTCTGGAACTACAGGAATGACAACTTCCAGACACTTGGTTACCGATATTACGTTATACGAAGAAAGTTATAGAAAAGCATTTTCCCAATTCTACGGAAACATTGAAAATTATGCAGTCTTGGCTTTGCTCCCATCCTATTTAGATCGTGAAGGCTCGTCCTTAATTTATATGGTCGATGACCTAATCAAATTATCAAACCATCCTGAAAGCGGTTTTTACCTCAACAATTATGACGAATTAATTCAAAAGCTAATCGAGTTAGATTCCTCAGGAGAAAACATAATTTTAATCGGAGTTACGTATGCTTTATTAGATTTGATCGAAAAGCAAGACTTCCAATTAAAAAACACCATCATCATGGAAACCGGCGGTATGAAAGGCCGAAGAAAAGAAATGATTCGCGAAGAACTCCACGATTTGCTCTGCAAAGGTTTTGGCGTCGATGCCATCCACTCCGAATATGGAATGACAGAATTGCTTTCCCAAGCCTATTCTCTAGGTCACGGCGTCTTTGAATGCCCAAACTGGATGCAAATTTTAATCCGTGACACAGAAGATGCCTTGTCTTACATAGAAAACGGAAAAACCGGTGGCATAAACGTAATTGATTTAGCAAACATAAATTCCTGTTCCTTCATCGCAACGCAAGATTTAGGCAAAAAAAAGCCCAACAATTCTTTCGAAGTATTGGGCCGTTTTGATAATTCTGATATTCGTGGTTGTAACTTGATGGTTCTTTAGTAAAATCGTAAATCTGTTTAATTGTTTATTCGCAAACTTCACGATTAAACAACAAACAATTAACCGATTAAACCACTCTTAAAACAAAATAATTTTTCTTTCCGCTTTGCAACAACACAAACTGATTATTGATTAAATCATTTGCTGTTAATACAAAATCTTCTTTTATTTTTTCTCTGTTTACAGAAATTGAGTTAGCTGTTAAACCACGCCTTGCTTCGCCATTAGATTTAAAGAAACCCGTTTTTTCGTTTAAAACTGAAATAATATCCAATCCTTTTTCTAAATCTGCTTTAGCAATTTCCGCCTGCGGAACACCATCAAAAACTTCTAAGAAAGTCGCTTCGTCCAATTGTTTCAATTCATCAGAAGTTGCATTTCCAAACAAAATATTCGATGCCTGAATCGCCTTTTCCAATTCTTCTTTTGAATGCACAAAAGTCGTAATCTCGTCAGCTAATTTACGTTGCAAAACTCTCAAATGAGGTGCTGTTTTATGTTCCTCAATTAAAGTATCAATAGTTTCTTTATCCAAGAAAGTAAAGATTTTGATATATTTTTCAGCATCAACATCTGTCGTATTTACCCAAAACTGGTAAAATTTATAAACCGAAGTCTTATCCGCATCCAGCCAAATATTCCCACCTTCTGATTTTCCAAATTTTGAACCATCAGCTTTTGTGATTAATGGCGTTGTCAAAGCAAATGCTTTTGAATTTTCGCCACCCATTCTTCTTACCAATTCCGTTCCAGTCGTGATATTTCCCCACTGGTCAGAACCGCCCATTTGCAAAAGACAGTTGTGATTTTTATACAAATGATAGAAATCATAACCCTGAATCAATTGGTATGTAAATTCGGTAAAAGACATTCCATCGCCTTCCCCGCTAAATCTTTTTTTCACAGAATCCTTCGCCATCATATAATTCACCGTGATGCGTTTTCCCACTTCACGCGCAAAATCAATAAACGAAAATTCCTTCATCCAGTCATAGTTATTCACCATCACCGGCGCATTTTTATCCGTCGAATTAAAGTCTAAAAAACGAGAAAGCACGCTTTTTATGCCCGCCACATTTTTCGCCAAAGTTTCTTCGTTCAGCAGGTTTCTGTCCTCAGATTTCCCCGAAGGGTCGCCAATCATTCCCGTCGCACCACCCACCAAAGCAATCGGCTGATGACCAAAATTCTTTAAATGAACCAGCAAAATAATCTGAACCATGCTTCCAATATGCAACGAATCAGCCGTCGGGTCAAAACCAATATATGCCGTCGTCACTTCCTTCAGCAATTGCTCTTCCGTCCCCGGCATACTGTCAGCATACAGCCCGCGCCACTTTAATTCTTCAACTAAATTCTTCATTTCTTGTAAATAATTTGCGCAAAGATAACAATTCAAAAACCAATTTCAATTAACAAAAATCAATTTCAAGAGAAGAATTAGAAGCGAAACTTTCGGTATTTTCAGAAACAACAGTCCCGCTTTCTGCAGTAGCTTTTCTCCGAAAACGGAAGAAAAGGCTACTGCCGCCAATCGGGGCTAGTGAAAAACTACTTGATTTTTAGAAACCCCAGCCCAATCTTTGTCTCCTCTGATTAAAATCAGAGGTAATTGAAGATGCAGTTTATCAAAATAAATTCACAACTGAATCATCAATTGCAACCGACTACAATTGATTGATTAAAATCAGAGGCAATCGAAGAAACCTGAAAATCAGCTTGACAAAGCATATCATCAATTGCAACCGACTTCAATTGATGATTAAAATCAGAGGTAATTGAAGATGCAACCTGAATCAGCTTGACAAAGCACATCATCAATTGCAACCGACTTCAATTGATCGAATAAAATAAAAGGTAATTGAAGATGCAGCCTGAATCAGCTTGACAAAGCATATCATCAATTGCAACCGACTTCAGTCGGCTGATCCAATAAAAAAACAAATTATCTAATTATCAAATCATCTAATTACCCTATTTTTGTAACTATGATTCTAGTCACAGGCGCCACCGGATTAGTAGGTTCCCACTTACTTTTGCAACTTCTCGAAAACGGAGAAGAAGTTCGCGCTTTATACAGAAATCAAGAAAATATCCAAAAAACAAAAGCCTTTTTCAACTGGAAAAACCAATCCGATTTATTCGAAAAAATAAACTGGATCCAAGGCTGTATCACCAATGTTCCCTCTTTAGAAGAAGTTTTCAAAGACATTGATTCCGTTTACCATTGCGCCGCTTTGATTTCCTTTGATCCAAATGACGAAGAAAAACTTAGAAAAGTTAACATTGAAGGAACAGCTAATATTGTAAATTTCTCTTTAGCCAATAACGTAAAAAAACTCTGTTACGTCAGCTCCATCGCCGCATTGGGAGATTTGCAAGAACACGAAAATACAATCACCGAAGAAACGGAATGGAATCCAGAAAAACCACACAGCGATTATGCCATCACAAAATATGGCGCTGAAATGGAAGTTTGGCGTGGCCAAGAAGAAGGATTAAATGCAATCGTAGTAAACCCTGGCGTAATTCTAGGCCCAGGTTTCTGGCAAAACGGAAGTAGTGAAATCTTTAGAAAAATCAAAAAAGGGTTGCCTTATTACACAAAGGGCTCCTCTGGATTTATCAGTGCTGAAGAAGTTGCAGCAATCATGTATTTCCTGATGAAAAGCGATAGTAGAAAAGAGCGTTTTACATTGGTGGCACAAAATTTAAGCTACCAAGAACTTTCAAATTCAATCGCAAATTCCTTACAAGTAAAAAAACCAAACATCCTTATAAAACCTTGGATGACCAGTATTGCATGGCGACTAGACTGGATTTTTTCATTGCTATTTTTTAGAAAACGAAAATTATCTCGCGCAATGGCAAAAGCAATGCATACCAAAATCGTTTTTGACAATTCTAAAATAAAAAAAACCTGCAATTTTGAATTTGCAGGTCTTCCTAAATATATTGAAAAAATAAGTATTACTTATTAGCTTCTTTTATCTTATTAACAGTCTCTTGAACTTTCTTTGATTTCCCAACAGAGTCTAGCTTTTTAACTTTTTCCTTGCTCGCATTTTGCTTCTTTTCTAAACTATCAGCAACCGCTTTATTATCAACAATTCTTTGATTTACTCGATTAAACATCCTGTTATACGATTTTACATCAGATGCATAATAGCGATTGCTTTGGGCGAATTGCAAACTGTCAATTTTATATTTTTTATATACGTATGTCGTAGCGTCTATTCCATTTGAATCTAGAATCACTTGATTGTTGCTTCCTCTCAACGCTTGAATTAATGCCAAATCATACATTACATCAACCATGACATCCTTTTCAATAAGATTGTCTGGCTTGTCAATAATTTTTTCTTCACATGAAAATAAAATAAAAAAACCTGACAATAGTAAAAAATATTTTTTCATAATCTCACAATTAACGGTCGAATTGCAGTCTTTTCCCAGCCTGGATATCTTTGACCTTAAAGTTGTTATAAACCAATTCGCCATTTACAAAGGTATGGGTAATTCTTGATTTAAATGTAAAACCTTCAAACGGAGACCAGCCACATTTGTATAAAATATTCTCTTTTTTCACGCTCCAAGGCAATCCAGAATTTACGATTACCAAATCAGCATAAAAACCTTCCTTGATAAAACCGCGCTTTTCAATTTTGAAAATCTTCGCCGGATTGTGCGCCATTTTTTCTACGATTTTCTCCACAGAAATTTTCCCTTGGTGAAAAGCTTCAAACATCGCCACAACTGCATGCTGTACCAACGGACCTCCAGATGGCGCCGAAGTATAAACGTTTTTCTTTTCCTCTAAAGTATGAGGCGCGTGATCTGTTGCGATAACGTCAATTCTGTCGTCAAGCAATGCTTCCCACAATTGATCCTTGTCAGCCTGTGTTTTAATCGCTGGATTCCATTTGATCAAGCTTCCTTTTTTATCATAATCAGCGTCGGTGAACCAAAGATGGTGAACACAAACTTCTGCCGTGATTTTTTTATCTTCTAACGGAATTTTATTGCTGAATAATTTTGTCTCTTTTCCAGTAGAAAGATGAAAAACATGCAATCTCGCTCCGGTTTTCTTTGCCAATTCAATCGCTCTTGAAGACGAAATAAAACAAGCTTCCTCACTTCTGATCAAAGGATGAAATTTCATCGGAATATCATCGCCGTATTCTTCTTTATATTTTTCAAGATTTGCTTTAATTGTCGCTTCATCTTCACAATGAACAGCTATTAATAAAGGCGTGCTTGAAAATATTTTTTCTAAAACTTCTTCATTGTCAACCAACATATTTCCGGTTGACGAACCTAAAAACAATTTTAATCCGGCAACAGTTTTCGGATTTACTTTTAGAATTTCTTCTAAATTATCATTGGTGCCGCCAAACATAAAAGAATAATTTGCCGCCGACTTCTCTGCTGCAATTGCAAATTTCTCTTCCAATAATTCAATAGTTGTCGCCTGCGGATTTGTATTTGGCATTTCGATAAACGACGTGATTCCGCCAGCAACAGCTGCTCTAGATTCAGAAGCAATGTCGCCTTTGTGCGTCAATCCTGGTTCGCGAAAATGCACTTGATCGTCAATCGCTCCCGGAATCAGGTAATTTCCTTCAGCATTGATAATTTTTGTTGCAGAAGATTTAGCACTGATAGTTTCAGCAATTTCTACAATAAATTCGTTTTCAATTAAAACGTCTCCTTCAAATATAGTCCCCTCATTAACTATCTTGGCATTCTTAATCAAAACACTTTTCATCTTCAATTTTTGTATCGGTGGTAATATTCAACAGAATAATTTCTGTCTATAAAGTATTAAATATTTTTTTTATTCGTAAGGCTAAAACTCCAAAAACAGCCTCTTTTATTATAGAATTGCTCATTTTTGATTGTCCTTTTGTTCTATCTGTAAAGATAATTGGCACTTCGACGATCTTATAATGTTTGGCAAAAGCCCTATATTTCATTTCAATCTGAAAGGCATAACCGATAAATTTTATTCGGTCAAGATTAATTCCTTCCAAAACATTTCTTTTATAACAGATAAATCCTGCTGTGGCATCTTGAATCTGCATTCCGGTAATCATTCTGACATACACAGAAGCAAAATAAGACAGCAAAACACGGCTTAATGGCCAGTTGACAACATTCACGCCAGTCACATATCTTGATCCGATTGCCACTTCATTCCCGCCAAATTTGCAGGCGTCATAAAGTTTTTCAAGATCATTTGGATTATGTGAAAAATCAGCATCCATCTCAAAAATATATTCATATTCATGCTCAAGTGCCCACTTGAAACCATGTACATAAGCTGTTCCTAATCCGGATTTTTTTGTGCGCTGTTCTATAAAAAGCCTATCTTTAAATTCTTGTTGCAGCTGGATTACTTTTTCGGCAGTCTTATCGGGAGAATTATCATCTATTATCAAGATGTGAAACGGCTTTTGGAGCAAAAATACTGCTCTAATAATGCTTTCGATATTTTCAATTTCGTTATAAGTTGGAATTATAACAATGCCGTCGTTCATATATCACATAAATTTCAGGGACAAAAGTAAACTTTTTATGGCGGATGATTCATAATAAAATTATAATAATATGGATTGATTTGGTTTTTTAGAATCAGGCTAATTAAGAACCCGTCGTTTCAAGCCCAGGCATTGCGAAAAGCTTTTTGAGTAAAAACTTGGAGCAGATGGCTGGATTAGCTTCTAAAAAAATAAAAATCGTGAAAAATTTGATTATTTTTGCGGTATGCTAGATTTCGTTTTACAGCCGAGGGATATTGGAAGCAAAGATTGGGCGACCGTTCTTTTCGTGCTTAGTTTTGTACTGATTGCTGTGACGAGGTCGGTTTTTGAGAATCGATTTGTAGATTTTTCAAAATTGATTTACAGCGACAAATACATTAAAATTTATCGCGACAGCGGGAATTTGATGAACTGGTTTACGATTGCCCTTTTTGTAGTTCAAGTCATTTCATTTGCTTTTTTCATCCAGCTTTCTCTTAGTTTTTTTAAAATTGTTGAAAAAACAGATTGGATTGCGTATGTCCAAATTTTGACTCTTTTAAGTATTTTTATACTTTCTAAATATCTGATTGAGAAGATTATAGCAACTTCATTTAATATTGAAGAATTCAGCGAACAATTTAATTTGCAGAAAGTAAGCTATCGAACTTACATTGGATTATGCATTTTACCGTTAAATGTTATCCTGTTTTATAATGAAACACCAATAGATTTCTTAATATATTCAACTATTGCTGTTATTCTGCTAATTAATATCTACACTTATCTTGTTTCATTGAAAATTTATCAAAATTTGATAATTAGCAGGTTGTTTTATTTTATTTTGTATCTTTGCGCACTTGAAATAGCACCCTATTATTTCATGTATTATTTGTTTACGAAAACGTAATAGAAAGAAAATATCAAATATGAAAGTGAAAACAATTTTGGTATCGCAACCAGAGCCTAAAGTAGAGAATTCTCCCTATTTTGAGTTGCAACAAAAACATAAAGTCAAGATTGATTTCAGGCCTTTTATTCATGTTGAAGGTGTGAGCGCAAAAGATGTAAGAGCGCAAAAAATCGACTTAAATAATTTTACCGCAATCATCTTAACCAGCAAAAATTCAATCGACCACTTTTTTAGAGTTGCTGAGGAAATGAGATACAAAATCCCAGAAGATTTGAAATATTTCTGCCAGTCAGAAGCGGTTGCTTTTTACTTGCAAAAATATGTGGTTTACAGAAAACGCAAGATTTATGTAGGTCAAAAAGACTTTGCTGATTTATCGCCACTTATTAAAAAATACAAAGACGAGAAGTTCCTTTTGCCTGCCTCAGACCAGTTAAATGCTGATGCGCCACAAACGTTGAACAACTTGAAAGTAAATTGGACAGAAGGCACTTTCTACAAAACCGTAATGAGCGATTTGTCAGATTTGGCCGATGTTTATTATGATGTTTTAGCTTTCTTTAGCCCAACCGGAATTAAATCTTTGTTCATGAACTTTCCAGATTTTGAACAGAATAATACTAGGATTGCTGTTTTTGGAAGCACAACTCAAAAAGAAGCTTTAGAACACGGATTGAGAGTTGACATCATGGCGCCTTCACCAGAAGCTCCATCGATGACAATGGCTTTAGAGAAATACATTGCGAAAGCAAATAAAGAAGTGAAGGAAAAATAAAACTTTACTTTTTAGACATAAAAAAATCCGATCGCCAAAACGATCGGATTTTTTATTGAATATAATTGGTTTGGTTAGATAACTTGCGGACCTGCTTTTACAAGATTTTTTCCTTCTTCATTTGTTGCATATTGTTCAAAATTAGCCACAAATAGTTTCCCTAAATCTTTAGCTTTTTTCTGCCAATCTAATTCGTCAGCATAGGTTTTTCTTGGATCAAGAATATCAGAATCAACGCCTTCCAAACTTGTTGGAATTGCAAAATTAAAAATTGGCAACGTCGTAGTTGCAGCGTTTTCTAAAGAACCGTCCAAGATTCTGTCGATAATTGCTCTTGTATTTTTGATAGAAATTCTTTTTCCAGTTCCGTTCCAGCCTGTGTTTACGATGTAAGCTGTTGCGTTATTCTGCTCCATTTTCTTTACCAATTCTTCTCCGTATTTTGTTGGATGCAACGATAAAAATGCTTTCCCAAAACACGCTGAAAATGTCGGCTGTGGTTCAGTAACTCCTCTTTCAGTTCCCGCTAATTTAGCCGTAAAACCAGAAAGAAAGTGATATTTAGTCTGCTCTGGAGTCAATTTAGCCACCGGAGGCATTACACCAAAAGCATCTGCCGTAAGGAAAATTACCTTTGAAGCATGACCTGCTTTTGAAACCGGTTTCACGATATTGTCAATATGATAAATCGGGTAAGAAACTCTTGTATTTTGAGTTACAGAGCCGTCTTTGAAATCAATTTTTCCTTTTTCATCAAGCGTCACATTTTCTAACAACGCATCTTTTCGAATCGCATTATAAATATCCGGCTCATTTTCTTTGCTTAAGTCGATGGTTTTTGCATAACAGCCTCCTTCAAAATTGAAAACGCCTTCATTGTCCCAGCCGTGTTCGTCGTCCCCGATCAATTCGCGTTTTGGGTCAGTCGATAAAGTTGTTTTTCCTGTTCCAGATAATCCGAAGAAAACAGCAACATCGCCATCTTTCCCTTTATTTGCAGAACAGTGCATCGAAGCGATTCCTTGCAATGGCAAATAATAATTCATCATCGAGAACAATCCTTTTTTCATTTCGCCACCATACCAGGTTCCCCCGATAATCTGGATTTTCTCTGTAAGGTTGAAAGCGATATACACTTCAGAATTTAATCCGTGTGCTTTATAATCTGTGAATTCTGTTTTTGAAGCGTTCATGACTACGAAATCAGGCTCTCCATAATTTTCTAATTCTTCTTCCGTCGGGCGGATGAACATATTTTTTACAAAATGCGCCTGCCAAGCTACCTCAACAATAAAACGCACTTTCAATCTCGTGTTTTCATTCGCACCGCAAAAAGCATCCACAACGAATAACTTTTTATTAGACAATTGTTTTACTGTAGTTTCCTTCAGCGCATTCCAAGTGTCTTTTGAAATCGGCTTGTTATCATTCACCGCTTTTGGCGAAGTCCACCAAATTGTATCTCTCGTCACGTCGTCTTCAACAATATATTTGTCTTTTGGCGAACGTCCGGTAAAATCTCCGGTCATTACATTTACGGCTCCAAGCTCTGACAATTGACCTCTTTCAAATCCTTCCAAAGATGGATTTAATTCTTCATCATAAAGCAATTCGTAAGAAGGATTATAAATTACTTCTTGCGTATTTTTGATTCCATATTTATCTAACGCAATCGTTTTCGTAAATTGAGCGTAATTATCCATAGAAATAGTATTATGTTGTGTTTAGTTATTCGGCAAAAGTAGAAAATAAAATTATAAAAAAATTAATTTGGCAAAAATTTATCCTTTATTCTTAATAATATTCAAAAAAAGTATGCCCCAAGCACAAATCATTAGCAATCCTCCAATTGGAGTCACTATGCCAATTGCACGAATATCAACGCCAGTTATGCTTCTTGTAGCCAAAAAATAGATGGATCCAGAAAAAAGCACGACTCCTGATAAAACAAAATAATAAATACTTTTTTTAGCCTTTTCAGATACGTAAGATGTGCTTCCGATGAAGAGTAAAAAAATCGCATGATACATTTGATAACGAACGCCCGTTTCAAAAGAAGCCAATTGGTTCACATCTAAAACTTCTTTCAAAGCATGTGCGCCAAAAGCACCTAAAATGATAGCGATAAATCCTAAAACAGCTCCCGTTGCAATTATTTTTTTGTCCATGATTATTAATTTTACACTACAAATTTAGCGCTTCTGAAAAACTTTATGATAATCAAAGTCGATTAAATTTTTTTAAATATAACAAATACTTACTTTTGTTTTATATTCAACAAATCGAGGTTTTCATGAGACATATTTTAATAATTGGCGCCGGAAGGTCTGCTTCTTCACTAATTCAATATCTTCTGAACAAATCAGAAGAAGAAAATCTTCATCTAACAATTGGCGACTTATCGTTAGAATTGGCCCAGAAAAAAACCAAAAACCATAAAAACGCAACGGCAATTGCCTTCGATGTTTATGATCCTGAACAGCGAAAAGTAGAAATCCAGAAAGCCGATATCGTCATTTCAATGTTGCCCGCTTTTATGCATATTGAAGTGGCAAAAGACTGCATCGCCTATAAAAAACACATGGTTACCGCCTCTTACATCAGCGACGCCATGCAAAGTTTAGACGAAGAAGCCAAAGCGAACAACTTGGTTTTCATGAACGAAATCGGGCTTGATCCTGGAATCGACCACATGAGCGCAATGAAAGTAATCGACGAGATTCGCGACCAAGGCGGAAAAATTATCCTTTTTGAATCGTTCTGTGGTGGACTCGTAGCTCCTGAATCTGACAACAATCTTTGGAATTATAAATTTACTTGGAACCCAAGAAACGTAGTTTTAGCCGGACAAGGCGGCGCTGCAAAATTCATCCAAGAAGGCACTTACAAATACATTCCTTATAATAAATTATTCCGCAGGACTGAGTTCATGGAAGTTGAAGGTTATGGCCGTTTTGAAGGTTATGCCAATCGAGATTCCTTGAAATACCGCTCTGTTTACGGCCTTGACGACGCACTGACTTTATATAGAGGTACGATTCGCCGTGTAGGTTTTTCAAAAGCCTGGAACATGTTTGTGACTCTAGGGATGACCGATGATTCTTACACTATGGAAGATTCTGAAAACATGACTTATCGTGAATTCACTAACTCTTTTCTGCCTTATCACCCGACAGATTCTGTGGAAATCAAATTAAGACTGAGCCTTAAAATTGATCAAGACGACATTATGTGGGACAAACTTTTAGAACTTGATTTATTCAATCCGAAGAAGATTGTAGGCTTAAAAAATGCAACTCCGGCACAAATTCTAGAGAAAATTTTATCTGAAAGCTGGAGCCTTGATGAACACGACAAAGACATGATCGTCATGTACCACAAGTTCGGTTTTGAAATCAACGGCGAAGAAAAGCAGATTGATTCAAAAATGGTTTGCATCGGCGACGACCAGACTTATACAGCGATGGCAAAAACCGTGGGACTTCCCGTGGCGATGGCAACGCTTCAGATTTTGAACGGAAATATCACGACTCCGGGCGTGCAGCTTCCTATTAATAAGGAGGTTTATTTGCCGATTTTAAGAGAGCTGGAAGAATATGGAGTTATTTTTAATGAAAAGAAAGTTTCTTATATGGGATATAATCCGAAGAGTGTTTCGAGTTAAAGTCATCTGAATAGCGGAAGCAATCACATAAAAAAAGGCTTATTTTCGAAAGAGATAAGCCTTTTTTATTGCAGCGAATCTTCATAGCAATTACAATCCATTTTCCCGCTTTCTGCAGTAGCTTTTCTCCGTAAACGGAAGAAAAGGCTACTGCCGCCAATCGGGGCTATTTGAAATACGGCAGGCATTTTTTTAACTTTCCGACAATTGGGTGAAGATGCTCGGTTTTACGCAGTCAACAAACTATTCTAAACAAAATCCTTATATTTGATTTACAATTAAAACCATCACTCCCTTTTTACTATAAAATCAAAACCCATGAAAATAAATTCCCTTCAAATAGAAATCGACGGAATCGATAAAGAAATACTTAGAGATTTGATGGAAGATGCCCGAAAACCAATTTTGCAAATCGCCAACAAAATCGGAATCTCTGGCGCAGCGATTCACCAACGTTTAAGAAAACTAGAACAATCTGGCGTAATCTCAGGATCAAAATTCGTAGTAAACACAAAAGTTTTGGGATACAGCACGATGGCTTTCGTCGGAATTTATTTGGATAAAGCCGCCCGAAACTCTGAAGCCGTCAGAGAACTGAAAAAGATTCCTGAAGTTTTGGAATGCCACTATACAACAGGAAACTGGTCTATCTTAATCAAGATTATCTGCCGCGATAACGAGCATCTGATGTCCTTATTAAATACTAAAATCCAAGCCATCGAAGGTGTTTCAAGAACAGAGACTTTTATTTCTTTAGACACTCAGATTGAAAGGCAAATTCAGGTATAACAGTCATTTACAAGAACGAAGCAATCACATCATGATTGGGCAGTAGGAAAAAATTGCTTCGTTCCTCCTCTACAAATTTTATTCCGTAGGAATTTCATATTGGTAGCAAAAGGGTAGAAATTTATATATTTTGTCCCGTTAGGGACTAAACTAAATATAGTCCCTAACGGGACAAAAATCACGAGATTATCATTATATCTACCGATATAAAATCCCTACGGGATTTGAAATATTATACTATTATCAATAGAAAAACTTACTTCAATAAACAAAAAAATCCGTGCTTCACAACACGGATTTTTTCTTTTATAACTTAGCGCCTTGGCACCTACTTCAGCAGCGCCTCTTTTAATTTCTTCTTCCTCCGAAAACCTGCATCGCCCAATAAAGTAGCGAAGCAACAGCACCTAAAGCAGCAACCAAATAGGTTCTTGCCGCCCATTTCAAGGAATCTTCGGCACCTGCATATTCTTGCTGGCTCAACATATTTTTATTTTTCAGCCACGCTAAAGCTCTATTACTCGCGTCATATTCGACAGGAAGCGTAACGACACTGAAAATTGTGGCAATGGTCATCAAAACCAATCCGGCAACGGCTACATAAAATCCAGCTCCGATTCCTGCAGCGGCGCCTAAAACAAGGCCGATAATAATCAGCCATTGCGAAATTGGTGCGGCAACATTCACCATCGGAACCATCTTTGAACGCATCGTCAGCCATTGATAAGCCTGCGCATGTTGCACGGCATGTCCCACTTCGTGTGCGGCAACGGCTGCAGCTGCGGCATTTCTTTCGCTATAAACGGCTTCGCTCAAGTTCACCGTTTTATCTGACGGATTGTAATGGTCGGTCAAACGGCCAGATGTAGAAATTACGCGAACGCCTGATATTCCGTGGTCGGCTAGCATTTTTTCTGCAATTTCAGCACCGCTCATCCCGTTGCGAAGATGCACTTTTGAATAATATTCAAATTTGCTTTGTAGTTTTGCACTGACTGCCCAACTGACTAAAGCAATAATTCCGAGTAAAATATAATATCCTATCATTGTTTTTGATTTAAAGATTCGATGATTGAAAGATTAAAAATTCTTTGTTGTTTTAAAAAGCAAAAACCTCGCCAATAGGACAAGGTTTAAGATGTTATGAAATTTTGTCAGTGATAAATTTTTCTTAAAAAAGGTTACTAAGGATAACTATTTTTTTTACTGATTAGGTTTATTTTTGTCATTCCGACGAAGGAGGAATCTCCGTTGGTTGCTCAGATGTAGAGATTCCTCCTTCGTCGGAATGACAAGATTGGCTTCAAACTGGTGTATTTCACTTGCCACAGATTAAAGGATTTTCACGGATTACATCTATATAAATCCTTTAATCTATGGCAAGTAAATTATCCCACCAAATTGATAATTTTTCCAGGAACAATAATCACTTTTTTAGGCGTTGCTCCATCTAATTGCTTGATGGTTCTTTCGTCTTTCATTACGATTTCTTCAATTTCTGCAACCGTCAAATCTAACGGAAGATTCATCGTAAAACGCATTTTCCCATTGAAAGAAACTGGATATTCTTTATTACTTTCTACCAAATATTCTGGATTGAATCTTGGGAAAGGAACTGTTGAAATACTTCCAGAATGACCTAATTTTTCCCACAATTCTTCAGCGATATGAGGCGCATACGGAGAAATTAAAATTGCCAACGGCTCTAAAATCGAACGTTCGTGGCAGTTTTGCGCAGTCAATTCATTCACGGCAATCATAAAAGAACTTACCGAAGTATTGAAAGAGAAATTCTCGATATCTTCTTGTACTTTTTTGATAGTTTTATGCAATGTTTTCAAGGCTTCTGGCGTTGCAGGATTTGAGTTTACAATCAAACCTGATTCGTCAAAATACAATCTCCATAGTTTCTTTAAGAATCCGAAAACACCTGTGATTCCTGCAGTATTCCATGGTTTTGCTTGCTCTAACGGACCTAGGAACATTTCGTATAATCTTAAAGTGTCGGCTCCGTATTCTTCGCAGATATCGTCTGGAGTTACTACGTTGTATTTAGATTTTGACATCTTTTCTACTTCGCGAGAAACGATGAATTTTCCACTTTCTTCTGTAATAAAAATTGCGTTTTTATAGTCTTTGTTTAAAGGATGATTTTTGAAAGCTTCTGTGTCTAATTCATTTGTCACCTCATTAATCAAGGAAATATCTACGTGAGTTTTATAAAATGTAGCTGAATGCAGATGTCCTATTTTAACTTTCCCATTTAAGTTTAGCTTTTGAATCTCATCATAAATTCCTGTTGCATCAAATATCTTTTTTGCAACAGCATTTACTTCTTCATTACTCTTTTCCTGTTCTTCATTTTTTGGTTTTGTAAAATATGTTCTTCCAAAAACATCTCTAATTTTTTGAGAAATAATTATGTCTTCAAATATTTTACACTTATCTCTTAGTACCTCGATATTATTTTTATCATCTTCGGTTATTTCCACAGATCCAAGAACTGTAGCAACTGTATAACCTATTCTGAAAATAAAAGCGCTATTCCCCAAAATCATCCCCTGATTAATCAATTTCTTGAACGGTTCTTCTTGATTAACAAAACCTCTGTCTTTCAAAAATTTGTTCCAAAAACGAGAATACAGCAAGTGGCCTGTGGCGTGCTCGCTTCCTCCTATATATAAATCGACATTCTGCCAGTAGTTTTGTGCTTCATCAGAAACAAATTCGTCGTTGTTGTGCGCGTCCATATAACGCAACCAATACCACGAACTTCCTGCCCAACCTGGCATTGTGTTTAGTTCTAAAGGAAAAATTGTTTTATCGTCAATCAATTGAGTACTGACAACTGTATTCTGAACACTATCCCAAGCCCACTCGGTTGCGTTTCCTAAAGGCGGTTGTCCGTCTTCGGTTGGCAAATATTTCTCCACTTCTGGAAGGCGAATCGGCAAATGTTGAGCTGCAATCATCTGTGGCAATCCGTTAACATAATACACCGGGAAAGGCTCGCCCCAATATCTTTGGCGGGAGAAAACGGCATCACGCAAACGGTAATTTGTTTTTCCTTTTCCTTGTCCCAATTCTTCCAAGGCTTCGATGGCTTTTTTTGTAGCTTCTTTGTAATTCAATCCGTTTAAGAAATCAGAATTGTCAATCACCACATTGTCTTTTGAACCGTAAGCTTCTTCCGAAATATCTACGTTTTCAAATATGTTTTTAATAGGAATATCAAAGTGTTTTGCGAAAGCATAATCGCGTTCGTCGCCACAAGGAACGGCCATTACGGCTCCAGTTCCGTAACCTGCCAGAACATAATCGCCAATCCAAACCGGAATCGCTTCTTTTGTAAAAGGATGTTCTGCAAACGCACCTGTGAAAACGCCCGAAATGGTTTTTACATCTGCCATTCTTTCTCGTTCACTGCGTTTTGCGGTTGCTTCTACATACGCTTCTACGGCTTGTTTTTGTTCTGGTGTCGTTATTTTTGAAACCAAATCATGTTCTGGCGCTAATGTCATAAACGTAACTCCAAAAATGGTATCAGGTCTTGTCGTGAAAACTTCAATAACATGTTCGTTAGTTTCGTCGCCGCTTAAGATATAATCGACTGCATTTCTTTCGAATTCAGAATCTTTTACCTTAAAAGTAACCGAAGCTCCAACTGATTTTCCGATCCAGTTTCTTTGGCTTTCTTTCAAAGATTCTGTCCAATCAATCGTATCCAAACCTGTCAAAAGACGTTCTGCATACGCAGAAATTCGCATACTCCATTGCGTCATTTTTTTGCGGATTACGGGATGTCCTCCACGTTCTGAAACCCCGTTTATGATTTCGTCATTTGCCAGAACAGTTCCTAAAGCCGGACACCAGTTTACTTCGGTTTCGGCAAGGAATGTCAATCTGTATTTTAGTAAAATTCTTTCTTGTTCTTCTTTTGAATAGGATTTCCAATCTTCGGCTGAGAAATTTGGAATATTATCGTCAGAAACGGCGTTTACTTTTGCGTTTCCGTTTTCTTCGAAATCCATTACCAATGTCTTGATATCGCGGGCTTCGTTGGCATCTTTATCGTACCAAGAATTGAACAATTGGATGAAAATCCACTGCGTCCATTTGTAATAATCGGCGTTTGATGTACGAACTTCACGACTCCAATCAAAAGAAAAACCAATTTTGTCTAGTTGTTCTCTGTATCGGGCGATATTTTCCTTCGTAGTTTTATCTGGATGCTGACCGGTTTGAATCGCATATTGCTCCGCCGGAAGTCCGAAACTGTCGTAGCCTTGCGGATGCAAAACGTTGAAACCCTGGTGGCGTTTGAATCGCGCAATAATATCAGAAGCGATGTAACCCAGCGGATGCCCAACGTGCAAGCCAGCTCCGGAGGGATAGGGGAACATGTCCAAAACATAGTATTTCGGTTTGTCTGAATTATTTTCTGCAGCAAAGGTTTGGTTCTCGGCCCAATATTTCTGCCAGTTTTTTTCGATCTCGTTAGGGTTGTATTTCATTTTTAAGTTGCAAAGTTTTGAGTTGCAAAGTTTCAAAGTCTCTGATTGGAACGTTGATTTTGCGGTTTATGTTTTTGTTGAATTAGTTTTAGGTGTAAAAAATCAGCGACTGTTTCTTTCTTTCAAATAAATTTCCGGGCTAAAAATGGCAAGTTCACTTTTTTGAAAGTCCTTTGTATTTCTTGTCAAAATGATATTTACTGTTCCATTATTCACTGCTGCAAAATTTTGCAAAGCGTCTTCAAAATCTTTAAAGCCTGAATTTAAAGAGTCAATAATTACATTTTTATCCACTTGAATAATGTCTAAAATGGACAACAATTGTTTTAGCTTTTCAATTATGATTTCATGTTTCGAAATCTTCCTTAAAAGATAGTAAACATTTGATATTATCACGGGTGTAGTAAAACCCTTAATATCTCCATTCTCACAAAGCAAAAAAACTTCTGTCGCATATTCGGCAAATGGTTCCCGGTCAAAAAAGAAATCAAGAATCACATCTGTATCTATTAAAACAGTATCTATCATAAATATTTTTGCTCAAGCCTGCTTTTCAATTCTTCTTTATAATCAAAATCAGCAGGCATTTTAAATGACCCTTTTAAAGACTTTACTATCGGAGATAATTTTGAACTTTCTTTCTTCTCTTCTTTCGTAAGAATTTTTAGGTAGTTTTCAATTATATCAGATAAGCTTCGATTTTTTTGCTTAGCATAATGCTTAGCCTTTTGTATAAGTTCTTGCTCTATCGTCAATGTTAGCTTTGTGTTCATTCTAATTAATTTGAAAAACAAAGGTAAGAAAAAAATTTATACACGTGTTTGATTGCATTTTGATACACGTATCTTTTCACGATAATAATTTATAAATTATTGTTAATGATATTCTGTATACAAAAAAAATCAATTCGAAGTCGCAAATTTACGTTTATTGTACGAAAGTCAAAACTTTGGGCGTTATAAACTGTGTTTAAAGAAATTCTTTATTATTTTTACGGCTTAAATTAAAATCTATGGCATCTTCTTTCGAAAAATTTCAAAAGCGACGACTTATTTCTTCCTATTTCTCTGTGGTATTGAGTGTTTTCTTGGTACTTTTTTTATTGGGAATCTTGGGGTTATTCGTAATTAACTCAAAGAAATTATCGGATGATTTCAAGGAAGAAATTGCCATGTCTGTATATTTTAAAAACGAAGCGAACGATAGTCTTATCAATGCTTTTGACACTGAAATGAAGACTTCAAAGTTTGTAAAATCATACAATTTCGTAACCAAGGAACAAGCAGCAAAACAGCATACAGATATTATCGGTGAGGATTTCATGGCGTTTTTAGGAGAAAATCCTCTGGAAAACTCTTTTGACATTCACTTGAAAGCGGACTATATCGTGACTGACAGCATCAAGAAATTTGAGGCAAGAATTTTGGAATATCCGATGGTTTCTGATATCGTTTATGACAAAGTTTTGGTGAATCTAGTAAACGACAACATTCAAAAAATCAGTTTTTGGATTTTAATTGCCAGCGGATTTTTGGCTTTGGTAGCGGTTTTATTGATCAACAGCTCGATGCGTCTGTCCATTTATTCGAACCGTTTTATCATCAAAACGATGCAAATGGTTGGCGCGACAAAATCATTTATCAGAAAACCATTTATCTGGAGAAGCATCAAATTAGGCGTTATCGGTTCTGTTTTGGCGATTATTGCTTTGATGGGTGTTTTATATTACGTTGATACAAATTTCCCAAATCTTGGGATTCTAAAAGACCAACTTATGATTTCAGTTGTTTTGGTTGGCGTTTTGGCTGTGGGAATTTTGATTACTTGGTTCAGCACTTTCTTTGCAACACAACGTTTCTTGAACTTGAGAACGGATGACCTTTATTAGACTTCTTAGACAACTAAGATTATAGACTTTAAGACATAAAATTATGAATAAAGAAACGAATACAAACAAAAACGAATTCCTTTTTGAGAAGGTAAATTACAAATTTCTATTAATTGGAATTGCGGTTATCGCACTTGGATTTATTTTGATGTCAGGCGGTGGAACAGACGATCCAGCAGTTTTCAGCGACAAGATTTTTGATTTCAGAAGAATTCGCTTAGCTCCGACTACAGTTTTGATTGGTTTTGGAATCACAATTTATGCAATTCTAAAAAACCCAAAGAAAAATTAGATAATTCGAATGTTCGATTTTTCGAACTATCGAACTATCAAATAATCGAACTGTCAAAATAAAAATATGGATTTAATTCAAGCTATTTTAATCGCCATTGTTGAAGGTTTAACAGAATATTTGCCGGTTTCATCAACTGCCCACATGGGATTCACTGCCTCACTTTTAAATATGGAGGAAAGTGAGTTCTTAAAAATGTTTCAAGTTTCGATACAATTTGGTGCCATATTATCAATTGTAGTACTTTATTGGAAGAAATTCTTTGACTTTAGTAACTTAAGTTTCTATCTAAAACTAATTTTTGCTGTAATTCCAGCCTTAGTTTTGGGTTATCTTTTTGATGATAAAATTGAAGCCGTTTTAGGAAATCAAATCGCCATTTCATCGGTTTTGGTTTTGGGCGGAATTGTCTTGTTATTCGTAGATAATTGGTTTAAAAATCCAACTATTGTTGATGAAAAAGAAATTACTGTAAAAAAAGCTGTCATTATTGGTTTTTGGCAATGTTTGGCAATGATGCCAGGAACAAGCCGTTCTGCAGCATCCATAATTGGTGGAATGACACAAGGTTTGAGCAGAAAAGCTTCTGCTGAATTTTCATTTTTCTTGGCGGTTCCGACGATGTTAGCTGTGACTGTTTACTCAATTTTTGTAAAAACTTGGGGAAAAGGAACGCCTTCAGAAATGAAAGGTTATGAGATGATTTTTCAAGATCAAAACCATATTACTTTATTTGTTATCGGAAATATTGTTGCATTTGTAGTCGCATTAATTGCTGTGAAAACGTTTATCAATCTTCTGACAAAATATGGATTTAAATTTTGGGGTTGGTACCGAATCATAATTGGAATCGCTCTATTAATTTATTTTACTTACTTTAAATAATGAAATTATCCGTACAAGATTTTCAAGAAGGACAAGTGTTATTGATTGACAAGCCATTAAAATGGACGTCGTTTCAAGCGGTTAATAAGTTAAAATATACCTTAATTAACAAAGTTGGGCTTCCAAAGAAATTTAAAATCGGTCACGCCGGAACTTTAGATCCATTAGCTTCTGGATTGCTTTTAGTTTGCACCGGAAAATTCACCAAAAGAATCACAGAATTACAAGGTCAAGCCAAAGAATACACAGGAACAATCACCGTTGGAGGCACAACACCTTCGTATGATTTAGAAACTGAAATCAACGAAACTTTCCCGATAGAGCATATCACGGAAGAATTAATTCACGAGACCTTAAAACAGTTTTTGGGAGAAATTGACCAGCGTCCGCCGATATTTTCAGCTTTGAAAAAAGACGGAATCCGATTGTATGAACATGCAAGAGCGGGCGAAGAAATTGAAATTCCAACAAGAAAAACAGTTATTAACGAATTTGAAATTACCAGAATTGCTTTGCCCGAAATCGACTTCAGAGTGGTTTGCAGCAAAGGAACTTATATTCGTTCACTAGCTTTTGATTTTGGAAAAGCCTTGAATTCTGGTGCGCATCTTTCTGCTTTGCGAAGAACAAAAATTGGCGATTACAAAGTCGAAAACGGTTATGATTTAGAAGCTTTTGTGAATTCTATTTCTGAAAAAACAGAGTAGCCAAATTTTTCTTATCTTTACAATAAGAATGATGATTATGAAAACGAAGAAAGAAAATCCAGAAAATTTTGCCATTCCCGGAAAACCGATGTCTCAGAAGAAATTTGCTTCTTTGATTAAGGAAGCCGAAAAAGGGGAGTTTTATACGCTTGAGGAATCTAAGAAAAATTTTGAAGCGTGGAGGAAGAAACTCGAGAAGTAGTTACTTCAAAAATTTTCGATTTTATTGATTTGCCATCCGTCCACGAATATGGCACGGCTACTTTTGGAATTAAATTAGCTGATAACTTTGTCGCAGAAATTTATTCCCTTTTAGACGAATTAAAATCCAGCTATTACCTTCATCCAGAATGCCGTTATTTGGAAACCAAATCCAAAAAATACAGAAACATCATTTTGGGTTCTTACTTACTGATCTACAGAATTAAATCTACAAGAATTGAAGTTTTACGAGCTTTTCACAGCAGTCATTCTCCAAAAATCTACAGAGATTTAAAAAAAATAAAACTATGATTTCGTCACTAAGACTTTTACCTTTTTTCCTATTATTTTCATTTATTTCTAACGCTCAAATAAATTCATCCGATTTAAAAACAGGCGATTTTATTTTCCAAGATATGGATTGCGGTCCGTTGTGTGATGCGATTGAAGCTGTTACTGAAGGTTACAAAGGAAACGATTTCAGCCACATGGGTTTGGTTTATAGAAAAAATGATACGATTTATATTATTGAAGCAGCGGGAAAGGCGGTTCGATTAAATACGTTGGAGAAGTTTTTAAAAAACACCAAAAAACCAATGTACATCGGAAGAGTCAAAAAAAAATATGAAAAATTGATTCCAGAAGCGATTTCTTTTTCTTTGGAACAAATTGGCGTTCCGTACGATGACGACTATGTTTATGACAACGGAAAATATTATTGTTCAGAATTGATTTATGACGCTTTCAAAAAGGCAAATAAGGAAAAACCGTTTTTTCAATTATTTCCAATGACGTATAAAGAACCGGGAACGAATGACTTTTTTCCAGCTTGGATTGAATATTACAAAACAATTGGAAGCGAAATTCCAGAAGGAAAACCAGGTTGTAATCCTGGTGGAATGTCAGCTTCAGATAAAATTTTGATTTTAGGAACTTTGAAATAAAACACAGATTCTACACATTTTCACAGACAGAATCTGTGTAAATCTGAGAAATCTGTGTTAAATTACTCTTGAATCTCAATCAAACGCATCAATTTCAAAAGTTCATTTTGAGTACTCAAACCTTTGTCGTGCAGATACCACATCTGCAATTCGGTTTTGATGATTTCGTCTAAAATGCCGTGTTTTTCTTTGTAATTTTTAATTAAATCTCGGGCATCATTTGGTCTTGGTCCCCAATCTCCTAAAACTTCCAAAGTTTCTGCATCCAAAATAATTAACTTAGGAATTGACTTTCCACCATTGGTTAAAAACTCATTCATCAATGCTTCATTTTCGTCACGAAACACAATTTTAAAATCGATATTATCGGATAAAACTTCCATTTTGTGCATAATCGGAAGCAATTGCGCAGCATCACCACACCAACCTTCAGAAATCACCAACCAAAGATATTTCTTCTTCAAAAGCTTTAACCGTTCTACATTTTCCGGAGTAATAACGATGGTTTTCTCCAAACGATTCATTCTGGTTTCATTCAAATTGCTGTAATGCAATAAATCTTCCGACTGGGAATTTCCTGTTGATTTTCCTTCCGAAAGTAAATCCGAAACCACTTTTCTATATTCAAAATAAGTCAAGCTTTTGTCTAAACTATTCTTAATTATATCTTTCATAACTTTGATTTAGCACTACAAAATTAATTCTAAAAAACGGAAATACTTTTTTTTAAGCAACTTATTCCAAAAAAACAGATTATGACTATATTTGCACAACTTTTGGGATTTTCAAAAACGAATCTGCTGAAAGAAAAACTAAAACACAGCTATGAAATATAAAAGAATCCTTCTGAAATTAAGCGGAGAAGCCTTGATGGGCGACAGACAATATGGTATCGACCCAGCAAGATTGGCTGAATATGCAGAAGAAATTAAAGAAATCCACGATAAAGGCGTAGAAATTGCTATCGTAATTGGAGGAGGAAATATTTTTCGTGGCGTTGCTGGAGCAAGCAACGGAATGGACCGCGTTCAAGGCGATTATATGGGAATGTTGGCAACAGTTATCAACGGAATGGCGCTTCAAGGAGCTCTTGAAGACAAAGGAATGTTGACGCGTTTGCAAACTGCCTTGAAAATTGAAGCGATTGCAGAACCATATATCAAAAGAAGAGCGGTTCGTCACCTTGAAAAAGGAAGAATTGTTATTTTTGGTGCTGGAACCGGAAATCCGTATTTTACAACAGATACAGCGGCGGTTTTGAGAGGTGTTGAAGTTCACGCTGATGTGATTTTAAAAGGAACTCGCGTGGACGGAGTTTATACTTCTGACCCAGAGAAAAACCCAGATGCTGTAAAATTCGACACGATTTCTTTTGAAGATGTTTTGAAAAAAGGATTGAATGTAATGGACACGACGGCTTTCACTTTAAGCCAGGAAAACGAATTGCCAATCGTTGTTTTTGACATGAACAAAAGAGGAAACCTTCTAAAAATCTGCGAAGGACAAAATATTGGAACAGTAGTTAATGTATAATTTTTAGACTGCTTAGACTTCTAGATTGCCAGACAGTCTAAAATCTAACCATCTAATACTCTAAAAATCTAAAAGATGACTGAAGAAATTGATTTTATATTAGACAGCACAAAAGAATCTATGGAAGGTTCAATTGTGCACCTTGAAAAAGAATTTTTAAATATCCGTGCTGGAAAAGCGAGTCCTGCGATGTTGGGAAGCGTTTTTGTGGATTATTATGGTTCACAAACGGCTTTGTCTCAGGTTTCAAAATTAAGCGTTCCGGATGCGAGAACGATTACGATTCAACCTTTTGAAAAAAATATGATTCAGCCAATTGAAAAAGCGATTCAGCTTGCAAATATCGGGTTTAACCCAATGAACAATGGCGACATGATTATTATCAGCGTGCCGCCTTTGACGGAAGAACGTCGTCGCGATTTAGCCAAACAAGCAAAAGCCGAAGCCGAAGATGCGAAAATCGGAGTTAGGAATGTTCGTAAAGATTCAAATTCTGATATTAAAAAATTAGAAAAAGAAGGAACTTCAGAAGATATCTGCAAAAGCGCAGAAGACGAAGTTCAGAATTTGACTAATGCTTATATTAAAAAAATTGATGAGCTTTTGGCTAATAAAGAAGCTGAAATCATGAAAGTTTAGTGTCTTCGCTTAATTTCAACATATTCAATATAATTATTCTAGCCGGAATCATCCAAGGATTGATTTTCGGCTTTTTTCTTTTAGCGCCAAAAAGATATTCTAAGGGAAATCTTTATTTAGCGATGACGGTTTTCAGTCTCACACTGAATAATATTATGTACCTTCCTTTTACATTGGGATTTGACAAAATATATCCTGCTTTAGATGCCATTTACCTTCCTTTTGAATTACTTATTATTCCTAGTTTTTTCTTCTTTGTAAATCATTATTTAGATTATAGAAACGAGAGAAAAACGAAGTTACTTTTACTATTCCCATTTCTATTTTATTCGCTCTTTTATATTTTCGACACCTTCAATTTACTTGTTTTTAATGGAAATCTTATGCCGAAAAACTTCAAAAACAACTTTATAGATTTTGAAGAATTTTTTACCTTGTCTTATTCATTTGTGTTGATTTTCTTAATCTTACGAAAAATAAAAATATATGAAAAAGAAAATTCCATTTATGCTATTGAAAAGGTAAAAGCAAAAACAAAATGGCTAAAAGATATTTTATTTTTAGGATATGTAATCTGTCTTTTTTGGCTGGGAATTATAGTTTCTATTGGAAAAAATTTCAGCACTGATCTTTATTATATTTTATGGATTTGTATTTCTTTCTTGATTTATTGGATTTCATATACCGCTTCTTCCAACTATGCTTTATTAATAGAAAGGAAAAATATCAGAAATGAAATTTTACTTGGAAACCAAAAAACAGAATCTAAGCAAAAAAAGCATTTGGATGATGGAAATACAATTTTTAGCCAATTCGAAAGTTACATCCAGAAATCATATACAAATCCGAATTTGAGTATTGACATTACGTCCAAAGAATTAGGTATAAGCAACAATTATCTTTCTCAAATTATAAGTCAAAAAAGCATAAAATTTAATTCTTACTTGAACAGTTTTAGAATTGAAGCCGCGAAAAAAATGCTTAATGACAAAGCATTTTCGAAATATACAATTGTTGCCATTGGGCTTGAAGCTGGCTTTAATTCAAAGGCGAGTTTTTATAGAGCTTTTAAGGCACAAACAGGAACAACTCCTTTAGAATATCGAAAATCAACTGAAGAACAAGTCTCATTTTCTTGAATTTATAGTTTTTAAGACGGCGTTTTATTTATTGTATGTTACATTTGATCAACAATTTAAATAAAATTCAATGAAACCAATTTTACTGCTTTTATTTATTGCTTTTTTCAATTTATCTTCTGCTCAAACGCCATTTTCATTAACACAAGGCAATGTAACAGAAAAAGATTATTTCACAACAATACATTACGAAGAAATCAAGGAGAAAATTATTATTGAAGGCATCATCAACGGCAAGATCTACAAATTTATTTTGGACACAGGCGCGCCAATGGTCGTTTCCAAGAAGTTATCGGATGAATTAAAATTACAGTCGATGAGAAACATTGAGATCGTTGACCAAAGTAGTTTAAAAGATAGTGCTAACGTTGTTCTTTTGCCCAATATTAAAATTGGCAACATCAATTTCAACAATATTCCGGCAATTGTAACTAAAGAATCGATTTTTGATTGTTTTGGGATTGATGGACTTATTGGAAGTAATCTTTTGAAAAATTCTATAATCCAGTTTTCTTCTAGGGAAAAAATAATTCGAATTACAGATGTTCCTAAAAAGTTAGATCTAAAGAGCAAAACGGGCGCGAAGTTACTATTAGATGCCCAAAGCAATCCCTTCATTTGGATTGAGCAGGTTAACGGCAAGGTTGATGCGCGAGAACAACTTCTTTTTGATACCGGAATGGGCGGTCTTTATGATTTGTCTATAAATCATTATAAGAAACACTTTGAAAAAATAAATCTTTTTAATTTTATCGCGCAATCAGTCGGGACTTTTTCAATGGGCTTTCATGGAAACGCTGAGGCAAATGAGAATTACAAATTGCTATTACCTGAACTAGCTGTTAACAAAATAATTTTTAAAAATGTCACTACAACTACTACTTATGATCAAAATTCAAGGATTGGTGCAACTTTGTTAAAATATGGAACTGTCACTGTGGATTACAAGAACAGGAAATTTTATTTTGAACCTTTTGAAGAAACCAAATCGTTTGATATTGCTGAAAAGGAATGGCCGTTCAATGCGATTCTCGAAGACGGAAAAATGAAAATCGGAATTGTTTGGGACAAAACTTATGATGAAAAGATAAAAGTCGGAGACCAGATTATAGCAATCGGAGATATAAATTATGAAAAAATGTCCTTTTGTGAAATAGTAATCAGCGATTTAAAAAATTTGAAAATAGAGAAGACGGTGCTAATTTTAAAAGACAAGGCATCGGGAGAAACTAAGAAAGTTGAAATAACTAGAAAATGAAAAATCTATAAATTAAACCGAGAAACTCCTTCGCACAAATAATTCTTAAAATCCACTTAAACAGTGGATTTTTTTTATATAAAGAAGCTTACTTTTGCAACGTAACATTTTTTACATTCAATCGTTTTTAAAGTAAATTCCCCTTTGATGAGATTTTTCTCTTTGCTTTTGTTTTTATTCACGTTTTCGCTTCAGGCACAATTTCAAGTATCAGGAATTGTGAAGGATGAAAACACCAAAATGCCACTTCCTTTCGCTTCAATTTCAAGTGATAATTCATCGACTATTACTGATGTTGACGGAAAATTTTTGCTTTTATCTAACGCAGAAATCACTTCGATTTCAATTTCATACGTTGGTTATTCTTCCAAAAATATTCCTTTAAAAGGAAACAGGAAAAAGATCGAAATTTTGCTTTCGCCTAAATCAGAAAGCTTGCAGGAAATTACAGTTTCATCTGAAGATAATCCGGCAAATGAGATTATTAGGAAAACTATAAAAAACAAAAAAACGAACGATCCACAGCAAAAATTGAAGAGCTTTCAATTTAAAAGCTACAATAAACTGATTGTCACGGCGAATCCTGATTCTATTGACGGACGAATTGACTCGGTTTTTGTCGATCGATATTCGGGCAAAGAATTTAAGGAAATTGATTCATCCGATTATGAATTCAAGAAAATTATCAGCAGACAGCATTTGTTTCAGACTGAAAAAGTTTCGCAATTTCAGTTCAATGAAAAGAAGCTGAAAGAAACGATTTTAGGAACAAGAATGGCTGGATTAAAAAATCCGATCTATGAAATTCTTGCTTTTAACTTGCAGTCTTTTTCGATTTATGAGAACAGTTATGAGCTTTTTGAAACCCAATATAACAGTCCGATTGCACCAGATGCTTTTTCAGATTATCGCTTTCAACTTTTAGATTCAGTAAATATCGATGGCCGAAATACATATATGGTTTATTTCAAGCCGAAGAAAAAAAGAAAAGCTTCAGGATTGGAAGGCGTGCTTTATATCGATCAAGAAACTTTCGGAATTGCAAAAGCAATCATGAGAATCCGCAGTGTTTTGGATATTTCAGCTACGCATGAATTTGAGTTTTTACCGAATGAGAACATTTGGTTTCCGACGCAAAAAGAGTTTAAAATTGTCAAAGGCAAAAATGACGACGATATCCGAATTTTAGGCGGAACAATCAAATTTGAAGGTGATTTAGACAATAATGAGCGAAAAAAAGTAGCTTCAGATTTCACTTACCTCCTATCGAAATCTCATAATTTTGACAAAGAATATAATGTTCCGATAAAAATAAAGCATCCGTCGATTGCTTTGGAAGTAAAAGATAATGCTGCGGAAAAGGACGAAACTTTTTGGAATACTTACAGAAAAGACAGCCTTGACGCACGAAGTGAAAGAACTTATGTTGCATTAGACAGCATTGCTGAAAAAGAAAAAATAGAAAGAAAATTACGCCTTGGCAGAAAAATTTTAAACGGCTATATTCCGATCGGGCCTGTGGATCTTGACCTTCGCTATCTTTTGAGCTTCAATAATTATGAAGGATTTCGTGTGGGAGTTGGAGGAATTACGAATGAAAAATTTTCGAGAAAATATCGACTTGACGGTTATACCGCATACGGAACGAAAGATGGAAATTGGAAATACAGCATCGGCGGCGCAGCAAGAATAGGGAAATTTTCAAATACTTGGATTGGCGGAAGTTATACAGACGACGTTCGAGAAATTGCAAGTACTTCTTTTGCCATCGACAAGCGTGTTTTCAAGATTTACGATCCGCGACCGATCAACTTAAGTACGTTCTATAACCATAAAACTTGGCGCGGTTATATTGAAACTAAAATTATTCCAAAAACGGAAAGTATTTGGCAATTGACGCACAGCCGAATTGAGCCGAAATTTGGTTATACGTATAATTTAGACGGAAAATCATACACTGATTATGACATGACCACGGCGATGGTTGCCCTGCAATGGAATCCGTTTAGCGATTATATGCAAACGCCAACTGGAAGACTGGAAACTGACAAACGCTTCCCGAGATTCACTTTTCAGTTTACGCAATCGCTTCCAAAAATGTTTGAAAATGACTTCACTTTTTCAAAATTAGACGTTCGTGCAGAATACGAGAAAAAATATTTAAACGGACAAAAAACAGGACTTTTAATGGAAGCTGGTTATGCTTTAGGTGATCTTCCGTTGACACATTTGTACAATACTTCGCCTAACAGCCTTACGAAGGAAAAATTAATAGAGCGTATCACAATTGCTGGAAAAAATAGTTTTGAAACGATGTATTTTAATGAATTCTTTTCAAGCAAATATGTGATGTTCCAATTCAAACACGGTTTTAAAAGAATGGAAATCGTGAAAGGAATCAAACCTGCAATTGTACTGGTTTCTCGTGCCGCTTGGGGAGATTTAGACAAACCCGAACAACATGTCGGCATCGAATATAAAACGCTTCGTGATGGTTTTTTTGAATCAGGAATTGAGATAAACCAAATTTACAAAGTGCTTGGACTTTCTGGATTTTACAGATATGGCCCAAATCAATTGTCGAAATTTGAAGACAATATTTCTATCAAGCTTACTTTGGTTTTAAACCTAGGAATTTAGTGGCTTGACACAAATTTTAATCCGATAATTGATCCGATTAATGTAGAAAGGAAGAAAATTCTCCAGAAAGTTGCGGGTTCCTTGAAGATTAAAATTCCGACTAAAACAGTTCCTACAGCGCCAATTCCGGTCCAAACTGCGTAAGCGGTTCCGATTGGCAAAACCTGCGTAGCTTTGTAAAGTAAAACCATGCTTATGGTCAGGCAGACGAAAAAACCTAGCATCCAAAGTGTTGATTCAGTTCCAGAAGTTTCTTTGGCTTTGCCTAAACAAGATGCGAAACCGACTTCGAATAATCCTGCGATAACTAGTAATATCCAATTCATTTGAAAAGTTTTTAATAAATAAAACCTGCCAGAATCCTGACAGGTTTATTGGGGAATTAATATATATTGTAATCTGACAAGTACTAATTCTATTGCAAAAGTAAAGCTTTTTTTAATTTTATGGTTTAATAATTAACACAGATGGCGTATTATTTAACCAAACGCTTTGCGAATCAACCAATTTCTTCCAACTGTCAAGACTGATGATCATTAAATCTTGTTTTTCAAGAAATTCTTTGCTCATTGTTTTTTCACTTGACATCGTAATATGGTTCGGGGCAATCTGTTCAATCGAACGAATACTTTCCTTGATTTCAGAATTATTTTTGATTTCTCCAGCCGGATCTAAAACCGTAATCTGAGAACCATTATTGTGAATTAATTTCTGCGCATATTCAATCAAGAATTTATCTTCCGCAGCAAATAACGGCATGAAAACTTGGTCGATTTCTTCTAAGTTTTTATCCACCAAAATTCCGACAGGCATTTTGCTGTAAGCGATGATGTGGCGCGTTCTTTCGTCAAAAGGGGAATTTTCAAACAAGCCTTCTTTTCCTGATAATTTGTCAATCAAACGATCTGGATTGATGATTCTTGTCGTATATCCTAAAACCCTTCCTAATAAAGTTCCTTCAAAAATCGACTGTCCTAAACCGATTAACAGCAAATCAAATTCACCTTGATTGGCGATTTCTGTCACATCTGAATCAATATCAACAGAAGCTTTGAAAAGCGTTACTATTTTTTGGTCAAGATTCTCAGCTTCGTTGACAATCGGCTTGAAAATTTCTTGTTCATAATGGCTGGCGTCAAAACCGTGAAGTTCGTTGCTCGACGACAAATGCATTGTTGTAATTAATGCATTTCCATTCTGTTTTTTCACTAAACTATTTGCGATTTTCAACAATGAAATTCCTCTTTCTGGAACGGCAAACGAAAGCAATATTTTGTATTTTGATTTATTCGTAATTGATTCCGGGATAATAGAATTTTGCGTTTTGAAAATTAAATTGATCAAATCTAAAGCTGGTCCGGTCATGAAAGTTGTCAGCAAAGCCATTAAAACCAGCATCGTGAAAATTGCCGGAGAAAGTACGCCTAACTCATAACCGATATTTAAAACGATCAATTCCATCAAGCCTCTCGTGTTCATCAGCGCGCCAATAATCAAGCTGTCTCTCCAATTTTGACCGACAAATTTAGCGGCAAGCGTGCTTCCTAAAAATTTTCCGGTAACGGCAACTGCAATGATTAATCCCGTAACTTTCCAAAGATAAATATCATCTAAAAGTCCGATTTCAGTTCTCAAACCTGTGAATACGAAGAATAACGGAAGCAAAACGATCAACGCAAAATCTTCCACTTTTTCAATAAAAATACTTCTGAATTTGGCGCTTTCCGGCATAATAACTCCTGCCATGAAAGCTCCGAATAAAGCGTGGATTCCGATAACTTCTGTTACATACGAAGAAATAATTAATGTCAAAAAGAAGATGGCAACGACTGGTTTGCTAAGCGTTTTTCTAGAAGAATATAAATCTCCTACTCTTTTCAAAAACGGCTTTACGACCATAATCATCAAGAAAACATAAGCAACGGCCATTGCAATAATATACAAAGAACTTACGAACGAACCAGCTTTTACAATAGCAATAACAGCCGCCAAAATACACCAAGCCGTGATGTCATCTGCAGCCGCGCAAGTAATGACAATGCTACCTAATTTGGTTTTTTGGATTCCCCTTTCTTGAACAATTCTTGCCAAAACTGGAAAAGCCGTGATACTCATTGCAATTCCCATAAACAAAGCGAAAGACATGAATTCAACACCTTCTGGAGCAAAAGTCTGGTATAAAAAATAAGCCAATCCGATTCCTAAAGTGAAAGGAAAAATGATACTGGCGTGGCTGATTACGACTGCTTCGTGCGCTTTATTTTTTAAGACTTTTAAGTCCAATTCCATCCCAATAACAAACATGAAAAGTATCAATCCGATTTGACTCAAAAATTGTAAATTTCCAAGGGAAGCTTTTGCGAATAAAATTCCAGAAAATTCTGGAAAATACATTCCTAAAAGTGATGGCCCAAGCACAATTCCGGCGATGATTTCTCCAATAACTGAAGGCTGTCCGATTTTTCTGCAAATCCATCCGAAGAATCTAGCCACGAGAATAATGGTAATAATTTGGGCTAATAAAATCGCCAATGGATGTTGCAAACTGTGTTGCATTGAATCTAAAAATTCTGCCCAGTCTGATTTATCTGAAGTTTTTTCAATGATGTTTCTTCCGTCTTCCAAAAATTTTCCTTGGTTCAAAAACCAATAAATTACTGCTGAGAAAAAGGCGATTAAAACTACGTAGAAAATGGAATTTTTATGTTTGCGCATTGTGGTAGTTATTTGTTTGGGGGCAAATATCTACATTGAAAACCTTATACAAATTGATTTTGTAAAATAGTTTTGGGCAATTGTAATAAGAAGGTAGAATTTTGTAATAAAACCTAAAGATTAATCTTGCAAAGAAAATCAGAACGGTAAATATCGCTTAAAAATAAAACCAAATTTTTACCAGATTTATCTAAAATCGAAGTTGTGATTTCATCATGTGCAAAAAACTTTACGGCCGACATTGCGATAATATCTTTCTTGTTTATTCTGCAGAAATCTGCTTTTGGAAGTTCAGATAGCAATTTGGCAAACGTAATATTCTTCAGTAAAATCGAATTTCCGTCTTTCATCAAAACTTCTTTGTCGCGACTGTCGCTTTCTGATGGCTGAATGTGAATGATCTGATCGAAAAACAGAAGTGCTTTTCCTTTATCTGTATTAAGTTGTGCGAATTTTTTCGTAGATGTTTTTTTGTTGATTTTTTCCAAAGCTTTGGTTACTGCTTTTTGCAAACGGTCTTTTTTCACAGGCTTTGTAATGTAGTCAATCGCCTCAATATCAAACGCTTCAACCGCATATTCTTTATAAGCTGTCGTAAAAATTACCATCTTTTCTTTCAGCAAATTGGCAACACTCAAACCATCCATTCCTGGCATTTCGATGTCGGTAATTACCAAATCGAAATCCAAGTTTTTCATTTCTGCTAGCAATTTTTCAGGATTGTCAAATGCCTTCACTACTTCCAATTCTGGAATTTGTTCGCACATCATTTTTAAGTACGTCAGCCCTGGCAATTCATCGTCCAGAAGCAAGCATTTGAGCTTTGTATTCAAGGAGGTCAATTTTTAAGTGAGCAATATAAACATCATCTTCGACAAATTTATCGAGTTTGAAATTATTGTTGTAAATTATTTTCAAGCGCTGTTCCAAAGTATTTGAACCTAAGCCGCTGTGGTCTTTTTTCAAGGTTTTGTGATCAGAAATTTTATTGGAAACCGTCAAGTAAAAACTGCTTTCTTTAAACTCAAAAACGATGGAAATAAAAGCATCCGGACTTTTTAAATCAGCATGTTTGAAAGCATTTTCGATTAAATCTATTGAAATCATCGGCGCTAAAATTGGCTGTTCATAAAGGAGTTCGTCTTCCTTGATTTTGGTTTTTACTTTTAATTCAAATAGCGGACTTACCTTGATTTTGTTTATTTCAATCAAGTTCAAGGCGAATTCAATTTCTTCCTTTGGAGAAACAAATTTCTTTTGGCTTTCGTATAAAATATAATCTAAAACGTTGGCTAATTTGTCGAGTGCGTGATAGGTTTGGTAAGCATGCGATTGGATTGAATTTAATATATTTTTAAAAAGATGCGGATTTAATTTTGATTCTAAAGTTTCTAGTTTCAGTCCGTTTACTTTTAACTCGAGCGAGTTGTATTTTTCCTCGAATTCGTGTTTTTGTACTTTGGCTTTTTTTAATTTATATATAAGGAGTAAAATTCCAATTGCTAGAAGAATGATTACAATAATCCCGATGACATAAAGCGTGTTTGAGATTAAGACGTCGGTTTTCATTTTTATTTTTTTGTAAAATTAGATAAAAATAATGAAAGTCATTGCGACGAAGGAAGCAATCACATAATCTGAATTCTTAACAAAATTTGGAATACAGATGACACGAATTTTATGGATTTACGCAGATTTTTTTGAGCTTACTTTTTCTAATTTTACCATATAAGGAATTTAAGGTCATATAAGTTTTTGGACGATAAAAACTCAAACTTGTTGACTGATTTTTTTACTATCTTTGCGGTCTGTTTTTTGGAAAAGTTTTCTTTGCAAACAGACTTAATTAGAAAGAATTTAAAGCTTTCTAAATTCAAATAAGAATAAATTCAAGAATATTTACACTAATAAAAATGAAACACACAAAAGTTAAGGAGCTGTTGAATAGTGCTCAAACGATGCAGGAAGTTTATGTAAAAGGCTGGGTTAGAACGTTTAGAAATAATCAGTTTATTGCCTTGAATGACGGTTCGACTATCAATAATATTCAGTGTGTTGTGGATTTTGAAAATACGCCGGCAGATACCTTAAAGCGTATCACGACTGGCGCGGCGGTGGCTTTGAAAGGCGCATTGACAGAAAGCAAAGGTGCTGGACAAAAATATGAAATTCAGGTGACGAACTTGGAGATTTTAGGTGATTCTGATCCAGAGAAATTCCCGATGCAGCCGAAGAAACATTCGCTTGAATTCTTGCGTGAGAATGCGCATTTGCGTGTGAGAACGAATGCTTTTGGAGCGATTATGAGAGTTCGTTCGGTGTTGTCTTTTGCGGTGCACCAATATTTTCAGGAAAAAGGTTTTGTCTATGTGAATACGCCTGTGATTACTGGCGCTGACGCGGAAGGTGCGGGTGAAATGTTTCAGGTAACTTCTTTGCCGTTGGATAATTTGCCAAAAAATGAAGAAGGAAACATCGATTATAAAAAAGATTTCTTCGGAAAACATACCAATTTGACGGTTTCTGGTCAATTGGAAGGCGAAGCTTTTGCAATGGCTTTAGGTCAGATTTACACTTTCGGACCAACATTTAGAGCGGAGAATTCAAATACTTCGCGCCACTTGGCAGAGTTTTGGATGATTGAGCCAGAAGTTGCGTTCAATGATTTGCATGACAACATGGATTTGGCCGAAGATTTTATTCAATATGTCATTAAATATACGGTTGATAAATGTGGCGACGATTTGAAGTTTTTGGAAGGTCGTTTATTAGAAGAAGAAAAATCAAAACCGCAAGCGGAAAGAAGCGAATTGGCTTTGCTTGAGAAATTGAATTTTGTATTGGAAAACAACTTCAAACGCGTTTCTTACACGGAAGCCATTGACATTTTGAAAAATTCAACTCCGAATAAAAAGAAAAAATTCAACTATATTATTGAAGAATGGGGTGCCGATTTACAATCGGAACACGAGCGTTATTTGGTGGAAAAACACTTTAAATCACCAGTAATTGTTTATGATTATCCGGCAAATATCAAGTCGTTTTATATGCGTTTGAACGAAGATGGAAAAACGGTTGGCGCCATGGATATTCTTTTTCCAGGAATTGGAGAAATCGTTGGAGGTTCGCAAAGAGAAGAGCGTTTAGACGTTTTGCTTGAGAAAATGAAAGTGATTGGCATCGATGAAGAAGAACTTTGGTGGTATTTAGACACGCGCCGTTTTGGTTCTGCGGTTCACAGCGGTTTTGGTCTAGGTTTTGAAAGATTGGTGCTGTTTGTAACGGGAATGACAAATATTAGAGACGTAATCCCGTTTCCTAGAACTCCTGGAAACGCGGAGTTTTAATAGTCAATAGTTTATAAAAATCAAATCAAAAATGGCACAAGTTTATCTTAACATGTGCCATTTTTGTTTGAAAATGCTTAAATTTGAAAGGTAAAATTCCAAATAAATCCATAGAATGCTCAAGCAATTTTTACAACTTAAATTATCACAGAAATTATCTCCGCAGCAAATCCAGCTGATGAAGTTAATTCAATTGCCTACGCAAGCTTTTGAACAGCGTTTAAAAGAAGAAATGGTCGAAAATCCGGCATTGGAAGCGGGAAAGGAAGAAGATGAATATGAAAAAGACGAATTCGAAAATGAAGAATATGACGATTATGATGAATTCGAAAACGACAGAATTGACGCCGAAGATATCAATATCGACGAATATTTAAGCAATGACGAAACGCCAGATTACAAACTTCAGGCGAATAATTATAGCGATGACGACGAAGACAGAAGCATGCCGTTCGCAGCGCCAGTGAGTTTTCACCAAGATTTGATTAATCAATTAAACACTTTTATCTTAAACGATGAAGAGCGTGAAATTGCTGAATTTTTGGTCGGAAGCATTGATGATATGGGTTATATCCGCAGAAGCGTTCCTGATATTGTGGACGATATGGCGTTTACACAGGGCATTTATACGGATGAAAAAAATGTGGAAAGAATACTTCATATTATTCACGAATTAGAACCTTCGGGAGTTGGAGCAAGAGATTTGCAAGAATGTCTTTTGTTGCAATTAAAGCACAAAACGCCAACGGAAGCTGTGGATTTGGCGATTGATATTTTAGAACACCAGTTTGAAGCTTTTACGAAGAAACATTACGATAAATTACTCCAAAAATATGGCGTTTCTCAAGACCAATTGAAAAAAGCAATTGACGAAATTGAGAAATTAAACCCAAAACCAGGAGGCGCTTTTACTGGAAATAATAAAATGGTGGAGCATGTAGTTCCTGATTTTACCATAAGAATTGTCGAAGGCGAATTGGAGCTTTCCTTAAACGGAAGAAATGCGCCAGAACTTCATATTTCGAAAGATTATCAAGAAATGATGCAGACTTACAAAGCATCTCGCGATAAATCAAACCAGCAAAAAGAAGCGGTTCAGTTCATCAAACAAAAGTTAGATTCTGCAAAATGGTTCATTGATGCGATTCGCCAAAGGCAAGAAACTTTGTTTGTGACGATGAACGCAATTATGCATTATCAGGAAGAATTTTTCTTAGATGGCGATGAAACTAAACTAAAACCGATGATTTTAAAAGACATCGCTGATATGGTTGGCTTGGACATTTCGACAGTTTCTCGCGTGGCAAACAGCAAATATGTAGAAACTCCTTACGGAACAAAATTGATCAAAGAATTCTTTTCTGAAGCGATGAAAAATGATCAAGGCGAAGATGTTTCTACACTTGAAATAAAGAAAATTCTGCAGAATGTGATTGAGGAAGAAGACAAGCACAAACCGCTTCCAGATGATCAATTGGCTGATATTTTAAAAGAAAAAGGATATCCGATTGCAAGAAGAACTATTGCGAAATATCGTGAACAGCTTGATATTCCGGTGGCGAGAATGAGGAAGAAGATGTAGAAAAATGAGCGAATTTGATAATTAGAAAATGATAAAGCTATGAACTTACAATTTATTCACGATACAAAAGGAAATACTACTGGCGTTTTTATTCCGATAGAAGAATGGCAAATCTTAAAAGCGAAATATGCTGATTTGCAGATTGATGAAATTGAAAATAATTCTGAGCTTTCTTCTTGGCAAAAAGAAATTATCGACGTTCGATTGAACGATTACTATAAAAATCCAAATGATGTTGGCGATTTTAGTAAGTTATTAGATGATATCGAAAAAGGTATTTAGATGAAATTTGAAATTGTAAATGCCAAAAAAGTTGAATCAGATCTTCTAGATATTGTAGAATATTACAAAAATATCAATCCAAAATTAGCCAAAGAATTTATCAGCAGAATGAAGGAAGCGAGTGCGTATATTCTGAGTGTGCCTTTCAGCTTCCAAATTAAATATAAGAATGTTCGAACGGTATTATTAAAGCAATTTCCATATCATATTCATTACATTTTAAACGAAGAAAACAACCAAATTGTGATTCTAGCTGTTATTCATTCCTACAGAAATCCTCAAGATTATTCAAAAAGATAATTCATCGCATTGAAAAAATTCCTCTCTATATTTTCTTACATTTTTCATCCGATGTTTATCTCGGTTTATGCCGTTTTGATTTATTTTTTCTTAACCGACCGCTATCATACTTACCAGGAATTATTTTTGATCATGGTTCAAGTTCTGATACTTACAATCTTGATTCCGATTTCAATTTTTTATTTTTTGATGTCTTTGGGAAGAGCAAACTCGTTCATGCTTTCTGAGATTTCACAGCGAAAAATTCCGCTATTTGTCAACGCTTTATTGCTTTATCTCTTGATTACGCAAAGCATCAGGGTTGAAATAATTCCAGAACTCTACTATTTCTTTTTTGGAGCTTTGGCTAGTACCATTTTGACTTTTTTATTGATTTTTACCAATCTCAAAGCAAGTATTCACATGGTTGGAATCAGCGCATTGACCGTTTTCATTATTGGATTTAGTCTGCACATCCAAAGCAACCATATCTACTTGGTTGCAAGTTTTATTCTACTTACAGGAATTGTGGCTTCTTCAAGATTGTCAATGAAAGCACACGATAGCAAAGAATTAATTGCGGGATTTATAGCAGGAGTTTTACCTCAGATTAGCCTTTTATATTTCTGGCTATAAAATATAAAACATCAATCCGATGTTTAAAGAATTCATGTCGATTGATTTTCCGTCAAGTTTGGCTTCTGATTTTAAAAGCGAATTCAAGCCATAATAAGCATGGAAATTCCAAGTGTTGTAACCAAATGAAATGTAAGCTCCATATTGAAATCTATTAAAATCATCATTTCCGAAATATTTAAAAGTCTCTGTCGAACTGACAAATTTAGATTTATTTAAAAACAAATAGCTCAATTTCACACCTGTATAAACGCGCCAAAATCTATGACTTTGGATAGTTGAAGTCCGCCATCTGAATTCAATCGGAAGATCTATATAATGCAAGGCAAATTTATTTTTGTCAAATTCGTCATCTAATTCATAGTTAAATTTTCCTTCGAATTTGGTGATTTTTAAATTTTGTCTAAAGTCATTCATCGAATAGCCAAGCCCAACTGCAATGGCATAATTTCTTCTTTTATTCAAAGGCATATCGCGTAAAAAACCTATGTGAAGCCCCGATGAAAAAGAATTTTGGCTTAAACCTTCTGGCCTATTTTGTAACAAATTATAAGTCAATCCGATATAAAACTGATCTTCTCGATACAAAGAATCGATGACTGTGACTGTGATATTCGTGGAATCTTTTTTTCTATTTGCCTCATCAATTTCTTGCTGCTCTACTATTTTTTGATTGTCGAGACTTTCTTTAATGCGCTCTTGCTCTTCTCTTTCCTGAGCTTCCTTAATTTGCTGGTTTGTTACCGGATCTTGAGCAAAAACAGGTAGGAAAGAAAAAAATAATAGTAAAATGAGATGCTTTTTCATAGCTTGAAAATTACATAAATAAAAGTAATAAAAAAAGCCAACCTACAAATGTATTTTTGTGCAGATTGGCGTAAATACTGAATTATATTGATTTTATTCTACATTATACAACCTATAATCCATTTCAGAAACGTTAAAAAATCCTAAAGCATAGTTGTCGAAGTTAGTTTGGTTGACAATATTTCCTCTCAATGTTGCGGTTGGAGTTGAAAAAGGACCGCCACCATTAGAAATACTAAGCAAAATATTCATGTAATTATAATAAGTTTTCGAAATTCCATAGACAGAAATCTCTACTGTTTGACCCGATTCTAAATCTTCGCTTGTATAAAAATCTGAAAATTGATTGCCTTGAAGAAATTCATCATCGTTTACATAATAAGTAGGAATAACGGCAAAACTTGGCTCATACTTCCAAAGATAAAAATCTGTGGTTGTCCCATTATCAGTAATATATGTTTTGAGTTCAATGTCTTCTCCGCTAAAACCACCGTCATTTCGCTGTTCGACTTTATCAATCACAGGAACAGGTTTCAAAGTTTCAGTTGCCGTATAAGTTTGCCCATCATAAATAACTGTCAATTCATAATCGGCATTTAAAACCGGCACAAAATTACCGCATAAATATTCGCCAGTTTCAGCATTTTCTATAAAACTAAAAACAGTATTATTGCTATCGGTAATAAAAACCGTTGCGCCAGAAACCGTTGGAGCTTCCGTTTGATAATAACTTGTTGTAGTTGTCAATTTTATTTTTTGATTGTTTCCTGAAGATCCTTTTTGCCAGACGATTGATGCGTCAATAACTAATCTTGGCGTGGCCGTTTTTAAGTCAACATCAACCACGTCTTCGCAACTTGAAAACACAATTATAAATAAAGTCAGTAAAATATATTTTAGATTTTTCATGATTTGAGTGAGATTAAAATTTGAAATTATAGCTAATTCCAGGTACAATTCCGAAGATTGAAAGACGAACAGCTTCATTTTTTCCAGTCAATTCATCTTGCCTGAAACTTATCGAAGCCGCATTTGCTCTTCCATATAAATTGTAAATACTGAAAACCCATTCGCTCTGCCAGCATTTTTTCTTTTGTGGTTTTGGCGTATAAGTTGCTGAAATATCCAAGTGGTGGTAAGCTGGCAAACGGTCTCCATTTCTTAATCCATAATTTGGAATTGTGATTCCCTGATATTGATATTGACCGTCAGGATAAGTAACTGGTTGGCCGGATTGCAAAGCAAAATTTGCTCCAAACGTCCATTTTTCATTTAAGTTATAAGCAGAAGTTACAGCTAAATTATGGGTTTTATCATATCCAGAACGATACCATTCTCCGCCATTAATTCCGCTTTCATTTGCATTTCTTCCAGGAGTTTTTTGTTCAGAACGCGACAAAGTATAAGAAATCCATCCATTAAATTTCCCTGTATTTTTTCTAAGCAAAAGTTCTACTCCGTAAGATCTCATTTTTCCATTTAAGACAATTTGCTCTATAAATTCATTGGCAATCAAATCTGCTCCATCAATATAATCAAGCCTATTTTTTATTGTTTTATAGTAGGTTTCTACTTCAAGCGAATAATCATCGTTCAAAAAATTTCTGAAATATCCCAAAGCCACTTGATCTGAAATTTGAGGTTTTATAAAATTATCACTCGGAGTCCAAATATCTAAAGGCGTTGGCGACGAAGTGTTGGAAATCAATTGCAGATATTGCGTCATTCGATTGTAACTGGCTTTTATCGACTGATCGTTATCTAATGTATAAGAAACCGCCGCTCTCGGTTCAAAATTATCAAAAGAAGCAATTGTTTGATTTCCGTCATAATGGCGCGTTCCAATTGGCGTAGCTTTTTCATAAATCTGGAAATTTTCATTGAAAATTACTGCTTCATTATTCGCATAAACATTCACATCAGCTTCTCCCAAACGATAAAAAAGACTATATCTCAAACCATACATGAGCGAAATTTTATCAGAAAGTTTGTGTTCTGCTTCCAAATAAGCGGCAGGTTCAAATGCATATTTGCTTTGGAATTCGCGGTAATTTATTCCAGAAACTCCCGTAGGCTTGATTGTTCCTGGATTAAAGTCGTAATACATTGCATTAATGCCATAATTCAAGCGAAATTTATCTGAAATATAATTTTTGAAATCATATTTTATATTGTAATTCTTGATTCCAGATTCATATTCAAATCCGACCAAGTCAAGATTCAATCCATAGTAATAATCGCTGTAAATCAAGGAAAGATTCGAGAATAATTTATCAGAAAACAGATGGTTCCAACGAAGATTTAAGGTAGAATTCCCATAAGTATTTTCAAAACTGTCGGCAATTCCAAAGACATCTCGACCGAAATATCCTGACAAGAACAAGCTGTTATTTTCATTCAATTTGTAATTTAATTTTGCATTTAAATCATAAAAATAAGCCGTATTATCATTGCCTATAATCGGCAAAAATAAGTGCGCATATGAACCGCGACCGCCAATTAAAAATGAACCTTTGTCTTTCACAATCGGCCCTTCAGCCAAAAGTCTGCTAGAAACCAACCCAATTCCACCGTTCACATGATACTCTTTCGAATTTCCGTCTTTTTGGTAAATATCTAAAACCGAAGAAGCTCGTCCGCCATATCTCGAAGGAATTCCTCCTTTATATAATTTCAAATCTTTTATCGCATCAGGATTAAAAACCGAGAAAAATCCGAAAACGTGAGAAGAATTATAAATCGTAGCTTCATCCAAAAGAATTAAATTTTGGTCGGCTCCACCACCGCGGACATTGAATCCAGAAGCACCTTCGCCGGCATTTGTCACACCCGGAAGAAGTAAAATTGCCTTTAAAACATCAACTTCGCCTAAAACCACAGGCATTTTTTTTATCGTTTCAATCGACAATTTATTGACGCTCATTTCGGCTTTTCGAATGGTTGATTTTGTTTTTTCCGTAATTACGACTTCCTCTAAATTTTTACTTGAAACTCCGAGAGAAAATGATTTTTTCAGATTTTGAGTTAGTGAAATTGTTTCTGACTTTGTTTCAAAGCCCACATAGCTGACTTCAATAACATGCTCCCCTTTTGGAAGCGTCATCGAATAAAATCCATATTCATTTGTGGTTGTCCCAATTTGCAATGACGGAATATAAATCGTCACGCCAATCAAGGTTTCATTGCTGGTTTCATCAGAAATGGTACCACTTACGGTAAATTTTTCTTGAGCAAAACTGGTCGAAATAAGGAATAAGAAAAAGAGTAATGAGAATAGTTTTTTTTGCATTTGATTTAAATTGCTTCGCCTTATGGAAGGCGATTTTGATTGATGATTGATTTGATTGTATTAAAATTGTAAGAATTAACGTAAAACTAAGCGTATAATTGTTCTACAAAAGTTAAAGTTGAAATTTTATATAAATCAAAAAACCCTTAAAATCGATTGATAATAAGGGCTTTGAAATAAATAAAATTTCGCAGAGAGAATGGGATTCGAACCCACGTTATGTTGCCATAAACACGCTTTCCAAGCGTGCGCCTTCAGCCACTCGGCCACCTCTCTATTTTATTGCGGTTGCAAATAACTGCAAAAAATATGAGTAAAGAAAATTAAAAGCTAAAATTATGACAGTTCGCCACGCAAAGAAGTTTCGAAAATTGTCTTGAAAACATTGGGCGAAACTTTTTGTCCAAGCAAATACATCAGCTTCGTAATCGCTGATTCTGTGGTAATATCCTTTCCAGAAATTACTCCGATTTTTTTCAAAGCTGAACTCGTTTCATATTTCCCCATGTCAACGCTTCCAGCTGAACATTGCGTCACATTTATGATATGCAAACCATTTTTAATGGCTTTTTTCAATACAGAAATAAACCATTCATCAGTTGGAGCATTTCCTGCGCCATATGTTTCGAGAACAATTCCTTTCAAGTTCGGAATGTCGATTATTGCTGAAAGCACATTTTCACTGATTCCTGGAAACATTTTTACAACGGCAACATTGTCATCCAATTCTTTGTGGACTTTGAATTTTTTAGCGCCAGATTTTGGCAAAAATAATTCATTATTTACTTTTAAATGCACTCCAGATTCAGCCAATGGCGAATAATTTGAAGAAACAAAAGCATTAAAATGTTCCGCATTAATCTTGGTAGTACGATTTCCTCGGTATAATTTATATTCGAAATAAAGACAAACTTCGTTGATGACAGGCTTGTTTTTATGCTGTAAGGAAGCAATTTGAATTGCCGTAATCAAGTTCTCTTTTGCATCAGTTCTCAAATCTCCAATTGGCAATTGTGATCCTGTGAAAACTACAGGTTTTGCCAGATTTTCCAACATAAAACTTAACGCAGAAGCGGAATAAGACATGGTATCTGAGCCATGAAGCACGACAAATCCATCAAAAAAAGTGTACTTTTCTTCAATTATAGAAGCAATTTTTATCCATTTTTCAGGATTCATATTGGACGAATCAATTGGATTTTCGAAAGAAATTGTTTCAATCTCACAATCCAGCTGTTTCAATTCTGGAATTCTTTGCAAAAGTTTTCCAAAGTTGAAAGCCTTCAAAGCGCCGGTCTCAAAATCCTTCATCATTCCGATGGTTCCACCGGTATAAATCAAAAGTATTTTTGGCCTAGATAGCATTTTCGTATTTTGATTTATTCACGACAGGATTTGCATACATTGCTAAAAATCCTTGCATTTCAATCGGATTATTTTCGTCGATTCTGATTTCTAAACGTCTTTCAAAAAGCGATTTTTCTTTCTCCGTATATAAATGCGAATATTTTGTAGTGTTGTTTAAAATGTCATAAGCGATGTAATTTGTGGGCCATAATTTATAGCTCGCCAAAATTGAATCGTCAATCGCTTGTGCCAAAGCTTGAATTTGTTTGTTAGAATTATCAAATTCTGCAGAAATTTCGTCCAATTCAGTGTCTAAAACATCGCCAACATGAATATGGATTCGCTTCTTTTGCCCCATGATGCCGCTTAAAAGCGTCATGAAATCTTCATTTTTATCTTTAATGTAAACCTCATCATTTGCTTCCGCCATTAATTGTGGCATTTTCAAAGCATCTGTAGGATCATATTCATAAGAAATCGAAACCGGAACAATTTTCAATTTCTTGAAATATTCCATTAAATTTTCTTCTTCAGATGCCATCGAAAGCATTTTCAAAACGCCAGGATGCGTTGCATCGTTTCCATCTTTTGTTCGTCCTTCACGCTGTGCAATCCAAACAGAACGGTTTTCTCTCAAAATTAATTGCCCAATATATTCTGACATTAATTTTGAACTTTGCAATAATTCTCTTGGCGACAAACCTCTTTGAACCAAGAAATTACGATTCAATTTTGATAAAGTATATAGAAAAGATTTCTTCACTAAATTATCTCCAATAGCTGAAGCAGTCATTACCAAACCATTCTCAAACAGGCAGGTATTCAATAAAGAAGTATCTAAAATTATGTCTCTGTGATTTGAGATAAATAAGTAAGGAGTATGTTTGTCTAGCTTTTCAAAACCAGAAGTCGTCAATCCGTCAGAGCTGTTTTCAAGCACTTTCATGACCGCATGATAAATAAAATTACATTGAAAATCCCTTATAGAATGCGTTCTCTTTAACTGCTCAATCCAGACATTTTCTTCTAATTCAGGAAACGTGAAACTCATCATTGCTTTCATCATCGGATGATCGGCAACCTTGCATAAAGCTTCATTTACTTCAACATCATAGAACGGTCTGATTTTATCAAATTTGGACATTTACTGTATTTTTTTAACAATTCACAAATGAACAAAAATTTTATGAATTTGGAGTGATTTCTTTGTTAAATCCCGAAAATTGAGATCGAATTTTGAGTAGTTTTTTCGGCAATTTCTTCCAAAGGCAAATTATATATTGTTGCCAACTTTTCTGCGACTAATTTTGCATAACTGCTTTCGTTTCTTTTGCCACGAAATGGAACTGGAGCCAAATAAGGAGAATCGGTTTCTAAGACGATATTTTTTATGTCAATCTCTTTTAGAAATTGGTCGATTTTGCCATTTTTAAAAGTGGCGACACCGCCGATTCCTAGTTTTAAATTGTAAGAAATGGCTTGTAGCGCTTGCTCGTAAGTTCCGGTAAAGCAATGGAAAATTCCAAATAAATCGGGTGCTTTTTCAGTTTCTAAGACTTCAAAAACTTCATCGAATGCATCGCGACAATGGATATTTATTGGTAATTTATATTTTTTAGCTAATTGGATTTGTCGTTTGAAAGCAATTTTTTGCTGTTCTAAAAAGGTCTTGTCCCAAAACAAATCGATTCCGATTTCACCGATTGCGTAGAATTTTCTTTTTTCTAATTCTTGTTCGACGAAAGCTAGTTCTTCTTCGTAATTTTCTTTGACATAAGTCGGATGCAAACCCATCATCAAAAAAACATTTTCAGGATATTGCTTTTCGATTTCATACATTTTTTCGGTGTAAGTGGAATCAATCGAAGGAACGAAAATTCGCTTAACGCCGGCTTCAAAAGCGCGTTGCATCATTTCGGATCTGTCTTGTGAAAATTCTTCGCTGTAAATATGGGAATGAGTGTCGGTAAAAATCATTGGTTTATTTTGAATGGCAAAATTACGGATTTTTGTTTGCCAATCGACTGAAGTCGATTGTAATTGATGGTTGGATTTTTAGACAAAGTTTATCGACAAAGATTGGTCCGGAAGTTTACAAAAATTCAAATGGTTTCTCAAATAGCCCCGATGATGCCATTGTTTGAGCTCTTGCTTTTGCGCTAGAAAAAGCAAAGCGAGTGGCTTCAGCGGGAATTGCGATTGCTGAAAATGCCTGAAGAATCGCTTCTAAAAACCAAGAAAAGCTTTAAATTCTTTAATAAATAATTATGCTTTTTCGAATCCGGTTTTAAATTTAATTAGCTTATTTTTGAGTATAGGATCAGCAAAATGGACAAATTCGAAGATAACTTGAAATCAAAAGGCTACAAAAAAGTAAAACTTAAAATTTCAAAAACCAACCACCTCATCATCAAGGCAAAAATTAATGGAATCAGCGGCAATTTCATTTTAGACACTGGCGCTTCTAGCAGCTGTGTTGATTTTAACGACATTGATCATTTTAAACTTACCGCGGAAGATTCTCCCACAAAAGCGGCGGGAGCTGGTGCAGTTGGCATGGATACGCAACATTCTGCAAATAATTTACTTCAATTAGGTCGCTGGAAAACGGATCATTTTTCGCTAGTAATTTTTGATTTGTCACATGTTAATTTGGCTTTGGAACAATATAAAGCGAAACGGGTTCATGGAATTATCGGAGCTGACATTTTAATAAAAGGAAAAGGTGTGATTGATTATGATGGGGAATATTTTTATTTAACTGATTAAGAGACTATTTAATGTATCATTATTTTTCAGAATAAAAAAATTTTTCATTTTAAATTATCGTTATATGTTTGCGCCCAACTTAAAATTATTAAAATGAAAAAATTATTTTTATTTCTTGCCACAGCAGCGTTAGCTGTTTCTATGAATTCATGTTCTAGTGATGACAATTCTGATTCAAATTCAGGAGGAACACCTGGAGGAAAAATTACCGCAAAAATTAATGGAGTAAGCAAAACTTTTGACAATGTAGTTGTTAATCAAGAAACATTTACTGAGGATGGAGGTTATACTATTCTGACAGTAACTGGAACTATGGGGACAAGCACTAATGAGTTATTCAAATTCGCTGTTGAAAAAGGCGATGTTGGAGCTGATGCTATTTATTTTTATACAATAGAGTATAAATTAGCAGGTTCAACTTACCGTGCATCTAGTGAGGAGTTTACTACAGTTGTTCAAACTAACAGTGACAACAGATTAAAAGGAAACTTGTCTGGAACTCTAGGAAATGACACTGGTAACACAGTTACTTTTACTGATGGAGCTTTTGATTTTACTTACTAAATTTAAAATTTCGCATAAAAAAATCCCGTTCGCAAATGTGAACGGGATTTTTTATTTATAATAAGTTTGAAACTATAGTTCCAAAGCTTTTTTAGGATTATTATCCATCAACAATTCTGCTGGATTTTCCAATGCTTCTTTCACAGCAACCAAGAAACCAACTGACTCACGTCCGTCGATGATTCTGTGATCGTAAGACAAAGCAACGTACATCATTGGGTGAATTTCCACTTTACCATTTACAGCGATTGGACGCTCGATAATGTTGTGCATTCCCAAGATTCCAGATTGTGGAGGATTGATGATTGGCGTTGAGAGCATGCTTCCAAAAACACCGCCATTTGTGATTGTGAATGTTCCACCAGTCATATCATCAACGGTAATTTGTCCGTCACGCGCTTTGATAGCTAATCTTTTGATTTCAGCCTCAATGCCACGGAAAGTCAAGTTTTCTGCATTTCTAACCACAGGAACCATCAAACCTTTTGGTCCAGAAACCGCGATTGAAACGTCAACAAAATCGAAAGCAATTTTGTGATCTCCGTCCATCATTGAGTTTACATCTGGGTATAATTGCAATGCTCTTGTTACCGCTTTTGTAAAGAAAGACATATATCCTAAACCGATTCCGTTATGTTTTGCCTTGAACGCATCTTTGTATTCATTACGAAGATTGTTGATCGGCGTCATGTTTACTTCGTTAAACGTAGTCAACATTGCAGTTTCGTTTTTAGCAGCAACAAGACGTTCAGCCACTTTCCTACGAAGCATTGACAATTTTGTTCTTTCTGATCCACGGTTTCCTCCTGTTGGAGTTCCCATTGATGGAACAGCGTTTACAGCGTCGTCTTTTGTGATTCTTCCACCTTTTCCAGTTCCTGAAACTGATGCTGAATCTATACTTTTTTCATCCAAAATTTTTCTTGCCGCTGGCGAAGGAGTTCCTGAAGCATAGCTTTTTTCAGCTGCTGGAGCTGGTTTTGCTTCTTCTTTTTTAGGCTCTTCTTTTTTAACCTCAGCTTTTGGAGCTTCTTCTTTTTTCTCCTCTTGCTTTTCTTCTTTTACCGGAGCGTCACCTGAAGGTTTTCCGTCAGTATCAATATGGCAAACCACTTGACCAACAGCCACAGCATCACCTTCTTCCGCTTTAAGCGTAATAATTCCGCTAGCTTCTGCAGGCAATTCTAAAGTTGCTTTGTCTGAATCTACTTCAGCAATCGCTTGATCTTTTTCTACGTAATCTCCGTCTTTTACTAACCAAGTTGCGATTTCAACTTCGGTGATTGATTCCCCTGGAGAAGGAACTTTCATTTCTAAAATCATCTTTTATAATTTTATTGGTGTTATAATTAATGTAATAAATTTTCAACGGATATGTCTTCATCGATTTCTTCCCAATGAATCCCTTCTCCTTTTCCAATAAATCGCCATTTTTTCAATTGTTCGTCGGTGGCTTTTCTTAATCTCGGAAACCATTCTAACGGAATAGACAATTCTCTTCCATCTTCTAAAAAAACAATCATTTTAGAATCGGCGAAGTCAATGTTTACTGCATTGTTTGATTTGCTAATTACTGAAAAACTCATCCCATTTTTGTATTAAAAGTCCTTGATTTAGTTCTACTAAATTACGAATTTGTTTTTAATTCGCTTGCACTAAATCCAGACGACTTGACTAATTCTATATTCTCTAAATTAAATTTAGCTGTTTTTCCAGCTTTTTCAATATGAATGTGTTTTGGCAAATGCTCATTGCTATAAAAGAAAAAACGAAAACCGCTTTCATTTAAAACTGTTGGCATTTAGCTAAACAAATTTTTATCAAAAACCATTGCAATTGCTGCCGCGTGACGTTTTTTAGAACGTGCGTAACTTCCTGCTGCTGGCGCGCTGTAAGCTTTTAATGAAGCGACTCTTAATTTAACCAAATCAAAATTCATCAACATATAGCTGTAAGCTCCCATATTTTTAGGCTCTTCTTGCGCCCAAACATAATCGTCAGCATTTGGATATTTCTTGATAATTGCTTTTAATTGTTCTACTGGCAATGGAAAAAGTTGCTCGATTCTCACGAATGCGACGTCTTTTCTTCCGTTTGCTTCTCTTTCTGCTACTAAATCATAATAGAATTTACCAGTACAGAATACCAATGTTTTCACGTCTTTTGCTTCCACATTTGGATCATCCAAAACTTCTTGGAAACCTCCATTTGCAAATTCATCAACCGTAGAAACTACTGAAGGATGACGCAATAAACTCTTTGGTGTAAACACAATCAAAGGTTTTCTGAACGTGGTTTTCATTTGTCTTCTCAATAAGTGGAAGAAGTTTGCCGGCGTTGTACAATCTGCTACAAACATATTGTGGTTGGCACAAAGCTGTAAATATCTTTCCATTCTTGCTGAAGAGTGCTCTGCTCCCTGGCCTTCATAACCGTGTGGCAATAACATTACCAAACCATTTTGATTGTTCCATTTGTCTTCTGCTGCAGAAATATATTGGTCCAACATAATTTGGGCTCCGTTAGAGAAATCTCCAAATTGTGCTTCCCAGATTGTCAATGTTTTTGGGCTAGCCAAAGCATATCCGTAGTCAAAACCAACAACTCCATATTCAGATAAAAGTGAATTGAAGATATTGAATTTCCCTTTTTGGTTGTTCAATTGCTGCAAAAGGATTACTTCTTCTTCAGAATCTTCCACTTTCACAACCGCGTGACGATGCGAAAATGTTCCTCTTTCTACGTCTTGACCAGAAATACGAACGTCATAACCTTCAGTCATTAAAGAACCATAAGCCAATAATTCAGCCATTGCCCAGTCTAACTTATCGGTTTCAAAGAACATATTTTTTCTATCGTTGATCAGCTTTTGGATTTTGCTGATGAACTTTTTATCGCTTGGCAATGTTGTAATTGTTTTTGCGATGTCTGTCAAAATATCTTTTGAGAAAGTCGTATTTACTTTTTGAAGCATTTCTGTTTCATCAGCTTGCGTATATCCGCCCCATTCGTTTTGCATAAACGGAGTGATGATTGTCAAGTCTTTTTTACGAGAAGCTTCAAGATTTTCGTCCAAAACTCCTTTGTATTCTTTCTCTAATTTACCCACATATTTATCGTCGATAATTCCATCAGCAATTAATTTCGCTGCATACAAATCTCTTGGATTTTCATGTTTGGCAATCAGTTTGTATAATTTTGGCTGTGTAAAACGAGGTTCGTCACCTTCGTTGTGGCCATATTTTCTGTATCCTAATAAGTCGATGAACACATCGCTTCCGAATTGCATTCTGTATTCTAAAGCGAATAACATTGCGTGAACAACAGCTTCGGCATCATCCGCATTTACGTGTAAAACCGGAGAATTTGTCACTTTTGCAACGTCAGTACAATACGTAGAAGAACGTGCATCTAAGTAATTTGTCGTAAATCCAACTTGGTTGTTAATCACGATGTGAATTGTTCCGCCTGTTTTGTAACCATCCAAATGTGCCATTTGAACGATTTCATAAACGATTCCTTGCCCAGCAATTGCCGCATCACCGTGAAGTGCGATTGGCAATACTTTTGAGAAATCATCCGGGAAATGACGGTCTTGTTTTGCTCTCGCAATTCCTTCAATTACAGCTCCAACCGTTTCTAAGTGAGAAGGATTTGGTGCTAAATTGATATTAATATTTTTTCCAGATTTTGTCTTCTTGTCAGCCGTTAAGCCCAAGTGATATTTTACGTCACCATCAAAAAGCGCATCATCATCGTAATCTTTTCCGTCAAATTCAGAGAAAATGTCTTGTGTATTTTTTCCGAAGATATTTGCCAAAACGTTCAAACGACCACGGTGAGCCATTCCCATCACAAACTGCTCCACTCCTTTTTCAGCCGCAGCTTCGATCAAAGCATCTAAAGCTGGAATCAAAGTTTCGCCACCTTCCAAAGAGAAACGTTTTTGTCCTACATATTTTGTATGAAGAAAGTTCTCAAAAGAAACCGCTTCGTTCAATTTATTTAGGATGTTTTTCTTTTCTTCCGCAGAAAATTTCGGCTGGTTATCGTTGTAACCGATTTTGTCCTGAATCCATTGTCTTACCTCTGGATTTCTGATGTACATATATTCAACACCAATGTGCTCACGGTAGATTTTATCTAAGTGACCCAAAATTTCTTGCAACGTACAAGGCGCAATTTTGATTGCTTTTGCAGCGTCAAAAACGGTATTCAAATCTGCATTTGAAAGTCCGAAATTTTCAAGATCCAAGTTTGGTGTAAAGATTCTACGCTCACGAACCGGATTTGTTTTGGTAAACAAGTGTCCTTGCGCTCGGTAAGCTTCGATCAGCTTTAAGACATTAAATTCTTTTTGTAATTTCTCAGAAATTTGGCTTACGTCCACAGAGTTTGAAGATGCGTAATTGGCCAATTGTTGTGCAGGTGCCTGATATTCCTCGTTATATGTTTCCATCCCGAAGTCAAAACCTTGGAAAAAACTTCTCCAACTTGGTTCTACGCTATCCGGATTTTCAAGATATTGATCGTATAATTGAGCAAAAAATTCAGTATGTGCCGCGTTTAAAAAGGAAAACCTATCCATAATATAATTGAATGTCCTAATATGTTAGAAATATTTTTGCAAAAGTACGACAATTAGAACAATCTAATAATTATTTCATACTTTTATGTATTAAACTTAACTTAAATTTAGGGTATGAAAGTAAGCATTTTAAACCATATCACAAAAATCGTTTTCGTAGTGAGTTTATTTGTTTTTTCTGACAAGGCAAAAGCGCAAGAAATGGAATACACTGATTTTTGGAGCAGAGTTCATTTTGGAGGCGGTTTGGGCGTTGGTTTTGGTTCAAATTATACCAATATTGCATTGGCTCCGAGTGCGATATATGATTTCAACCAATATATTTCTGCCGGAATCGCTTTGCAGGGAAGTTATGTTCGCGATAAAAATTTTTATGAATCGTATATGTACGGACCAAGTTTGATTGTTCTTGGAAATCCAATTCCGCAAATTCAGCTTTCTGCAGAGTTGGAACAATTGCGTGTTAATGTAGATTATGACGACAATTTAGGTTTCCCAAATGATAATTTCTGGAATACCGCTTTGTTTTTAGGAGCCGGTTATCGAACTAACAATGTGACACTTGGCGTACGATATAATGTTTTGCACGACAGCAATAAAAATGTATATAGTGATGCTTTGATGCCTTTTGTGAGGGTTTATTTTTAAGAATCACATTAAACAAATTCGTAACTTTGCAATAATAAAATGTAGAAGAAAATGGGAGCTTTAGAATTGAAAGACAATATTTTAGAATTATTAAACAATGCCGATGAAAACCTGCTTAAAGTTGTCAAAGAAGCGATTGACAACTATAAGAAAGAAGAAATTGTGGCATACACAGTCGATGGAAAGCCTTTGAATAGAAAAGAATACAAGAAAAAACTTGACAGTGCAATGCAAAGAGTTAGGGAAGGTCATTATACAACTCAAGAGGATTTAGAAAAAGAAATGAAAAATTGGTAAATGAAAAAACCAAAAATAGTTTGGGATGATTTAGCCAAACAAGAATTAAAAGCCATTTACAATTATTATAAGCCTATCTCTACAAAAGTTGCAGACGCAATTTTAGATAATATTGCTATTGGAATTGAAGAAATTCGATTTACACATCAATATCAGAAAGATGTAATTCAACCAGAATACAGAAGATGTAAGTCATTATAAAGTTATTTATATGGCTGAAGCCACTAAAATAACAATTTTGAGCATCTTCGACACCCGCCAAGATCCAAACAAACAGCATCTTTAAAACTTATTTCGAAACCAAACCTTCTGCCATTCCCTCTTCAAGATCAAAAAAGCAACATCTTCCGATAAATTTACCAAATCAGAACCGTCTAACTTTTTGATTTCGTTTTCAGAAACATCAATAATATAAAGCAGATTCAAGTATTCTGCAAATTTGAATTGAATCAATCTAAAGATTTTTTCGTGTAATTGGATTTTTAATTCCTCTGGCGAAGTGCTCATCGGAAAATCAATCGCTTCATTAGCAGAATTAAAATCTTTGTTGATTTGCTCAATTAGTTTTAGGTATAAATTTTCCTTTTCAGCTTCTGAAAGTAAATTGTCAGTATTTATTGGAGCTACAAACATTTAAGATTTTTGATTTAAAATTTCCGCTGATTTGATTTTTGAAATTGTTATTGCCATTGAAGTTTAAACCTTTCGGCTCATTAAATTTTCTCCAAAGATTCTCAAGATTGCCTTTTTATCTTCGTCAATTTTCATTTTCCCCAAAGTTTCAAAAGCTTTTAAAGTATAGTCTTTGATTGCAGCTTGTGTGGCTTCTGAAGCGCCTGTTTCATTGAAAATTTCTTTAATTGAATTGATTTTCTCTGTATTATCGCTTGGTTGAATTGAAAATAAATTCATCAATTGTTCCGCAATTTCTTTGGTAGAAAATTCTAAAGCTTTCAAATACAAATAGGTCTTTTTATTTTCAATAATATCGCCGCCAACTTGTTTTCCGAAAGTTTCTGGATTTCCAAACGCATCTAAATAATCATCTTGCAATTGAAAGGCGATTCCCAGATTTAGTCCAAAATTATATATTGCATTGCAATTTTCTTCATTGGTTTCGGCAATTATCGCTCCCATTTTCATTGCTGCCGCGACTAAAACCGCCGTTTTATATTCGATCATTTTCAAATATTCCGGAATCGTAACATCATCACGATTTTCAAAATCAACGTCCCATTGCTGGCCTTCGCAAACCTCAAGCGCCGTTTTGCTGAATAATTTTGCAAGCGATTGGAATATTCTTGGTTCGTATTTTTCAAAATATTGATAGGCCAAAATCAGCATTGCATCACCAGAAAGGATTCCTGTATTTAGGTTCCATTTTTCGTGAACGGTTTCTTTTCCTCTTCGCAATGGTGCATCGTCCATAATGTCATCGTGAACTAGCGAGAAATTATGAAAAACCTCAACCGCCAAAGCCGCCGGAAGCGCTTCCTTATAATCAGTATTAAAAATTTCTGCAGTCATCAGCGTCAAAATCGGACGAATTCTCTTTCCGCCTAAAGACAAAATGTAATGAATTGGTTCGTAAAGACTTTTTGGTTCTCTAGAAATTTTCTGACTTTCTAAATAATTCAAGAAGTTTTCTTGGTAATCGCTGATCGAATGCATAAAAATAATTTTGCGCTAATTTACAGTATTGTTCTTGCATGGCAAATATGATTACGGATTATTCAAACGAAAACGGTTTCTGTTAAAATGCAGTTAAAAATAAATTTGACATTTTTGTTAAACACTTTTGTACATATCTTTGCATTGACAAAATTGTTAAATACTTTAGTTAAACAAAAATGGCAACAACTAAAAAAGATGATGCAACTGAGGAATTGATTAAAAATACCGCCAAAAGATTATTTTTTGGAGAAGGTAAATTTAATGCAACCACTCAAGAAATTGCTGATGCTGCGGGAGTAAATAGAACTTTAATCAATTATTATTTTAGATCTAGGGATAAATTGTTTGAACTAGTTTTTAAAGATGCACAAGAGAGAGAGCAGGAAAGAACAGAATCTATTATGTTTTCAGAACTTCCTTTTAAGGCAAAAATTGCCGAATTCATCGATGATACTTTTGAAATGGCAAAAGAATATCCTTATATGGAAATGTATTTGGTAACCCAATTTAACCAAGGCTGTTATTTTAAAGACGAGGAAGGAATGGACCGAATGCTGAAAAAATTCTACGAAGAATTTGAAGTAGCAATGGAAGACGGCCTGATCAGAAAAACAGATCCGATTCAATTTATTCTTAACATGGTTTCGATGACTTCTTTCCCGATTGCGATGCGTCCGCTTTTTCAAAAAACGATGCATTTAAATGATGAAGAATATGAAAAAATCCTGTCTGACAGAAAAGAAATCATCATGGACACCTTATTTATCAAATAAACTCAATCATAATCAACTATAATTTTAAACAAATGAAAACCATAAGTAGCTTAACGAAACTCAAAGCAGTCGCTTTTATTTTTGTAGCATCGCTTTTCATTTCAGAAAGTGTCCAAGCCCAAGGCCAGACATTGACGCTGAAAGATGCCATCAAATATGCACTGGAAAACAAAGCCGATGCAAAGAAAGCCAAGCTTGACGTTGAAAACAGCAATTATCAAATTGAGGAAGTTCGTTCAAGAGCGTTGCCTCAAATTTCTGCAAACGGAAACATGACTTACAATCCCGTATTGCAATTGAACGCACTGGATGTTGGCGCTTTTGCTGGCCCAGGAAACCCTAGCGACATTCAACTTGTAGCACTTGGCCAAAAATGGAGCACTACAGCTGGCGTTACCCTTACCCAAAACATTTTTGATCAAGCGGTATTCATCGGTTTAAAAGCAGCAAAAACCACAAGAGAGTTTTACCAAATCAACCAGCAGTTAACAGAAGAACAAGTTATTGAAAACGTAGCGAACAACTATTATCAAGTATTTGTGCAAAGACAAAAACTGATTGTCGTGGACAGTAATTATGTAAATACTTCCAAAGTAAGAGATATTATTAAAGGCCAATTCGACAATGGATTAGCAAAAAAAATTGATTTAGACCGTTTGACCGTGAATTTATACAATATAAATACACAGCGACAGCAATTAATCAATGCCGTTCAATTGCAAGAAAATGCTTTGAAATTTTATATGGGAATGCCAATCGAAACACCGATTGTAATTCCAAATACTGAATTTGAAGTGACACCACAAGCACTATCTGAAGCTCCAAATACGGCTACAAGAACAGAATATTTAGCCTTAGAAAAACAAGAACAGCTTTTGAGCTATCAAAAGAAATCAGTCATTGCCGGATATTATCCAACACTTTCTATATCTGGAAGTTACAATTATATTGGCCAAGGTCCAGAAATGCCAATTGGAGGCAAGCCTTCTGACGGCGTATATTGGTCAGATTACTCTGCCATCGGATTGAACTTAAACATTCCGATTTTCACGGGCTTTGGCACAAGAGCAAAAGTGCGCCAAGCAGATGTGGAATTGCGAAGAATCAAAGAAGACATGATTGACACTAAGCTTTCTCTTGATTTGGCTTATGAAAATGCTAGAACTCAAATCAACAACAGCTTGATTACAATAAAAAATCAAGGCGAAAATGTGCAATTGGCACAAGAAGTTTTAGACAATACAAAAAACAATTATTACAACGGATTGGCGCCACTGACCGATTTGTTAGACGCTGAAAACTCTCATGTTGAAGCACAAAACAATTATACTTCTGCACTTTTAGATTATAAATTGGCAGAAATCCAGTTAATCAAAGCAAAAGGAGAATTAAGAACACTTACAAACTAATCATACAATGAAAAAACTACTTTATATAGTAATAGGAATCGCGGTCATCGGATTGATTGCTTTTATTTTAATGAATAACAAGAAAGAAAACGAAGCCAAAACAGCGATCGTTGCTGAGAAAAATGCTACGGTTTCTGTAAAAATTGATACGGTTAAAACACAAGACGTTTCTTTGGATTTCGTTTCAAATGGTAATTTCCAACCAATACAAGAATTGAAATTTTCTGCTGAAAAATCTGGAAAAGTAATTAAAGTTCTTGCAAAAGAAGGTGATTATGTAAAAGTAGGCCAAGTGTTGGCAATCGTAAGAAGCGACGTTGTAAATGTGGAAGCATCTAATGCAAATGCGTCTTACCAAAATGCCGTTACTGATTACAGCAGATATGAAAACGCTTATAAAACTGGCGGTGTTACAAAACAGCAATTGGACCAGGCAAGATTGGCAATGGTGAATGCTAAAACGCAATTGACGCAGGCAAATATCAATGTTGGAGACACAAGAATCAAAGCGCCGATAAGCGGTTTTATCAATAAAAAATACATTGAGCCAGGTTCTATTTTAGCAGGAATGCCAGCAACAGAATTATTTGATATCGTAAATGTTTCTAAGTTGAAATTAAATGTTACGGTTAACGAAAGCCAAGTAGCAAGCTTGAAAGTAGGCGATGTTACCAAAATCAAAGCCAGCGTTTATCCTGATAAAGATTTCTCAGGAAAAATTACATTTATCGCTTCAAAAGCGGATGAAAGCTTAAACTTTCCGGTAGAAATTGAAATTGCAAACAATGCTTCAAACGACCTGAAAGCAGGTATGTATGGAACGGCTGAATTTGCTTCGAAACAACAAAAAAGTTCTCTTAAGATTGTTCCTAGAAATGCTTTCGTAGGAAGTGTGAGCAGCAACCAGATTTTCATCGTAGAAAACGGAACTGCAAGATTGAAAAAAGTAACCGCAGGAAGAATTATCGGTGACAAAGTGGAAATCTTAGAAGGTTTATCTGACGGACAACAAGTAATTGTGACTGGACAAATCAATTTGCAGGACGGAAGCAAAGTGGAAATTATTAAATAAAGTTACTAAGTCGCAGAGGTACAAAGTTGCAAAGTTGCTCATTTTAACTTTGAAACTATGTCTCTTTGAAACTTTGAAACTTCAAAAAAACAAAATATGAAATTAGCAGAAATATCCATAAAACGTCCCTCGCTGGTAATTGTATTGTTTACAATTCTGACTCTTGGCGGACTGTTCAGTTATAGCAATTTGGGTTACGAATTGATTCCGAAATTCGAGACGAACGTAATTACTATTGCCACGACTTATCCTGGTGCTTCGCCGAGTGAGGTGGAAAACACTGTGACGAAAAAAATTGAAGATGCGATTGCTTCCTTAGAAAATATTAAAAAGATCGATTCGAAATCTTACGAAAGTTTGTCGACCGTTTCTATCACATTGACTTCGACAGCCGATGTAAATATTTCGATGAACGATGCGCAAAGAAAGATTAACGCAATTATCAGCGACTTGCCAGACGATGCTGAAACACCTTCGTTGACAAAATTCTCCCTGAGCGATTTGCCGATTATGACTATTGGTGCCAATGGAAAAATGGACGAAGTGCAATTCTATGACTTGATCGATAAAAAATTGGCTCCGATTCTTTCGCGAGTGCAAGGTGTGGCGCAGGTAAATATTATTGGCGGTGAAGAAAGAGAAATCCAGGTGAATCTTGACGCCGTGAAAATGCAAGGTTACAACCTTTCTATTCCTGATGTTCAGCAAAATATCTTGTCTTCAAATCTAGATTTCCCAACAGGAAATATCCAAACGCGTGAGCAAAAGATATTGATCCGTTTGGCTGGAAAATATAAAAATGTGGAAGAATTGAGAAACTTGATCGTTTCTTCTAAAAACGGAATACAAGTACGTTTAGGTGATATTGCCGACGTTCAGGATACGCAGAAAATTACGGAAAAAGTAGCTCGTGTTGATCAAAAAAGCGCGATTATTTTACAAGTAATCAAGCAATCTGATGCAAATGCGGTGGCAGTTAGCGAGGAATTGGTAAAAACGATTGCCAAGCTTGAAACCGATTATAAAGCAAACGGACTAAAACTTGAAATTGCAAAAGACAGTACGATTTTTACATTGGAAGCGGCAGATTCTGTGGTACACGATTTGCTTATCGCAGTAGTTTTGGTTGCTTTTGTAATGTTATTTTTCTTGCATAGTATTAGAAACTCACTGATCGTAATGGTTTCAATTCCAGCATCTTTGATTGCCACTTTTATCGGGATTTACTTATTAGGATACACCTTGAACTTAATGAGTTTATTAGGATTATCACTTGTAGTTGGTATCCTTGTGGATGATGCAATTGTGGTTCTTGAAAACATTTACAGGCACATGGAAATGGGTAAAAACCGAGTTCGAGCCGCTTATGATGGAACTGCTGAAATCGGAGGAACTGTTGTCTCAATTACCTTGGTTATCGTGGTAGTATTCTTGCCAATCGCCTTAAGTACAGGTTTGGTTTCTAACATCATTACGCAATTTTGTGTGACGGTAATTATCTCAACATTGTTGTCATTACTAGCGTCGTTCACGATTATTCCTTGGTTGTCTTCTCGCTATGGAAAACTAGAGCATATCACAGGAAAAAATCTTTTCGGAAGAATCATCCTTGGTTTTGAAAGTTATTTGACTCGTTTCATCAACTGGGTATCAAATCTATTAACTTGGTGTTTAGACCACTATATCAAAACTATCCTAGTTGTTTTAGTATTGTTTTTTGGATCGACTATCGGATTAATGGGCGGTGGATTCATCGGTGGAGAATTCTTCGCAGCTTCTGACAGTGGTGAGTTTTTGGTTCAGATAGAAATGCCAAAAGATGCCTCTTTAGAACAAACCAATTTTATGACGCAAAAAGCAGAGGATTTCTTAAGAAAAGAAGAATTTGTTCACAGCCAGATTACTACGGTTGGACAAACCAGTGAAGGTCTTGGTGCTTCTCAAGCCACGGCTTACAAGTCAGAGATTGATGTTAAAATGGTGGAATTAGACAAACGTAATGAACCTGCAAACGTTTACGCAGCAAAAACAAAACGCAAGCTTGAAAAAATATTAGTCGGAGCAAAAGTAAAAACGGTTCCGGTTGGTATTTTGGGAACTGCGGAAGATGCCACTTTAGGTCTTATCGTTACAGGTCCGAATGTGGAAAGCGCTATGAAATTTGCGATAGCAGCTGAAAAAGAATTGCGCACGATTCCTGGAGCTACAGAGATTGAATTGTCTGTAGAAGATGGAAATCCGGAAGTAAACGTAAAAGTAGATAGAGATAAAATGGCCGCTCTTGGTTTAAGCCTTCAAACGGTGGGTATGACAATGCAAACGGCTTTCAGTGGTAACACCGACGGAAGATTTAGAGCAGGTGAATATGAATATGACATCAACATCAAATACAATGCTTTTGACAGAAAAAGTATCACCGATGTAAGCAATTTGATTTTCATAAATACAGCCGGACAACAAATAAAATTAAACCAGTTCGCAACTGTAACTGAAGGTTCTGGCCCAAGTGAATTAGAAAGAAGAGACAAATCAGCGTCGGTAACTGTAAAAGGTCAAAATGTGGGTGTGGCTTCTGGAACAATCGTAACACAGTGGCAAGAAAAAATCGACAAACTAGAAAAACCAACTGGTGTAAATTACATCTGGGGCGGTGACCAAGAAAACCAAAGCGAAGGTTTTGGAACATTGGGAGTTGCATTATTGGCTGCGATTATCTTGGTTTATCTTGTAATGGTTTCCTTATACGACAGTTTTATTCACCCATTCGTAGTATTATTTGCGATTCCGCTTTCGTTCATCGGAGCGATGTTGGCCTTGGCTTTGACTAATAATACCTTGAATATCTTTACCATTTTGGGTATCATCATGCTTATCGGTCTGGTTTGTAAAAACGCGATCATGCTTGTGGATTATACGAACCAAAGACGTAAAGCCGGTGAATCTGTGAGAACAGCATTGATCCAAGCGAATCACGCAAGGCTTCGTCCGATTTTGATGACTACAATTGCGATGGTTTTCGGTATGTTCCCGATTGCATTGGCTTCTGGAGCCGGAGCTGAATGGAAAAACGGTTTGGCGTGGGTAATCATCGGCGGATTGATTTCGTCATTATTCTTGACATTGATCGTGGTTCCGGTAATCTATGAAATCATGGAAAAAATCGTAAACAGATTATCCAAAGGAGAAAAAACAGATTATGAAGCTGAAATGGTTGCAGATTATGAGCACAAAGAATTAAGCGAAGACGGTTTTAATCCAAAACACGAAATTTAGTACCTGAATAATTAATAATAGTTTTTAGTAAAAATCCCGATTGATTCATTTCAGTCGGGATTTTTTTATTCCTATAATAGGGATTTTTGGTGACAAAAATTAAAAAGTGCCTACCCCACCTCAAAGCTCGGCCACCCTACTTCTTGTCTAGGGTACCCCCACTTGCATAACCCCCCCTCCCCACCTCAGAGGTGGGTCAGCCGAGTAATTTTCTCCGACAACCGAGCAAAAAGGTAGGACAGCCTCCCGAAGAAGTGCCCCCTCCCACTTCAAAGGTGCGTCGGCCGAGCAAATTGCTGTGTTGACGCGTCTTTGAAGTGGGTTGTTGCAGAAAATAATTAGCCCAGCACTGCTGTTGTCGCAATTGTCCTTACTATATTCAATGTATTTCTTTATATTGCAGTAAAAACCTATTCCATGAAAAAAATAATTGCCCTATGTCTTTTTTCCATTTTGTTTTCCTGCGCGTCTGATACGGTAGAAACAATCAAGGTTGACAATAAATATTCCGTTGAAATTCCCAGCTTTCTTTCAAAAGGAACTGACCTTCATGAAGACGCGTCATTGCAATATCAAAACCTGCTCAGAGAATTTTATATTATAGTCTTGGACGAGCCCAAGCAAAATTTTATCGACATCGCACAAACAATAGATATCGCTCCGGGCTTAGAAGGCTATTCTAAAATTTTAAAGGATGGAATGGGAGAAAATATAGTAAACGCAAAATTTATTGACCTGAAAGAGTTTAAAATCAATGGCTTAAAAGCTAAAACTTTTACAGTCAAGGGTAAAATAGAAGGCATCGATGCTTTTTATAAAATCGCCCATCTTGAAGGAAAAGACAGTTATTATCAAATTGTCTCTTGGACAACTCAAAAAAATGAAGAGAAATATGCTTCCAAAATGGACAAAATTATTGCCTCGTTTAAAGAAATTGGCACAGGCAGAAGCAGTGACAGAAGCAAAAAATAAATAGAACAAAAAGGAAAATCCATTAGCTTTCACTAATGGATTTTCCTTTTTGAATCAAATCAAAATTTAATTTCTGTTGGCAACAGCATCTTGCTTCCAAGATTTAACTTCAGCTACTCTGCTGTCAGAATAATCTACTTCGCTTAAATTGCTTTCTGTCCAAAAAAACCATTTGCCAGTTTTTTGTCCGTTTTGGTATTCACCAATTGATTTCTTATTGCCGCTTTCGTCATAAGAGATCCATTTGCCGTGTACTTTTCCATCTTTATAGAAACCTTCTTGGCTTACTTTTCCATTTTCGTGGAAGTAAGTTGCTTTTACAGTGTTGTCAACGATTTCATATTTATGGTCAGCTTGTTGTGCAAATGTAACTCCAGATACTAGCATTAACCCGATTAGCATGTACTTTTTCATAGTCATAGTATTTTTAAAGTTTAAATTATATACCAAATATAAAAATAAGTTTACATTAAAAAAACTTTTACATAACAATTTGGTAACATTGGATGAAAACTTAACATTGAAAAATTCCAATCAAAATAAGAAGGAGAAAAAACATTTCTAGTTTTTTAGGATTATACAGTTAATAGCAGTACTTTTAATAGACTAAATTTAATTAATTATTTTTTTATGAAAAAAGTGTTATTCGCATTATCGGTAGTTGGTTTGACTGCTATGGTATCTTGCAAAAAAGAAGAAGTTAAAGTAGAAACTGAAACTGTTGATTCAACAGCTGTGCCAACTGAAGCTCCAGTAGTGGAAGAAACAGAAACTACAACAACTATTGAAGTTCCAACTTTCAGCAACGATGAATTGCAAAAATTTGCATCAGATTATGCAAAATATACAGAGGATGTAATCAAAGCAGGTCAAGATAAAGATGCTGCCAAAGTTGCTGAATTGCAAGCAAAAGCTACTGAATGGACTTCTAAAGCACAAGCTGCTGCTGCTAAAATGACACCTGAAGACGCTAAGAAATGGGCAGATTTTGCTACAGCTCTAGCTAATGCACAAGCACAAGCGGCAAAATAATTTACCGCTTAAACAAAAAAACTAAAGCTGTCTGAAAAGGCGGCTTTTTTTATTTGTTTAAAATTTAAATCCACCCTATAAAATTTCTTCCTTTAAAGTTCAAGTTTATAATCCATAATTGACAATTATCACTAAATTTGCCATCTAAAATTTTGATAATGTATAGAAGTCATAATTGTGGAGAATTAAACGCTTCACATATTAATACCGAAGTTACTCTTGCGGGTTGGGTTCAAAAATCACGCGACAAAGGATTCATGAATTGGGTGGATTTGCGCGACCGTTATGGAATCACGCAATTGATTTTTGACGAAAGTCGTACCCATAAAACCGTTTTTGAACTAGCAAAAACTCTTGGAAGAGAATTTGTGATTCAAGTAAAAGGAACCGTGATTGAACGTGAAGCTAAAAACAAAAATATGTCAACTGGAGATATTGAGATTTTAGTAACCGAAATGACTGTTTTGAATGCAGCTTTGACGCCTCCTTTCACAATCGAAGACGAAACTGACGGCGGCGAAGACATCAGAATGAAATACCGCTACTTGGATATCCGTAGAAATCCGGTGAAAAACAGCCTGCTTTTCCGTCATAAAGTGGCGATGGAAGTGCGCAAATATTTATCAGATTTGGATTTCTGTGAAGTAGAAACTCCTTATTTAATCAAGTCAACTCCAGAAGGCGCAAGAGATTTCGTAGTTCCAAGTAGAATGAACGAAGGTCAGTTTTATGCACTTCCACAATCACCACAAACTTTCAAGCAATTGCTGATGGTTGGCGGCATGGACAAATATTTCCAAATCGTGAAATGTTTCCGTGACGAAGATTTGAGAGCCGACAGACAACCAGAATTTACACAAATCGATTGCGAAATGGCTTTCGTGGAACAAGAAGACATTTTGAATGTTTTTGAAGGTTTGACACGTCATTTGCTTTCTACGATAAAAGGAATCGAAGTAGAGAAATTCCCAAGAATTACTTACGATTATGCCATGAAAACTTACGGAAACGACAAACCAGATATTCGTTTTGGGATGGAATTTGGTGAGTTGAACGAAGTGGCTCAGCATAAAGATTTCCCTGTTTTCAATGCTGCAGAATTGGTAGTTGGAATTGCAGCGCCAGGTTGCGCAACATATACAAGAAAAGAAATTGACAATTTAATTGATTGGGTAAAACGTCCTCAAGTTGGTGCTTCGGGAATGGTTTATGCCAAATATGAATTAGACGGAAGCATAAAATCTTCGGTAGATAAATTCTACGATCAAGAAGATTTAAAAAAATGGGCGGAAGTTACAGGAGCAAAACCAGGCGATTTGATCTTGGTGCTTTCCGGTCCGGCAAATAAAACAAGAGCCCAATTGAGCGCTTTGCGTATGGAATTGGCGACTCGTTTAGGATTAAGAAATCCTGAGGTTTTCGCACCGCTTTGGGTTGTAGATTTCCCGCTTTTAGAACAAGACGAAGAAAATGGAAGATGGCACGCGATGCACCATCCGTTCACTTCTCCAAAACCTGAAGATATGGCTTTGCTTGAAACTGATCCAGGAAAAGTTCGTGCGAATGCGTATGATATGGTTTTGAATGGAAATGAAATCGGCGGTGGTTCTATCAGAATTCACGATAAGACGACACAGCAATTGATGTTCAAATATTTAGGTTTCACAGAAGAAGAAGCTAAAAACCAATTCGGGTTTTTGATGGATGCTTTTCAATTTGGAGCTCCTCCGCATGGCGGATTGGCGTTTGGCTTGGATAGATTGGTTGCTATTTTAGGAGGACAAGAAACTATTCGTGATTTTATCGCTTTTCCAAAAAACAATTCTGGTCGTGATGTTATGATTGATGCGCCTTCTGTTATTGATGAGAAACAATTGGAAGAATTGCATATTAGATTGAAATAAATTTTTCAGATAACAACAATTAAGCCTCAGAGAAATCTGGGGCTTTTTTTGTGGAATAAATATACAATATTGTTAACTTATTCTTAAAATTCCTTACATTTAAAAACCAAAACAACAACAATATTTATGAAAAAACTACTACATTTTTTGCTACTATTGCCTTTCTTAGGGTTTTCCCAAAACAAAACATATACGGGAATTATTAGAGAAATCGGAAGCAATATTCCCATCGAAATGGTCTCGATCGGCGTTGAAAATTACAATATTGGAACTGTTTCCAATGAAGAAGGCAAATTCAGAATTACAATCCCGAATGATGCAAAAACATTGCTGTTCAATCATTTGAATTATAAAATTCTTACTTACAGCCTGTCATCAGAAAAAACAGAAATCGAAATTATATTAGAACCTGCAGGATTTGATTTAGATGAAGTTGTCGTGACCAGCAAACCTGTAAATGAGATTCTTTCAGATGCGGTTTCTGCTTCACGAAAACGTCTTGAAAAATCTTTATTGATGAATACTTATGGGCGTGAATTTGTAAATATCAACGGCCAATATTCTAGATTTTCAGACGGCCTGTTGGATTTTTATGTAAAAAGAAAAAGTGGCGCTTCAGACCTATATGTCAGACAAAGCAGAACTTTTAAATTGAGCGAAAAGAATACAAAAAACAAATCTATAAATACTGATGGAATCAATCTTTATGACGTAAGAAATGCTGTTTCAGACGCCTATGACTTTTCTGGCTTGAAAACTATTTTAAACAATGATAAAGAATATGATTTTGAACTGAGAATGAAAACGGACAAAGCTGGAAATTCGATTGAAGTGGTTTCCATAATTCCCAAACCTGAAGTGACGAGTGACTTATATGTAGGCACGGTTACTTATGATTCAAAAACAAAATTAATTTTAGAGATCGACATTAAAAAATCTCCTGAACATCAAAAATATAGCAAGCTGATCAATATTTTAATCGTAAAACTAAAGATTAACGAAGATGCACGAAAGTCAACTTTCAAAATTGAGGGAAATAAATACATAATGACTTACAACCAGTCAAAAATCAATTTTTATGTAAAAACAAAAAAGACTTTTGACGACACATTTGAATTCATGAGCGATATTGTCACGATGGATTATAAAGAAGGAGAGTTTGATTTAGATAGAAAAACAAGGTTTAAAGAAAAAAGCATTTCTAAAGCTGGAAATAATTTTCAAAGTGAATATTGGAAAACAAGCAACATTATGCTGTTGACTTCAAAAGAAGAAAAAGTTATTAAATCACTAGAATAAAACCAATCAGATTAGCGGTTTAACGAAAACGTTTGAGGGGAATTTATTTTAATCTTTAAAAAATAAGTTTTCTATATTTTGAATTTACGACAAAAAAATCAGAATAAAAAAATTAAAACTGATGGCGAAACCCTTAAATTTTGAAAATCAAACCTTTGCGAAAGCTCAAAAAATTTTAGACTAAAATAAATTTTTATTTTTTTTAACATAAAATGACTTTCGTATTATAATTAATATTACATTTGCTTATTATAAATTATTATTATTATTACAATGCGTACAGGTACAGTTAAATTTTTCAATGAGTCTAAAGGTTACGGATTCATTACAGACGAAGAAACAGGAAAAGACATTTTCGTTCATGCATCAGGAATCAGAGCGGAAGAACTTCGCGAAGGTGACAGAGTATCTTACGAAGAAGAAGAAGGAAGAAAAGGTAAAGTAGCTGCACAAGTTGCAGTTCTTGAAGACTAATATATAGCATACTATTTTTAGTTACCTCACAACTAAGAACCGCTCCAATGGAGCGGTTTTTTTATGGCTTTATTTTATAATATTTACTAATCAAACCATCAATTTGCCAGTATAAATAAATTATTCCAAAATATTTTATTAAAACAATATCATATCATCAAATAAGCCATAATAGATAAACTGCTATTTTTATTCATTCTAAATTAAAATTAAGCGCATTATAATAAGGTATTGAAAACGTTAGGGTGCGAATTCAATATTGGCTCGTATATTTGTAGATATTTTATAAAATAAACTTAATTTATGAACACAGATCAGGCTAGTTATTTTCCAATATTGATGCAATTTTTGCTTGCTGTTGGATTTGTAGTGATGACTATCATCGGTTCTAGCTTTTTAGGACCAAGAAGAAAGTCAAAAAACAAAGATAAAAGTTTTGAGTGCGGTATTGAATCTGTCGGTAATGCGCGTATTCCTTTTTCTGTAAAATACTTTTTGGTTGCAATTTTGTTTGTATTATTCGATGTGGAAGTAATATTTATGTATCCTTGGGCAGTGAATTTTAGAGGAATGGGCTGGGAAGGTTTAGCAAAAATGGGAATCTTTATGTTTCTTCTTGTAGTAGGATTTTTCTACGTAATGAAGAAAAAAGGATTGGAATGGGAATAATAAAATTTTTGATTTAGGATTTTTGATTTAAGATTTCCTAAATTAAACAATTGATTTTTAAACTGATAATGATTTTGGCGCCGTTTTTCGACCTAAATCAGAAATCAAAAATCAGAAATTAAAATGAGTGATTCAAAAGTAAAAATAGTAGACGCTCCAGAAGGAGTTCAAGGCGAAGGCTTTTTTGCAACAAAACTATCTGATGTTGTGGGAATGGCACGAGCAAATTCACTTTGGCCGTTACCTTTTGCGACTTCATGTTGCGGAATTGAATTTATGGCAACAATGGCCTCACACTATGACGTGGCACGTTTTGGTTCAGAACGTATGAGTTTTTCTCCTCGCCAAGCAGATATGCTTTTGGTTATGGGAACAATCGCAAAAAAAATGGCGCCAATTTTACGTCAGGTTTATGAACAAATGGCAGAACCAAGATGGGTTATCGCTGTTGGAGCATGCGCTTCTTCAGGGGGAATTTTCGATACTTATTCTGTTTTGCAAGGAATTGACAAAGTAATTCCTGTGGATGTTTACGTTCCGGGCTGTCCGCCAAGACCAGAACAAATTCTTGATGGCGTAATGAGATTGCAAGATTTGGTTAGATCTGAATCTGTGAGAAGAAGAAGTTCTCCTGAATACCAAGAATTATTAGCTTCTTATAACATTTCTTAACGAAAAAAATGGCTTTAGAAACCTCTGATATACAAAATAAGCTTGTTGACAATTTCCAATTAATTGCAACAAATTTTGAACAGCAACACGACATTTTTACCTTTGAAGTTGATTCTGAATCAATTATCGAGGTAATGACTTTTTTAAGAGACGACAAGACATTGCGTTTTAATTTTCTTACTGACGTTTGTGGGATTCACTATCCAGACAATGAAATTAACAGACAATTTGCCGTGGTTTACCACATGCATAATTGGATGGACAATGTCCGAATTAGAATCAAATGTTTTTTAAACGGAGAAAATCCAGAAATTGATACGGTTACAAGTTTATTTCTTGGCGCAAACTGGCAAGAAAGAGAAACATATGATTTCTACGGAATTATTTTTAAAGGTCATCCGCAGTTAAAAAGAATTTTAAATATGGATGAAATGACTTCTTTCCCAATGCGTAAAGAATTTCCTTTGGAAGACGGCGGAAGAACTGATAAAGACGACCGTTTCTTCGGAAGAACAACTGATAATTGCTAATAAAATGAAACTGATAGAAGACAACAAGCAGAAACTGATCCAGCTTTGCATTAAATATAATGTGAAAGAACTCTACTTGTTTGGCTCAATCCTTACAAAAAAATTTAATAAAAATAGCGATATCGATATGCTGATTCAATTTTCAGCAGTCAAATTAGAAGATTATTTTGACAACTATATGGATTTTAAAGAAAGCGCGGAAAGCTTACTTAGGAGAGAAATAGACCTTGTTGAAAATCAAGCCATAAAAAATCCTATTTTCAGGAAAATTGTTGACAGAGAAAAACAACTGATTTATGGATGAGAAGATTTTAAAATCGCTTTATGACATAAAATTGGCAATTGAAGAAATGGATAACTTCTTTTTAAAGGAAGAAAAAACTTTTTCAAATTATCAAAAAAATGTTTTGCTTCGCCGTGCAATTGAAAGAAATCTTGAAATCATCGGAGAAGCAACAAACAGAATCTTGAAAGGCAATCCTGATTTTGAAATTACAAATGCCAAAAGAATTATTGGATTAAGAAACCAGATTATTCATTCTTATGACAATATTTCGGACGAAAACATTTGGAGTATCGTGATTAATCATATTCCGAACCTAAAAAACGAAGTAGAAACAAAAATAAATAATTCCGCATTATAAATGTCAGACTTATTATTACCACCAGAATTAAGATATGCCGATATCATCAAGCAAAGGCAAAATGAAGACGGAAGCGAGCTATCGATTCTGAATCTTGGCCCAACGCATCCGGCAACTCACGGAATTTTCCAGAACATTCTTTTGATGGATGGAGAACGCATCGTGGAAGGCGAAGGAACGGTTGGTTACATTCACCGTGCTTTCGAAAAAATCGCAGAAAATAGACCTTTTTACCAAATCACGCCGTTGACAGACAGAATGAATTACTGTTCGTCGCCTATCAATAATATGGGTTGGTGGATGACTTTGGAAAAAGCATTAAATATAGAAGTTCCAAAAAGAGTGCAATATTTAAGGGTTATCGTAATGGAATTGGCGCGTATTGCCGACCACATTATCTGTAATTCTGTACTTGGAGTTGACACCGGAGCTTTAACAGGTTTCTTATACGTTTTCCAATTTAGAGAAAAAATATATGAAATCTATGAAGAGATTTGTGGTGCTCGTTTGACTACAAATATGGGAAGAATCGGAGGTTTTGAAAGAGAATGGAGTCCTACTGCATTCAAAAAAATCAATGATTTCTTGGAAGAATTTCCTCCAGTTTGGCAAGAATTTGAAAACTTGCTGTTGCGTAACAGAATCTTTATGGACAGAACGATAAACGTGGGTCCTATTTCTGCTGAACGCGCAATGAGCTATGGATTTACGGGTCCAAATTTAAGAGCTTCTGGAATTGATTATGATATCAGAGTAATGCAACCTTACAGTTCTTACGAAGATTTCGATTTCAAAATTCCAGTTGGGCAGTCAGGTGATACGTATGACCGTTTCTGCGTAAGAAATGCAGAAGTTTGGGAAAGTATCAGCATCATCAAACAAGCGTTGGCAAAAATGCCGGAAGGCCCTTTCCACGCTAATGTTCCTGATTATTATTTACCGCCAAAAGAAGATGTTTACACCACAATGGAAGCCTTGATTTACCACTTTAAAATCGTGATGGGAGAAATTCCGGTTCCGGTTACAGAAGTATATCATCCGGTGGAAGGTGGGAACGGAGAATTAGGTTTCTACTTAATTACTGATGGTTCAAGAACACCTTTTAGATTACATTTCAGAAGACCTTGTTTCATTTATTACCAAGCATTTAACGAAATGGTAAAAGGACAAATGCTATCCGATGCGATTGCAACATTGTCAAGCTTAAACGTAATTGCAGGAGAATTAGACGCATAAAAGATTTCAGGTTTTAGATTTCAGATTGGAAGCATTGCTAAAAAATCGAAAATCTTAAATCAAAAATCTCAAATATATTAGAAGTATACAGAGTATGGAAGTTTCGCATATCAAACAAGAAATAAATATATCAGAAGCCTTGATGGAACGCATCAACGAGCTTTTGAGCCATTATCCAGCGGACAAGAAAAAATCAGCTTTATTGCCGGTTTTACACGATGTTCAGGATGCTCACGACAATTGGTTGAGCATTGAATTAATGGATAAAGTGGCAGAAATCCTCGAAATCAAACCTATCGAAGTGTATGAAGTGGTGTCGTTTTACACGATGTTTAACAGAAGGCCAATCGGTAAATTTATGTTTGAATTCTGCCAAACATCTTCGTGCTGTCTTCGTGGCACTGAAAATTTAATGGATTATACTTGCGAAAAGTTAGGCGTTAATTTAGGCGAACCTACGGCTGACGGAATGTTCGAAGTCAGAGGCGTGGAATGTCTTGGTGCTTGTGGTTATGCGCCAATGCTTCAATTGGGAGATTTCTACAAAGAAAATCTTACGAAAGAAAAAATTGACGAACTGATTGAGGATTGCAAAAACGGTAAAGTAAGCTTACACTAATAATAGAAATTATGTCAAAGAAAATATTATTAGACAAAATAAATGTTCCGGGAATTAAAACCTATGAAGTCTATCGTCGTGAAGGCGGTTATGCTTCTGTGGAAAAAGCCCTGAAAACAATGACTCCAGATGAAGTTGTGACTGAAGTTAAGAACTCTGGATTGAAAGGTCGCGGTGGTGCTGGTTTCCCAATGGGAATGAAATGGAGCTTCATCGACAAAAAATCTGGAAATCCGAGACACTTGGTTTGCAACGCCGATGAGTCTGAACCCGGAACTTTTAAAGACCGTTATTTGATGGAATATATTCCCCATCTTTTGATTGAAGGAATGATTACCGCAAGTTTCGCCTTGGAAGCACACCTTTCTTACATTTATATTCGTGGAGAATATATGTGGGTTTTCAAGATTTTAGAAAATGCTATCAAGGAAGCTTATGCTGCGGGATGGTTAGGAAAAAATATTTTAGGAACAGGTTATGATTTAGATTTGCACGTTCACGTTGGTGGAGGCGCTTATATCTGTGGAGAAGAAACTGCCTTAATCGAATCTTTGGAAGGTAAAAGAGGAAATCCTCGTATCAAACCGCCATTTCCTGCTATCAGTGGATTATGGGCAAATCCAACCGTTGTAAATAACGTGGAATCAATTGCGACAGTTCCATATATCGTAAATAATTCTGGTCTTGAATACGCAAAATTCGGAACTGAAAAATCAACAGGAACTAAATTAATTTCTGCTTCGGGACATATCAAAAATCCAGGAGTTTATGAAATTGAATTAGGGTTGAGCGTTTATGAATTCATGAATTCTGACGAATATTTAGGAGGAATGTTAGACGACAGACCCTTAAAAGCGTTAGTTCCGGGAGGTTCTTCTGTGCCGATTTTACCAGCTCATTTGATTTACAAAACTGCTAACGGCGATGACCGATTGATGTCTTATGAATCATTAAGCGACGGAGGTTTTGCAACAGGTTCAATGCTTGGTTCAGGCGGATTTATTGTTTACAATGACACTTCTTGCATCGTTAGAAATACTTGGAATTTCTCAAGATTTTACCACCACGAAAGTTGCGGCCAATGTTCGCCTTGCCGTGAAGGAACAGGATGGCTTGAAAAAGTTTTACATAGAATTGAAACCGGTCACGGCCGTGAAGAAGATATCGACTTGCTTTGGGACATCCAGAGAAAAATTGAAGGGAATACAATCTGTCCGTTAGGTGACGCGGCAGCTTGGCCAGTTGCAGCAGCAATTCGCCATTTCAGAGACGAATTTGAATACCATGTTCGTTTTCCTGAAAAAGTTAAAAATAGAGATCATTATGTGGCTGAGCCTTTTGAAAAGGTAAAACATTTGGTTTCAAAAGAAACGGTTTAAACCTGTTAAATATTTTAAAAAAGCTCCAACGGCATATTGCAAGTTGGAGCTTTTTGTTTTAAATTATTCTCAGAAATAATTACTTTTTTTCTGCGATAAAATTTAAAATTACAGTAATTTGTTATCCATATACTAAATAAACCTACCTTTGATTTAACATTTTATAAAGAAAAGTCCAACCTACTCTATTTTTAAAATTCTTCTTTTCTTCAAAAGTATAGTGCTATCAATAAATTTCTTATTGATATAGCGCATTCTGCTTAAACAATACCATTGCTCCTATCGACGAATAAGCTTTTCAAATTTGAATGGTCAAGAGTATCTATTTATTGTTTTCACACAATCATTTATCATGAAGAAATTATTTTTTGTTCTATACTTTTTTCCCATCATTGCTTTGGCTCAAGAAAAGGACTCTTTGTTCAAATATAGTAATGATGAACTCTTACATAAGGCTCAAAATTCTAATCATCTCGCACAAAATAAAGTGTTACAGTATGCTAGCGAGCTATTAAAAAGGAATGTTTCGGACACGCTGACTTGTTATGCGTATTATGAATTAGGGGGATATTATACTCATTCTGAAGGAAATTTTGCAAAAAGCTTATCCTGTTTTAATAAGTCCCTCTCTTATGCTAAGAAAACAAATGATTCTTATATGTCTGCCATCACATTCTCAGAATTAGCTTTTCTCTATGCGAAAGAAAGCAAATATGATAAGACATTATATTACATTAATGAAATTAAAAAAAATGGAAAAAACTATGATTTTAATCTAGACCTATCCGATTTATATTTATTAATGGGAGATTTTAGCAGTAGCAAGGCTTTAAGTCTAAAGATTATAAACGTACCTAATGAGCCATATTTTACTTCATTTGCCTATGAAAATTTAGCTTCTTGTTATAACTACACCAACGAATTAGATTCCGCAACATTTTATATTAAAAAACATAAAGAACATTGCAAAGAAAAATCAATAAACATACAACATGATGGCCTGTGGGATATTGAAGTCCAAAATTTTATTTTGCGAAAGCAATATGATACAGCTGAAGAAAGAATAAATAATTCAAAAAAATATATTGATCAATCAAAAACGGAAATATACTTAGCAAATTATTTTTATTCATTAATCAATCAGAAAAAAGGGAATTATAAAAAATCACTTGAGTATTGCGAATTAGCGCTTAAGAATAAAGTAGCACTAGCATCATTTGCGAATTACGAACTTGAGCTCTATAAAATTGCTGCGGAAAATGCGGAAAAACTAAATCTTGCAGAAAAAGAAATTTACTATCTAAAAAAATACAGCCAAGGCGCTCAAAAAATAAACTACCAAGAAAAAGCCGCATTCATAGCAAAACTCTATGACATGGATGTGATTGATCCAATGAAAGAAACAATCAAAGCCAAAAATCGCAAGGCTGTTTATCTTTATTCGGGGCTTGGATTTCTTGCTTTGGTTCTCTCCTTCTTCATCTGGAAATTCACAACTTCGCGGAAAGAGAAAAAAAAGTTTTTAGAAACCATTGCCCGACTTGAACAGAATGAAGCTTTATTGAAAGTTGGATCCGCTGAAATAGTTGAAAAAGAACTTGAATCCAAAATAAAAAACAATGACATCAATGAAGCTGCTGAAAAAATGATATTGAAAAAGCTTAGTAATTTTGAAAAAAAATACCTCTTTCTCAAACCCGAGATAACAGCCGGTTCATTGGCATCTGACTTTAACACGAACGTAGTCTATCTTTCAAAAGTGATCAAAAAACACAAAAACAATAATTTCAATAATTATATAAATCAGCTGAAAATCGATTATGTGATTTTGGAACTCAAGACAAATCCGACTTATAAAAATTACAAAGTTACTTTTTGGGCAGAAGATTGTGGTATTCCTTATAGCACTTTTGTAAAGGTTTTTAATCAGCAAACTGGTACGACTCCTTCCCGTTTTATTGAATATTTAGAGGAATATAAATCTTAGAAAAAAGAAAGAATTTTAATCAAACACAAAACCACAAGTTACTTATATACAAGCATTTAATACTTTAAAAATAACCCTCATTTTTTAAAAACGAGCGATACTTTACTTTTATAACAGGAAGCGCCACATTACATTTGCCCCAGAATCCAACTATGGAAATTAATTCAAAGGCAAAGTGAACAGAATCATAAACATATTATTTTTATTGACAGCGATGCAAATTTTTGCAACTGGAAATAATGATACGCAACCTCTAAAAGAGAGTGGGGTTTATGTAACTCCTGAAACTCAGATTTCAATTTCTGACAGCACAATCACAGCAAACTTCACATTCAATGAAGAAACTCCAACTGATGTTTTTTATATCAGCAATTCAAGCGAATTTTATGTCGGTGATTTAGAACCTATCCATTTTAAGATTGTAATTATCAAAACTCCAGCTTTATCAAAAGTAAAAGCGATTTATCCAAAAATAAAAATCATTCTTCCCATTGCTAAACAGCAAGCAATTGTAAGGAGCAGTTATCATCCATTTATTCCGATACTCGAAAGCAGCTTGAAAATCTGTGCTGTTGCCACAACCGGAACTTCTTCTTTTAAAAATAATTTAAGAGCTATTGAAATACTATATTTAAATACCATTTGTACTAATCCTTTAAAGACTTTTCTTGGATATCATTCAAATAACTATTTGAGTTTTACAATAGATTTGCCAAAGGCGCCTGTCGCAAATATTCTTTTTTGCAGGCCACCAACTTCATCTCTTGCTTAAATTTTTGACACCTTGTCAAAGATTACAATTACTACATTTTTTAGCATGACGCTGGAAAGGTTTTCAAAATAAAACTTTTCTGACGCGGGATTCCTATGCTTAAAAACTGCCCAAATCTTCAACTTGCCATTTAAAATTAAAACTATAATTGCCCGGATAAGCCGTGGCGTAAAACTTTACATTATGAAAAAAATTATTTACACAGCCGCTATTTTAGCTCTTGGATTTTCTGCCAGCGCACAAGTAGGAATCGGAACCACATCACCCAGCAATTCATCAATGCTTGATATTTCAAGCACTACAAAAGGCTTTTTATTGCCAAGAATGACTTCAGCCCAAAGAGATGCAGTAGCTTCTCCGGCAACTGGCCTTCAAGTGTTTGATACGACAACCAATACATTTTGGTTTTATAATGGAACTGCCTGGATTAACGGCGGAGTTGCAAGCGCACAAGATTTACGCTTAGTTGGCACTAATAATCACGTCACTGCGGATGCAGGAGTAGGAAGCAACGGTTCTAGCCTTGGAACAGGAACTGACAATATTGCCATTGGGCAAAATGCAATGAAGCTAGGCTCAACTGGCCAATACAACATAGCTCTTGGAATCAATGCTTTGAGAGACATGACTTCAGCAACAGGAAATGTTGCTATCGGAGCTTCTGCTCTTTCAAAAAACAATTCAAACGGAAATATTGCCATCGGATACAATGCAAGTATCAATACCACGGGAGGCAATAATACAATTGTGGGATTTGGTGCGCTTTCTGCCGCAACTACTGCATCTCAAAACACAGCCATGGGAGTTTCAGCGCTTCAAAGCGTATCCACAGGAAATTTTAATGCTGTTTTTGGAAACGCAGCCGGAACCGCATTGACAACAGGATCAAGAAATCTTGCCATTGGAAATGACACCGCTTTTCCAAATAATGCAGGAGATTATCAAATGAATATCGCCAACGGTATTTTTGGAACTGGAATGAACGGTTCAGTTACAGCTCCAGCTGGAAATATTGGTATTGGAACAACTGCACCTTCAGAAAAATTAGAGGTTGCCGGTAAAACAAAAACTACAGCTTTGCAAGTTACAACTGGCGCAACACCAGGATATGTTTTAACTTCAGATGCAACAGGTAACGCAACTTGGACTGCAGCAGGTGGAGCTGGAACAAATTATTGGACATCAAATGGCGCAAATTTATACAACAATACCGCAACTAATATTGGTATTAATAATACATCGCCGTCTGGAGAATTGCATTTATCAACTACTATAAAAAACAAAAAAATAGTATTATATGGTGGTGCTGACGAGCATACTTTCTATGGTTTTGGGGTAAACAGTTTTACCTTAAGATACCAAGTTGAAAACGCAGCAGCTTCGCATGTCTTTTATGCAGGAGCAGGAGCTTTAGCTTCTACTGAATTGATGCGAATTAAAGGAGATGGAAATGTAGGTATTGGAACAGCTTCCCCTTCAGAAAAATTAGAAGTTGCCGGTAAAACTAAAACGGCAAACTTACAGGTTACAACTGGCGCAACTCCGGGATATGTATTAACTTCAGATGCAACTGGTAATGCAACTTGGACTGCGGCTCCTGCTGGAGGATCAAATTTTTGGACATTAAATGGTGCAAACTTGACAAACAATTCAGGAACAAATGTTGGTATCGGAACTACCGCTCCCGCTGCAAAATTAGATGTAGTAGAAACTGCAGCCGGAACCGATAATTACATAAGAGTAAAAAGCGCCGGAGCAAACAATACAGCAAGCGGTATAAAATTAATGACTTACGATAGTAATTACGGCGCAGTTATAGAATCTACTGAAAGAACAGCTGCAGGAACTGAAAGAGGCCTGCATTTCAAAGCTACCTATGGAACAGCAACTGCAACTTCTGCAAGCAAAATGTTTATCAATAGTGTAAACGGAAATGTAGGTATTGGCACAACAGTTCCAACAAGCAAATTGACTGTAGATGGCGCCGCAACTAATCTGTCCGCTTACAACGGAGGAAGTGCAACAAGCATAGATTTTGCAAACAGCAATTTAGCTTACACAACTTCAAGTCCTGCTGCATTCACGCTAACCAACTTAAAAGATGGCGGTACTTACACACTTGCAGTACAAGGAACAACTTCAGGAACAGCTTCTTTCTCACAATCCGGAATAACTTTCAAATATGTGAACAATGGTGCTACAACTGCTGCAAAACAGACTTTGTACACGATCATCATGATGGGAACAACTGCTTATGTTTACATGGCAGCAGGATTCTAATCTAAAACTTTAAAAATGAAAAACTTAAAAATATTTTTAATATGCCTGTTCACAGCAGGCATATTCCCAAAAGCAATGGCACAGATGCCCGGAACGCCATATATTCCAATTGCAACAATTGCCGTGCCGCCAGGCATTATTACCAATCTGACTTGTGCCAGCCAAACCAGAACAGGCACATTGTTTTCAGGAAGCCCTGCTTCTGGCGCAACAATTACGGTGCCTTACACAGGCGGAAATGGAGGCACATATTCTGCACAGTCAATAACTTCTACGGTTGTGACCGGGCTTACAGCAACTTTAACTGCAGGAAATTTAAACACAGGCGCAGGAAATCTGGTGTTTACCATTACAGGAACGCCGACTTCGGTTGGAACCGCAAATTTTGCATTGACGTTTTTGACAGTAACTTGTACTATGACGATTACAGTAGGCACGAATGGAACACCGATTGCTAATTGCGCACTGCCATCCTGCTATCCTTGGTCATATACAAGTGGTGGACAAACAGTTGTAGCAACAATTACTAAAGACAATGGTCCAGACACAGGATGTGTTTCTCATTCAAAAACTGGAACATCAACATTTCCAGGTAGTGCCCCGACAGGTTGTTCCGCAAATGTTCAAGGATTTACAACAGTCCCAACTAGTTCAACAACTACGTTGTCTTCTCCATCAGCATTAATGACTGGCATGACCTCTGCAAATTTGGGGCAGACTTACACAACTGCCAGTAGTACCTATATTATCACTTTTTCTAGGCCAGTTAATAATGTAAATATTCATTTGCTAGCAAATGCCTCTTGGTATAACCAACAGAGAGACGGTACATTTAACATTACTGCAGCAACCAGTGCAACAGGTCCATATACTGCACCAGCGTTAACTTATGTAAGTGGTTGTGCATATGGAATTAATGGCGCAAATGCAAGTACAAATGGAGGATTCAATAGGTCCATGCTTAGTGGAGCGCCAGGTGCAAATTCTACAAAATTTGGATTTTATAAAATTGTCGGAAGTTCTTATTATACACAGTTAAAAATAGTTATTCCTGGAGCTGTACACTATATTGACGTCAATGGATTCGGCGGAACTACAGGTGGAGCTTGGGATTACATAACTACATTTAGTGCTTTGATAACAACTTGCAGTTTGTCAATACAATAGATATCCATATAATAAATTAAAACAAATTCCAACTAAAGTCTGATTCCTCAAAAAGGTTTCAGGCTTTTTTTATTTATAATAATCTCAAAAACGCTTAATAATATCACCAAAAACAGAAAATATATAACCAAAACCTTAATTCACCTTAATTTCTTAATGGTTCAATCACCAAATCCAGCAAAAAACTCTTATCAGAATATAATTTCAAAAATATCTTACATTAAAACAATTCAATCGCAAAAAACACAATTAGAAGAAAGCAATCCACAATAAGACATCCACAATTGCCCTGGAACAAACTACAATTGTAAACCTTAATTTCACAATCACCAATCTTAAAACCACAAGCAGCAATTCTCAATCCCTATTCTTAACAATTCTAAATTAAGAATGATTATAAACAAGCGTTGTGAACCGCCCTAAAGATTGCAATAATCGGATATTATATATACTTTTGGGGATTATTTCAAAAGACTGAAATAGAACATTATTGAAAATTAGGAAGATAAGTAGAAAGTCAAAAGTGAGAAGTCGAAAGACTGCCCAATGACTTACAACTTTAGACTTTAAGACATTAAGACTTAAAAGAATGAAAGTAACCATAGACGGTCAAAGTATAGAAGTAGAACCAGGAACCACAATCCTGCAGGCTGCTCGAATGATTGGTGGAGAATCTGTGCCCCCAACGATGTGTTATTACTCAAAATTAAAAGGTTCTGGCGGAAAATGCCGTGCCTGTTTGGTGGAAGTTTCAAAAGGAAGCGACGCCAACCCTACTCCGATGCCAAAGTTAATGGCTTCCTGCGTGACAGGAGTTATGGACGGTATGGAAGTGAACAGCATCAAATCAGAGCGTGTTACAGAAGCAAGGAAATCAGTTACAGAATTTTTGCTGATTAACCACCCATTGGATTGCCCAGTTTGTGACCAGGCCGGAGAATGTGATTTGCAAAACTTGAGCTTTAAGCACGGGAAATCGCAAACGCGTTACATTGAAGAAAAAAGAACTTTTGAGCCAGAAAATATAGGTCCGAATATTCAATTGCACATGAATCGTTGCATTTTATGCTACCGATGTGTGATGGTTGCCGATCAATTGACTGACAACCGCGTTCACGGAGTGATGGACAGAGGTGACCACTCAAACATTTCGACTTGTATTTCAAAAGCGATTGACAATGAATTTTCTGGAAATATGATTGATGTTTGTCCAGTTGGAGCTTTGACTGACAAGACTTTCCGTTTTAAACAGAGAGTTTGGTTTAACAAACCTTACAACGCACACAGAGAATGTACAACGCCAGGATGTTGCGGAAAAACGACGGTTTGGATGTTTGGTAACGAAATCCAAAGAGTTACAGGAAGAAAAGACGAATTTCACGAAGTGGAAGAATTTATTTGTAACGAATGTCGTTTTGACCATAAAGACACGAAAGATTGGATTATTGAAGGACCAAGAAAATTTGAGAAAGATTCTGTAATCAACCAAAATAATTACACACAAAAATTAGATACGGTTGTTATCGAAACAGAAAAAGGAATCTTGAAAGGTCGTGACCAAGACAGAAAGAAAATCAGTATGCCGGCAATTCCTTTGAAAAGAGAAGAGCAAGAAGCATTTAAGGAAGGTAATATTTAATCAAAATGGATAGCACTATAATTATAGAAAAAGGAATTTTCATTGTCATTATCTTTGCAATTACAATGTTGATGGCGATGTATTCTACACTTGCAGAACGAAAAGTTGCCGCTTGGCTTCAAGACCGTGTGGGTCCGAATAGAGCTGGAAAAGGTGGAATCTTGCAACCGCTTGCCGATGGTTTGAAATTATTCTCAAAAGAAGAATTCTTGCCAGACACGCCGAATAAATTTTTATTCGTAGTTGGTCCAGCGATTTCAATGAGTGTGGCCTTGATGACAAGTGCGGTTATTCCTTGGGGTGACAAGTTGCATTTGTTTGGCAGAGATATTATTTTACAAGCTACAGATATTGACGTGGCGATTTTATATGTTTTTGGAGTTTTGTCTGTTGGTGTTTACGGAATTATGATTGGAGGCTGGGCTTCTAACAATAAATTCTCGCTAATGTCAGCAATGCGTGCGGCTTCGCAAATGATTTCTTATGAAGTGGCGATGGGACTTTCAATCATTGCTTTACTAATGATGACAGGAACGTTAAGCTTGCGCGAAATTTCGTTACAGCAATCTGGAATGAACTGGAATATTTTCTACCAACCTTTAGGATTCGTAATCTTTTTAGTATGTTCTTTCGCTGAAACGAACAGAACACCTTTCGACTTAGCAGAATGTGAGGCCGAATTAATTGGAGGTTATCACACTGAATATTCATCAATGAGAATGGGATTTTATTTGTTCGCTGAATATGCGAGTATGTTTATCTCATCTACGATTTTAGCCGTTTTATATCTTGGTGCTTACAATTATCCAGGAATGTCTTGGGCAGTTGAAAACTGGGGCGTGAACATTGCAAACGTAATTGGAATCATTGTTTTATTTTCAAAAATCTGTTTCTTTATCTTCTTTTTTATGTGGGTAAGATGGACGATTCCAAGATTTAGATATGACCAATTAATGCGATTGGGATGGCAGATGTTGATTCCGTTGGCAATTGCAAATATTGTGATTACTGGAGTTGTGATTTTGTTGTTTGATAGTATGTAATAATAAATCTTGAAAACTCAAATTGCGACTTCAAGTTGAGAAAATATGTGGTCACAAATTGTTTCCACCTAAATAAAATCAAGGTCACGCAAATTGCGAGACCTAAAATTAAAAGCCACTAAAAAAATACAAGCCTAAAAAATGGATAAAATTATTGTTCCGAATGAAGTGATAATGAGTAAAATATTACTTATTAGAGACCACAAAGTAATGATTGATAGAGATCTTGCGGAACTTTATGGAGTAACAACGAAAAGATTAAACGAACAAGTAAAAAGGAATATCAACAGATTTCCTGAAAACTTTATGTTTCAACTGACAAAAATAGAAAAGAAGCTGGCAAACCAAAATAAAAACATAGAACTTGTTTTTAGTTATCTAGATGAATTGATAGAAAAACAAGACAACAAAATCGAAAGAGAAAAAATAGGTTATAAAAAATAAATTAAAATTTGATTTGAATCCGATGAATCGCAAATCAAAAATCTTAAATCAAAAATGAGTATAGAAACTGTATCATTATCGGGAAGAAAAACGCAGGTTTCCAATAAAAAGATGACTTTTTTGGAGAGCCTTTATCTTGTTGCGATTGTGAAAGGATTGTTCATTACGATCAAACACTTATTCACCAGAAAAGTGACGATTAAATATCCGGAACAAAAAAGAGAAATGAGTCCTGTTTATCGTGGTCAGCACATGTTGATGCGTGATGACGAAGGTCGCGAACGTTGCACGGCGTGCGGACTTTGTGCCTTGTCTTGCCCTGCGGAAGCGATTACAATGAAGGCCGAAGAAAGAAAACCAGACGAAAAACATTTGTACAGAGAAGAGAAATATGCTTCGATTTATGAAATAAATATGTTGCGTTGTATTTTCTGCGGATTATGTGAAGAAGCTTGCCCAAAACAGGCGATTTACTTGACGACTTCTAAAAAAATCGTTCAGGCAGATTATGATCGTGAAGAGTTTATTTACGGAAAAGACAAATTGGTGATGCCATTAGAGCAAGCTTTGAATAATACTAAATTGAAAACGGCGAATTAATATGTTGACAACTGTATTTTATATTTTATCTGCATTGACTCTTGCGTCGGCGTTTTTGACCATTTTGACCAAAAACCCAATCCACAGTGCTATTTATTTGGTAATCTGTTTCTTTTCAATTGCCGGTCATTACTTGATGTTCAACGCGCAGTTTTTGGCGGTTGTTCACATCATCGTGTATTCTGGAGCAATCATGATTCTGCTATTATTTACCATAATGCTCATGAATCTCAACAAAGAAGACGAACGACATAAAAGTGGTCTCACGATTATTGCGGCCGTTGCTTCTTTCTGTTTGGTTTGCTTCGTATTATTGGCGGCTTTCTTGAAAACAATGCCGATTATCGAGGAATATTATGTTTCAGGCGAAGATTATCAATCCATCAAAGTTCTTGGTCAAGTGTTGCTTGACGAGAAAGAAGGATTTATGGTTCCGTTTGAATTTGCTTCTGTTTTACTTTTGGTATCAATGATTGGAGCGGTTTTATTGTCTAAAAAAGAAGAAAAAATAAGCTTATAGTTATGCAAAATGTTTTACAAGAAATAGGCGTTGAAAACTATATTTATCTTTCTACAATCTTATTTTGTATCGGGATATTTGGAGTATTGTTCAGAAGAAACGCTATCGTAATGTTTATGTCAATTGAGATTATGCTGAATGCAGTAAATCTACTTTTGGTTGTTTTTTCTACGTATCACCAAGATGCTTCGGGACAAGTTTTTGTATTCTTTTCAATGGCTGTCGCTGCCGCGGAAGTTGCCGTTGGACTAGCGATTTTGGTTGGAATTTACAGAAACATCCATTCGATTGATATTGACAAATTAAAAAATTTAAAAGGATAATCCCTGATGGAGACAAGCTTACTATTAACTTTACTACTAGCCCCATTCGCAGGGTTCTTATTCAATGTATTTTTTGGAAAGAAAGTCAGCCGAAATGTTTCTGGAACCATCGGAACCATTGCTGTTGCTATTTCTTTCGTAATTTCTTTGAATTTTTTCTTCCAAATAAACAATACAAAACAGCCGATTCTTATTGATTTATTTCAATGGATGAAATTGGCTAATTTCGAAGTAAATTTCAGTTTCTTGTTAGACCAATTGTCAATTCTTTGGCTTTTGTTCGTTACCGGAATCGGAACTTTAATACACATTTACTCCATCAGTTATATGCACGATGATGAAAATTTGAATAAGTTTTTTGCTTATTTGAATCTGTTCATCTTCTTTATGATTACGCTGGTTGTGGGCTCAAACCTTTTGATGATGTTCATCGGCTGGGAAGGCGTTGGACTTTGTTCTTACTTATTAATTGGATTCTGGTATAAAAACCAAGACTATAATGACGCTGCAAAAAAAGCGTTCATCATGAACAGAATCGGGGATTTAGGTTTCTTAATCGGAATTTTTATTCTTGCATCCTTATTCAATTCTACCGACTTTACGACAATGAAAGAAGTTGTAGCTTCAGGAGAAACAATCAATTTGGGATGGCTAGGTTTTGCGACTTTATGTCTTTTTATCGGAGCTTCAGGAAAATCAGCACAGATTCCTTTATATACTTGGTTGCCTGATGCGATGGCTGGACCAACTCCGGTTTCTGCATTGATTCACGCGGCAACGATGGTAACAGCTGGTATTTTTATGATTACAAGATTAAATTTCTTGTTCAATTTGACGCCAGATGTTCAGATGATTATTGCAGTAATTGGTGCTGTGACTTCGTTAGTTGCTGCTTTTATCGCTTTGGTTCAAAACGATATTAAAAAGGTTCTAGCTTATTCAACAGTTTCACAATTAGGTTTGATGTTTTTGGCTTTAGGTCTTGGTGCTTATGAAATTGCTGTTTTCCACGTAATCACACACGCTTTCTTTAAAGCTTGCCTTTTCTTAGGTTCAGGTTCTGTAATCCACGCTTTGCACGGCGAACAAGACATGCGAAAAATGGGCGGTTTGAGAAAATATATGAAAGTGACGTACATTACTTTTTTGATTGCAACTTTAGCGATTTCAGGTATTCCAATATTTGCAGGTTTCTTCTCTAAGGATGAAATTTTAATGGTGGCTTTCCACGAAAATATAGCACTTTACGTGATTGCTTCGTTGGCATCGATTATGACTGCTTTTTATATGTTCCGTTTGTTATATTTGACTTTCTTTAAAGAATTCCGTGGAACGGAAGAACAAAAACACCATTTGCACGAATCTCCGAAACTAATTACTTTTCCATTAGTTGTTTTGGCAATTCTTTCTACTATTGGAGGTTTTATCAGCTTTCCAGGTCATAGCTGGTTGAATGGTTATTTGGCACCAATTTTTATTGGAACAAGAGAAGAACATCATTTAGATGGAACTACTTATATGTTAATGGGAATTGCAGTTATCGGCGCCTTAATCGGAATTGGGATTGCGTATTCTAATTACATCAAAAAATCACAAGTACCAAACGAAGACAGCGAAATCACTGGATTCTCAAAGGTTCTTTATAATAAATTTTATGTAGATGAAATTTATATGGCGGTAATCGTGAAGCCAATTTATGCTATCGCAAGCTTCTCGAAAAACTTTATTGAAACAGCCTTATCTGGATTCGTTTTCGGATTAGGAAAAGTGACAAATATAATTGGAACACGAGGAAAGGCACTTCAAAATGGAAGCGTTGGTTTTTACCTTTTTGCTTTCGTATTAGGCACCGCTTCAATCATCGCTTATTTATTTTTAGACCACTATATCAGACTATAATCATCACTAATGGACATATCTTTATTATTAATTATTTTATTAGTTGGAGCAATTGCCACATTTTTATCTGGAGATAAATGGGCTTCAAAAACAGCTTTGGTTTTCAGCTTGGCTGCTTTCGGGGCATCAATTTATTTGCTTAACTTATTTAATGCAGGACAAAATATCGGATTTCTGCACCAATGGATAAATGCGCCTAAAATCTATCTAGCCTTTGGCGTTGACGGACTTTCAATGGCTCTAATTCTTTTAACCACGACATTGACTCCGTTGATTATATTTTCATCATTCGGAAATTCCTACGCAAAATCTAAAAATTTCTATGCCTTGGTCCTATTTATGGTTTTTGCCATGATTGGAACATTTGTCAGCGCAGATGGATTTGTTTATTATATTTTCTGGGAACTTTCTCTGATTCCTATTTACTTCATTGCCTTAATTTGGGGTAATGGCGATCCGCAAAGCAGAAGAAAAGCAGTTGTGACATTTTTCATCTATACTTTTGCTGGCTCTCTATTCATGCTGGTTTCATTTATTTATTTATATCTAAAATCAGGAAGTTTCCTTTTAGGAGATTTAGTCAAAATAAAATTATCTTCTCAAGAAGAATTTTGGATATTCTTAGGCTTCTTTATGGCGTATGCAATCAAGATTCCTCTTATTCCTTTTCATACTTGGCAAGCAAAAGTGTACCAAAAAGCACCTGCCGTTGGAACAATGCTTTTGTCAGGAATCATGTTGAAAATGGCACTTTACAGCATCATCAGATGGCAATTGCCAATTGCTCCAAAAGCAGCTAAAGAATATATGATTTATCTAGTAATCTTAAGTGTTGCTGGAGTAATTTATGGATCAATCATTGCCTTGAAACAAAAAGATCTTAAAAAATTATTGGCTTATTCTTCATTAGCTCACGTCGGATTAATTGCTGCAGGAACTTACACATTGACTTTAGACGGGCTTCGCGGTGCTGTTTTGCAAATGCTGGCACACGGTTTTGGAGTAGTCGGATTATTCTTTGCCGCAGAAATCATCTCCAGAAGATTCAATACTGGAAAAATTTCAGAAATGGGAGGCATCAGAATTCAATCTCCAAAATTCACCTCAATGTTCATGATTTTGGTTTTAGCATCGGTTGCTTTGCCAGGAACATTCAATTTTGTCGGAGAATTTGAATTGCTTTATAGTTTGGCACAAAGAAGCATCACAATTGCAATTCTTGGAGGAACAACAATTATTTTAGGAGCATTTTATATGTTGAGAATGTTTCAAAAAGTAATGCTTGGCGATAAAAATGAAAAACTTTTTGCTGATATAAAAGCCAATGAAGGAATTGTAATGGTCATTATTATTGCCATTTTATTATTCTTTGGATTATATCCAAAACCAATAATCGACTTGATCACGCCAAGCCTGAAAGACGTCTTAACACTTATAAACAGAATCTAATTAGTCCTATATAAAATGTATACATTAATAGCTATTGCCGGATTAGGAGTTTTATGCCTTATCGCTGAAATTTTCAACGGAAGAAAAGCCATTGTTCCAATTACAATTGTAGGCTTGCTTGCCATATTGGGATTGACTGCGACAGGATTTAATGATACTGCCGCTACTTACAATAACATGATTGTATTTGATAAGTTTGCCACATCATTTTCTTGCTTATTCATACTTTTGACTGTATTTTTAATCGCCTTGACTCCAAGTTTTCACGAAAAGCAAATCCAAAAAATATCAGATTTTGTTTCTATAAAATTATTTCTATTGACAGGAGCTGTTGCAATGGTAGCTTTCGGAAATTTATCTATGTTTTTCCTAGGAATTGAAATTCTTTCTATCTCTTTATATGTTTTAGCGGCAAGCAATCGCTTGAGCCTGAAAAGTAATGAAGCGGGAATGAAATATTTCTTGATGGGAGCTTTTGCTTCTGGATTTATCTTATTCGGAATTGCCTTGATTTATGGAGCAATTGGTTCATTTGACATGACCGTAATTCAAGAAGCAGGAAATTCTGCTGACGTAGAAGACTGGTTTTATATCGGAGCCATTTTATTAAGTATTGGTATGCTTTTTAAAATTGCCGCAGTTCCATTTCATTTTTGGGCGCCAGATGTTTATGAAGGTTCGCCTGCTTTGACAACTGCCTTAATGAGCACATTGGCAAAAGTTGTGGCCATGGCAGCTTTCTTCAAATTGGTTAGCGCAATGAATGTCAATCTTCCAGAATCTTCGCAAACAGCCTTGATGATAATTTCAATTTTATCGATGACTGTTGGAAATATCATGGCCTTGAAACAAACAAACGTAAAAAGAATGCTTGCCTTTTCAGGTATTTCTCATGCCGGATTTATGTTGATGACATTGATGGCTGTTTCAACTTCTGCAGGAGCATTATTGTATTATACTTCAGCATATGCTTTAGCGGGAATAGCTGCTTTTTCAGTAGTTTTATACGTAACAAAAGACAAAAACAACGAAGATATTTTCAATTTCAATGGTTTAGGAAAAACAAGTCCGCTATTGGCAGGAATCTTGACTTGCGCTTTACTTTCTATGGCAGGAATTCCTGTTTTCTCTGGATTTTTTGCCAAAGTTTTCTTATTCGGACAAATGTTAGGTGCAGGACATATTGCTTTGGTAATCATTGCAGTCGTGAACTCAATTATCAGCGTTGGATATTATTTCAAATTGATTTTGGCAATGTATACAAAAGATGCCACTGAAGAAGCCAGACCAGTTCCTTTTGTTTATCATGCTGTGGCAATTGTGGCGATTGTTTTGAATATCGCTTTGGGACTTTATCCATCTTTTCTTTTAGAAGCAATAAGATAATCCAAATTTATATAATAAAAAAGGGTGCCTAATTTAGACACCCTTTTTAGTATATTATAAATTCTTAAACCGCCGTATAGCCGCCATCGGCAATTATATAGCTTCCGGTTGTAAAAGAAGATTTATCAGAACTAAGGAATAAAACAAGCTCCGAAATTTCTTCTGCAGTTCCTAAACGATTCATTGCAGATTTGGCCGCAATTGCTTTAAGTGCATTATCATCCATATTATTTTTCAACAAAGCAGTTTCAACATAACCAGGCCCCACGGCATTACAGCGAATGTTTTTCTGAGCATATTCCACCGCAATGTTTTTACTCAATCCCACAACTCCGTGTTTTGTGGCCGTATAAGCAGGACTATTTGGCGCCGCAACAGTTCCATGAATGGAAGCAATATTCACGATACTTCCGCCGCCATTTTTCACCATTTGTTCTAATTGATAACGGCAGGCATAAAAAACACCGCTTAAATTTAAGGCGATAACCTTATCCCATTCTTCTGGTTCATATTCGCCTGTTGGCTTTGCCGGTCCGCCCATTCCGGCATTGTTGCAAGCAATGTCTAATTTGCCATATTTTGCAACCGTTTCCTCCACTACTCTCTTATTATCTGAAGCGCTTGAAGAATCTCCTTTGATAAAGAAAGCTTCTCCTCCATTTTTTGCAATTATTTTTACCGTTTCTTCTCCATGTTCTGCATTGATATCTGAGACTACTACTTTTGCTCCTTCACGAGCGTAAGCTTCTGCAATGGCGCGTCCAATTCCTGAACCGCCTCCTGATACAAAAGCTACTTTGTTTTCTAAAAGTGACATATTATTTGTATTTAAATTGTCTTATAAATTTACGAAGAATAGAAACCTAATTGAAGCCAAAACCCTACTTTACAATAAGATTAACAGCCAATATATGTTAACTAAACACTCACAATTAACATCTGTTTTCAGAGTGAATATCTTAAATTTGCAAGATGTATGCTTTAGTCGACTGCAATAATTTTTACGCGTCTTGCGAACGAGTTTTCCAGCCACAATATAATGGGAAGCCTGTTGTCGTATTGTCAAATAACGACGGATGCATCATATCCAGAAGTGACGAAGCAAAAGCTCTCGGAATTCCGATGGCGGCACCCGAATTCAAAGTCAGGGAAATGCTAAAACAACATGATGTGAAAGTATTTTCCTCAAATTATGCCTTGTATGGTGATTTAAGCCAGAGAACAATGAGTATTTTAAGAGATTTTACGCCACATGTAGAAATATACAGCATTGACGAGGCGTTTTTGAATTTCGACGGAATGAATATTTCCGATTATAATGAATATGGGGACAAAATAAAAACCACTCTGATCAAAGGCCTAAGCCTTCCGGTTTGCGTTGGTTTTGCTCCAACAAAGGCTTTGTCAAAAGTGGCCAATAAAATTGCCAGAAAATATCCTGAAAGAACAAAAGGAGTTTATGTGATTGACACTGATGAAAAACGTGTAAAAGCTTTAAAATGGACCAAAATTGAAGATGTTTGGGGAATTGGCTATCGGATGAAGAAAAAGATGAAAGCCAAAAATATCTTGACTGCCTATGATTTTACAGAGCCGTTTTATGAAAGCTGGATTAAAAAAGAAATGGGCGTCATCGGACTTCGACTAAGAAAAGAATTGTTGGGAGAATCTGTTTTGGGAATGGAAGAGCCTGCCAATAAAAAAAGTATTGCTATAACTCGAAGCTTTCCGAAACAATTATATGATTTTGATTCTTTGCGAGAAAGGGTTTCTACTTTTGCGTCAGTTTGCGCCGAAAAATTAAGGAACCAAAATTCCTGTTGTCATACTGTGATTGTGATGCTGGGAACTATGGAACACAAAACGCCTACTACAAAGCAATATTACCACGATTCGATTACTTTGCCTTTTGGTACAGATTCTACGCTTACTATAAATCAAGCTGCGATTAGAATTTTAGAAAAATTATACGAAGAAAATAAAGGACAGCGTTTCAAAAAAGCAGGCGTTATCGTTACCCAGCTTAGCAATACAAATGAAAAACAGCTTCATTTATTTGAAGAGGAAAATCCGAAACATCTTGCTTTGATGAAAGCGATGGATGATATAAATAAAAAAATTGGCGACCGAAAAGTTAAGCTTGGTACGCAAGACGCAAAAACATGGAATATGAAACAAGAGCTGCTGTCTCCAAGATATACGACAAGATTCGATGAAATTCTGGTAGTAAAATGTCATTGAACCGCAAACATATAAAACCAAAACTTACTTTTTTTACTCCTAATTTTGAAAGCGAAATCAAAATTCCATTTGTAAATCAAGGCGTTTCTGCTGGATTTCCTTCACCTGCATTGGATTTTCTCGAAACTGCTATTGACCTAAATGAAGAGCTGATTGAAAATCCGAAAACTACTTTTTATATAAAAGTGGAAGGCCATTCGATGATTGATGCAGGGATAAATGACAAGGATATTTTGATAGTCGATCGAACTTTAGAACCTTCAGATAAAAAAATTGCTGTCTGTTTCATTGATGGAGAATTCACGGTTAAACGATTAAAAGTAGAAAAAGACGGCCTTTACCTGATGCCTGAAAATAAAAATTACGAAGAAATAAAAATTTCTGAAGGCAACAATTTCATCATTTGGGGAATCGTGACTTATGTAATTAAGAAAATTTAACAATTCACACTCAATAAATTAGATAAATATACTTTGAGAATGTATAACATCTTGCTGTCGAAGCGATAGTAACTTAGCAGAAACAAATCCAGGAAAATAATTGCTATTTCTGGATAAAAATAAAATGCTATGAAAAAGATATTTACATTTTTAGCTTTGTTGTTGTTTGCAGCGGGCTATTCTCAAGCTGACTACTACAAAGTAGTACTAAAATCTGAAAATTACAAGATTAACGACGCCACTTATTCTGAACCAGAAACACTTTTTACATTATCTGATAATGCAGTAAATGTGAAGCCGATTGGCGAAATGAGATTGATTAAAAAAGCAGTTGCTGTGAAAGATACTTCGGTTTATTTCTGTGAATATCAAGGAAAACCGGTAGAAGTAATTACAGTGATTACTTTAGAAAAGTTCAAAGTTACTGTCAGAGGAGAAAATATGAAATATGTAATTGAGTCTGAAGCCAATGATATTGGACAATCTAGAGAAATTACATTACCTAATACGGCGATAGCCAATCAATAAAAAATCTATTAAAAAATAAAATCCCTAACATTTGAATTCAAATGTTAGGGATTTTTTAGTACCCAGAGTGGGAATCGAACCCACACACTTTCGTACACGAGTTTGAGTCGTGCGCGTCTACCAATTCCGCCATCCGGGCAATCAATCGTTTCAATTGTGGGTGCAAATGTAATAGAAATAATTGAAAATAAAACAAAAAATACTTAAAATTTTCCTTTCAGAGTTGATTTTTATTCCTAAATTTGCACCTCGTTAACACGACACACAACTAACTAACTACTAAACAACAGATTAAAATGCCGCACCAAGAACCAGAAGCAAAGATATTTGCATGTTCTCAAAGCGTACATTTAGCCGAGCAGATAGCTAAAAGCTATGGTGTGGAGCTAGGTAAGGTAACGTTCTCAAAATATAGCGACGGAGAATTTCAGCCGTCATTTGAAGAATCAATCAGAGGATTGAGAGTTTTTTTAGTTTGTTCCACTTTTCCAAGTGCTGACAATTTAATGGAACTTTTACTGATGATTGATGCTGCCAAAAGAGCTTCAGCACGTCATATTACTGCTGTAATCCCTTATTTTGGATGGGCTCGCCAAGATAGAAAAGATAAGCCACGTGTGCCGATTGGAGCAAAATTAGTTGCAAAACTTTTAGAAACTGCAGGAGCCACGAGAATCATGACAATGGATTTGCACGCAGATCAAATTCAAGGATTCTTTGAAAAACCAGTAGACCATTTATTTGCTTCTACTATTTTCTTGCCTTATGTAAAAAGTCTAGGTTTAGAGAATCTGACAATTGCTTCTCCAGATATGGGAGGTTCAAAAAGAGCTTATGCTTATTCTAAATTTTTAGAATCAGATGTCGTGATTTGTTACAAACAAAGAAAAGCGGCAAACGTTATTGAAAGCATGGAATTGATCGGTGAAGTAACCGGAAGACACATTATATTGGTTGACGATATGATTGACACCGGCGGAACTTTGGCAAAAGCAGCCGACCTGATGATTGAAAAAGGAGCCTTGAGCGTAAGAGCAATCTGTACTCACGCTATCTTATCAGGAGAAGCTTATGAAAAAATTGAAAATTCGAAATTGCTCGAATTAATAGTTACAGATTCTATTCCGTTAAAGAAAGAATCTAAGAAGATTAAAGTTGTGAGTTGCGCACCTCTTTTTGCAGAAGTAATGCAAATGGTACAACACAACAACTCAATCAGCGGTAAATTTTTGATGTAAAAAAAAAAGCCGTAGGCTGTAAGCATTAAGCATACGCCGATTCGCATAAAGCCTAGAGCTTAATGCCTAAAGCAGAAATTATTAACTATATATATTTACAATGAAGTCGATTACAATTAAAGGATCAGAAAGAGAAAGCGTGGGCAAAGTAGCTACTAAAGCCTTACGTAATGCTGGAGCGGTTCCTTGCGTTTTATACGGAGGAGATCAACCAGTGCACTTTTCTGCAGAAGAAAAAGCATTCAAAAACTTGATTTACACTCCAAACGCTCACACAGTTGTGATCGAACTTGAAGGTGGTAAAACATTCAACGCAGTATTGCAAGATACTCAAGTGCACCCTGTTTCAGACAAGATTTTGCACTTAGATTTCTTCCAATTACACGATGACAAAGAAATCACTATGGAAGTTCCGGTAAAAGTAACAGGAGTTTCTCCAGGTGTACTTTTAGGTGGTGTTTTACGTTTGAACCAACGTAGATTGAGAGTTAAAGCTTTACCAAAAAATCTTCCAGATTTCGTAGAAGCTGAAATCTCAGGTCTTGAAATGGGTAACAAATTATATGTTACTAAATTAGTTTCAGACAACTATAAATTGCTTCACCCAGACAACACTGTTGTTGCTCAAGTGAGAATCTCACGTGCTGCAATGAAAGCTGCTCAAGAAGCTGCAAAAGCTGCGAAAGCTCCAGCAAAAGGAAAGAAAAAATAATTTTCACCTTATTTATATCAAAAGCACCAGCCTCAAAACTGGTGCTTTTTTTATGAACTCAATTTTAAAGTTTATGAACGAAAGTCTAGGCATTTTCAGCATACCATTTTCCTGCTGTCTTGCACTATCTTTTGTTCTGAACCCCAGAACAAAAGGATAGTCGCAAACATCAGGGTTAGACGGCAATCCATTTGAATTTTTGGAAAGTCCTCCAATCTTTGACGACAAACTTTGCGCAAAACACCTTAGAAACTTAGCATCTCAGCACCTCTTAAAAAATTCCTTCCAAATTCCCCACAGAAAAACTATTTTTACAAAATGAATTGGCTTTCCAAAATCTTCAAAAAAGAAAACAAAACAGAAACAGACCCAATGAAAAAATTTCTAATCGTTGGCCTCGGCAACATTGGCGCAGAATACGTAAACACAAGACACAATATAGGCTTTAAAGTCGTGGATCATTTGGCCCGAAAAGAATCCGTGGAATTTCAAACCGCGAAATTGGGACAAATGGCAGAATACAAATTAAAAGGAAGGACACTTTTCTTATTGAAGCCAAACACTTACATGAACCTCAGCGGAAAAGCCGTAAAATATTGGATGGACAAAGAAAATATTCCGGCATCAAATGTCCTGATCATCACTGACGATTTAAATTTGCCTTTCGGAAGCATCAGAATCCGCACAAAAGGAAGCGATGGTGGCCACAACGGATTGAAAAGCATCCAACAAACTTTAAATACATCTGAATATCCAAGATTTCGTTTTGGAATCAGCGATGAATTTAAAAAAGGAAAACAAGTCGATTACGTTCTCGGCGAATGGAATGACGATGAAAAGTCAAAACTTATAGAAAGATTAGACATTTCAGCAGAAATCATCCAGTCTTTTGCTCTCGCCGGACTCGAAATCACAATGACTTCTTTTAACGGCAAATAATGGCTGTATTTTTGCTAATGAAAATTAAAAAATATTATGAAAACAATTTTAATTCCGATTGCTTTTCTGATTTTGTCCTGCGGAACTAATAAATCTACATCAGATTTAACTCGCAAGCATGAAATAGAAAGCCCATGCCCTGATAATGGAAACTGCAGTTTTGAAATACTTCAAAATAAAAGCATTGAAATGAAAATTGATGGTATTGGAAAAATGTATTATGAATTAGCAGACAATCCTGAAAAATCAGTTTATCTATATAAATATTCTAATAAAATAGAAGACCCAACACTTCAAGACGCTGGATACAGAGAAGAGATTCTTTTTGAAATCTATAATAAAACAGCAGATTTCTCTTTTTCTGGCACACAACTTCAATCAACAAAAATGATTTTCGGCGTGTTCTGTTTCTGCAGAGGAAAAGCCGGATATTACAAAGTAAATGAAGGCAAAATTTTAAAGCAAAACAATACCCTTTCAGTAGAAATTCCAGCGATAGTAAGCAATCAAAAAACTACACGATTTAATATAAAATAAAAAAAGGGAGCTTAATTTTAAGCTCCCTTTTTCTTATTATAAATTCGAAAAGATTTATTCTACAACAATCTTTTTCACTTCTTTTCTTTCACCATCTTGAACAGTAACCATATAGATTCCTGCTTGAACATTGCTCAATTGAAGGTTTTCTGAAAATAATCCAGTATTTTGGAATGATTTATCTAAAATCAATCTTCCTCTGATATCGTGAACGCCAACTTTGATTTCATTGCTTGAATCAGAATTGAACTGAACAGTAAAGTTTCCTTTATTTGGATTTGGATAGATCTTGAAATCTGCTAGGCCAAAGTTTTTGGTATTTAAAACTCCAACCGCAGAACATATTTGAACTGACCAAGAATTTATTGTTCCAACATTAGCGGCAAATCCATCAGCAACTAATAATGTCCAATTTCCATTTGCTGGTTTATTTAAGAATGGAGCAAAAGTAGCGAACGGTTTAAAAGTTCCTGTAGCAGGATTAGAACATGTAAGAGCCGGACCAGCATCGTTAAATGTTAAATTCATCCCTCTAATCAAGTTTGTAGGAACATAACAATTGAAATTCCAGAAAATACTTGATGTTCCGTCAGGATGAGCGAAAGCCATTCTCCAATCAGAAATATCAGCACCATGAGTTCCATTGACAGTTACACTTACATCAGTTATCGCTGAAGTAGTTGGAACATTTATAACAGAAGTTGCTACTGGACCTAAAACTGCAGTTCCACCGCCAGTTCCATCAGCAACATTAAAAGGAGTACTATTTGTATATGTAATACATTGATTTGTAACTGTGTATCCGATAGCAAATGTTTTAGTATTCAAAGCAAAATAGATATTACCTATAGCTTCAACCATAATTCTACAGAATGGTGCTGCCACATTTGGAACAGTAAACGCTTGAGTTCCATCATTAGGAGTATTCGCAACTAAAACTGTTGGATACGTAAGACCTCCATCTGTAGACAAAAGAATATTAACATTAGCCGTATTAAAAGGAGCCGCATTTGTATTAGCAACATTCCATGTAACAGTTTGAGTTGTTCCTTGAGTCCATGAAATTCCATCAGTATTTTGAGAAGTTACAGTAAAAGGACCTGCAGCAGCATTAAATGTCACAGTTGTATTTTGTCTTGATGTCTGTCCTCCGCTTGGGGTTTTATTATCTCTAACAGTCAATGCAAAATTCATAGTCCTCGCTACATTTGGCAATACTTCCCAAGGAGATGCATTTCCAGTTAAAGTAGCCAACGATGGAAAATAACGATTTGGAGATGCACTAGGTGCAAATGATCTAAAATTAGGGTTTGAATTAGAACTAGTAGCGCTTGGCGAATCTGTTGTAGCACCTGGATTAGTCTGTTCCCAGCAGTATGTCAAAACATCGCCATTAGCATCAGTCGCACTTCCTTTCAAAACAAAAGGAGTACCTACTGGAACAGTATAATTTGGTAAAGCTGGCACAGATGGAGGTGTATTTCCATTTGCAACTCCTGCAACACAGTTTCCTGCACCAGTTATGTGAGCTACCATTTGAGCAATACTAATCGCATGGAAATAAGAATCTGAATTTGATTGAACATCTACAGGGGAACATATCCCAGCATAAGCCATGATTGTTGATCCACTGCCTGGCTCTACTGCATTTGTAGCAGAACGAGTACCAGGATCTCCTGTTAAAGGATCAGGAATAGAGCAATTTCCCCCAACACCATTAAAAGTATGTGAAGCCCCAAATTGGTGTCCTACTTCATGAGCAACGAAATCGATATCATAAGGATCTCCAACTGGAGAAGGCAAACCTGTAACACCTCTCGCCTTACCAGAAGACATACATACTGATGGAGATTGAGCTACTCCTCCGCCTCCTGTACTAACTGTGTGGCCAATATCAAAATTTGTAAGCCCGATAGCCGCCGCAATTACGGTTTGGCTTTGGTTAAGCAAAGCATTATTCTCATTAGTGTTATCAAATGAATCAGATGTAATAAAAATAATATCTCTATTATTAGCAACCAATTGCATTCTCAAAGACATGTCTTTTTCATACTCTATATTAATTCTTGCTACTGTAACATTCATCGCTGCTAATACAGCGTCTTTCTTTTGAGCTGTTGTAGAAAATGAAGGCAGGGTTCCCGCGGCAACCGCAGCCGCAACATGAAATGCTGCATATTCAATAGTACAAGCCATAGCCAAACGATAGGTTCTAAATCTACTGTCACTTGCAAAAACTGTAGGCTCCTCCGATGAAATTTCTCTGGCAACACCTTCAGTATGACATTGGAACGTTTTTGTTGTAGTAAGACTTGCCTTATTATAAACAATATAATTTTTATGATCTAAAGTATATGGATCTACATAATAAGTTCCTTTCGAAGAAAGTGTCATAACATGTAATCCAAAAATTGTATTTGTAATAGCCATGCTTGCTGCAGGGTCATCAATTCCTTGTCCAATATAAGATTGAACTTGAGGAAGCGTTTTAGCCAATTCAGGCGCCATAACAGAAGATTCATAAATTCTAAATCTCTCAAGTTTTCCTTCCGCATTTGGAAAAGAAACCACAACTTGTGACACTTCATTGCTTTCTCTTGAAGGAGCTGCACTAAGCTGCGTTTTTAAAGCCTCAAGATTTAAGTGAAAAAGCTGGTATTCTTTCGGAGAAGAATCTCTATCAACCTTCTCTAGAAGATTTAGCTTTCCTTCTGATGTTTTTGTCCACAGAGAAGACTGTGAATAACCTCCTGTAATTGCAAAAAAAGCAAACAGAATCAGTAGTAATTTTGTTTTCATAATAAAATTTTAGTTTTTAATAGGTTTCAAATTTAAACATTAAATGAATATCTACATTTTTTTTATTCATAAATATGCTAATCCATGTCGTAAAAATTGATTTATCCTTAATATTAGCATTATTTCAAACAGCAAAACGATGTTTTTTAACATTTAAATTTTTGAACACTAAAGCTATAATTTGTTTTCTCTTGTAATTTCAAAATAAATAACCAACACATTTTATATATCCGGCAGATACTTCTAAATTTGCACAACTCAAAACGCAACTTTGAAAACTTTCAATTCAATACAAGATTTCCAATCCAATCGCCAGACAATTGTAACACTGGGAACTTTTGACGGAGTTCATCTTGGACATGGAAAAATCATAAAAAGACTAATCCAAAGCGCTTCAGATGAAAAATTTGAAAGCCTAGTCCTTACTTTTTTTCCGCATCCAAGAATGGTTTTGCAAAATGACGGAACTATAAAGTTATTAAACACGATAGAAGAAAGAGCCATATTACTTGAAGAAGCTGGGCTCGACAACCTCATAATCCATCCGTTTGACCAAAAATTTTCTCAGATGGAAGCCGAGGAATTTGTCAAAACAATTCTAGTCGACCAATTTAATGCAAAAAAAATAATAATCGGTTATGATCACCGCTTTGGAAGAAACAGATCGGCTGATATCAATGATTTGATTGCTTTTGGAAAAAAATACAACTTTGAAGTGGAGCAGATTTCAGCCGAAGAAATTGATGAAGTTTCCATCAGCTCTACAAAAATAAGGAATGCCCTTTTTGATGGAAACATCACTCTAGCTAATGAATATTTAGGGTATAATTACTTCCTAACCGGAGTCGTTGAAAAAGGAAAACAGCTTGGCAGGACTATAAATTTTCCAACAGCCAACTTAAGAATTGAAGAAGATTACAAGCTGATTCCGCAAAACGGAGTTTATGTTGTCAAAAGTTTTATAGATGGAAATTTGGTTTATGGAATGATGAACATCGGTACAAACCCAACCGTCGGCGGCAAAAACCAATCTATTGAAGTACATTATTTAAATTTCGAAGGTGATTTATATGGAAAAAAAATAGCCGTAGAAATGCTGAAAAGAATTCGTTCTGAAGAAAAATTCCCTTCTTTTGAAGCTTTAAAAATGCAACTCGAAAATGACAGGCTTACTACAATCGAATATATAAAACAATTGAAATGAAAAAACTTTTCCAGCCAATTGACAATTCGCCTCTGATTATATTTAGAATTTTCTTCGGATTTTTACTTGCCGCAGAAACCTTTGGAGCCATATTGACGGGCTGGGTAAAAAACAATTTCATTACGCCACAATTTACATTCAGCCACATCGGCATGGAATGGCTGCAACCGCTTCCTGGAAACGGAATGTATTTTTATTTCGCCACAATGGGAATCTTAGGGATTTTTGTAATGCTCGGCTGGAAATATAAATGGAGTCTCAGTGCTTACACAATTCTTTGGACGATTTCATATTGGATGCAGAAAACATCTTACAACAACCATTATTATATGCTAATTTTGGTTTGCCTTATCATGATTTTTCTTCCTGCAGAACGTTATGCCTCTGTGGACGCCAAGAAAAATCCTGAAATAAAAAGCTTGAGCATGCCAACTTGGTGTTCTTGGGTTATGATTTTCCAAATTTCAATTGTTTACTTTTTTGCAACAGTTTCAAAATTTTATCCAGACTGGCTTGACGGAACTTTCACAAAACATCTTTTAGAAAACAAGTCGCCTTATCCTTTTATTCAAGATATTTTCAATCAAAAGTGGTTTTATATTTTCATAGCTTATTCAGGAATTGCTTTTGATATGCTCATTATTCCGATGTTGCTTTGGAAAAAAACGAGAACTCTTGCTTTTGTTGCTTCGCTTACTTTTCATCTTTTTAACGCCGTCACTTTACAGATTGGAATTTTTCCTTTTTTTGCCTTGAGTTTTGCGGTTTTCTTTTATCCGCCAGAAAAAATCAGGAAAATATTCTTCAAAAAGAAGCCTCAATTAGACATTCAAAATGAGCCTGTTTTTGAAAATAAATCTGTTTTGTTTTACTTTTTTCTACCTTACTTTATTATTCAGATAATTCTTCCGATAAGACATTGGTTTATTAAAGGAGACGTACTTTGGACTGAGGAAGGACATCGTTTAAGTTGGAGAATGATGCTTCGTTCAAGATCTGGCTATAGCAATTTTATGATTTATGATAAAAAATCAGGCCACCGGAGTTTTTATGATATGCATTCAAAATTGACTCCAAAACAAATGAATATGATTTCTGAAAAGCCTGATGCAATTTGGCAAATGGCTCAGAGAATCAAGGAAGAATATGCTGCGCAAGGCAAAGATGTAAGCATTTTTGTAGACTGCAGCGTTTCAATAAACAGAAAGCCTTACCAAAAATTTATCGATGATAAAGTAGATATGGCTCAAGCCGAATGGAATTACTTTTCTCATAACGACTGGATTTTACTTTACGATGAAAATGGAAATAAGATAAAGTAAGACAGCGCTTTGCGTTTAATCAGAAAAAACTTATTTATTAAAATTTTATTAAAAGTTAACCTATTCCTCAAACCTTGCTTCTAAAATCCGAATAAATTTTGTAATTTTAGTTATACCAATGCGAATAATAAACTCGCACTCAAAAACAGTATAAACTAACAAAACTAACTATTATGAAATTTTCTAGAATATTAATCAACGGGCTAATTATATTTATAGGTATTGGATTGTACTTTTTGCTAATTGAAACTTTAGGATTAGCTGACCAAATTTATTTGAGGCTTTTGAATTTTATCTTTGTAATTTATGGAATAAACAGAACCATCAAATCAAATTATCATGACGGAATCAATGGTTATCTGACAAATCTTCTTGCCGGTTTTCTTACCGGAATGGTGGGATTGATTATAGGCCTGGTTGCTTTCATGGTATATATTGAATCTTTAGGTGGCGATCTTGAGCATTTTTCAAGCAGTTATGTTTTTGGTGGTGGAGATCCATCGCTTTACCAATTCTGCTTTGGCTTGTTCATCGAAGGCGCCGCTTCATCAATGATCGTGTCTTTTGCAATGATGCAATATTGGAAAGATAAAGTAGAAAAAATCAATAAAGTGAATTAATTTTCAACGAAATATACTTAAGAAGGATTGTCAAACGACAGTCCTTTTTTTTATCAACAAGCTTTGGTTTCTAACTTTAGATAAAGATTTTTTTTACTTATAACGGAATTACTTACTTTTGAAGCAATAAAACTCCACCTATGAATACAACCAGACACAATTGGACCAAAGAAGAAATTATTGCTGTTTACAATAAGCCAATGATGGATCTGCTTTATGAAGCCGCTTCGGTTCACCGAACAAATCATGACCCAAATGTGGTTCAGGTTTCCACGCTTTTATCAATAAAAACTGGAGGATGTCCAGAAGATTGTGGCTATTGTCCGCAAGCCGCAAGATATCATACTGGCGTTGAAGGAAATGATTTAATGTCAGTACAACAAGTAAAAGCGCAGGCTTTAAGAGCAAAATCAAGCGGTTCATCACGCGTTTGCATGGGCGCTGCTTGGAGAAACGTAAAAGACGGACCAGAGTTTGACCAAGTTTTAGAAATGGTTCGCACCATCAACAAGCTTGACATGGAAGTTTGCTGTACGCTCGGAATGATTACTGAAAATCAAGCACACCGTTTGGCTGAAGCCGGATTATATGCTTACAACCACAATTTAGACACTTCAGAAGATTATTATAAAGAAGTAATTTCTACCAGAGGTTTTGAAGACCGCCTTCAGACTATTGAAAATGTAAGAAAAACAAATGTCACAGTTTGCAGCGGCGGCATTATCGGGATGGGAGAAAGCGTTGAAGACCGAGCAGGAATGCTTGTCGCTTTGGCTTCACTAAATCCACAGCCAGAATCGGTGCCAATCAATGCGTTGGTTGCCGTGGAAGGAACTCCGATGGAAGAAGAAAAACCAGTTGAAATCTGGGAAATGATCAGAATGGTGGCAACTACCAGAATCGTTATGCCAAACACCCAAGTGAGGCTTTCTGCAGGAAGAACAAACATGAGCCGTGAAGGCCAAGCAATGTGCTTCTTTGCAGGCGCAAATTCTATCTTCGCAGGCGATAAATTACTTACGACTCCAAATCCAGATGTGGAAGACGACATGAAAATGTTTGAAATGCTTGGATTGAATCCGCAGAAACCTTTCACAAAAGTATCGCAACCAAAAACTGTTGAAGCTGTTGATTCACAATATCAAGCTTTAGGAGAAAAACCAAAATGGTCTCGTCCTGGACATAAAATTGAAAGAAATTTAGAAGCTTCTGGAAAAAAAGTAGAATCTTAATTTTTAATCGAAATACAATCAAAAAGCCACATTCCTTACTTGGATTTGTGGCTTTTTTTATGGCAAAACTTTAAGATTTGGCGCTTTACAATTTCATAATCCTTTATTAACTTTGTTAGGACCGACCCAAACCTAAAGATTATTAATTTCTAAATATTTGTATTATGCCATTGCAATTAACTGAAATTGAGCGCGTAAAAACCATTTCTAAAGAAGAATTTTATAAAAATTATATACTGAAGCAAAAACCCTTAGTTGTTGAAAAACTTACTGAAGATTGGCCTGCTTTTGAAAAATGGAAGCTTGATTATATTAAAAATATTGCTGGCGACAAAGTTGTGCCTTTATATGATGACCGACCAGTTACCCACAAAGATGGTTTTAACGAGGCACATGCAGAAATGAAAATGGCTGATTACATTGACCTTTTGCAGTCAAAACCAACTAATTATAGGATATTTTTATATAATTTGATGAAGCAGGTTCCGTCATTGAAATTAGACTTTAAATGGCCTGATATTGGCTTGAATTTAGTTAAACAGCTTCCGATGCTTTTTTTTGGAGGAGAAAATTCAAAAGTCTTTATCCACTATGATATTGATTATTCAAATATTCTTCATTTTCATTTTCATGGAAAAAAGCAATGCATCTTATTTGCTCCAGACCAAACTCCTTATTTATACAAAGTTCCTCATGCGCTGATTTCAAGGGAAGACATCGATTTTGACAACCCTGATTTTGACAAATGGCCTGCTTTAAAACAAGCAAAAGGATTAGTTTGCAATCTTGAACATGGCGAAATGCTGTATATGCCTGAAGGCTATTGGCACTATATGAAATATTTAACACCCGGATTTTCGATGAGCCTTCGCGCTTTTCCTCGAAAAATTGGCAATCTTGGCAAAGCCGCTTACAATATTTTTGTCATGCGCCACTTCGATAACATGATGCGAAAATGGAAAGGCCAAGCTTGGATTGATTACAAAAACGAACAGGCAGTTGTCCGCACTCACAGAAATTTAAATATTGTTCCATAAAAAAACCCAGCTGATGCTGGGTTTTTAGTTTTAAAGCCGAAGCTTAATTTAATATAATTTTCTTGCTGGTTTCCATTCCGTTGTCAAGAACTATCTTTACAACCAGCGCTTGCTGTGCTGCATTTGCTTCTTGGATGGTAAAGTCTTTTGCATTCACTTTCTTATTGTCATAAATCACTCTTCCCAAAAGGTCATAAACTGTGATTCCTTTTATATTTTCCAAAGAAGAATTTACCGTGATTGCTTTGTTTTTTACTGAAACAATTACAGCATTTTTAATCGCATCGAAATCCGGATTACCTAAGCTTTCTGATGTATATCTAAGAACAAATCGGTTATTGAAAGTTCCTACAGCAGTTGTAAAAGTATAAGCGCTATTTTTTAAATTATGGATAACATGTAAAACTTTATCTTCCAGATAAATATTTTGATCTCCAGTAAACAAGCCGTCAACATGGTCGATAGTTATCGTATGGGCTCCTGCCAAAGTAGCTCTATATCCAAGATTTACCTTGTCATTTGTATCAAAAGGCAAAGCTCTTGCTTGAATCGTAAGGTCAGCATTATCATTCAAGGAATAAAGGCTTACCGATGTTCCTCCAAAAACTTTTCCATCATAAAAACGGTCATAGCTGTTTGTGGCGTTTTCAATATACCCAACCATTGTCTGGCTGAAACCTGTTTGAGCATTCTCTAAATTCAACCAAATTCTATTTTTCTCAGAACCGCTTTCAGCATGCTGCGTATTTTGATTTCTCAAGAATTGGCCATTATTTCCAGTAGCTCTCATGCTGTTATTGAAAACAATAGGTCCTTGTGAAGCACCATCTGCAAAAAATGACTGGCCTGCAGCAATGTGATGGTTAAGCTCCTCGCCATTAGGACTCGAAACCGTTCCTCCGCTTAAATTATAAACTATATAGTCATCTTCTGTATAATTATAATGTCCGGTTATCGGATTGCGGGCTGGCTCAGTAGCGTGCGTCCACAAATAAATGGTTCCTTCCAAGTGCGGATTTACAACAGGATCCAAAAACAATCTTGCATCGATAGCAGACGGATATGGATTTCCTAAGAAATTTGCCTGGCCTGCGTCAACTCCGTCTAATTTTACTTCCCCATTATTCGGAATTCCTTCAAAAGTCGCATTGATTCTTTGGTCAGCCGTAAATCCGGTAGTAAAGCTTTGACTTCCTCTTGCAATATAGCCTGCTCCTTTTTGCATGGTTACATCTCCATCTGTTTCAAGGTGCCAATCTTGGGCAACTTTATCCCAGCTGAAATACTTGTCAGACAGTGTGTTTGGCGATACATCGTGAAGGCTAAATCCAGCAACTGGCGAAGACCAATAGATATAGTCGTACCTAGTGATTTCTGGCGTGATTCTTTTGTAAGTAATCTGTCCTGTATTCTCTGCAAAATCATTTTTCTGCACAAGGCTTCCGTTATTTTCAATAATTATGGCGCCATCATTTTTTACGTCGTTCTGGATAACCACATAAGTATCTGAAGCAACTGTCAAGGTAAAAGTTGGGTTTACTTGGCATTTGCATCCTAATAAGTTACCTGAAGCTGTTGAATAATTTGAGTTGATTATTGCAATTTCAGTTGCTGTAGGAGCTGTAGATATTGTTGCAGAAGCATTCAACCAATTACTTCCGTTCCATGTTTTGACTGCTCTTCTTTTTCCTTTCAATACTACATCATCAATAGCCCAAATCTCATTATTGTCATTCGTCAGCAATGTGATTCTTATTCTCAAATTTTCAACTTTTGGCAGATTAGTGAGGCTGACAGTACCATATCCATTTGCTGTACTAGTACCAGTTCCTGTAGGTTGATAAATTTGAAAAGGATTACTCATTATGCCAGCATATGATTTAGTTGCTGTGGCTGTTCCTGTAGTGTAAGACCAGCGTGAATTAGCATCTGAAGAACCACTTATCTGGATTTCTCTTGACCAATTTGTTCCATCAGTACTTACTTCTACTCTGACATAATCACCCGTTTCCATTCCGTTTCCAGTAGTTCCTGAAAAAGCTGCTAATTTAAAGCTCAGATTAACATCTGATAAATCTGCAGTATTAAATGGGTTAAGCGTCAATGTTGCCGTTTTATTGGCAACCTGAAAACTTCCTGTGTCAATAAATTTTGAGACAAGAGAATTAGTTCCGCCATAAGCAGTTCCGCCAGTAACACTTCCTTCTACATTTGTATAATCCCATGTTGGTGTTGGATTGCCGACACCCTCAAATTTCTGTTGCACAATTACTTCTTCCCCGCCAAAACCACATTCTATATAATCTGCAGCAAAACCTTGAATAGCGAAAGTATATAGACTTTCATTTAAGTCATTATTAGTAATAACAACAATTGCATTTTTCTCTCCTGTCAAAGAAGGATTAAATGAAACAGTAAAAGTAGTACTTCCATCTATTGCAACAGAAGTTGCAGGGTTTGCCGTAATAGTAAAATCGGAAGATCCTGATAATTGAATATTGCTCAAGGTCAAAACATCGCTTCCCGTATTTAAAATACTGAATGTTTTTGCAACCAATCCTCCAGTAATTTGTACTGTTCCAAAATGAGTATCATTTGTTGTTGATGCTGCTGTAGTTCCACTTACAATAGAAATTCCATTACCTTGAACATCAATTTCTGGTGATTTTCCTGTTCCTTGAATAGTAAATGTGAATGGGTTCTCACCGCCTGTACTATCATTATTAGCTATCGAAACAACTGCAGTTCTAGTTCCTGGACCTGATGGAGTAAATGTGATGCTAAAAGTAGAAAAAGTTTCTGAAGCAATAGTTGTAGCAGGATTTTGAGTTACAGCAAAATCGCCTGAATTAGCTCCCGTTAATGAAATTACAGGAGTCCCATTTAAGATCAAGTTGCTTAACCCGACATTTCCAACAATATAGTCTTTAGCTGCGCTTGTTGTTCCAATCGGCTGTATGGCAAAAACTGTTTGATTGAGCGATGATGTTGTAGTGCTGCCACTTACAATATTTTGACTGTTTCCTTTGACATAAATTTCTGCACCTGGCACTTGAACAATGTTAATAGTATAATCTTCGATTTCACCATCATATCCACTATCACAAGGAGTTGCATACTCGAGAAATTTAGCTGAAACCCTCATTCTTGTAGTACCTACTAATGCAGTTGTTGGTACCATAATACTTAAAGGAGAACCATTCGTAATTCCATTCGTTGTGTTTGTAGCATATCCTAAATCAAACTCTTCACCAGAATCATTAAAATCACCATCCTTATTCCAATCTATCCATGCTCTAGAATAAATTTCCCAATTACCCGCAGTATTTACACTTACTGACAAATTATAGCTTTCTCCTTTGTTCAAATTAGTTGGAGTAAGAGCAGTATTATTTACATATCCGGCTGTTTTAGTAGGGCTACTATTATTTAATGTGTTTAGGGTTACATTAGTAACCGAAGTTTGATAATCCATTGTTCCTGCTACTGGAGCTGCACAATAGATCAAAGATGGAGTAGCGCAAGCAGAAGTACCAGAGGTCCATTCGGTTCCTCTTCTTAAAAAGATTTTGAAGCAATATTCTGAACCATTTGTTAATCCCGTTATGGTTTTTGATGCAACCCCAGTAGTAGTAGAATAAACCACTTGATTTGCAGTACTGTAAGAATCATTTGCAGCTGCAGCATAATTAGTGCCATCACCTGTTGGTGTAAAAACAACAGCACCTTGGTTAGCCACAATGATCAATTGATCCCAGCAAGCCGTTGGTAATGAATTGCTCCAATTTAAAGTAACTTTATTTGTTCCAGATGTACCTGCCAAATTCGTAACATCGCCTTGAGCAATACCAGCAGTAATTCTTGAGCCAGCTGAGCCAGAAGCCCAATTAGTCAAATTTTCTCCAACATAAGGGAATACTGCAAAAGAATACGTTACGTTTTCAACCAATCCTGTAATTAAAGCGGAAAGATTATTTCCCTTATAAACAACTTTTCCTAAACTAGCAGGAGTTGCCGATGTTGCGGTTGCAAAATCTAAATTTGCAGTATAGGTATTTGCAGTATTTTTTGTTCCTGATGGTGCAGTTCCACCTTGAATAGCAAAAACTACATATCCTGTCGGTGTTGTTCCAGAAGCTGGTGCGAGCCAACTAAGTCTTACACTATTATCTGTAAAACAGCCTTGAAAAGCCGTTGCATTAGTAGGTTGTGAATTTGTCAAAGTCAAAGTTCCCACATTAGATGTTGTCGACCCGCATGAATTAGTAACAATACATTTATATTGATAACCACTCATGCCTTCAGAAGTCGCAGGCGTCACATAACTTGCGCTATTGGCACCTGAAATGTCATTCCAGTTACTTCCTCCGTCAGTAGATAATTGCCATTGATAAGTAACCGTTCCTGATGCTGCCACTGAAAAAGTCTTTGTTGCTGGAATAATAACGCCTGTACTATTTGGCTGTGTAGTTAAATTTGGCACACTTGATATCGTGATGTTTTGAGTTTTCACTGCTGACCAGCAATTTCCGTTATAACTACGCACATGGACATTGCCGGTTGCCGCTACGCTGTAAGTACTGCTTACTGGACTTGTCGTGCTTGTTCCTGTCTCACTAGTTTGCCAATAATAGGTATTGCCATCTGTGCTTTCGCCTGCTGCAAAATTATAACTTACCATCGCTGTACCGCAAGAAGTAGCTGGCGTGAAAGTTCCCGTTGGTGTTGCCGGTATTGCACTCACAGTTCTCGCAGCCGAAACATTAGATTTTGCTGGAGTACAAGGAGAAGCCCCTGAAACAATTACATAATAATAAAAAGTTCCCAAGTCAGAATTTGAAGGTGTAAATGAAGCGGAATTTGTTCCCACTGTCACGTCATCTCCTGAAGTAGCATTACTGTTATCGGTCGATTTATACCATTGATAAGATAAAGAACTTCCTGCCGCTGTCACTGTAAGTGCTGTAAAAGTACCGCCTGAACAAACAGCAGCAACAACTGCATTTGGATGTACAGAAATACTAGGTGGTGTTGAAATCACAACTACAGTATTAATTGCCGTTGACCAGCAACTGCCATTATAAGCGCGAACATACACTGTTCCTGCAGATCCCATGGAATAAGGACTGCTTACAGGAAGCGAAGTGCTCTCTCCTGTAGCAGTAGTCTGCCAATAGTAAGTGTTCGTGCTTGGCTCACCTGCGCCATAAGTATAAGTTACTGAAACCGCCCCACAAGCTGGATTAGGAGAATAAGCTAATGTGCCATTTGGAGTAGCGGTAATAGTAACAGGAGTATGTACTCCTGAAACATTTGATGTTGCTGTCGTGCTGCAGCCTGAAGCCACTGCATAAAAATAACGTGTTGCAGTTCCCCAGTCATTTAGCGGCGTATAAGTGCTAGACGTTGCGCCACTTATTGCTATCCCACCTGAATTTGAAGCTGTTGTGTTATAGTACCATTGATAGGAAGTAACGGTTCCCGAAGTTGCGACTGACAATTGAGGAAAAGCGGTTCCTTGGCAGGCAGTTGGTGTGCTTGTTGCGGGTTGTGTTGTTATTGCGGGTGCGGTGCAAGAAGTTGAAGTAACTGTCCCCTCAAGAATAAAATCTTTTGTTCTAAGATTTCCTGTGCTACTAGCAGACCAACCATAAACCCTAAAAATAACTTGATTAGTTGTCGTGAAATCTGAAAAATCCCATGTAAAGGAATAATCTGCAGAAGCATTCGTCACGCTATAATCTGGCGAATCAGTCCAAGTTGAGCCCCCATCTATAGAATATCCGGCACCAACAACCGTTGGCCCAGCTGCAGTTCTATAGGCTGTGAACTTAAATGATGTATAAGTGGCTTGGTAAGTACTATTTGACTGTAATGAAAAGCCATGGAATTCATTTGCCGATCTAGCCGCAGCTCTTGTAGTATTATCCCAATTATTACTAACATAATACCCGCTAGCTGTTTGACTATCAACCCCTGCACCTCGAGCTAGAGATCCAAAAGTAATATTAGATACAACTCCTGAAGCTGTTGTGCTACCTGCAGAATATCTACCTAGTACCTGCCCCAAAGCATTCCCCACACCAAAAACCACTAAAATCAATAGTAAAATTTTCTTCATAAATCAAAGTATAATATTTGTCCTCTTTTTGGGCAATTTGCAGTTTTCTTTACGTCCCCTTAAAAAAAACCTGATGCAAATATAATCCCACTAATATTAAGTTAACGTTAAGTTAATAATTAGGCTGCCAATATACTCATTCTCGCAGAAAAAATCCCATATCTGACAAAAAATGTAAATAAAACGCAATGTTTTTGTTATGAAACCCAGTGGCTTATCCCATTTTAAGAGAAAGAATTGCGATTTTTGTATCTTAAAAGCTTGTACGCACTTTTTAGCTCGGCTTGCTTAGCTTTTTGCTCTGGGTACCCACTTAGGCAAGTGGGTACCCCCACTTGCACAACCCCCCCCTCCCTACTTCTTTGCTCGGTCAGCCGAGCTTTTTGCCAGGCCAGCGCACCAATGACAGTGGGGCTTCCCACCTCATTTCTCGGGCGAGGCAGTTTTTTGCTCCCTTGTCCGAGCTAAGAAGTGGGCGGGGGTATCTTTCATCTGACGCAAGCGTGCCTAAATGCAAAAAGCCAGGCTTTTCAGCTTGGCTTTTCCACTTAAAAAATCTAAAATTATTTTGAACTTATTTTTTTACCTCAGTTTCTGGAGCACTTTCGTTCATCGCTTGATCAAATCTTGTTTGAAGATGTGAATGAGCTGTATCAGCGCCCGGAATCCCAGCCAATGCAGCCGCGCCAAAAAGGCGGTAAGCAGTTAATGTAGTAACATACGATTCTGAACCAGCAAGCATCACGGTATCTTGAATTTTTTCAGTTATTCTTTTAGCGAGTCCCAGCAGCTCGTCCAATTGTCCAAATAATTTAAAATCTTTCTCCAGCTTGGCAACATCCACATAAGCCGGCAATACGCCCGGCGTGTTTCTGATATGCATCATGGCATCTTCGACAAAAACTTTATTAGAAACATTAATTTTGGGCAGTGACCTGCGTTCTTCCGGCGTCAAGCCGATTAAAAAAGGAAGCGATGCTTCGAGAGCTGCAAATTTGGTTTTTGCGGCTAGAAGTTCTGCGTCAGTCATGATCACATCAATTCTGTTTGAATTCAAATTAGGCATACATATTAAATTTAAAAATTATTTAAATCATCTATTTGGGAAATACTTTGCAAACATAGCATTTTTTTTAATAAAAAATAAAATTAAGTTTCGAGTTGTGTTTTTTCTTTTCTAAAGCTGGCTAAAACTTCAATTGGAAATTTTATCCATAAAAAAACCCAGCTTAATGCCGGGTTTTTAGTCTTAAGCTAAAGCTTAATTCAATATGATTTTTCTGCTGGTTTCCATTCCGTTGTCAAGAAGGATTTTTACAACCAGCGCTTGCTGTGACGCATTTGCTTCCTGGATAGTAAAGTCTTTTGCATTTACTTTATTGTTGTCATAAATCACTCTTCCCAAAAGGTCATAAACCGTTATGCCTTTGATATTTTCCAAAGAAGAATTTACTGTGATTGACCTGTTTTTTACGGAAACAATTACAGCGTTTTTGATGGTGTCAAAATCTGGATTCCCTAAGGTTTCAGAAGTATATCTAAGAACAAATCTGTCATTGAAAGTTCCTACTGTAGTGGTAAAAGTGTAGGCACTATTTTTTAAATTATAGATGACATTCAGGAGTTTATCTTCTAAATATATTTCTTGGTTTCCAGTAAACAAGCCATCGAAATGATCGATGCTTATCGTATGAATTCCTGCCAAAGTAGCCCTATATCCTAGATCTATCTTGTCATTTTTATCAAAAGGCAAAGCTCTCGCCTGGATTGTAAGGTCAATATTGTCATTCAATGAATAAAGATTTACCGAGGTGCCGCCAAAAACTTTTCCGTCATAAAAACGGTCATAGCTGTTTGTCGCATTTTCAATATATCCTACCATTGCTTGGCTGAAGCCGTCTTGGCTATTTTTTAGATTCAGCCAAATCCTGTTTCTTGCAGGCTCGTTTTGCTGCTGTGCGTTTTGGTTTCTCAAAAACTGTCCGTTATTTCCTGCCACCCTCATGCTGTTGTTGAAAACAATAGGGCCTTGCGATGCGCCATCTGCGAAAAATCCTTGGCCTGCCGCGATATAGTCTTCAAGCTCTTCGGCACCGCTTCTTGTTACTGTCGAACCGCTCAAGTTGTAAACTGCATAATCATTGGCTGTATATTGATAATGGCCATTCTCTGGATTCAATGCAGGCTCCGTGTTGTGCGTCCACAAATAAATGGTTCCTTCCAAGTTCGGATTTATAACAGGATTTAAAAATAATCTTGCATCGATGGCAGACGGATAAGGATTTCCTAAGAAATTGGCCTGGCCTGCTCCAACTCCGGTTAATTTTACTTCCCCATTGTTCGGAATTCCTTCAAAAGTCGCATTGATTCTTTGGTTGGCCGTAAATGCTGTAGTGAAACTTTGGCTTCCTCTGGCGATATAGCCTGCTCCTTTTTCCATAGTCACAGCTCCATTGGTTTCAAGATGCCAATCTTGTGCTGCTTTGTCCCAGCTGAAATATTTGTCGGACAGGGTGTTTGGCGATACGTCGTGAAGGCTGAATCCGGCTACTGGCGAAGACCAATAGATATAGTCGTACCTAGTGATTTCTGGCGTGATTCTCTTGTAGGTAATCTGTCCTGAATTTACTGCAAAATCATTTTTTTGCACCAAACTTCCGTTGTTTTCTATGATAATGGAACCGTCATTTTTTACCTCATTTTGGATGATCATATAGGTATCTGAAGCAACGGTCAAGGTAAATCCTGGGTTTATCTGGCACTTGCATCCTAATAAGTTGCCTAAGGCTGTTGAGTAATTTCCATTGATTATTACTTCTTCGGTTGCCGTCGGAGCCGTAGCTATTGCATTTGCTGCGTTACGCCAATTGCCGGCGCTCCATGTTTTGACTGCTTTTCTTTTTGCTTTCAGAATTACATTATCTACTGCCCAAAGTTCACTAGTCGCATCGTTGAGCAATATAATTCGTATGTACAGGTTTTCAACTCTTGGAAGATTGGTAAGATTTACAGTGCTGTAACCGTCAGTAGTACGGCTCCCTCCTGCACTTGGCGCAAAAGCCTGTGTGCTATTTCCCGTGTATGCTTTGTTGGCAGTAGCCGATCCAGAAGTAAATGACCAAGTAGCATTGCTAAATCCATTTATCTGAATTTCTCGCGACCAAGTAGCTCCATCAGTACTAACCTCAACACTTAGATTATCGCCGGCATCCATGCCGTTTGTTGCATTATTCCTAGAAAAAGCCGCTACCTTAAAATTAAGGTTTACATCAGTCAAGCTAGACGTATTAACCGCATTGAACCTTAATATAGTACCGCTTGCATTGTTGTACACCTGAAAACTTTGTGCACCGAGATAAGTTGGCACTTCGTCATCACCTACATATTGATCTTCGCCTCTTACGCTAAAAGTACCTGCGGCAGGATTTGTATAAGCCCATACCGGCGTTGCTGGCGTAACCTCAAAATTTTGCTGTACGATTATTTCTTCAGCGCCTACGCCGCATTCTATATAATCTACCCCATTACCCTGGATTGTAAACGTATATGGATTTTCATTGAAGTCATTATTGCCGATAACCACAATTGCATTTTTTTCTCCTGTTGAAGATGGATTAAAAGCAACAGTAAATGACGTAGTGCCGTTAATCGCAACTGAAGCTGCAGGATTTGCAGTAATTGTAAAATCAGAAGATCCGGAAAGCAAAGGATTGCTCAAGGTCAAAATATCAGTACCAGTATTTACTATGCTGAATGTTTTTGTCGCCAAACCACCAGTAACTTGAACGGTTCCGAAAAGAGTATTGTTTGCATCAGAAACCACTCCGTTGCCACTAGGGATAGAAATTCCGTTGCCTCTTACATCAATTTCTGGTGATTTCCCTGTTCCTTGTATGGTGAAGGTATATGGGTTTTCATTTGCATCAGTGCTGGCAATGCTCACTATGGCAGTTCGCAATCCTGGAGCTGAAGGCGTAAAAGCAATTTTAAATACTGTCGTTCCTCCTGTTGCTGCAATTGAAGTCGAAGGCTGTTCGGTAACCGAAAAGTCACTCGCATTGGCTCCTGTTATTTGAACTGCTGGCGTGCCTGTAAGATCTAATGAAGCCGTACCGATACTGTAAACGGCATATTCTTTAGCTGCGCTCGGTGTTCTCAATTCTTGAAGTCCAAATAAAGTCTGGTTTAAAGCAGTTGTCGCAGTACTGCCGCTTGGAATCGTGATATTGCTTCCTTTTATGACAATTTCAGGTCCAGTCGGCCTTGTTATATTTATTGTATAATCTTCAACTTCTCCAGAAGTGATTGCTTCGCAAGATGTTGGAGATGAAGATAATTTTGCACTTATTCTCATTCTCACAGTCCCTAAGAAAGCATCGGTTGGTACTGTAATTGTTAAAGGAGACAAGCTGGTCAAACCGCTAGCTACATTTGTGGCTAACCCTGTTTCATAAAGTTCGCCAGAATCAAAAGTTCCGCTTCTGTCCCAGTCAATCCAAGCACGGGTAAATACAGTAGAATTTCCATTTGTATTTACGTTAATCGTGAGAGGATAATTTTCTCCTAATTGTAAAGTCGTGGCTGCCGTTGCTGTATAATCTGTATAAGCAACATTTGATGCTGAAGTTTGGCTGATGGTATTAAAGTTTACGGCCGTGATACCTCTGCTGTCTGTTGAACCAGCAGAAGAACAATACGTCAATGCCGTAGTTCTGCATACTGAAACTCCTTCTGACCATTCTGTCCCTTTTCTCACAAAAACTTTATAGCAATAAGAAAGGTCTTCTGTCAAGGCTGTTATGCCTGTACTATTTCCGGTACCTTTATAGAGTACTTGATTTCCTCCTGCATAAATTGTGCTGGCAGTATAAGCGCTTCCATCTCCTGAAGGAACAAATGTAACAGCACCTTGATTGGCAACTACCATATATTCATAACATCCTGCTGAAGCTGGAACTACCGCCCATGAAATGGAAGAAGATGTTGTGGCAGCTGTGGCGGCGAGATTAGTTACTTCAGGAACTTTTGCAATTGCATTTGCTACAATCCATGAAGATGTGGTATTATCAGTAGTAATTCCTGCTGCCCAACCTGTAACTGCTTCGCCTTTATAAGCCACAACTTTATAATTGTAGCTCGCTCCTGGAGTAAGTCCGGTAACAGTCACTGCCGTCCCGCTTCCTTTATAAACTGCTTTTCCTAGCGGGAGATAATCTATTGCCAATGAAAAATCACTATTGGCAACATAATCTATTGCGTTTCCTGCTGATGCAGCATTGCTTACAAACGGCACAGCAATAGGATTTGCAAAAACTATGTAGCTGATTGTTCCTGTACTTGAAGAAGCCGTCCAAGTTAAATCTACTGTCGTATTTCCATAACAAACTTTTTGATTTAAGTTCAATCCATTGTTTGGCGCAGCATTGGTCAATGTCAATATGCCTGTGGCTGAAGTCGCAGTACCGCATGAATTTGTAACCAAACATTTGTACCTGTAACCGTTCATGCCTTCAGAAGTTGCTCCGGTAGCATAAGATGCGCTTGTCGCATTTGTAATATTTTCCCATGCAGCGCCGCCATTAGTTGACAATTGCCATTGGTAAGTTAAAGGCGCTGTTCCTGTGGCAACAACCGTAAAAGTTTTGCTTGCAGGAATCACGACGCTTGTGCTATTTGGTTCTGTCGTAATATTTACCGGAGTCGTAACTGTTATATTTTGAGAAATTTCATCGCTCCAGCATCCTACGCTGCTTAGCGATCTGATGTATCTGATTCCGGTGATAGTTTGCGTAGTCGGTGAAGAAACAGGATTGCTAACAGATTGCCCTCCCGATACTGTCTGCCAGTAATATGTATTTCCATCTGCATCTTCTCCTGGTGCATAATTATAAGCCAAAGTTGCTGTTCCGCAAGAAGATGTTGGCGTGATTGTTCCTTGAGGCGTTGCTGGTTTTGGATGAACTGTCCTTGCTCCAGAAACAGCAGATTTTACTGAAGCACAAGGCGCTGTGCCAGAAACCACTACATAATAATAAAATGTTCCTGTTTCAACAGGCGGCGTAAAAGTTCTGAGATTTGTACCTACAGTTACATCATCTGCTGCAGTAGCATTGCTATTGTCAGTAGATTTATACCATTGATAAGTTGGAGCTGTTCCTGTTGCAGTGACTGAAAGAGCTGCAAAACTACTCGCTGGACAGATTCCAACAGGCTGATTGTCTGGCTGTGCTGTAAGTGCTATTGACTGATTGATTACTATAGTATAAGCAACAGTGGCTCCTGTTGACCAAGTTCCGTTTTTGAACGCTCTTACAAAATAATTGCCTGAAGCTGTTACTTGAAGTGGCGATGCAGCATTATTGTCAGTTGAAATTCCTGAAGCAATAGCCTGCCAGTAATAGGTGACACCGTTAGGAATTGTTCCTGTATACGTAAGTGTTGTAGCATCACAAGCTGGAGTCGCGCCAGATATTGTTCCATCTGGATTTTCGGGAATATCAGTGGCAACCGCCTTGATTGCAAAATCATAAGTCGATTCATCACTGTCATTGCTAGAAATCATTACATTATCAGTAAAAGTTCCAGTTGTTGCGCTGTTGAAACTGACTGTGAAAGTGGTGCTTGCTCCTGATGCAATTGTAGTAATTAAGGGCTGGGTTACTGTAAATCCAGTGTTACCGCTAAGTAAAATAACAGCATCAGTAAGAGGAAGCACTAGATCTGAGAGACCTGTATTTTCTATGGTATACGTTTTTGTTACGATAGTATTTATAGAAGTTGCTCCAAAATCAGTCCCGTCTGCCACAGCGGGTGTTGTGTCACCAGAAGTTATGCTTGTATTATTGTCGCCTTTTATGTTTATTTCTGCTGATGGCGCCGTTACCGAACCGCTCAAAGTGACAGTTTTGGTAGTTACATTTGTGCTTGTCACTGAAATAACCTCTGTAGTATAATTTCCAACTGCCAAGCCTGCTTTTAGTTTTACATAAATTGGAGTTGAACTAACAGATCCGGATGCAGGAGTTAAAGAAATTGCTGCTGAAGAGTATGTTCCTGTGGCTGTTGTTGCAATTTCATAATTGGAACTTGGAGGAGTAACCACGAGATTTGCAGTCAGGTTGGTTCCGGAAACATTGAAAGTCTTGTAAGCAGAAGGACCGCTTCCTAAAACATAATCAAGGTTTGCCAAAGCTGTTACTGAAACAACGGTTGCAGGATTTACACCAGTTCCTTGGATGGCAAAAGTATAAGGATTTTCGTCGCTATCGTTATTGGCAATGCTTACTGTTGCATTTCTTGCTCCAGATGCATTTGGATCAAAAGTAACTATAAAAGTTGTATTTCCGCTTGCGGCAACGGAAGCTGTAGAAGGTTGCGTAGTCACTGTAAAATCAGCGGCGTGAGTTCCTGAAATTGCAACACGAGGAGTTCCTGACAAACTTAGAGCGGCGCTTCCTGTATTTTGAATCGTAAACGTTTTTGCAACAGTCCCAGAAGTGACATCTGCGTTTCCAAAATTCGTATTATTTGTGGTAGAAACTCCTGTTGCGCCACTCAAGATATTTGCTCCGGCTCCTTGCAAGTTTATTTCTGGACCAGATAACTTATAAAACTGTAATTCATCTTGAAGCGCATTATCATAAGCTGCAAATCTAGTAGCACCGGGATTGTGTGATAATTGTCTTGTAGCTGTAGCAACATTATTCACAGTAAATCTATCAGTAGTATATGTGAAAGTCCATCTGCTTGTAGCCGCAACAGCATCTTCAATTGATGCCCCATTTCCGCTTCCCCAACCTACATATTTTGCTATAGCTTCATTGTAGATGGTTTTCCCTCCATTCGGATTTGTGGCAATCTTCCAAACATTGGCAGCTACAGGATTTACAATATTTCCACTTGTTAAGGTAACAGTTCCGCTAAGAAAATATCCTGAAGCAACGGCACCGCTTCTGCCATTGGTCATCAGCTTTTCGCTATCTTGATCTGTGATGACATAATATCCGTCAGTAAGACCTGCAAGAGTAGTAACTTTTGTAAAAGTTCCGGTTCCTGAATACTGTCCAAAAGCATTGCCAATGCCCAAAAAAACTAAAATCAGCAGTAAAATTTTCTTCATAATCAAAGTATAAAATTTATCCCCATTTTTGGATACTGCAAGTTTCTTTTTACTATTTGCATAGTCCCCTTAAAAAAAAACTGCCCGCAAATATACCCAGCCAGTATTATGCTACTATTAACTTAAAAATAAAATTTAGTTGTTGGGATATTAATTCTTAGTGAGGAAAATAGACAGGTAGAAAAAATTATATCTTATTGAAAATGAAACAAAAAACATCATAAAAAAACCCAGCTGATGCTGGGTTTGATTCTAAAATGATGCTTAATTTAATATGACTTTCCTGTTGGTTTCCATTCCGTTGTCAAGAAGTATTTTAACGACCAGCGCTTGCTGTGGTGCATTTGCTTCCGGAATAGTGAAATCTTTTGCATTTACTTTTTTGTTGTCATAAATCGTTCTTCCCAAAAGATCATAGACTGTTATGCCTTTGATGTTTTCTAAAGAAGAATTTACTGTGATTGCCTTATTTTTCACAGAAACAATTACAGCATTTTTAATGGTATCAAAATCTGGATTGCTTAAGTTTTCTGAAGTATATCTAAGAACAAACCTGTTATTGAAAGTTCCTGTAGCTGTTGTAAAAGTATAGGCTCCATTTTTTAAATTGTGGATGATATGTAGCAATTTGTCTTCTAAATAGATATTTTGATTTCCGGTAAATAAACCATCAACATGGTCAATGCTTATGGTGTGGCTTCCTGTCAAAGTAGCTCTATATCCTAGATTTACCTTGTCATTTACATCAAAAGGCAAAGCTTTGGCTTGAATTGTAAGGTCTATGTTATCACTTACAGAATAAAGGCTCACCGAAGTGCCACCAAAAACTTTTCCGTCATAAAAACGGTCGTAGCTGTTGGTTGCATTTTCAAGATATCCTACTAATATTTGACTGAAACCATCGTTCGTATTTTTCAAGTTCAACCAAATTCTGTTTCTTTGAGATTCGCTTGCATCTGCGTTTCGAGGATTTTGATTTCTTAAAAATTGTGCGTTATCTCCAATAACTCTCATTCCGTTATTGAAAACGATTGGTCCTTGCGAAGCGCCATCTGCAAAAAATGCTTGTCCTGATGCGATATAGTGATTTAAAATTTCGGCTCCTTCTTGGGTAACCGTCGATCCGCTCAAGTTGTAAACCGCATAGTCATTAGCCGTGTATTCATAACGCCCTGTTGCCGGATTTAAAACTGGCGCTGTATTGTGGGTCCATAAATAAATAGTTCCTTCAAGATGCGGATTTATCGACGGATCTAAAAACACTCTTGCCTCAATAGCAGACGGATATGGATTTCCTAAGAAATTTGACAATCCTGCACCAACTCCTGCTATTTCGATTATTCCATTATTTGGAACTCCTTGGAAAGCGGCATTGATTGTTTGATTAGGCGAATATCCGGTAGTAAAACTTTGGCTTCCTCTCGCAATATAGCCTAATCCTTTTTGCATTGTTACTGCTCCATTTCTTTCTAGTTTCCAATCTTGGGCAACGTTATTCCAGCTAAAATATTTATCTGCTAAAGTATTTGGCGAAACATCATGAAGACTGAATCCTTCTACTGGAGAAGACCAATATAGATAATCATATCTGGTGATATCTCTTGAAATTCTTTTGTAAGTAATTGCACCAGTATTTACGGCAAAATCATTTACCTGTACGAGGCATGCATTATTTTCAACAATCACTGTGCCTTCATTTTTCAACTCGCTTTGGATTACCATAAAACTATCAGCGACAACTGTCAATGTAACACCTGGATTTATCTCGCATTTGCAACCTGAAAGGTTTCCTGAAGCAGTTGAATAATCAGCATTTATAATTGCAATTTCAGATGAAGTTGGCGGTGTAGCTATTGCATTTGAAGCATCAAGCCAGTTCGTCCCATTCCATGTTTTAGTTGCGCCGGGACTGCATTCTATATAATTAATTGCGGAACCTCGAATGGCGAAAGTATAGGGGTTTTCATTTAAGTCATTATTATTAATTCTAATAATTGCATTTTTCTCGCCAGTTGTTGCCGGATCAAATGTAACCGTAAATGTCGTATTGCCACCTATAGCCACAGAATTTGCAGGATTTGCTGTAATTGTAAAATCAGAAGATCCCGATATTTGAGGATTGCTTAAGGTCAAAACATCAGTTCCAGTGTTTAAGATACTGAATGTTTTAGTTACTAATCCACCCGTAATTTGTGCTGTCCCAAAATGGGTATTATTGGCTACCCCAACTGCTATACTTCCGCTTGCGATAGAAATTCCATTGCTTTGAACATCAATTTCTGGTGCTTTTCCGGTTCCTTGAATTAAAAAGGTATAAGGGCTTTCTGAATCAGTGCTGTCATTATTGTTTATTGAAACAATCGCAGTTCTAGTTCCAGCCTGTGACGGAGTGAATGTGATAGCAAAAGTAGAAGAAGCGCCCGAAGCAATAGTTGCATCTGGATTTTGAGTTATGGTAAAATCCCCAGGATTAACTCCCAATAATGAAATTCTTGGATTGCCGCTTAAGATCAAATCACTCAAACCAATATTTCCAATGGTATATGTTTTTGGCGTGCTCGTTGTTCCGATAATTTCTGCGTCAAAAATCGTTTCGTTAAGCGCTGATGGAGTCGTACTGCCGCTTGCTATGTTTTGATTATTTCCTTTTACATAAATTTCAGCGCCTGAAACTTGAATAATATTGATCGTATAATCTTCTATTTCGCCATCATATCCTGTCAAACATGGATTTGCATATTGGCCATTTCTGGCAGAAACCCTCATTCTGGTATTTCCTATTAATGCCGTGGTTGGCACTGTAATAGCCAAAGGAGAACCATTTGTCACGCCATTAGCGGTGTTTTGAGCATTTCCTAAATCAAAATCTTCACCAAAATCATTAAAATCTCCATCTTGATTCCAGTCAATCCAAGCTCTAGAATAAACCTGATTATTTCCCGCAGTATTTACGCTTATTGATAAATCATAACTTGCTCCTCTTTGTAAAATTGTTGGAGTAAGACCTAGATTATTTGCATATCCAGATAATTTACCGCTGTTGTGATTTAAAGTATTAAGAGTTACATTGGTTACGGAAGTTTGATAAGTCATAGTTCCTGCAACTGAGCAATAATTTAAAGCCGGAGTTGCGCAGGTTGAAACTCCGTCGCTCCACACCATGCCTCTTCTCAAATAAATCTTGAAGCAATATTGTAAATCATTTGTCAGCTCAAATATTGTTTTATTAGAAATGAGTGCATCAGAAGCATATAATACTTGATTTGGAGAACTATATTCTTCATTTTGGATAGCTTCATAATCTGATCCATCGCCTGTTGGCGTAAAAACAACAGGCCCTTGATTAGCAACAATCAACATCTGATCCCAGCATAAATTTGGAAGATTATTTGTCCAATTAAGAGTCACTTGTCGAGCTCCTGCGGTTGATATCAGATTTGTAATATCGTCTTGCGCCACTACATTTGTAATTCTTCCTCCCGCTGCCCCAGATGCCCAAGCAGTCAAGTTTTCATTTACATAAGGAAATATTTCGAAAGAATAATTCCCATTTTCAACTAATCCTGTTATTGTAGCTTCTGTAGCATTCCCTTTATAAACTACTTTCCCTAAGGTATTTGGAGTGGCCAAAACACCTGCTGTGAAATTTGAATTTGCAACATAAGTGCTTGCATCTGCTTTTGTCCCCGTTGGAAGCGCACTTCCTTGTCTTGCAAAAATCACATAGCCAGTTGGTGGAGTTCCACTTAATGGCGCATTCCAGCGAAGCGTTACGCTGTCATCTAAAAAGCACCCATAAAATCCTGTCGTGTTATTTGGAGCTGTGTTTGTGACCGTCAAAATGGCCACGTTTGATTCCACAGCACAAAGTCCATTTGTTACAATAACCTTATATCTATTCTGGTTTTGAGCGAATGTTACACTGTTAACAGTTAAATAGCCTGAATCTGTCCCAATATTACTCCAAGTCGCCCCTGAATCTGTCGAAACCTGCCACTGTTTTACAAACGAAGTATTGTTTATGGAGAATGTGACATTGCCTCCTGCAGCTATAGTCTGGCTCACAGGCTGAGTTGTAATTGTGGGTATTGTATAGATTGTGAAAGTTTGAGAAATTGAATCGCTCCAGCAGCCTAAACTATTTCGTGACCTTATATATCTAGTTCCTGTTGTATTTAATGTATAAGTTGATGAAATAACATTATAAGTTGTGCTGGTTCCATTTGCAGAAGTCTGCCAATAATAACTATTTCCATCAGTGCTTTCACCTGCTGCGAAATTGTAAGTCAACGTTATTGTACCACAGTTTGTAGAACGCGTAATTGTGCCTTGTGGCGTTACAGGTTTTGCATATGTTGTTCTTGCTCCAGAAATATTTGATTTTACAGAAGTGCAAGGAGCTCCTCCTGAAACTATTACATAATAATAAAAAGTTCCTACTTCTGCCAAAGGAGTATAAGAACTAGAACTTGTTCCCACCGTTATATCATCTGCCGGAGTTGCGTTGCTGTTGTCAGTAGATTTGTACCATTGATACGTCAATGAACTTCCCGTCACTCCAACATTAAGGTTAGTAAATGTGGCACCAGCACAGACACTTAGTGTAGCTGTATTTGGTTGTGAAGAAATATTTACGGGTGTATTTACAGTTACTGCATATCCTGTTGAAGCTCCGGTAGACCAAACACCTCCTGAATAAGCCCTGACATAATAAGTTCCTGTTGTTAAAGCATTATAAGTCGATACCGCACTATAGGTTCGAGAAGTTCCCGTAGGGCTATTTTGGAAATAATAAATAATTCCTACTGGAATCGCGCCATTATAAGTCAGTACTGCAGGTCCGCAAGATGGTGTTGCCCCAGAAATTGTTCCCGTTGGAGTACCTGGAACATCAATTCCTGTACCTTGGATGGCAAACGTAAATGGATTTTTTGTACTATCAGTATTACCTATGTTTACCGTCGCCGTTCGTGTTCCTACTGCACTCGGCTTAAATGTTATTGTAAGATTTGTTGCTGCCCCTGCCCCAACTCCTGAAGCTCCCGCGGAAACTGTAAAATCTGATGCGTGGGCTCCTGTAATTGTAGTGCCTGTCAAATTTAATTGTATTGTTCCAGAATTTTTAATTGAAAAATTTCTTACAACTGTACCCCCGGAAGCTACATTTTGATTACCAAAGTCGGTATTGTCAGCTGTGGATGTGGATGTGTTTTGATAAGGAATATCAATAGAATTTCCCGAAACACTGATTAAAGCTGCCGATACTGTACCTTGCCCTTCAATTTCAAAAGTATAGGGGTTTTCATCACCATCATTATTTGCAATGCTGACCGTAGCTTTTCTTGCTCCAACTGCACTAGGATCAAAAGTTATTTGAAAAGTAGTTGTTCCGTTGGCTGTTATAGGTGTTGTAGGTTGTGCTGTAACTGAGAAATCTCCTGCATGAACCCCAGCAATTGCAACTAGTGGCGTTCCTGTCAAAGACAATTGGCTTCCTCCTAAGTTTTGGATAGTATAAGTTTTTACGGTAGTCCCGGAAGGCACATTTTGATTGCCAAAGTAAGTATTATTGTCTGCTCTAGCCCCGACAGCGCCGTTAACTATATTGTTACCGCCACCTACCAAATTTATTTCTGGCATTGCAACACTGCCATTGACAACAAAATCTTTTGTTTTTAAAAATCCAGTCCCTAATGCTGACCAGCCGTAGACTCTTAAAATGACCGTGTTGAGCGTAGAAATACCCACAAGATTCCAAGTAAAAATATAGTCTGTTGAAGCATCTGGAAGGTTATAATTGGGAGAATTTAGCCAAGTTAATCCTCCATCGGTAGAAAATCCTACCCCGACGACTTGTGGCCCGTCGAATGAGCGAGAAGCGACAAATGAAAATGAAGTATAAACTGGCCAGTAAGTGGTATTCGGCTGAATTGAAAACCCATGATATTCATTTGCTGCCTTGGCCGCGTTCATGTCTGAACTATTCCATTCAGTGCTGGCAAAATATTCTGCATCTAACTCTCTTTTAACGCCTGAACCCCTTGTCAGTCCACTAAATGTAACTTTTGGATTTACACCTGATGCCCCAGTGCTTGCCCCAATATACCTACCTAATTCTTGACCAAAAGCATTTCCAGCGACAAAAGTCACTAAAATCAATAGTAAAATCTTCTTCATAATATAAAACTTGTTTTCATTTTGGGCAATTTGCCCAGTCCCCTTGCTATTTTATAATCCCTCCATATATTTCTCCATCAATATCATTCAATATTAAGCTCGAAATATTCGGCGGCCAAGATACTTCTTTTGTCAGAAAAAACAACGTGCTTAAAAAATTTTGTAAAAAAAATCCAATGCTTTTATGTTAAAAAATTGATTTCCAATCATTAATGAATAAAATTTATCTCGGTTAATCAATTGCAGACCTATCTGAAAAAAACTACTTTTGAAAAAATTAGCGATATAAACCTATGTCAAAAGAATACCCAACGGTGCGCGAAGCAACTCAAAAACTAGAACATTACTGCGCTTATCAAGACCGTTGCCATGATGAAGTTTTGCAAAAATTGCGAACTCTGAAAATGACCCGTGAAGAAATCGATGAAATTGTCGTGCATCTTATTGCTCAAAACTTTTTAAATGAAGAGCGTTTTGCAAGAAGTTATGCAAGAGGCAAACACAGAATGAGTCATTGGGGAAAAATCAGGATTGTAAGAGAACTTAAATTACGCCATATTTCAAAATACAATATTGACGCTGCCTTAAAGGAAATTGAAGAAGAATACCTTGATAATTTTCATCAATTTTCTACACATCATTGGGAAGTTTTAAAGGAGCAGAATCTTTTGAAAAAGAAAAAAAAGTGGAGTGATTATTTGATAAGAAAAGGTTTTGAAACAAATCTAATATTCGAAAAAATGCAAGAATTTGAATGAATCCAAAATCTTAATTATGCACGATTTTTTTCTTAATTATAATATATAAAATACTGTATTTCAATTCTTGATTTCTTATACAATTATTATTAATTTTTATCAAACTTCTATAATCTATATATATTTACTTACAAAATCTACGAAAACGTTTTCGTAAAAACATGCAGTTCGTCGATGATTTTGACCGTTCATCGAAAAGTCTGAAAATACCTTATCTAAAAAAGGGGGAGTTTAAGAAGTGAATCTACATTTGCCTTACCAAATTAGAAATAACTTCATTCCCCATGAAAAAATATATTAAAATACTAGTAGTTTTATTGTTGCCTGTTTTTGGGTTTTCTCAAACAGTTGACTTGGCAAGCTGGGCGCTTAACGCAAATGGAAATGCAACTCAAAATCAAACTTACATTACTCCTACTACTCTTTCGCAAACAGGTTTACTAACTCCAGAATATAGTACAGATGGAGTAAAAGTAACAGGTTGGGGAGATGGAAGCACAAATCACTATCGTTTTTTTGAAGTTACGATTACGGCAACAGCTGCTGTGCATGTTTCTGATTTAGCATTTACACATGCCTCTTTTGGTCCAAGTGCGCCTGCAAATTATATGGTAAAATATTGTGTTGGAGCATTTCAAGATGATTATCAATTTTTCTATAATCAATCTACAACTCTTGTAAATCAATCTTTTGCTGGAAATGGAACTAAAGTATTAACTATTAATAAAGATTTAAGTTCTGGACAAAAACTAACGATCAGATTCTATACTGCTGCAAACGCATGGAGTGGTTCTGGATGGAATATCAAGCAAAACACATTAAAAATAACAGGTAATCCAATCTTGCCTTTAGCAGGAACTTATTATATCAATAGCACATTAACTCCGAATTTTCCAACACTTACAGAGGCAATCAGAGTTCTTCACGCTGTTGGAGTTTCAGCTCCGGTAACCTTTGCTTTAGACAGCAACACTTACAGCACAGCAACTGGGGAAACTTTTCCATTGGAAATTAAAAATTTTACTGGAACTTCAGCAACAAACACCCTTACAATAAAGCCAAATAACAAAACGGTCTTAATTGAATCAAATACTACTAGCGTTTTCAGCTTGACTAATGCGGCTAGAAATGTTATTATTGACGGAAATGAGAGATTGACATTATATGCAAATACAACTGGAAATGTTATTAGAGCATCTATAATGCTAGCGTCGACAGGTACAAATAGAGAAACTAATGGCATCAATAATCATGTTTTCAAAAACTTGACTTTAAAACAAAATTTTGACGCTAATGGACAAACTTATGCTGGAGTATATGCTACTGGAGTAAGTTCAAAAATAACAATTGACAATGTTATTATGCAAGATGTTTCAAAAGGTGTTTTTTTAGACGGAGGTACAACAAGCGGAAATCTTTCTAATGACTGGACAATAAATAAAATTAGCTTTTCAAATTCTGGTGGTAATAAGCCTAGCGTAGGAATCTATATGAATAATGCCGAGACTTATACTATATCTAACAACACTATTCAAGGTATTACAAAAGTAACAACTGCTTACAACGGACTTCATTCTGGAATATTCATTACAGGATCAAGCAGCGGAAGCATTTTCAACAATACTATTCAAGATATTTACAACAGCACTGGAAATTCATTTTGTGCAGGAATCTATATCAATTCAAGCAATAATTTAATTTACAATAACATTATTACTAATGTGCGTTCGGCTCAAACTCATGCGAATACTAATGACAATATAGAATTAAGAGGACATGGTATTTACCATCGTGATGGTGCAAATAATAAAATCTATTTTAACACAATTGTAATGAATAGTGACAGCAATACTGCACAACGTGCGGCAGCGATTTATTTGCCAGGAGGTACAGCAGTAACTATTAAAAATAACATACTTTATAATGTACAAAGCGTTGGAACGCAATATGCAATCTATGCAACAATAGCTACAGCACAAATAACATCAGATTATAATGATCTTGTATCATCAACAATTGGATACTTCGGAGCAGATAGAGTAGCTATAGCAGACTGGAAAACAGCAACAGGAAAAGATGCAAACTCATTAAATATTGCTCCTTATTTTGCAGGTTCACAATTAAGACTTAATACTACGCATCCAAATAACTTGCTACTTGTAGGACAACAGACTACTCCTGCGATTACAACAGATATGGATGGAGAAGCAAGAAATACTCCAACAATGGGAGCTGACGAAATTGCAGCTTGTCCATTATTAGGTGATCAATTAGCATCAGGAAATGGTTCATGGATTGGGTATGTATACTCAAATTATACAAACATTGCTACAACTCCAGCCGCTGGAAGTGCAAACTATAGAGGTTATGTTACAGAACCAGCTGTTTTTGAGCGTAATGTAGGTACAGATGTTATTATAGGGACAACAACACAATTATGTGCTGCTCCCGCTGAAAATTTCTTCGTGAGATATAAAATGACATTGCCAAATATGGCTGCCGGAAAATATACATTCAAAGTAGGCGGTGATGATGGATACAGATTGTATATCGACAACGTACTTGTAACAGACATAAACAACTGGAATGAACACGGATATGCAACAAGCACAGCAGTAGTTACTTTTTCAAGTACAGCTACACACAATTTTGTTCTTGAATATTTTGACATGCCTGGAAGCGCTCGCGTTTCTTTTACTTATGGAAAAATTGAAGGCGACCCGACTGTATTTGGAGATAATGTTTGGAATGTATATGGATATAATGTAGAAGATATTAACGTTCAACCAACATCAACAAGCTATAGCGGTTATTATGTAGATACTGCATTAAGCATTAATACAGAAGATAAATGGGGTAAACTTTTATCGCCATCAAACACAACAGGATGGCTTGGTGCTTCAATTGGAGTGGATAATTTTACTGTAATCCACAAAAGACAAGGATTTCCATGTGGTCTTTATGAAATCAGAATGGACAAATGGGATGATGGTGTTGAACTTTATCTTGATGGTGTAAGAATATTTGAAAGAACAGGATATAATGGAACTGAAGCTAATGTAATTGTAGGAAACTATAAATTAAACAGCACTTCGAAAATAGAATTAAAATTAAGAGAAGGCGGAGCTGATGCTTTAGTAAAAATGACTTTGACAAATAAAGTTTCTGTTTACAATAATGGTTGGAATGTCGCAGATCCTTCAAATACAGCAGTTAGAATCGATAGTGATTTTGTATTCACAGGAAACCTTGACGTATGTTCTTGTACAGTTTCAGCAGGAAAAAAATTAACTATTGGGAATGATGCTGCGTTAAATGTTGAAAATGATGTGACTGTATTAGCAGATGGAAAAATTTTAGTAAAAGATACTGGATCTCTAGTTCAGATCAATGCTACTGCTACTTTCACAGGAAGCAATACTTCTTTCACAATGGAAAGAAACAGTACGCCAATGATAATATATGATTTCACTTATTGGAGTTCTCCTGTACAAGCACAAGTTTTAAGCGTTTTCTCTCCAAATACTCTTGCTGACAAATATATGAGCTTCAATGGCACGAATTGGTTTGTTGAAAATCGCAACAACACAATGACAGCCGGAAGAGGTTATATCATCAGAGCTCCTCAAGGATGGAATGCAACTAACACAACAGGTGGCGGAACTTATCCAGGCGAAACTTTTGAAGGTGGTGTTTTTAAAGGAATCTTTACAGGAAAAGCAAATAGCGGAACTATCACTGTGCCAATTTTAGGAAACTCATCAGGTGGAGCAGATTTAATCGGAAACCCTTATCCTTCACCAATCAGCACTACTGCTTTTATGTCAGAAAATGTTGGAAAAACAGATGGAAACTTCTATTTCTGGACACATAAAACACGTGTATCTACTACTCCTATTAATGGAGCATATAAATACAATGATGCTGATTATGCTACATTAAATAAAACTGGAGGAGTAGCAACAAGCCCAATCGCTAAAAAACCGGGTGAATATATTCCAGCAGGACAAGGATTTTTTGTAAATACAACAGGAACTGGAAATTTTGTATTCACAAATAAGATGCGTGCTAAAGGAACAAACAACAACCTTCAATTTTTTAGAAATTCAAATAATGCTCCTCAAGCTGAGGCAGAACAAAATAATCGTTACTGGTTAAGCATAGCAGGAACAACAGGTCTTTACAGCGAATTTTTAGTTGGATATACAGCTGGAGCAACAAATGATTTAGACAATTCTTTTGACGCAACTACTTATTCTTCTGCTAATTTAATGCTTTACACTTTGTTAGACGGAAACCAAATGGTTATCCAAGGAAGACAAGCTCCTTTTGCAAATGCAGATAGAATTCCTGTGGGATATAAAGCAGCAACAGCTGGTTCATATACAATCAGCATCAACAAAAAAGAAGGATTATTTGAAAATGGTCAAACGATTTATCTTTTTGATACGACAACAAGTCAATACCATGACTTAACTGCTGGAGATTTTACTTTTACATCTGCTGCAGGAACATTTGACAGCCGTTTTGAAGTAAGATATGTGAATGAAGCTTTAGGAGTTGATAAGCCAGTAGTTTCTGATTCTGATGTAATTGTTTACAAAAACGGAAATCAGATTGCAGTTAAAGCTAAAAACTTTACTATCGAAGATATGCAAGTTTATGATATCACAGGAAAACTTCTTTTCAATAAAAAAGGAATTGACAACAATGAATTCAGCACTTCTTCATTAACTGTAGCAACTCAAGTTGTAGTTGTGAAAGTAACTTTAGGAGAAGGTCAAACAATCTCTAAGAAAGTGATGATGAACTAATAAATTGTTATTCATAAATAAAAATCCCATAAGCAAAATTGTTTATGGGATTTTTTATTTAAAATGCTTGTGCCTAGTAAGAAATTGCTTGTGAGTGAGGTAAATGTTATCATGGGTGAGATGAAAACGCTTGTGGGTATGATGAAATAGATACTTGGGTGAAGTAAAAGTATTTGTGGGTGAGATTAAATTGCTTGTGGGTGAGGTAAAATGATGCGTGGGTAAGGCAAAAGTACTTGTGGGTATTATGAAACTATATGTGGGTTTGATTAAATCTCCAAAGCTTAAACTTTACTAATCAAAATACTGACAGCGTTTCCTCCAAAACCAACAGCGTTTATCAATACCTTTTTTATTGATTTTCTTTCTGTTTGTGCTTTTGCAAAAGGGACTGCGATGAATTGCTGTTGCTGTAGCATCAAAATAGCAAGTTCAATATTCAGCATTCCTGAAGCACCAAAAGTATGCCCGATCTTCCATTTGTTTGTAGTAAGCATCGGCAAATTTTCTCCGAAAATTTTTTGAATTGCTTTATACTCTGAAAGATCGCCTTTTATAGTTCCCGGAGCGTGCATGACTATGGCATCTACTTCAGAACTATCCGTGTTTTTTAGTGCCATTTTCATGGATTTTTGGAAACACGCCGCCTCTGCAGAAATGGAAATGCTGTGTTCTAAGATTTCGGTTGCAAAGCCAATGCCTTCTATATAAGCCAAAGCATTTTCGACTTCGCCAATTTGCAAACAGGCCATCGACGCGCCTTCGCCTAAAACCATAGAATTTTGAGTTTTCTCTAAATCAAAAGCGCGGCATGGAAACTCAGAATTATCCTTAGAATAAATCTTCAAAGCATTCATCTGCGCTATAGTAAAAGGGGTCAGCGGTGCTTCACTTCCTCCGACTAAAAACTTTTCAGCCATTCCGGCACGAAGCCACGCAACACCATTCAAGACAGCGTGCAAAGCTGTTGAACAGGTAATCGAATGAGAAATTTCTGGACCTTGAGAATTTAAATCATGGGCAACCCAAGAAGAAATATTTCCCAATGTCGTTGCTGGAGAAGCTAAAGTATGTGCTTTCCCTGTTTCTAAAAACTCTTGGTGGTGCTTTTCAAAAAGTTGTGTTGCGCCACGTGAAGAGCCAATGTTTATTCCGAAATCATCTCCTTTCTTCCAACCTGCATTTTCTAATGCTTGACGAGAAGCTAGAATGGCATATAAAACAGAATCGTCTAAATTTTTATATTTTGATTCCGAAATTTTTAGCTCTTCGACTTTTGCTTTTAAATCTTCCGGCAAAGTCGCAACTAAAGTTTTTGAATTGCCGATTGATTTTTCGGCAATCAAAGTTTTATTATCAATATATCTTTCCCAGATATTTTCAGGAGAATCTCCTAAGGGAGAAATGGAAGAAATTGAAATTATGGAGATTTTTTGGGACAAGATTTTATATATTATTTCACAGAGATTCACAAAGTTTAAAACAGAGATTCACGAAATTTTTAAATTACTTTGTGAATCTCTGTGTCTATTTTGCGAATTTTTGTGGTATTTAATTGTACAAATTTAAACTATTTCTAAAGCATCTTCCACAACAGCATACACTTTTTCTAATTGCGAATCAGATATAATATAAGGAGGCAAAATATAAACGATGTTCCCAACTGGACGCAAAATCACGCCATTTTCAATAAAGAAGTCATAAAGTTTATTCCTGAAATCGCCATAGTAGCTTTCTGCACTATCGCGTTTGATTTCTAAAGCAAAAATAACGCCCAAAACTCGGGTTGTCGTGACCTTGGAGTGGTTTCTGATTTTCTCTTGAAATTTCAAATGCATTTGATTTACCCTTGAAATATTTTGCTGCATTTCATTGCTTTGAAGCAATTCTAAACTTGCCAGAGCTGCCGCGCATCCCGTTGGATTTGCAGTAAAAGTATGTCCGTGAAATAATGCCTTATTTACATCATCATCATAAAATCCGTCGAATAATTCTTGCGTGAAAGTGGTGATTGCCATTGGAATTGTGCCTCCAGTAAGCGCTTTAGAAATGCACATCATGTCAGGTTGCAATTCTAAATAATCGCAGGCGAAATTCTTTCCGGTTTTTCCAAATCCAGTCATGACCTCATCTGCAATTGCAAAAACCTGATGCTCTTTGCAAATTTTCAAGATTTTATCTAAGGCAAAAGTCTCATACATGACCATTCCGGCGGCACCTTGAACCAGAGGCTCGAAGATAAATCCGGCAAATTCATTTGTCTTTGCTAAATTTTCCAAGGCTTCAAAACAAGCTTCCTCCTGCCCTTTTATTGGAACCGGAATTCGAACGACTTCAATCAGCGAACCGCGAAAAGCTTCGGTAAAAAACGAAATGCCACTTGCTGCCATTGCTGCAAAAGTATCACCGTGGAAAGCATTTTCAAAAGCGATAATTTTGGTGCGTTTTTCTCCTTTATTATAAAAAAACTGAAGCGCCACTTTCAAGGCAATTTCTACTGCAGTCGAACCATTGTCAGAATAAAATAATTTCTTTTGGTTGCTGGGAAGAATTTCCATCAATTTTTCAGACAGCAAGACTGCGGGTTCGTGCGTAAAACCTCCAAATAAAACGTGTTCTAAAGAATTTAATTGTTTGTAAATCGCATCAGCAATGACTTTGTTACTGTGTCCATAAGGGTTTACCCACCATGAAGCAATCGCATCAATGTATTCTTTTCCGTTTTCATCCCAAAGCAATGCTCCTTTTCCTTTGGAAATTGCAATTGCGGGTTTGGTTAATTTATGCTGGGTATAAGGATGCCAATTGTGTTTTTGGTCTCTTTCTGAAAGTGTCATTTTTTTATTTTTTTATTTCACGGAGATTGGCAAAGAATCACAAAAATCCGCTAAGCTTTATAAATTTAATAGCGTTTCATGGAACAGATCGGCGTATTCTGCAATCACATTTTTGTCAAAATAAGGCTCGTCTTCTATTCTTCCTATAGATTTTAGTCCAGTTTTGCTTAAAATTATTTCTTCGGAAGATTTATTTTCATTGCCATTGAAAATAATTCCAGCGATGTTAATTTTTCTGTTCTGCAATGCTTCGATGGTCAGCAATGTATGATTTATGCTTCCTAAATAATGGCGGGAAACCACAATTACTTTATATTCTTTTTTGATTAAATCAACAATCGTTTCTGAATCATTTATAGGAACAAAAATACCGCCAGCGCCTTCTATGACTAGATTATTCTTGGTTTTTGGTTCAATTATATTTTTGCTTTCAATAGTAATTCCGTCCAAAGAAGCTGCCAAATGCGGACTCGCAGGTGTTTTGAGCAGGTAACTATTTGGATGAATTTTTGTCTTAGAATTAGAAAGATAGGATTGAATTTTATGACTGTCAGAATTGTCAATGTCACCAGCTTGAATTGGTTTCCAATAATCGGCTTGCAAACTTTCGGTGATGATTGCAGAAGCGATTGTTTTTCCAACGTCAGTTCCAATTCCGGTAATAAATAGTTTCATGCTTTTTCTTTAGAATACAAAAGTAATGACAATGATTCTATTTTGAGGAAGAATAATTTTCAAAATCCTGCTAACGATTTTAATATAATATTTAGAATTTAAGGCAGAATTTATTACTAAATTTGAGTAAAACCTCCAATTTAACACCAACAAACGCATGACAACCACCAAATTACCTCCTTATATAAAAGCAGTTTTTATCTCGCTTTTGATCATCATCATTATTTTTTTCATGATAATGGCGAAGCAAATTTTGGTACCGCTTTTAGTTTCAGGCTATATTGCCATGCTGATGACCTCATTTTGCAATAGATTGGAACGCTATAAAATTCCGAGATCGCTGAGTGCTTTTATTGCTTTGCTTTTGATAATCATATTAATTACAGGAATACTAGTTTTTATTTTCGTTCAATTGAAAGGATTTACGAATGATGTGGAAGCTAATATGGGTGAAAATCTCAATAATTTTGCTGTGAAAATAAATTCTTGGCTTAAAAACACGATCGGATATGATGCTGGAATGGGCAACGGATTCAATATGGAGAAAATTGTCAAGATGATTGAATCAGGAAACACTAACATTTCTGAAATTTTGTTGATGACTCTCGGCACTTTATCAGATGTAATTTTGCTTCCTGTTTTTATATTTTTTCTTTTGATTTATAGAGATCATTTGGCCGTTTTTGTAACTAAAGTTTTTGAGAAACAGCGAAATAAAATTTTGATGGAACACATTGTTTCCATTCGAAGAATTGTGCATGCGTATATTGTTGGCGCCGGAAAAGTAATGCTGATTTTGGGAATTGTAAATACCGCCGTTCTTTTTGCTTTGGGAATCAAACACGCGATTTTCTTTGGAATGATTGCCGGATTATTGAATATCATACCTTATGTTGGTCCGTTTTTTGGAGCTTTGATGCCTTTCTTTTTTGCATTATTGACTAAGGACAGCTTATTTTATCCTTTTGCGGTTGTTATTGCTTTCACATTAATTCAATTTGCGGAAAGCAGTTTTCTTACGCCCAAAATCACTGGAGCCAATGTAAGCCTTAATGCTTTTATTACCTTTTTAGGATTGCTAATTGGCGGTGCGATTTGGGGAATTGTCGGCATGATTTTGATTATACCGACGATTGCTATCTTGAAAAAATTATTTGAATTAAATCCAGATACTGAACCTTATGCTTATCTTTTTGGAGAAGAAGATTCGCATTGGTTTAAGCGCCGAAAACCTAAAACAGAGAGTTAGAAAGCAATTCTAAAACTTGGGAAATTTCTTTTGTCGTAGTATAACTGTGAAGACAAAAACGCAATCTTTCTTGGCCTTCAGGAACTGTTGGAGATAAAATTGCTTTCACATCAAACCCCTTTTCTTGAAGCTTTGAGGCAATGCTTTTTACCTTTTCATTTCCTGGAATAATTGCCGACTGAATCGCCGATTTATTCCTTACAAATAATTGCTTTAATCCTAAAAGTTGTTTCTCTTGGTTAAAATGAGCAATATTCTCACGAAGATTTTCAAGGGCAAATTTTTCTTTGGATAAAAACTGATAGGCTACTAAAATTGAAGCAACTGAATGCGGCGACAATCCGGTTGTGTAGATGAAACTTCTGGAAAAGTTGACTAGGTATTCCTTTAATTTTTGTGATCCTAAAATTGCAGCGCCGTGACAACCCAAGCCTTTTCCGAAAGTCATGATCCTGGCAAAAATCTTTTCTTCAAGATTCAAATGCTGGATTAATCCTTCGCCATTGCTTCCAAAAACGCCTAAGGCATGCGCTTCGTCTACTATAAAAAAAGCATTGAATTTTTCAGTGATCGAAGCCATTTGTTCTAAATCAGGAGAATCTCCATCCATAGAAAAAACGGATTCTGTTATTATATAAATGAAGGAATCGGTCGCATTGTATTTTTCCAAAAGCGTTTCTAAATCTTCTAAATCATTATGAATAAATTTATATGATTTTGCATTTGACAACTGAATTCCATCGCGGATTGAAGCGTGGCAATATTCATCATATAAAATGATATCGCCTCTTTGCGGAATGGAGCTGAAAAAACCAACATTTGCATCATACCCAGAATTAAAAATCAATGCTGTTTCTGACTTGTGAAAATTGCTGATAAACTCTTCTGCTTCCTGATATAAAGTATGATTTCCGGTCAAAAGGCGTGAACCAGTTGCTCCGTTTTGAAAGATATTTCGATCGAGCAGCAATTGGTGCGTGGCTTCAAATAGTTCTTTTGATTTAGAATATCCTAAATAGTCATTTGAAGAAAAATCAATATTGTTTTTAGGGAAAGAAAGTGTTCGCAAAGAAGCATTTTCTTCACGCTTGTCTAATTTTTGCTGTAGCTTTTGTGGAAATTTAGGCATTTCCCAAAGGTAAAAATTTTAGACGGTTTTTTTTAGAGAAAACATTCAAGCGTTTTTTACCATATAAGGCATTTAAGTTCATTTAAGACTGGCTTAAAAACTTATCTGGTAAAAAAATAAAACTATTGATGGTATTCACCATGCTGGGAAAGATCAAGTCCCATATCTTCAGCCTCTTCTTCAACACGAAGCGGAATAAATAAATTGGTCAATTTGAAAAGAAAATAAGCTCCGAAAAAAGTGAAAGCGCAAACCAAAACCAAAGCCATCATGTGGTGTGCAAAAACTGACCATCCGCCGTGAAGCAGACTGGCATTTTCGCCTTGGGCAAAAATAGCTGTCAAGATCATTCCTGTGATACCGCCAACGCCATGGCAAGCAAAAACATCAAGCGTATCGTCGATTTCTTTTAGTTTTTTCCAGTAGAGCATTCGATTTGAAATAATAGCGGCTGCAAACCCGAAGAACATGCTTTTTGGGATAGAAACAAATCCGGCAGCAGGCGTGATGGCTACCAAACCTACGACAGCACCAATGCAAGCTCCCAAGGCTGAAACTTTTCGTCCGTTGATTCTGTCAAAGAAAACCCAAGTTAACATTGCTGAAGCGGAAGCTACTGTTGTTGTGGCAAAAGCCATCGCGGCAGTTCCGTTTGCGGCTAAAGCCGAACCAGCATTAAAACCAAACCAGCCGAACCAAAGCATTCCTGTTCCTAATAATACGAAAGGAATATTGGCAGGAATATGTTCGCTGTTTTTTCTTTTTCCTAAAACCAATACGCCAGCTATGGCTGCAAAACCTGCTGACATGTGCACTACAGTTCCTCCTGCGAAATCTTTCACTCCGAAATAAGTCCCCAACAATCCCTCTGGATGCCACACCATGTGGCAAAGAGGCGTGTAGATACAGAGGGTAAACAAACAAATAAACAAAAGAAATGAAATAAAACGGATGCGTTCCGCAAGAGCTCCTGTAATGATAGCTGGGGTTATAACTGCGAATTTCATTTGAAAAAGCGCAAATAATATGAATGGTATTGTTGGTGCCATTTTGCTGTGAGGCAATTCGCCTACGAAATCAAAGAAAGCAAAACTCGTGGGATCGCCGATGATTCCATAATGCTGGCCATTAATTGTGATTCCGAGTGAGTCTCCGAAGGAAAGGCTGAACCCTACGACAACCCACAAAAGGCCGATTACTCCTAAACAGATAAAACTTTTTAGCATGGTAGAGATCACATTTTTCTTGCCTACCATTCCTCCATAGAAAAAAGAAAGTCCTGGCGTCATCAGCAAGACCAAGCAGGATGCTGTTAAAAGCCATGCTGTGTCTGCTTTGTCAATTGCTTCTATGCTTCCAAATCCTTCAGAAGCTATTGGAACTGCAGTTTCCCAAAACAAACCTGCTATTGAAACTAAAGAGATAATGACAAATGAAGCAATCCAGCGCTTTTCTATTTTCATATATAAATATTTTATACCCTATAAATTATAGGGGTAAATGTATAAAAAATATAAATATATAAGCAACATACCCCGCAAATAAATATACTTATTTAATAATTTTAATTAATACAAATAAAAAAGCAGAAAAGATTGATTTCTTTTCTGCTAGTATATTATGAATAAAAAGGAAGGTTTATTTGTTCTTTTGACCAGAAGGCAACTTTCCGATTGCTTTATTGTTGATAGACTTGTGCTTGCCTTCCCAATCAACGCAATAGGACAGCACGCCACGAATCTGCCAGATTTCTGAAATTTCTGAAGTATTTATCATTACGTCATTAAAAAAGACATTTTCGCTCTTCAATACGAAATCGCTATCTGAATAACCTTTTGTGATTCTATTTAAGAAAAGTCCTTTTTGTTTGCTGACAACTACCACTATTGAATTGTTTTCTGCTTTCTCGACAGCTATCTTTTCGCAAATGACATAAGAGTTTTCTTCAATAAAAGGAAACATATTATTGCTGACTACTTGAAAAATCCTAGACTCTTCAACTGTTATAAATGGAAGATTATATTTTGGAAGAATTTCTATAAACGAAGCCGTATCTGCTTCTCTTACATACTGAAACTGCACTTCTCTTGAAATCAATGGGGTTGACGACTTATCAGATAGAGCTATTTTTTTATCAAGAAATATTTCATTCAGGTCAAATCCATAAAGGTCGCAAAGGGCAATTATAGCTTCACTGTCGACGCTGTCTCTTTTTTTCCAGGTGGAAATGGTGTTTGGTTTGACACTAAGAACTTCTGATAATTCAATATCTGTCTTAATTTTTAATTTCTTTTTTAGTCTTCCTATAATATTTATTGCCATCTGTGATCTGCTGTTTTGCATGTCCGCAAAATGTGTTTAAATCTTACTTATTAGTAAAATTAGTTATAATTCCGTTAAAAATAACATAGCAAAATTTAACTAACTTAAAAGTTAAAGTAATCTCTTGTTTTAAACCTTAACAATTGATAAAATTTAAAAAGTAGGAAAAAAGAAGGTTTTATTTTGGAGATTTGGGCTTTTGAATATTATCTTATATGGATAAAATTCAAAACAAATATATAGCTTTTCTAAAAACATCAAAGATATTTGGCAAAATATTATTATTAATTGTTTAATAATTTCTTAAATAGAGGGTTTATAAACAATTCAAAATAAATAACTTATAAAGAAATGGCCTTATATAAGCCTTTGAAAGAAAAAGAAACTTCAATGTAGATCTATAATCAATTCATAAAAAGAGTTAACAAAAAGAAGCTCCACGAGAATATTAAAATTTCAATAAGCAATTGCAAAAAGACAACAATCAGCAAATTATCTATTTCTATAAAAACTTTACAATCCTTTAATTCGATTCTTACCATTTATTTCTGGAGTCAATAGACAATAAAACTAGTCATTAATAACTCCTAAAACAGCCACAAAAAAAAACCACGCGTGCTTTCCTTCAAAAGCACACGTGGTTTTAGGTGAAACCACGTTAGGTTTGCATCGAAACCACGCGTGGTTTTGGGCAACACCTAAGCAGGTATAATTTCAAATATAAAAATCTATTATAAAATCACACTAAAAAATAATCTTCTTGCTTACTATTCGATCATCTTCAGTGGTGATATTTACAATCAGCACCTGTCTTTCCGAATATAATCCGTCGAGGACGATTGATGTGCTGTCTAATCCTTTTCTTTTATAAATAATTCTTCCTTGCATGTCTGACACCTCAACAGCTTTGATCGGAATTCTTGAGGAAACAACTTTTACCTGTTGCAGGTCTTTGAAAACTATGATGCTGTTGCCAAGCTCAAACTCGCCTACTCCTAAAGCGCCGGCATCTCTGTAAACAATTTCAAAACGGTCGTCAAAAGTCCCTGCATTTGTAACAAAGCTGTATTCAGAAGCCTTAAGATCATGGTATATTTCCATAGTTTTATCGTGCAAAAACACATCCTGGTTTTGGAACAGCCCGTCAAATTTATCTAAGGCAATCGTATAGCTTCCTGCATCTGTGGCTTTGAATCCAAGCAATACTGCGCTATTTGTATCAAAAGGCAATCCTAACGACTGGATAGAAAGCTTTTTTGAGGCTCCTAAAGAATATAGCGAAAGCCCGCCGCTGTCAGAGAAAAATTCTCCGTCTAATCCTCGGTCATATTCTTCGGTACCGCCTGTTGCATAGGCTATAAGAACTTGCTTGAAAGTAGCATTTGCTCCTCTAGCACTACACCAAATTCTGTGTCTTTCAAATGAGGAAGTAGCATTGGCATTGTTTGGAGACCTAAAGAATTGTGAGTTATTGCCTGCCGTTCTCATGCTGTCGTCAAAGGTGGCTATGCCATAGGAAGTACCCACAGCAAAAAAGGCCTGCCCAGAAGCAATCATTCCCGAAGGGGTATTATCAGCATTTGGCGAAGTTTCTGAAGGCGCCGCAGTTCCTGTTCCTCCGGCAAGATTATAAACCGCATAATCATCTGGAGAATAAGCATAACTGCCGCTTCCAGAATTGACTGGCGCAGAATTGTGTGTCCAAAAATAAAGCGTTCCATCTAATGCAGCACTATTCCCTGGATTGGTTAAGAAGGCATCGGCATCGATCGCAGACGGATAAGGATTTCCTAAAAGATTCGAAGCTTCCCCGCCAATTATTGGTATGTTAATCACCCCGTTGTGAGGTTTTCCAGTAAATGTTGCAGCAAATGTTGTAGTGGTATTTGGATTTGTAGAATACGTTTGTGGCGCTCTCACTATATATCCTGCTCCTGACACCATCGTATGATTTCCGTTTAAATAAGTTACCCACGCCTCTGTACTTGCATTCCATCCAAGATATTTATCTGCCAAAGTTGCCGGAGAAAGATTGTAAAGCGTCTGACCTTCCACAGGAGATGACCAATAGGTAAAATCATAGCGGTACATCGGCTGTGCGTTTCTTTTCATAGTGAAATTGGCACCCACATTGACCGCCTCATCATCCGTTTGAACCAAACTGGCACTGTCTTCTAAAGTAAAGCTGCCGCTGTTTACCAAAATTGCTCCGTTTAATGTGGCTGTAACACCGCTGGCAAGTGTAACTGCAGCATTGTTGTTGATGGTAAGACTGCAGGCTACCAAATCTGCAATTCCACTATAAGGCCCAGTAAGTACGGCATTCGTGGAAGCATCTGGCGCTCCAGCGCTCCATGTTGTTCCATCCCAAGTGGTAGTTTTTATCGTTGCTGACGTAATTCCTGAATATATTTCACCGCAAGATCCATTGCTGATCACAGCTCTAAAAAAGGTGGTGGCTTGCAACGGACCTATAGCATCTCCCGTAAGAATCGTAGTTGTATTGGAGATGTTTGTTGGAGATGCAAAACCTGAAGTTGGCGCACTTTGCCAATAGATTACATCTCCCGTATGGCCTGAAAGCTGAATATCATTAGGTTTTGAATTCGTACATATAAACTGTGTTCCTGTCAAGCTTCCTCCCAGAGAAGTCGGAAGAACAGTTACTGTTGCAGTGTTTGTAGCTACAAATCCATTGGCATCTCTTACCGTCAAAGTATAATCAGTGCTTCCTACTACTGTTGTTGGAGGTGTTGCTGTTGAACCAGTTCCCAGGCCTCCCGACCAAGAATAAGCATAAGGGCCGTCACCTCCGGTAAGCGAAGTTGATAAAGTTGCCGTTTGATTAAGACAGAAAGCGCCATAGCCGGTTATCAATGCTGTAAAATCTCCACCTTTCAATCCTGTGAAAACAGATGTCTGCCCAGCCGGAAGCGTTGCTCCTGTTGCCGTAAGCGTGTTATTTGCTAAAGGCGCAAATTTGATCCAAGGATTGGTAAGCTGATTAAAAGTACCTATTAATTGTGCCGCAACCATCGTCGATTCTGGAACTAAAACTTCTGCAGCAACATAATTGGCAGTGACAGTTGCCACCGCGCCTGTAATGCCCGACTGGTTTACTTTCCAATAACGGCTGATGTAATTTTGCGTGCTTCCGTTGTTTGGATGTGTGCTATCTACCACTGAAACTCCTACGTAGGCATTTGAAAATGTTCCAGAAGTGACCGCTACAGTTATCGGAGAATAAGATGGATTGCTGGTTTTTTCCCCTATCGGGAAGAAATAAGAACCCGTGCCTGCCAAAGAACGCCTTACTTCTCCAGAACCATCTGTTGCAATCATTCTTGTTACGTCAAAAGTTCCTGACACAGCATTTGCCAGCGTTAAATTGCTATTGTTGATTGACAAGACGCCCGATGTCAATGTCAGTATTCCGGTTACTGAAACATTTGTCGCAAGCGAAACGCCTCCTTCCGTATTATTGATTACCAAATTGTTGAAGGCTGGAGAACTTGTACCGCCAATCGTCTGCAATTCGGGACCGTTCATAGTTATTGTTTTTCCAGAAAAATCAACCGGACTATTCAATGTAAGGTCTCCTGTAATATTCAATGGCGTTGGGAATACAGCTCCAGCACCAGAAATTATCAGGTTATTGTAGGCCGCAAGTGTTCCTGTTAAAGTGGCTACGTTTTGATTTGTTCCTTTATATTCTACTGTATTGTCGATCGAACCTGCAGAAAAGTTTCCTATCCTAGAAAATTCCCCTTCTATTTTCATGACATTTCCAGTCAACGGCCTTAATCCAGCACCAGAAGCAATCGTGATATTATTAAAAGTAGTTTCTCCTGCAATGGAAGCATCAAGGTTTGTAAAAGTGACCCTGTTGGTTCCTGTTCCAGCTTGGAAATCACCATTATTTAGCCACGCTCCTGCGCCGCCAGTCATTATCAATTGCGAATTGACTGGAGTTCTAACGATTCCTCCTGGCTCAATAGTAATTGCACCAACAGTTACAGTCGGATTAAGAATTGGGTCTCTTGGTGTCGTAGCCGCATCTGGAATTATCACTTTTGTATTGTCAGACGGAGTTGCATTTGGCGTCCAGTTTTGGGCAGTCGTCCAAGAATCGCTTATGGAACCATTCCAGGTCAAGAAACCAGTTGCCATTTCATCAAGAGTCAATTGCACTTGGCCGAAAGTATTGGTGAAATATAGCCCGACATTTATATTAGTCAATTCTACCCAGTTTTCGGTTGTATTATAATTAGATCTTCCTTGTTCAAGCAATGTTGAAGAACCTACGATATAGGCGAAATCTACAAGTTTTGATTCTTCATTGCCGTTGAGTTCTGAATCAAGATAATGCGCTTGGATGACCGCTTTCGTGCCTGAACCACCCAATTGCGTCAAGTCATAAATACGCCTGATGGCTCCTGTCCTCCAGCTTGGGGCTGTTCCTATGTCAATCTTCAATCCCATGGAAGTGGGCAATGTTCCTACGTTTGGAAAAACAATAGAAGTATTTGCATGTCCAAAAGTATAAAGCTTGTTGGCAACGATGCTGTTTCTCAAGACTGTTCCCGTAACATCACCAATACCTGTATTTGTAGCATTTCCACCTAAAGTAAGGTTGTAATTTCCCATGGCAAGGCTTCCTGCTGTGGCAGAAGGGTTGGCTGTCGGCAGGTTTAATATTCCGTTTACGGTCAAAGCGCCTCCGGCAACTGCGCCTCCGGTAGAAGAAGTAGTAAGATTGTTGTATGTTCCTGTTACTACAATTTGCGGGTCGCTTGCTGCATTATAATGCACGATCCCGTTGCCTCCCCAGATTTTTCCTGACGGAAATGGCGAAGCGGTATTGTTTTGTGTCAATAAGGTTCCGTCAATATTTATCGAAGCCAAGGTTCCTGACAACGCATTTGTACCTAAGTTTAACGTCTGGTCGGTACTTACTGAAAGATCTCCATTTACAACCACCGGTGTTGCAATGGAAGTAGTTGTCACTCCCGAAGTATTTATGCTCAGATTGTTTAGGGCATTGCTTGTTCCTGCGGCTGTTTGGTCAAAACTCAATGTGGCATTTGTGGCACCACCCATGACTATGTTGCTTAATCCGCCACCTGTCAACCCGCCTGTTACTGTGTTTGTAACAGCACCGTTTAGGGTAAGCGTC